>PVBE011963224.1_pt1 | contig 32947 bp, 33 predicted proteins | sample 1631181 | NCBI WGS metagenome assembly PVBE01 (sample SAMN08397723, study PRJNA350692) | Marine metagenome, whole genome shotgun sequencing project. | isolation source: water | place: Pacific Ocean | collected 2012-04
CGCTTACCGTCGTATTGCAGACGGATGGCGCGCCAGTTCCTCATGTCTGCTTGAAGCCAAACTCGGACGTTCGGTCCTACCAGCAGGTGACGATGGCGAACTCCTCGCCGTCGGGCGAGATTTCTTTCTTGGCGCAACTGAAACGACATTCCTCGACGCGGACGACATACCATCGGCGATCGCTCGCCGTCGCTCCGGGCCTTCGGTTTCGGCCGACGCCTCGGAGCGGGTCAAGGTTGCCTACAGGAGCGGAACCATTAATATCGCCTTCGCAACTGGGCTCACGAACGGCGAGGACAGGCGACAATGACGTCGAAGAGGGACCCACGCCGAGAGATATGGGGATACGTCCCCGCCGCCGTATCGCCCTTCAACCCAGCCGGCGACCTCTTGATCGACCGCTTCGCCGAGGTCGTCCGCTGGCATTTGGACAGGGGAGCCGACGGCATCTGCGTCGCCGGCGATAACGGCGAGGCCTGGTCTCTGACCGCGGACGACCGCAGGCGGCTGGCCGAGACGGCGGTCGGCGTCGTCGGCGGACGGGTGCACGTGACCATGGGGGCCAGCGCCACCACCGCCCGGCAAACCATCGAGAACGCCGCGATCGCCGCCGAGGGCGGCGTCGATTCGCTGATGATCACACCGCAGGCCTACGTCATGAAGGCGACGCCGACGGAGGTCTTGCGCCGCTACAAGGCCATCAACAAGGCGGTGCCGCTGCCCATCCTGCTCTACAACTCGCCGCGCCGCACGGGTGGCATCAACGTCGACATCGACCTTCTCGGCGCGCTCTGCGACGCGCTGCCGGTGATCGGCCTCAAGGAGTCGTCGCGCGACTTCTTTCACCTGAGCCACGTCATCCGTCATTTTGCCGAGCGCATCTCGGTTCTCGTCGGCCCCGGCCACTACGTCATTCCCGGCCTGGCGCTCGGCGCCAGCGGCTTCCTGGCGACGGGAGCGGAGTTCCTGGGCGATGCCGTCCGCCGCATCCAGCCCCTGGCCGCCGCCAAGCCCTGCGCCGAGGCCCGCGATCTGCACCACGCGCTAACCACGGTCTACCAGGCCCTGATGGGGACCGGCACCTGGCCGGCGGCGTTGAAGGCAGGATTGAACATGCTCGGCGTTCCCGCCGGCGTGCCGCGCGAGCCGGTGGAGCCGCTGCGGCCTCGCGACTCGCGTAAACTGCAGGGCGTGCTCGAGGACCTCGGCCTGCTTCCCGGCGGCCGGAAGACGGGCGAGGCCGGCGGCGCATAGCCCCCTGCCCCCACATGCGCCGCGGCGGAAAGCTACGAAGCGGTTCTCACGAAGAGGCTTTCTTCGCTGATCAAAAGTCGCATTTCGTTTTTCTCCGACCGAATCGCAACCTGCGGATACCGGCAGCGTCAGGGCTTTCGGCGTTGAAGCGGTGCCCCGTCCGCAACGTGGCCCCAGTCGGGCTAGACCTCGCCCAGGAGATCCCTCCGGAAGAGGACCTTTCGTTCGGCCGAGTCGAAGGACCGCGGCCTCTCGGTCTTGGGCGGCGGCGAGGCGTCCACCTTGAGGCACACGAAGGCCGGACCGTCGTCGGTGCGCAACAGGGCCGAGGCGGCCTCGGTTTCTTCCGTTAGCGTCACCGTCGTGCAGTGCTTGATCCCGCACCCCCGCGCGATCGCCTCCAGATCCGCGTTGCGCGACGTATGGGTTATCTGATTGCCGGTCTCGCCGTAAAGTTCGTTGTCGACGCAGAGAACCGCATATCGGGCCGGCGCCATGAATCCCACCGTCGCCAGGGCGCCCAGGTTCATCAGCAGCTCCCCGTCGCCGGTCACGACGAGGACGTGGCGCTCGGGCTGGGCCAGCGCCAGTCCCAGGCCCATGCACAGCGACGAGCCCATGGCGCCCGCCATGAGGAAGGCGTTGGGGCCGCCGCCGGTGATCGAATGAATGTCCTTGGCTGCGCCGGCCAGCCCGCCGATGAAGAGGAAGTCCCGGTGATCGCCGATCAGCCGCGGCACCGCCTCGGCACGGGTCATTCTCGGCGGCACGTTGGCGGCGGCAACAGGTTCGCTCATGATCAGTCCCTCGATCCTCAAAACGCCTTGGCGCCGACGAGCTTCTGGCCCAACAGGACGGCGACGCCGCACTGGGAGTGGAAGGCCATGTCCAAAGCCGCCTGTGCCGTCGGGATGACCTCGTCGGCGGCGGTCACGCCTAAGCAGATGACGCCCATGGCCTCGAGCACCGGACGGGTCGCTTGACCCATGGGGATCTGCCACCCGTTGGCCTCACCGAAATCGCCGCGCATGCTCACGAACAGGAGAAACGGGAAATGCCCGTGCCGGATCAACGAGAGCACGTTGACGCAATTCCCGACGCCGCTGCTCTGGGCCAGCAGGACCGCTTTCGCCCCGCCCAGGTGAGCCCCCACCGCCAGCGCGACGCCCTCTTCCTCGCTGGTCAAGGGCACCGAAAGGATTTCCGGGTCAGCCATCGAGCGCTCGATCATCACCTTGTGGCCGGCGTCGGGAACATAGGAGAAGATGGTCACCCCCCGCTCGACCAGAAAGTCATAGAGCTCGTTCGCCCAAACCGATTGATCAGTCATGGGATTGACACTCCGCGCCGGTTGGCCGGGATGGGTATGTCAAGATTTACAATATTGCCGCCGGAGGGCAAACCACGAATCCGATCGTGAATGGAATCAGCTACCGCGAACCGCAAGCGTTGCCGAAGGAAGGAGCAGGCTCGATGCCGACGAAGGTTCTCATTACGTCCGCCACCATCGCCGATGAGGCATTGGAGTTTCTCCGCCATCGCGGCGCCGAATGGTCGCAGGTCCCGGTGACGACGCCGGTGGACGAGTTCCTGGAGTTCGTCACGGGCGAGTCCTACGACGCCATCGTCTCGCGTACCGTCAAGATCACCGGCGAGATCATGGACGCGATGCCGCGCCTCAAGGTAATCGCCAAGCACGGTGCCGGTATTGACAACATCGACGTCGAGGCGGCGACGGACCGGCGCATTCCGGTGCTGTCGACCCGCGGCGGCAACGCCCGCTCCGTAGCCGAACACGCCCTCGCCCTGATCCTGGCGCTGACCAAACGGCTGATGGCGCTCGACGCTGGCTTACGCGCCGGCCGGTGGGAGAAGCCGGCCTTTCTCGGCGCCGAAATCGCCGAGAAGCACCTGGGTCTGATCGGCTTCGGTCCGATCGGCCGCCGGACCGCCGAGTTGGCAAGAGCCTTCGACATGAACGTATCGGTCTACGATCCGTATGTGGCCGAAAGCGACCTGCCCGCGGGCGTGCGGCGCCACGAGGGCCTCGATGACCTTCTGTCCGCGGCCGACGTGGTGAGCCTGCATTGTCCCCTGACCGACGAGACCCGCGGCATGATCGGCAGCGCCCAGTTGGGCCGGATGAAATCGACGGCTTACCTGGTCAACACCGCCCGCGGCGCCCTGGTGGACGAGGCGGCGTTGGTCGAGAGCCTGGAGCGCGGCACCATCGCCGGCGCCGCCCTCGACTGCTTTTCGGAAGAGCCGCCGGCGGCGGACTCGGTTCTGTGGTCGGCGCCGAACCTGCTGGCGACGCCCCACGTCGGCGGCGTGACAGCCGAGGCCTTTCGGCGGGTCGGCGTCGAGGCGGTGCGCAACATGTTCGCGGTCCTCGACGGCGACGCCGTCGACCCCGTCTTTCTGGTCAACCCTTCGGTGCTGTCGCGCAAAACCGGCAAACGATGACTGGATTCCAGGGGTGCCGCCCCTACCAGCCGACGGCGTACGCCGAGACCGCCTGGCTGTTGGCGGCGACAGCGGATGAATCATTGCGGATCCGTGACCGCAACCCAAGAAAGCGTAGTCGTGTCGATTGCTGCATAAGTAGGATCAACAAATTTCCGTATTGATGTCCGCCTTCCCATGAAGTTCGCCTTGCCGCCCGCGTTGAAGGTTTTCAGCACTACCCCGAGCACGTTCCGGGGGATGGCGTTCATGCTGGCCTCAGCAATGTCCGATACCGCCATGATCGCCATTGCCCATCACATATCTCGGACATTCACCCATTCGAGATCGCCTTTTTCCGCCTGTTCTTCGGTTTCCTGATCCTGACACCGGTATTCTTCCGCCAAGGGTTCAAACCTCTGAGGACGCGCCGGTTGGGCCTGCACGCCTTGCGCGGTGCCGTGCGCGTTGTTTCGACCCTCATGGGGTTTACCGCCCTCAGCCTGATTCCCCTGGCAACCTTCTCGGCACTCAACTTTTCGGGCCCGCTTTTCGGCACCCTTTTCGCCTTCCTGATTTTGAACGAAGTCATTCGGGCGCGCCGCCTCACGGCACTCGCAGTGGGGTTTGCCGGGGCTCTGGTCATTCTGCGCCCCGGACTTGTGGAGATTAGCTCGGGCGCCCTGCTCGCCTTCGGCGCCGCGATTCTGTGGGGGGCGCAAATGATCGTGCTCAAGACCATCTCGCGAACCGATTCCAGCCTCACCGCGACTCTTTATTTGAGCATCTTCGTTGCTCCCTTCGCCCTGCTCGCATCCCTGCCTTTTTGGCGAACACCGACTTGGGAAGAATTGGCGTGGCTGGTGGCGATGGGCGTGTTCGGTAGCGGCCGTCAGTTATGCATGGCCCAAGCCGTCCGCGAGGCCGATGTCTCGGCGGTGCTGCCCTTGGATTTCACCAAGCTGGTGTGGGCCTCCATCATCGGTTACCTCGTCTTCTCTGAGGTCCCGGATGTCTGGGCTTGGGCCGGCGGCATCCTGATCTTCGCCGCCGTTATCTACATCAGCCAGCGTGAAAACCGGACAATGGCCGCCGGGACCAAACAATAGAATTCCCCCGATCGACGACCCGGCCGATGGATCGCGAATCTGGGAAGCCGACAGAGGAAGGGTGCCTAAATTGTCGAGCCGCTGAAGCGGAAGGCTTGAAGAACCCCAACGTTGAGCCAAGCTGCGTGTCGGCTTATTGACCGAAAATCGTAGTTTAGGAATCAAGCTATTGACTACGGCTCTCGGAAGTCGGCCATGGGTTAGAACCGGACCGACAGCGGCGCCACCACGTACGTCTGCCAAGGGCCAAATACCGGAGGTCCGCGGCCGAACGTCCGCTTGTTCAGCGAAGAGTGGTCGTGGCGTTCGGTTCCGAACATGGCGCGCCGCTGCTACGCTACCCCATAGCATTGCTGGTAACGACGACGTGGCGGTGGGCTCGGCGCGATCCCCGAAAGGCGATCATGACATCGGTGGCAGAAAACAAGGCGCTTGGCACGCGGGCCGAGGAAATTGCGAGTACGGCCATTCAAGCGGTGGGCACCGTGCTCAGCGTCATCGGTCTGGTGGTCATCATCGACCTCGCGATTCCTTACGGGGCCTTGCCTGTCGCAAGCGTGGCCGTCTATGGCGGGACGCTCGTTCTGGCCTTTTTTGCTTCGACGCTCTACCTCGGTATCCGGCACGTTCAGGCCAAGCGCATCCTTCGTACCATCGATCACTGCACCATCTATCTGCTTATCGCGGGAACCTACACTCCGGTCGTCCTGCTCGGTCTCGGAGGTCGTTCAGGTTGGGCCCTCATGACGGCCGTGTGGGCGCTGGCCTTGGTGGGGATGGTCCTTCGGATCGCGTGGCCGCGGCAGCTGTTGAAACTGCGGATCGGCCTGTACTTGGCGCTTGGGTGGCTCATCATTGCCTGGGCCAGGCCCGTTTTCGATGGCCTTGGCATCTCGGGCATCGGCTTCCTTGTCTCCGGGGGCCTCGCCTATTCCTTAGGCGTCATTTTCTATCTCTGGCATAGCTTGCCATTCAATCGGGCGGTGTGGCATCTGTTCGTTGTCACAGGAAGCGTTTGTTTCTTTGCCGCCATCGCGTTCTACATCCTCCCAACCCATGCCGTATGACCGCGGGGCAGGTGTCACACTGCCTCGGGACATCGGGATACGAGGATACGACCATCCCTGATTCTCGATACACCCGTGCGGAACCCGATAAACCGATCAATGTCCGCTTTGGGTCCAGGCCCTAGGCGCGGACGCCCCGGCGAAAAGGGTTCATGTCGCCTTGTTGGCGGAAGCGGAAACATGTGGGCGCGAGATCCTATTGCCGTGACACCAACAGCGTCTTGCCTCGAGGGCTCGCCGGGGGCACGATGATGAAGTCGTATCGCTCCGCCCGCAGCCACGTGGACCCTTCGAAATGAGCGCACCCCAGCCCGGCATTCTTGCGCCTGTTCCGAGCCTCTCGCGATATCTGGAGTTTGGCGCCATCCCTGATTCCGATCCGGTTCCCGTCCTTCGCGACCTCGCATCGCGGCCCATTGATCAAGAGTCGGTCGTTGGCGTTGGTCCGGGATTGATTCAAGGGCTGGGGCATTCGATCGAGGGACTTCGTCCGTTTCCTAAGCTGAGCGAACCCGGTTGCGAGATCCCATCGACACAAGCCGACATCTGGTGCTGGATTCGGGGCAGTGACCGCGGACGGATCACGCATTCGGCGCGCGCGTTCGCACGCGTGCTTCGACCGGCATTTCGCTGCGGGCGGATGGTAGACGGCTTCAAGTACGATCGCGGCCTCGATCTGACGGGTTACGAGGACGGCACCGAAAATCCCGAAGGAGATGCGGCGCGCGAAGCGGCGATCGTTGGAGGGGCGGAACCCGGGCTCGATGGTTCCAGCTTCGTCGCAACCCAGCAATGGGTGCATGATCTCGATCATTTCGAGGCGATGTCCGAGGGCGAGCGCGACAACATCATTGGGCGACGTATCAGCGACAACGAGGAAATCGATGACGCGCCGGCCTCAGCGCACGTCAAGCGGACGGCGCAGGAAAGCTTCGATCCCGAGGCCTTCGTCGTTCGCCGTTCGATGCCGTGGGCGGACGCGGGCGGAGAAGGTTTGATGTTCGTGGCATTCGGGAAATCGCTCGATGCGTTCGAAGCCCAGCTCAGGCGAATGACCGGACAGGAGGACGGAACCATCGACGGTCTCTTTGGTTTTTCGCGTCCGATCAGCGGAAGTTTTTTTTGGTGTCCGCCTGTTTCGAACGGGTGTCTGGACCTCACCGGCGTAGGTATCTGAGCGCTTTGGGACAGGAACGGACCAGGGGCACTGATTTTCGGGGTGTCAGGTTAGCGCTGGAAATCGGTCGGGCTCGAATGCGCCCCTGAACGGCCGCTGTTGGTCGGAAGCGCTCGCGCGGAAATCACCCAATAATGCGTACGTGGCGACTGGCGCATTCTCCGTTTAGCCGGTGCGATTCCACGTAAGTGGATAACGGCCTGGAGGCGGCAGTCAAAGGCCCCCTAAGATCCTATTAACCGGGAAGTCCCAATATGGCCTCTCCCGCTTCACATGAGCCGGCGATTAGAGCGGATCGAGAGGAAACACCCCTGGCCGCAGATCCTTGAAGGTCAGCAATCCGGGACTAAATTGACTGTGAAACCCTTTGATTGGTGATTCGACCATGTTGCGGATCGGGATCGGCTGTCTCACGCTACTGATTGCGGTTATCGCAGCGCCGTCGGCCGCCGAAGCCCGATGTCCGGCCAACCAAGTCCGCCAGTACAACCCCGAGACTTTCCGACGGGATTGCGTGCCGTTACCCGATTCGATCCGAATGCGCGAGCAGGAACAGTTGGAGAAGCAACGCTTGCGCGAGGGAGCGCTGTTGTTAGAGCGAAAGGTGCGCCAACGACGGGCGTTGGAGTCCCAGGAGCAGTTAAGGAAGGAGCAGGAGGCGCGGCGCCTTCGACTTCTCAGACAGCAGCGGAGGTAATTACGCTCCCCACGCCGATCCCTGGTTTTTCGGAGCCCACTCGTTGATCGCAATCCCCACCGAATGACCGCACAGAGTCACGAACAGTGGTTTGTGGCGGGGCTAGCGAAGGTCTGCTGTGAGCCGGAAGCAGACCTTCAAATTCGTGAGTCCATGCCCTAAGCGCGGACGATTCGGGCGAAGGCGTCGAGGAACCCTTCGACGTGCTCTTCGGTGGTGACCGTCGAGACGCAGCCGTGCAGGTGCGGCGTCACCATGAACCCGTCGGCGAACAGCTCGAGCGAAACGAGCTCCTCCCAACGATTGTCAACGGTGATGGCGCTTCGGTAGTCCGAGATGTCGACGCCGGTCGCATTGATCTTGAACACCGATCCGGCGCCCGTGATCCGCAGCGGAAGACCCTCGCAGATCCCGCTAAGGCGCGCGCGAATCCGCATCCCTTCGGCATTGATGGTCTCGAACACCTCGGGGCTCAGGGCCTCCATGGTCGCGGCGCCGGCTGCCACGGTGACCGGGTTGGCATTGAAAGTGCCGGCGTGGGTCACGCGCCCCTTCGCACCGGGATCGCTGGTCGCCATGACGTCGGCGCGTCCGGCGACCGCGCCGACCGGGAAGCCGCCGCCGATCACCTTGCCCAGCGTCGTCGCGTCGGGGGTCACGCCGACGGTGCCCTGGGCGCCGTTGTAGCCGAGGCGAAACGCGATCACCTCGTCAAAGATCAGAATCGCGCCGCAGGCGTCGCAGGCCTCGCGCGCCGCTCTCAAGAACTCGGTGCTGGGAAGGATTAGGCCGATTCGGTTGGCCATCGGTTCGATCAATACGGCCGCGATCTCGCTTCCGTCGGTGGCCACGGTGCGGCGAAGGGCGCCCGCGTCGTTGTACGGCACCACCTTGATGCGTCCCTTGCCGCTCGGCAGCCCGCCGCTATCGGGCACCGGGGTCGGCGCGTCGGCGTCGCCGAAAGACTGGGGATCGGGCGACACGGACCATTGCGCGTCGTCGTAGGACCCGTGGTAGCTGCCCTCGCATTTGATCACGACGTCGCGGCCCGTGCGTGCGCGGGCGAGCCGCACGGCCATCATCACCGCCTCCGAGCCCGAGTTTGTGAAACGGATGCGATCGGCCGACGCCAACCGCTCGCATATCATTTCAGCCAGCGTCAGTTCGCACTCGGTCGGGGCGTAAAAGGCCGAGCCCGCGCGCGCGCGCGCGGCGACCGCTTCACTCACGCGGGGGTCCGCGTGACCCAACGGCAGGGACGAGGCGTTGAACCAGAAATCAACGATCTCGCGCCCGTCCGCGTCGGTCATGATGGCGCCGGCGCCCGTCGCCATGAAGGTGGGATGGGGCGCGCGCACAATGGAATCCCGGGTGTAACCGCCGGGAAACACCGTCTTGGCGCGCTCGAACAATGCTTGCGAACGCGGGGTCAACGCGCGATAGCGGCCTTCGATCTCTGCGGCCCGCGCCTTCACGGGCGCATAGAAGTCGTTGGCGCGGGCGGTCCCGGTTTCGTTCATGGTTCGGGAGTCCTCAGATCGTCCTCAGGAACGGCGGCCTCGTCGCAGACCACGGCGAAAGGCGCCGAAGTCGATCGCCGCCGCTTGCGGGATCGCTCGGCACTATATCAACGCCCGGAGGGCCCCATGAAGCGGATTCTTCGTTTCCGCGTGTCCAAGCGCGTCGATAATGCATAGCGAACCGCGGCGTCGGCAGGTTCACGATTCCCCGCCTCGTTCGACGTTCGCGCGCGGCGGTGGCCCGAACAGATTCTCCAGCAGAAGCGCAATCGAAAGCGCGCTCTCCTCGGCGCCGCCGGGGCAGATCACCTGCAAGCCGACGGGCAAGGGCGATCCGAAGGCGTGAATCGGCGTCGTCGTCGCACACGACCCCATCATGTTGGCGGGCACCGTATTGACGCTCGTCGCCCTGCGCAATTGCGGATCGTCCGCGCGCGCCGCGGCTTCGCTGACCGGGCTCGGCAGCGACGGACTGGTCGGCGCAACGACGCCGTCGAGGCCGCGGAAGATCGACGTCGCCCCCTCCCGCCAGGCGCGGTGGCGGCGAACCGCGGCTACGTAGTCACCGGCGGCGAGAGCGAGGCCCGCGCCAACCCGATCCGCGCTCACCGGGTCCATGGCGTCCAGTCCTTCGCGCGCGCGCGCGCGGCCGAGGTTCGTGATCAGCTCGGCCGGAACCATGTGGTCGAAGCATGCCGGCATGTCGGCAGTTCCGGGAATCTCGACGTCGACCAGCTCCACCCCGGCCCGGCCCAGCCGGGCGAGCGCCACCTCGACGCACGCCGCCACCTCGGTGTCGAGCCTATCGAAAAACTGGTCCTTCGGGCGGCCGAGCCGCAAGCCCGGACCCGGGTGCGCCCGGATTGGCGCGCGCCCGCCAAGGGCCGAGAACGCGATCGCCGCGTCGGCGGCCGAGGCCGTGAGCAGTCCGAGGGAATCGAGCGTCGGCGACAATGGAAAGACGCCATCCGTTGGCCACAGGCCCTTGGTCGTCTTCAGCCCGAACACCCCGCAATGCGTCGCGGGCAGCCGCACCGATCCCCCCGTGTCCGATCCGATGGCGAACCTGCACAGGCCCGCGGCCACCGCGACGCCCGACCCGCTCGACGACCCCCCGGGTATCACGTGGTCGGCGTGCGCCCAGGGGTTCTTGGGTGTTCCACGAACGGCGTTGACGCCGCCCCGGCCTATGGCGAACTCGGCGGTCTTCGTCTTGCCGACGATTACGGCGCCGGCGCGCTTCAAGCCCCCGACGAAGGCCCCTTCGCCGCCGATCAGATCGGCGACGTCGAGATTCGATCCCGCCCGCGCGGGCGTGCCTTTCACCGCCAGGATGTCCTTGACAGCGACCGGAACGCCCATGAGGGAACCCAAGTCGGTGCCCGAGGCCAGCAGCCGGTCATGGGCTCTCGCCGCGGCGAGCGCATTCGCGGCGTCGATGAACTCGAACGCGCCCAAATGGGGATCGAGCGCCTCGATGCGTGCCAGATAAGCGCGCGTCACGGCCTCGGCCGTGGTCTCGCCGCGCCTCAGGCGCGATGCGAATCCGGCGATGCCGTCGGGGTGAAAGGGATCGTCCGCCAGCGCCGACACGATCGCCGCCGGCAGCTTTATTCCGCCACCGCCGCCTGCAACGGCGGCGCGTCGACCAAGCCGCGTTCTTCCAACTTGGAGCGCATCTCGGAGACGTGCGGCTCGCGCAAGGGGCGAAGCGGAAGGCGCGGATAGCCCCCCGGCCGGCCGAACAGGTTCATGGCGGTCTTGACCGAGACATAGTAGTTGCGCCCGTTCTCGACGAATGTGGCCTCGATGGCCGAGGACTGCGCATGGAGCGCGCGCGCGCGCTCCATGTCGCCCTTGCGGAACGCCCGGTAACCTTCGCACGAGCGCGCGTCCCAATAGTTGGCGTGGACGTGAAACGAGCCCGACGCACCCACCACCAGGCCCGGAAAGCCCTGTCCGAAGACCCGGATGCGATCGCCGGCGCGTTCGATGGTCTTGTAAAAATTGTTGAAGTCGAACGAGCTTTCCTTGATCGCGACGACGGTCTCGATATCGGCAAGCCGATCAACGAGTGGCGGCGTGAGCGCGTTCCCCGTCGCGGACGGAATGTTGTAAAGCAGGATCGGGATCCGCACCGCATCCGCCACCGCCTGATAGTGGACAATGATGTCGTCAGCGCTGGGCTTGACGAAGAACGGCGGCAGGATCATGGCACCCGCGCACCCCGCCTCGCGGGCCCCATCCGCAAGCTCGATCGCGTCTTCGGTTCGGATCGCCCCGGCGCCGCCGATCACGGGCACGCGCCCGCCCGCAGCGTCGACGCAGAGGCGAAAGAGCCGTTTGCGTTCGTCGTTCGAGAGCGCCCAGAACTCGCCCGTGCAGCCCGAGACCAAAAGCCCGGTTACGCCGTTCTGCAGGCACAGCTCGACGTTGAGGCGAAAAGCGGTCTCGTCGATCGCACCCGCAGAATCGAAGGGCGTGACCAGGGCGACGCAGGGCCCGTGCCAGTCGACCGAACGCTTGTCCATGGCGATGCCCCGTTCGCTTCCGCGTCCTACTCGGCGACCGCGGCCACCGGGGTGTCTTCTTCTTCCGGCCGGGCGGCGCCGTGGCGCACCATCGCATGGCGAATCTCGGCAAGGGCCGCCTCGTCCAAAGGCCGGAGTGGCAAGCGCGGGTACCCGCCGGGGCGGCCGAACAGATTCATGGCCGCCTTGATTACGACGTAGCCGTTCCGGCCCCCGCGGTTAAGCGCGTCGCGAAGCGTAAGCTCCAAGTCCAGAAACCTTCGGGCGCCAGCAAGATCGCCCCGCAGATACGATTGGTAGATTCCGTTCGATTCCCTGCCCCAATAGTTCGAAAACGTCTGGAAGTAGCCCGAGGCACCGATCTCCAGCGCTGCCGCGCCGCCGAGAAATCCGGGCGGGAAGACCCGGATCCGATCGCCCGCGACTTGAAGCGTGCGGTAGAAGTTGGCGAAGTCGAGTGAGCTTTCCTTGATGGCGACCACGCAATCGACGTCGGCGAGGCGGTCGACGAGTTCCGGCGTCAACGGGTTCACGTTGTTGGCGGGGATGTTGTACAAAAGGATCGGGATCTCGACCGCGCCGGAGATCGCCTCGTAATGGGCGACGATGTCGTCCGCGCTAGGCTTCACGAAGAACGGCGGCATCACCATCACGCCCGCGCAGCCCGCGTCCTTGGCCGCCCCGCCCATCGCGATTACGTCCGCAGTCCGGATGGCGCCGGTGCCGCCGATTACGGGCACCCGGCCGGCCGCGGCCTCGACGCAGAGTGCGAACAGGCGCACGCGCTCGGCGTCGCTCAGCGCCCAGAACTCGCCCGTGCAGCCGGAAACCAGGACGCCGTTGACGCCGCCCCGGATGCAAAGATCGACGTTGCGCGCGAATCCCGCTTCGTCGATGGCGCCGTCCGCCTCGAACGGCGTGACCAGCGCGACCCACGAGCCGTGCCAGTCGACCGAATTCTTGTCCATGGGACCGGTTCCTTGCCTCGACGCCGCCTACTCGGCGACCGCCGCGCGCACTCGATCGGGCGGCTGTACGCCCAACCGCTCCATGCCAGCGCGCATGTCCGCCAGATCGGCGTCGTTCAACGGCCGCAACGGCAGGCGCGGGTACCCGCCCGGTCGGTCGAACAGGTTCATGGCCGACTTGATGGCGACGTAAGCGTTGCGATCCGGCGCCGAGATCGCGTCTCGCAGCGCGTCCGACTTGTCCTGAAGCGCCCGCGCGCGCTCCATATCGCCCCGCTTGTAGGCGAAGTACAAATCGCAAGACTGCGAATCCCAATACTGGGCGTTGACGCCGAAGGACCCCCAGGTCCCAACCAATAGGCCGGGAAGTCCCAACCCGAAGACCCGGATGCGATCGCCGGCCAAGACGATGGTGCGGTACAAGACGTTGAGATCGAAGGAACTTTCCTTGATCGCCACCACGTTGTCGATGTCGGCGAGCCGCGCGGTCAGCTCGGGCGTCAGCTCGTTCACGGCCGCGGACGGGATGTTGTAGAGCAGGATCGGTATCTCGACCGCGTCCGAGACCGCTTGGTAGTGGGCGACGATGTCGGCGAAGCTGGGCTTGACGAAGAAGGGCGGCAAGACCATCGCGCCAGAACAGCCCGCGTCCTTGGCCGCTTCGGTGAGCTCAATCACGTCCGGGGTGCGAATGGCGCCGGTGCCGCCGATCACGGGAACGCGCCCGGCCGCCGCGTCAACGCAAAGCTTGAAAAGGCGCTTGCGCTCGTCCTTGGTAAGCGCCCAGAACTCGCCCGTGCAGCCCGAGACCAGCAGCCCGGTAACGCCGTTTTGCACGCACAACTCGACGTTTTCGCGAAACGCCGCCTCGTCGATTTCGCCGGCGGCGTCAAAGGGTGTCGCCAGCGCGACGTTCGGTCCGTGCCAGTCGACTGAGTTCTTGTCCATTCGGTCCTCCTCGCTACTTCGATCGGCGTTCGTCGCGGGGCCCCGGGCGAGGCCGGGCGCAACCTATTGGGCGGCGGCCGCTTCCGGCTTCGCGAAACCCAGGCTCTCGATGCCTTTTCTTAGCTCCGTCAGATGCGGCTCGCCCAAGGGCCTGAGCGGCAGCCGCGGATAGCCGCCCGGCAGACCCAACATGTTCATGATCGCCTTGGTGGAACAGTACATGTTGCGGCCGTTGCCGATGACGAGCTCGCGAATCCCGAGCGCCTTCCTTTGAAGCTCGAGCGCGCGGTCCATGTCGCCGTTCTTGGCAGCGTAGAAGAACTCGACCGCTTCCGCGCCCCAGAAGTTGGGCGATGTGTCCACGTAGCCGGGCGCCCCCAGCGCAAACGCCGCGGCGCCGTAAAGCGTGGTCGGGCCCAAGATGACGTGGAGGCGGTCGCCGGCCACCTGCAAGGTCTTGTAGAAGTTGTTGAAATCGCCCGAGCTTTCCTTGATGGCAACGACGTTGTCTATGTCGGCCAGCTGGTCGACCAGCTCGGGGACTAAGGCGTTCACGGCGTTGGCGGGGATGTTGTAGAGCATGATCGGGATGTCGACCGCGTCCGAGACCGCCTGGTAGTGGGCGACGATGTCGCTCGTACTCGGTTTGACGAAGAACGGCGGTAGGATCATGACGCCCGCACAGCCCGCGCCCTTCGCGTGCTCGCTCAGCTCGATCACTTCGGGCGTGCGGATGGCACCCGTGCCCGCGACCACCGGCAGCCGCCCGCCCGCCGCGTCGACGCAGATCTCGACCACGCGCTTGCGTTCTTCGTTCGTCTGGGCCCAGAACTCGCCCGTGCAACCGTTGGCAAGCAGCGCCGTAACGCCGTAACCGATGCACAGCTCGACGTTGCGGCGAAAGGCGGCCTCGTCGATGTTGCCGTCGGCATCAAACGGTGTGATCAGCGCCGGAATCGGGCCGATCCAGTCAATTGAATTCTTGTCCATCGGTCTCGCCTCTCTCGTTATGGTTTCATTCGATATCATCGCTTTGGCCGCGGGCGCTTGCGCATCCGCGCCGGTTCCGAATGTCGAGGGCTCAGCGTGGCCCTATTCGGCGACGGCCGCGATCGGCGGTCTCGCCGCGGTGACTCCCAACTTCTCGAGTGCGGCGCCCAGTCCCGAATATTCGCGCTCGTCCAAGGGGCGGAGCGGCAGTCGCGGATAGCCGCCCGGACGACCGAAGTAGTTCATCGCCGCCTTGACGGCCACGTAATAGTTGCGCCCCGGGAGGTGGAAATGTTCCTCGATGGCGAGCGAGGTCTCTTGGATCTCCCTCGCCCGGACCAGATCGCCGGCGTCGAAGGCATGATAGAGCTCGCTCGCGCGTTCGTCCCAATAATTGGCGTGCACGTGGATCGAGCCGACGGCGCCGACCATGAGCCCCGGAAGCTCGTATCCGAAGACCCGCAGGCGGTCGCCGGCAACCACGATGGTCCCGTAGAAGTTGTTGAAATCGAACGAGCTTTCCTTGATCGCGACGACGTTGTCGATGTCCGCGAGCCGATCCACGAGCGCGGGCGTCAACGCGTTTACCGCAGCCGACGGGATGTTGTAGAGCATAATGGGGACGTCGACGGCGTCCGAAACGGCCTGGTAATGGGCGACGATGTCGTCAGCGCTCGGCTTGACGAAGAACGGCGCCACGATCATCACGCCGTCGCACCCCGCTTGGCGAGCAGAGTCGCTGAGCTCGATCACGTCCGCGGTGCGGATGGCGCCGGTGCCGGCGACCACCGGGACCCGTCCGGCCGCGGTCTCGACGCACGCCTTGATCACGCGCTTGCGTTCTTCGTTCGTCTGCGCCCAGAACTCGCCGGTGCAACCGCACGGCACGAGACCCGCCACGCCGACGGTGCTGATGCACTGCTCGACGTTGAGGCGGAACGCCGCCTCGTCGACATTGCCGGCGGCGTCGAAGGGCGTGACCAGCGCCACCCAATGACCACGCCAATCGACGGAGTTCTTGTCCATCTCGACTTCCTCCCGACCTACGCCCGCGCAAGCAACCCCACGGGCCTGGAAGCCCCTCGTTTAAACGGGGTCGCGCGGCACTCAGCAATTTGGACCCGCGGCGCCTCTTGCGGGCGCCGAAGGGCCGCAGGCTATCATGAATTCCGGAATTTGAATACGGACGACCTTGTGGGCTTCGCGTCGGCCGCCGAGCGCAGTCCGCCTGCCCGGTACGGCCCCGAACCGCCGCACATCCGATCTGCCGTTCCCCAAGATCCGGCGTTCACTGCGATACCAACAGCCGATTCCAAGCATGCCCCGCGGACAGTCGGCCAATGTTATTGTGGTATAGTCTTTTCCGCACTCATCGTAAGAATGCCGGATGGGTGGGTAGGTGCAGTGGCGTCCGTAAACGGGGTGATTCCGTGTCGAAACTTCAGCTCGACCAAGTTGAAATACTGGTGGTCGATCCCGCGGCCGGTTCGCGCGACAGCGTGCGAGACATCCTGCACGACCAGGGTTTCAGAAACATGGCTCTCGGCGAATCCCGCGCCGACATCGAAGCGCGGATCGCGTACAAAATGCCCGATCTGCTGATCTCCGAAGTGGACCTGCCGGACGGCGACTTCGCCGAGCTCGTCATTGGCATCAGACACAATCGGATCGGCGCGAACCCTTTTGTTCCGGTCATCGCGCTGACTTGGGCGCCGCAGCCGGAGCTGGTCCAACGTATCGTCGACTCGGGCGCCGATCTCCTCCTCAACCAGCCGCTTTCGGCCAGCATAATCGCGCAGCGCATCCATGCGTTGATTCACGCCCGCAAACCATTCGCCGTGACGAGCGACTACATCGGCCCGGACCGCCGAGGGGATGCGGGACGCGAATCCGCCATATCCCTGATCGACGTTCCGAACACGCTCGAGGTCAAGGCGACGGGGAAGCAGAACCAAGCCCCCCTTGGCGCGGCCATCGTCGAGAGCGCGCGGGCGGTGAACGTGCACCGGCTGCAGCGCAATGCCGGCTTGATCGCGGCCATCATCGAAGAGATCGCCGCCGGGCTCGAGAACGGCCTGGCCGACGGGGGCACCCTGTCCCAGATCGCGCGCGTTCACAACACGCTCGAGGATACGTCGCGACGCATGGTCGGCACCCCGTTCGACCACGTCTCGGAGCTTTGCGAGTCGCTTGCGAAGGTGCTGCGGGGTACCGCGGAGGCAACGGAGGCGGACACCACCTACACGCGCGAGGTGCGACTGCTGAGGCCCCTGGCCCAGGCGATTCGCGCGGGCTTCGAGGTGGACGCGGCTACGGCTGCGCGAGAAATCTCGGAGTCCTTGGCGGCCAAGCGGTAATGCGGCCGTAGCGTTCCGAGACGCGGTATCGTCGGTCCCGAACCTTTTATTGGAATCGCTCTTCGCGCGATTGATGAGCTGGATGGCGTTCGGCGTCGCGCCGCCCTCTTCAGAGAAGCGCAACGCCCGTGCTTCCGCGCCCGAATCTCGTCCGAAAGCGATCGCGAAACCCGTGACAAGGGAACGGACGACCCCGCAGGCTCCGAGTCACTTGCCAAATTTCCGTTTGCGCCGACGGCGTACGCGTGCCGCCTCGCGCTGCCTTTCGACCATGACCATCACGCCGATGTGCCCCAGATACACGACGATCGGGGGGATGCAGATGACCGAAAGCCTTTCCGCCCAGATCTTGAAGGTCGCCATCTGTTTCTCGCGATTCGCCTCGCTCTTGCAATCATAGCGCTCCGAGAAACTGCCGCGGCAGTCCTTGAGCTTCTGCTGGAACTGCTCCCCACGCGACTGCGCGCGGATTTCGAATTCCTCGTCGTAGCGAAGGAATTCGTACCAAGTGCTGGCCCCGAGCCACAGGACGCCCAAGACGATGAGACACCACCTGGCAATCTTTTCCGCATTCATGAATCATCCCCTGCTGGCGGTAGGCGGCCAATAAATCCGCGCGGGAGCGCGAGACAGCGGGGCACGGGCGCAGAATTGCCGCGAGCGGTCAGCCGTTACGAAGGCGTGCGCGGTAAGAGAACGTTCTGCCTGTCCCCCACGACAGCATTCCGATCTCCATCGGTGCAACCGGCCAATTCTGTGCGATTCGCGCCTGAAACACAAACTTCGGATATTCACGGTCGCGCAGGCGTTTGGCGCCTTCGCAACGACAGTTTGCGGATTCGTGGCGCAAATCGCGCGTCGCTGATAACGTGAATGGCGGGGCGAACGGCAGGAATCGGACAAGACCCATGATGCGATGGATCGCGTCTTCTCCCGAGCCGTCGCGGGAAACCTCGGGCGCCCTCGTGGCCATCGGGTTCATGGTGATGGCGGCGCTGGTGAACGCCAGCGTGGGCGCGATGGTGAAACACCTGTCCGCGGACCTTCATCCTTTCGAGATCGTCTTCTTTCGCGCGCTGTTTGGCATCGTCACCCTTTCGCCGCTGTTGCTCAGGCACGGACTGAGCGCGCTCGAGACCCGCCATTTCAGGCTTTATTTTTTCCGCGCCTGCTTCGCCGTTTCGTCCTTGTTGATGACCTGGACGGCGCTCTCGATCGCGCCGCTCGCCAAGGTGACGGCGATCAGTTTCTCGCAGCCGTTGTTCGCATCCATCCTGGCCGCGGTCTTCATCGGCGAGGCCATTCGCGCGCGCCGGATATCCGCCCTGGTCATCGGCTTCCTTGGAACCTTGATCATCGTTCGACCCGGCTCGGCGGCATTCGACACGGGCTCTGTGCTGGCGATCGGCGGCGCGGCGTGCGCGGCCTCCACGGTGATCTTCATCCGCATCCTATCGCGCACCGATTCGGTTCTCACGTTGACCCTCTATTCCGCCCTTCTCGGCGCGCCGCTGTCCTTCATCGCGGCGATCGGTTTTTGGCAGACGCCGACGCTCGAGCAATTGGGGTGGCTGGCGCTGATCGGCGGCGTCAGCGCCATTGGGCAACTGTGTTTCACACAGGCCTACAAGCTCGTCGCCGTCGCCACGGTCTCGCCCGCCACGTTCACGCGACTGATCTGGGCCGCGCTCATCGGCTACGTGGTGTTCGCCGAGGTTCCCGACCGCTGGACCTGGGCGGGCGGCGCGTTGATCTTCGCCGCGGTCAGCTATATCGCGTTTCGCGAGCGGGCCACGAAAGGTGACCGGCCGGGTTCGGCCACTTCGGCGCCGCACGCATGATGGTCATCCCATGAACACGATCGGAACTCTGGCCTCACAAGTCTCGGAGAGCCGCCGCGGCATCCTCTGGTTCCTGTTTGCGGTCCTGGTGTTCTCGACGATGGACGTCGTCGCCAAGCACCTTACCGCCCACTACCCGATCCCGCAGATCGTGTGGGCGCGGCACACTCTGCCCTTGTTGGTTCTGGCCGTCGTGCTCAACCGGCGCCTTCCTGGGTTCATGACGAGCCGGCGGGTCGGACTGCAAGTGGCCCGGTCCTGCCTTCTGCTCGGCGCATCGGTCTGCTTCTATTTTGCGTTGCGGGTCTTGACCCTCGCCGACGCCACCGCCGTGACCTTCGTCGGCCCCCTTCTCGCGGTGGCGATGTCGGTGCCGCTATTGGGCGAGTGGGTCGGCCCGAGGCGCTGGACAGGCGTGCTGATCGGATTCGTAGGCGCGCTGATCATCATCCGGCCGGGCACGGGGGTCATGGAGTTCGCCGCATTTCTGCCGCTCGGCGCGGCGCTCTGCTTCGCGCTCTATCAGATCGCGACGCGGCGCTTGCGGGGAATCGACGGCCCCGTGACGACGCTCGCCTTTATGGCGGTCACCGGCACCGTCGTGACGAGCGCCATCGTGCCCTTCTTTTGGATTCTGCCCGATCTCGCGGGTGGACTCCTCATGGGATCGCTTGGCATGCTCGGCACCACCGGGCATTTCGCGCTGATCAAGGCCTTCGAGTCGGCGCCGGTTTCGGTCATCGCGCCGTTCGACTACACCGCCTTGATCTGGGCGGCGCTTTTCGGGTACTTCATATTTAACGAAATGCCCGACACGTTCACGATCCTGGGCGCGCTCGTGATCACCGGAAGCGGCCTCTACATCTTGCGGCGTGAATCGGTGCGATCCGTGGTTGCGCCCGAGGTTCCAGGCAACGCGGGGACCGGACCCGGTGCGTCGCGATGACGCCGGGGGGCGAACGATGACCGAGCTCACGGACAAGATCGCGTTGGTCACGGGTGGGGCCGGCGGAATCGGATCGGCGATCGTTCGCGAATTCGCGGACGCCGGCGCCCGCGTCGTGCTCCACTATCGCGAGGGCGCCGAACGGGCGTGTGCTTTGGCCGACGCCTTGGGTCCCGATCGTTGCTACCTCGTGCAGGCCGATTTCGGATCCGACGACGGCGTTCTCGAGCTGTGGCGCGCGGCGGTAGGCTGGAGAGGCGGAATCGACATCCTGGTCAACAACGCGGCCCTGCATGCGAGGGTCGATCCGGAAGCGGATTTCGAAGAATGGAACGCGGTCTGGCGGCGATCGTTCCAGGTCAACGTCTTTGCCGCCGCACACTTGTGCCGCGAAGCGGTGGCCCATTTCCGCGGCCGCGGAGGCGGTGTCGTCATCAACATCAGCAGTCAGGCGGCGCACAAGGGAAGCCACGCGGATTTCATGCATTACGCGGCGGCCAAGGCCGCGCTAAAGGCGCTGACCCAAAGCATCGCCCGCGCCTATGCCCCAGAAGGCGTCTTTGCCTACGTTCTCGCACCCGGCTTCGTGCGCCGGCCGGAAGGCCACGCCGGCCCGCGTCCGGAGCTTCCCATGGGAGAGGCGCCCGCCGAGGAGATCGCCGCGTTCGCGCGCTTCCTGGCCTCAGGCAACGCGCGGCACGCTACCGGCGCCACGGTCGACATCACCGGCGCATCGTACATCCGCTGAACGACCATCGCGGCGCGGCGCGGGCCTTTGATCAGCACTGGCCGCGGTTCGCCGCCGGCCTATAATGGCCACCGGAAGGGGCGCTCTCATGAACGACACGAGCTACGCGGGCGACGTGACGCCGGACCAGGCGTGGCGCGCGCTGGAAAGCGAGGCGGACGCGGTGCTGGTGGACGTGCGCACCGAGTCCGAATGGCATTACGTCGGCCTGCCCGACTTGTCCGAGCTGGGCAAGGAGCCGCTTCTCATCTCGTGGCAGTTCTTTCCCGCCATGGACCCCAATCCGGAATTCGCATCCGCGCTCGAGGCCGCGTGCCCCGACCGGAACGCGCGCTTGTTGTTCCTATGCCGCGGCGCAATCCGTTCGAAGGAAGCCGCAATCGCCATGACGGCGCGCGGCTTCACGCGCTGCTACAACGTCTCGGGCGGTTTCGAGGGGCCGGTCGATGAGGAGCGCCGCCGCGGTCGGGTTTCCGGCTGGAAGGCGGCGGGCCTACGCTGGGCACAGACCTGACCGGCGGGCGGGCCCGGACCCACCACCCGCTTCGAGGAGGAATCACCATGAACGACCAGGCAAGATACGAATCCGAGGGGCTGAGATATCCCAAGTTCAAGCGGCACTTTTCCGAGTTCATCGGAATCGGCGACAACGGCCACCTGTGGGTCGAGGGTTGCGACGTAGTCGCGCTGGCCGACGCCTACGGCACGCCGCTCTACGTGATCAGCGAAGGCCAGCTCCGCCACAACTACCGCCGGTTCCGCGACGCCTTCGCCTCGCGCTACGCGGAAAGCGTCGACATCCTGTTTGCGAACAAGAGCAACAACGCGCTCGCCGTCCGCCACATCCTCAATCAGGAAGGCGCGGGCGGCGACGCTTTCGGCTTGCAGGAAATGTACCTGGCCCTGCTGACCGGCACCAACGCCAAGAAGCTTGTCCTCAACGGCTCCAACAAGGAACCGGCCGAGATCGAGATGGCGGTCCTCAACGGGGTCTGCATCAACATCGACGCCATGGACGAGCTCGACCTGATCGACGAGACCGCCAACAGGCTGAAACGCGAAGTCGACGTGGGCATTCGTACCAAGCTCGAGCTCAAGCCGCTGGAGAACCGCTTCGGAGCCGAGCTCCACGGCCCCGGCAGCCTCGCCGAGCAGGGCCGCAACCACAAGTGGGGTATGCCGTTCTCGCAGACCGTGGAGTTGGTCAAACGCATCCAGAAGATGCCACACCTGCACCTGATCGAGCTCAGCTATCACCTGAGCCGGATGGACAACGACGCCGACGATTTCGCGGTCATGGCGCGCGAGATGGTGCAGTGGGCGGCTTTGTTGCGTGACGCCACCGGCTGGAGCCCGCGCTATCTGGACCTCGGCGGCGGCTGGACGTTCGGCCGCCCCGAGAAGTGCGGGCCCGGCGGCGCCGACGACGAGTCGACGCCGCCGTTCGAGGAATACGCGGAAGCGGTCTGCGGCGCCGTCAGCGCCGAATGCGAAGCACGCGGGCTGACGCTTCCCGGCCTCAAGATCGAGCCCGGCCGCTCCATCGCGGGCAATTGCGGGGTCGCCGTCGGGCGCGTCGGCGCGCTCAAGGAGTGGCCCGAGTACGACAAGAAGTGGGTGAACGTGGATCTCAGCACCAACCACATTCCGGCCGCCGCAGCGAATTGGTACTTTCACATCCTTTCGGCGAACAAGGCCGAGGCTCCACCCGCGCAGATCGCCGACATCGTCGGCCCGCTCTGCACCATCGACCTGCTCGGTGAAGCCCGCGAGATACCGAAGCTCGTGCGCGGCGATTTGATCGCGCTGATCGATACCGGCGCGTACTCGGAATCGCGGGCCGCCAATTTCAACGCCCAACTTCGTCCCGCCACGGTCCTGGTCGCGGGTGCGGAGGCCGAGGTCACGACCGAGCGCGAGCGTCTCAGCGACGTCGTCGGCCGGTTCCGGGCGCCCGCCCGGCTGCTGGCGGAATCGTTCGCCGCGCGGTGACGGCGGTCGGCGGAACGGACGATGCGGGCGCATCGGAACCCCGCTCCGCGGGCGCCGCGCCGCATTTCAGACGGCGGACGGGGCGCGGCTATCGTCCCCGATTGACCACGCGAGCCGGATCATGGTGGCCCCCTCGGGCGACACCTTTGCGATCGAGCTGAACGGCCGCGGCTACCGGTGGCCGCGACGCCCGGTGGTCGTCGTCTGTATCGACGGCTGCGACCCGGCCTATCTCGAGGACGGGTTCCGCCGCGGCGCGCTGGCGAACATGGCCCGCTTCACCGAGCGCGGCTTTTCCGCCGTCGCCGAGGCGGTGGTGCCGACATTCACGAACCCCAACAACGTCTCCATCGTCACCGGAAGCCCGGCCGCCGTGCACGGCATCTCGGGCAACTTCTTTCTCGATCCCGAATCGGGCGCCGCGGTTTCGATGACCGATCCCGCGCTCATGCGCTCCGACACTCTGCTCGCGGCGTTCGCCGGCGCCGGCGCCCGCGTCGCCGCGATTACCGCCAAGGAAAAGCTCCGGCGCCTCTTGGGGCGCGGGATCGAGGGCCATCCCTGCTTTTCGGCGGAATGCGCCGGCGCATGTTCGCGCAGCGAAAACGGCATCGAGGGCGTCCTGGAACTGGCGGGAATGCCCCAGCCCGACGTCTATTCGGCAGAACTTTCGTACTTCGTGCTCGAAGCCGGCATCGCCTTGCTCGAACGCGACCGCGTCGAGCTGATGTATCTGTCATTGACCGATTTCGTGCAGCACAAATACGCGCCCGGCGAGCCCGAGGCGGTCGCGTTCTACGAGACCCTCGACGCAGCGTTCGGGCGGCTGGCGGATTTGGGCGCCGTTGTCGGCCTCACCGCCGATCATGGCATGAACGACAAGGCGCGGACCGACGGCAGCCCGAACGTCACCTTCCTGCAGGACGCGCTCGATGACGCGTTCGGGACCGGGTCTACGCGCGTAATCTGCACCATTACCGACCCTTACGTCGTCCACCACGGCGCGCTCGGATCCTTCGTCTCCGTCTACTGCCGCGACGGTGCCGAGCCCGAGGCCGTGGCCCGCCACGTCACCACGTTGCCGGGGGTCGAAAGCGTGTTCGACCGCGCGGGCGCGTCGGCGCGCTTCGAGCTGCCATCCGACCGGATCGGCGACTTGGTGGTGATCGGTGACCGGGGCACCGTCCTCGGCGCCGCGGAAACCGAGCACGACTTGACGGGCCTTGCGGGGCACCGTTTGCGCTCGCACGGCGGGACGGCTGAACGCGCGGTCCCCTTGATCCTGTCGGAACCGCTTTCGCCTCCCTATCGAATGCGGGCGGCCGGCGCCCGTTTGCGCAATTTCGACATCTTCGACTTCGCGATCAACGGCGTCGACTGATCGGTGGGCGACCGCCCGCTCGCGCGCATGATGCGTCGCCAAACGCAGGGTTCGATTCGTCGATTCCGATCTTCTCTTTCCAGCCTTCGAGCACCGAGCCGTGCTTTCCCCACTGGACGCTGGGCTTGACGCGGCCGCCGTGGGTGTTGGCGTCGGCAAGCTGTGCACCACCATGAAGGCGCGCAGCGATCCCCGGCGCGGCGCTCAGTTCTTCCAGACCATCTGCGCCAACTGCCATGGCTTCGACGGCCGCGAGATGAACTTCAGCGGCGACGAGAACGATCCTGAGTTCGCCGGCACGGTGTGTTCCGGCAACCCCTGGGCGGCCTTGCACAAGATCCGCTTCGGCCAGCCCAGCGTCGGCATGGTGCCGCTGATCGCCCGCCCCCGCGGCCAGGGTCCGGCGCGGGACCGACCCTTCCCGCCGCGGTTCCCGAACCCGATACCGCGATTGCTCCGTCGACGAAACCGGGTTCGTTAGCGCTACTGCACTTGGCCTAGGGGGGCGACCGTTCGCCCGTATACCTCGTTCAACACTTGGGCGAGGCCGGCATAGATCGCCGAAAAACCACAAAAAATGCCTTCGAACCCGGCCACGGTCTTAATCGATCCGCTTTGCGAAATGTCGCCGATGGCCAACAGGAAAAACAGCACTGCCAGCGACAAAAATACCACCTGCAAGGCGCGGTTCATCTTCAACGTGGCGATAAACATGACGGTGGTGAAGGCGCCCCACATCGCCAGGTAGGCGGCCATCGCTTCGGGCCCGGGGGCGGCGCCAAGGCCAATTTTGGGAAGCATTAGGATACCGCCCAGGGAAAGCCAGAAGAAACCGTACGAAAGAAAGGCGGTGGTGGCGAACGTGTTGCCCTTCCGCCATTCCATGATCCCGGCAACGACTTGTGCCAAGCCGCCGTAAAAGATGCCCATGCTGAGGATCATCGCGTCGAGGCCGAAGAACCCGGCATTGTGCATGTTAAGCAGAACCGTCGTCAGGCCGAAGGCGAGCAATCCCAAGGGCGCCGGGTTTCCGGTCGCATCCGAGATGGCGACGCGTACCGCTTCGACGACCACGAACTTCGCGGGTTCGGTGGAACCTTCCTTATGGTCGGCTTGTCGGACGTTCATCGCTTTATTCTCCAAGTGTCGCATGTTGAACGGGCCGCGAAAGTGGCTCCCGATTAAGAGGGCGCGGCCAATCCCAACGGCTCCAACGCTGCCTGGAGGGCATCGGTGTCGGCCGGGCTCAATGGTTGCACGGGCATTCGGCAGTTACCCACCGAGAATCCCCGCATTTCGCAAGCCGCCTTGATTCCCGCATTATAGACTGTGGCCCACACGAACAGCTGAGACGGAAGAATTCGCTGCCATAACGCGTTTGCCTCGACCAGGTTGTTCGCCTTTACCAGATCGAACAGCGCCACCGATTCCGATGGCACGAAGTTGACCGAGCCCCATACGCACCCGGGGCAGCCGGCCGCCAGCGCCTGAAACGTGATCGGATCGCTACCGTTGAATATTTTGCCACCGGTTGCCAGCAGTTCCTGGATGCGGACCAGATCACACGTGCTGTCTTTGATGTATTCGATGCCATCGAGCTCGAGCAATCGGGTGAAGAACGCGGGCGTAATATCAATCCCGGTAGATTGCGGAATGTTGTAAACTATGATGGGCACGCTCATGGCGGAGGCGACTTGCTCGTAGTGGTAATACACACCCTCCATGTCGGGCCCTTCAAAGTAAGGTGGCAAGACCATGACCGCGTCGGCCCCATGGTCGACGGCATGCTTGGAAATCTCGATGGTGTCCTGGGTGTTGATGGCCGAGGTTTGCGCCACGAAGGCCGCGCGCCCTTCGACATGCTTACCGGTGATCTCCACCAGGCGCTTCTTTTCCTCAGGCCGTAAATAGGCGAACTCACCGGTTCCTCCGCACGCCAAGATGATGTGCACGCCGGCCTCGATCATCTTGTCGATATGCTTGAGATACGCCTTCTCATCCACCACTTCGCCCGTACCGTCGAAGGGCGTGCATACGGGCACACAAACACCGGTAAGCTCTTTCATCTTTTCTCTCCACTCCGAAAAGGGGTTCAAACCGGGATTCCCCGGATGGCACCTCCCTATCGCCAACAATGGTAGGCACAAAGGGTATCCGACCGAGAATTCGGCCCTGAGCCGTCACGATAGGCTGTGGTCCGCTCTTGATCGGGCAGATTGGCGATGAAAACCGGCCCCGTGAGCTTATCGCGCTATGCGATCATACCCCGGCGCACGCCGCACAGCGATCACCCGGTTCCCAGGCGCGGCCCCCGACCCAATAACCCTACCGGCGTTCTCCGGCCCCAAGAGCACACAGGCGCTTCAGCTAGCTGCACCATCAAAACAACCGGGTTGATGAGGCAATGGACCGGATGGGACAGGCACGAACATCCCGTGAATCCGCCGACCTCACCAAGCTGCAACGATCCTGACGCGTTGACACAGGAATTACACCAACCGGCCCAATTGATGATGTTGACAGCCGCAGCCATCGCCATCGAACGCATTGGAAACTTTGGTGCCCGCTCCGGGACTCGAACCCGGACTCCCCGAAGGGAAAGGGATTTTAAGTCCCTTGTGTCTGCCAATTCCACCAAGCGGGCGCTCGGCCGAAAGCCTATCGCGGCGGCCTTGGGGGGCGCAAGCGCGCGCCTGTGCTCCGCCCAGGCTGGTTCGCCCGCGCGCCCCGTGCTAAGGGAGCCCGTCAATGCGCGCACCGAACGGGCGGAAACCCATGGCCGGGCGGCCCAAGGTCCTGATCGCGGTCAACCACTTCGAGTGGCTGGACGCGCGCTTCGTCCGCCGTCTCGAGGACGCCGGGATGGAGGCCGTCATCACCCCCCAGGACGGGCTGCGCACCGACGAAGCCATGATCGCCGTCATCCCCGGCACGTTCGCCACCATTGCCGGTGGCGAGCCCTACTCGGAAGCAGTGCTCGCGGCAGCCGATTCGCTGCGCGCAATCGCGCGGTTCGGGGTCGGCTACGACCGCGTCGATCTTGCGGCCGCGAGTGCGCGCGGCATCGTGGTGACCGGGGCCTTCGGCACCAACCACGATGCGGTGGCCGACCGCGCGTTCGGGTTCATGGCGGCGCTCGCCAACAACCTCTTCGACGAGGACGTCGCCATGAAGGCGGGACGCTGGGAGCAGCGCCTCCACGCCACGCTTTGGCAGGCGACCACGGGGATCATCGGCCTCGGGCGCATCGGCCAGGCCCTGGCGCGGCGGTGCGCCGGCTTCGAGATGCGCGTGCTCGCCTGCGAGACCAAGCCCGACGCCGCGTTCGTCAAGGAATTCGGGATCGAGCTGGTGTCGCTGGAGACCCTTTTGCGGGAATCGGACTTCGTCTCGGTGAACGCGCCGCTGGCGCCCGCGACCGAGGGCCTTTTGTCGCGTGAGCGCCTCGCGCTCATGAAGCCGAGCGCGTATCTGATCAACACCTCGCGCGGCGGCTTGATCGACGAGGAAGCGCTCGCCGAGGTGCTCCGCGAACGCCGGATCGCGGGCGCGGGCCTCGAGGTGTTCCGCCGCGAACCCCTTATCGACTCGCCGCTCACGGCCCTCGACAACGTGCTTCTCGCGCCGCACTCGGCGACCCAGACCCGGGAGTCCGCCGAGATGACGGCCGACGTGTGCATCGATTGCATCCTCGCCGTCGCCCGCGGCGAGAGCCCGAAAGCCGAATACGTGCTGAACCCCGAGGCCCTGGGGGCGTAAACGCGCCTGCCGACGGCCGTGAGGGAGGCGCGGCGGCGCCTCGCGAACCCTCCGCCGGGACCCGGCCCGTTCAGGAATCGCCTTCTTCGTCGATGGCCTCGGCGCCGAGCCGGCGGATCTCCGCGCCGACGTCGGCGATGGCGGCGGAGATGGACGCCGCGTCGGGGCTGCGGACGACCAAGCTCACCCCCGATCTGCCTTCGCGGTAGAACGGGTAGCTCCCGATCTCGACGTCGGGGTGGCGCGCCTGCGCCGCCGCCAGCCCTTCGGCGATTACCCCTTCGGGCAAACGCGCGACAAGGGTCTCGGACAGCATCGGCAGGCCCCCTTCGAGGCGATGCTTGAGCCCGTCGAACATGGCCCGCATGATCGACGGAACCCCTGCGAGCACGAACACGTTCTCTATCTGGAAGCCCGGCACGCGGCTGACCGAATTCTCGACCAGGCGCGCGCCCTCCGGCATCTCCGCCATCTTGAGGCGCGCTTCGTTGACCGTGTCCGGTGCGTAGTGGTCATTGAGCAAGGCGACCACTTGCGGGTTGCGCACGAGTGCGACGCCGAACGCCCGGGCCACCGCTGCGCTGGTGATGTCGTCGTGGGTCGGGCCGATGCCGCCGGTGGTGAAGACGTAGTCGTAACGCGCCCGGCACTCGTTCACGGCCCGGGCGATGACGTCCTCGTCGTCGGCGATGACGCGCGCCTCGAGAAGGCGGATCCCGAGCTCGCCCAAGCCGGCGGCCAAGTACTGAAGGTTGGCGTCCTGGGTGCGCCCCGACAGCACCTCGTTTCCGATAACGAGGACCGCGGCCGTGACGATGTCGGCAGCGTGTGTGGCCATGCGGCGGTTCCGGCTACAACAAGTCTCGGATCAGGGCGACAAGGGGCGCGTCGGCGGGCGGCATCGCGAGCTTGGCCATGCGGCTGGGCCGCGCCCAAGTGATCTCTTGGCCTTCGAGCGGCCGGGGCGTTCCCGCCCACACGCGGCATGCGAACAGGGTCATGAGCAGGTGGAAGTCCTCGTAGGCGTGCGAGGCGAAGGTGAGCGGCGCGAGGCAGCTTTCAGTGACGTCGATCGCGAGCTCCTCTCGCAACTCGCGCACCAGCGCCACCTCGGGCGTCTCGCCGGCATCGATCTTGCCGCCCGGAAACTCCCACAACCCCGCCATGGGCCTGCCCTCGGGCCGGCGCGCCAAAAGCACGCGCCCGTCGCCATCCACGAGCGCGGCCGCGGCGACCAGGACCATCGGCAAGGCCCCCGTTTTTCGTGGGCCGCGCGCGCCAACGTAGCCCGTGTCAGGAGCGGTAATCGGCATTGATGCTTATGTACTCGCTCGTCAGATCGCAGGTCCACACGGTCGCCCGGCCGCGCCCGACGCCCACGTCGACGGCGATGTCGATTTCGCGCCCCTTCATGTGCCGCGCCACCGGCGCCTCGTCGTAGCCGTTCACCACCATGCCCTCGGCGGCGACGGCAACGCCGCCGATGGCGATGGAAAGGCGGTCGCGGTCGGCCCGCTCGCCGGCCTTGCCCACCGCCATGACGATGCGGCCCCAGTTCGCGTCCTCACCGGCGATGGCCGTCTTCACCAGCGGCGAGTTGGCGATGGCGAGGCCGATGCGCCGGGCCGCGCGCGCCGACGCCGCCCCACTGACGGTCACGGTGACGAACTTCGATGCCCCTTCGCCGTCGCGCACCACCTGGTGGGCCAGATCGCCGAGCACGGCCTCGAGACCGGTCCTGAAGTCGCGCAACATGGGATCGGTTGCGGACCGGACCGGATCATGGCGGGCCTTGGCGGTCGCGAACATGAGCGCCGTGTCGCTGGTCGAGGTGTCCCCGTCGACCGTGATGCAGTTGAACGTGCGGTCGATGGCGGCGGCGAAAATCCGCTGCAGGACCGGCGCCGGGATCGCCGCGTCCGTAAAGATGAAGGCGAGCATGGTCGCCATGTCGGGCGCGATCATCCCCGAGCCTTTGGCGATTCCGTTGATGACGACCGTGGCCTCGCCGATGCGCGCGGTTCGCGTCGCCCCCTTGGTGAAGGTGTCGGTGGTGGTGATGGCGCGGGCCGCCTCGGGCCATCCCGTCTCTTTCAGGCGCGCGCGAAGGCGCGGCAAGACCGCGACGATCTTGCCGGCGTCCAAGGGCTCGCCGATGACACCGGTCGAGGCGACGAATATCTGCTTGGCGGGCGACGCGAAAACCTTAGCCGCGGCCGCGGTCGTGCGACGGACCGATTCCGTGCCTGCCCTGCCGGCGAACGCGTTGGCGTTGCCCGAGTTGACCACGAGCGCGCGCGCGCGGCCGCCGGCGAGCGCCCGGCGGCACCACTCCACCGGAGCGGAGGCGGTCAGCGACCGGGTGAGGACCCCCGCCACGGTGGTCCGCGGAGCCAGCACCGCGACCATGAGGTCCGATCGTTCCTTGTAGCGAATCCCGCACGCGCCGGACGCGATGCGCGCGCCGGCGACCGGTGGCAGGTTGGGGAACCGCTTGGGAGCGAGTGGCGAGAGCTTGGCCATGGCGACCTCCTCGGGCGGTCGCGAGCGGACCGCGTAGGTTTTCGTCCGCGCCCGGATCGCGCAACGCGTTCGGCGCCGGGCGCCCCGTCGCTGAACGCGGAACGGGCGCGGGAACGTCCCTTAAAGACTATTGCGCGGGCGTGAGCAGCTTTTCGGGAAACTCCTCGATCGTCGCCGCACTACGCAGTTCGTCGATGATGCCGGCGCCGATCACCTGGGAGAGCTGCTCGCGCAAGGGCGCCTCCATCTCCTCGAACGAAGGTGGCGGCGCCTCGCGGCGATCCATCACGTGGATCACGTGCCAGCCGAACTGGGTCTGGATCGGGCGCTTGGATATCTCGTCGATCTCCATGGCGAACGCGGCGTCGGCGAACTCGGGAGACATGCCGCTGCGGGTAAAATAATCGAGGTCGCCGCCGACCGCGGCGGACGGGCCGATCGAGTGCGCCTTGGCGAGTTCGGCGAAGTCAGCGCCATTCTCGAGCTCGTCAACGATTTCCAGCGCCTCAACCTCGGTGGTCACCAGGACGTGGCGCGCGCGCACTTCGATCTCGGGGCTCATGCTGGCGACAGTGGTCTCGTAACTCTCCTTGAGCGCGGCCTCGGTCATCCGCGCCTTGATCGAGTCCATCATGAACATCCGCTCGAGAAGCTGCTCGGCGATGTCGGCCATGCGTTCTACGTATTCGGGATTCTCGTGAAATCCGCGCACGCGCGCTTCCAGCGCCGTCAACTTGGTGTCGATCAACGAGCGCAGCACGATGCGGTTTCGAATATCGGGGGGAAACTGGTCGAATTGCGCGGGCAGCCGCGTGGTCGCGTCAACGACCTCGGACTTCAATATCTTCGCGTCGTTGACGATCGCAACCACTGGGTCGTCGCCGTCGCCCGATCCTTCCTCGGCGGCCGGCGCCGGAGCCGAGAAAATGACCGCGGCCGTGGACGCGACGCAGAGCGCCCGCGTGATCTTGAACATCATCGACACACCATCATCCTCCGAGGCGTTGGCGGCCGCCCGCCGTCATGCGGCCGCGGGCCGGAACCGCGCACAAAACCATAACCCCGACCGCCGTACAATAGGGGCGCTGCGAACGTGACCGAGGGGGCGTGCGCCCATGACGCGCGCCGGCCCCAGGTGCCATATTGGTCCGCCATCCCGCGCCCTGGGGCCTGTTTCGAAGGAAAGTCCATTGCGATAGCCGAATTCGAAGGCAGCATCACGGTGCTCGTCACGCTGCTTAGCGACGACGACGACATCGGCGCGGCGTGCGCGCGAGACTTGGTCGGTGTTAAATCGCCGAGGACACGCCCGGGCTGATCGTCCTGGGCGGCACGGGCGAGCTCCCGTCGGTGAGGGGCGACGAGCGCCCGCGCGGGGCGCAAACTCTTACATCGCCTGGTCCCGCCCGCACAGGTGATCGAGGGGATTTCCACGTCTCGGCGACGAAGGCGGCCCGAGGCGCGCCACGAAACCCGCCGCGCTTTCCCCAGCGGCGCTAGTTGAGGGCGAAGTACCCGCGGGCCGCACGGATCTCGGCCGGCCGCAGCAACGGCGCGCTGGTCACGCAGACCGAATGCAGCGGTCCGTCGAGGTGTTCCTCCCAGTACTCCAGAAACCGCTTCAACACCGGAAATTCGGGCGCGAGATCCAGATCCTGCCAGACGAAGGTTTGTAGAAGGCTCCGGTAATCGGGCCGGCGATAGGTGATCTCCGCGGTCGCAAGGTGGTATCCCTTCAGCGCCAGTTCGAACCTCTTTCTGTCTCCACGCACCATCGGTGTGACCCTCCTTCTTGGGACGCCCACGCTCCGCCATTGTGCTTCGCGAGATGCGATCGATCAAGGAAAAGAGCTTCAAAATCGAACAAAATCAATTGATTAGCAGCAACCCCAATCGAAGGCTAACAAATTTCGTCGCAGGCTCTTGACGAATGCGTCGTCTGCGCCTAAATCTTTCGCGCACCGGTTAGCACTCATCGGATATGAGTGCTAACAGCGTACCCGACAGCATACCGCGACAAGAATCGCGCGCTCTCAATGCTGCAATTCGATCTTAAGGAGGGTAAAGGAATGGCGTTTCGGCCATTGCACGACCGCCTTCTCGTGCGTCGTATGGAAGAAGACGACAGGACGGCGGGTGGAATCATCATCCCGGACACGGCCAAGGAAAAGCCCATCATGGGCGAGGTCCTGACCGTCGGACCCGGGGCACGCGACGAAAACGGTAACGTCGTCCCGCTCGACGTCAAGGCGGGCGACAAAATCGTATTCGGAAAGTACGCCGGAACCGAAGTGAAGCTCGACGGCGAAGATCTCGTCATTTTGAAGGAAGCGGACGTCTTCGGTATCCTGGAAGGGTCCGGACGGGTCAAAGCGGCCGCTTGAAACATCAGGAGAATTGACACATGCCTGCAAAGGAAATCGCCTTTTCGTCCGACGCCCGCGCGCGGATGCTCAAAGGTATCGACATCCTTACGAACGCGGTCCGGGTGACGCTCGGACCCAAGGGTCGCAACGTCATCCTCGAGAAGTCGTTCGGCGCGCCGCGCATCACCAAGGACGGCGTCACCGTCGCCAAGGAGATCGAGCTCGAGGATCGTTTCGAGAACATGGGCGCGCAGATGGTGCGCGAGGTCGCGTCCAAGACCTCGGACGAAGCCGGTGACGGCACCACGACCGCAACCGTGCTCGCCCA
>PVBE011081164.1_pt1 | contig 32944 bp, 29 predicted proteins | sample 1631181 | NCBI WGS metagenome assembly PVBE01 (sample SAMN08397723, study PRJNA350692) | Marine metagenome, whole genome shotgun sequencing project. | isolation source: water | place: Pacific Ocean | collected 2012-04
CACTGCCCGCAAGTATGCTGCGGCTACCATTCCGCCCACCTATCCTAAACACCAGCCCAGCGTAACCACCGGAGTAAACGCAACTGACATAATCCCTTGACCGAAAACCCTGACATTTTCCCTTGACGGCGACAGACAGGCGGTACAGTTTTCAAGCGCCACATCTCAGCACTCGACCGCCCTGGTGGTACATTATCTCTCCGCCCTTTACACGTCGCAGAGATCTGGTTAAATCCGCTGTTGAACTTTATCAATGGCGGGGGACTTGTCACGGCCTCTCCGAATATTTGCGAGTGCACACCGGTACGGAACCCAAAATCACCGAGGACTTCGGAGGTATCCCCCTAACCGGGGAAGCTCGGTTGGGTCGGGATACGGTTTTGGGAGGAGGAAGCCAGAACACTTTCAGTGTGATATTGGAGTTGGACGGCCCGAACGCAGTGGACGGAAATAAGGTTAGGGCTATCATTGAGGCGGAGAAACCCGCCCATACCACCTACAGCCTAGAATTGATCCGGACAACTACTAGGACCCGACAAAGAACCTCGGGTTAGCTTTCCCCAAGAGCTTCCGCTATCAGACTGCCAAGAATATCGGTGTTGCGCCAGTATTCTTGGCGGAATTTGTTCTGAATGAGACCGGGGTGCCCGCAACCTCTGATCCTGCAAACTATCCTCTTCACTCGCTATTTTCGCAACGTCGTCACCCATTGCGACCTGAGAGGCAATTGCGCCGACTAGTAGGCGTGTCGGTTGGCCGTCCGTCGCGCCGCCTGACACATCGAGTGTTTGGGCTACAGGGTAATCATGGAGAGGACTCGAGAACTATTTCCAAGGGGATTTTCTGGGCCTATTACTCAGTCAATCTTGAACTGGAGCACCCGGGATTCCTCATACGCCTACGGCTGTTCGGAATGACAACTCCCAGAGTGATTAATCCTATGGTTTGAGGTCAACGGAGCTGTGAATTAGTAATAACTCTAACTAAGAGTTAACTGAGGGAGACTGAGCTGGACCCGGTTTTTCGAACAACTAGTTAACGGGGTTTTCCCCGGAAGCACCGTCAGGTGCTAGTCCCCCTAGCGGGTGGGCCGGTTCCGAGCGCTTTCGCAACCGGCAATTCCATAGTACCGTGGCTCCGTAGTATTTGGAGGTGAGGCATGAATTTGGAGGCGAATTTCGCCGGCGGCAACGGCATGGCTCTTGAGGGGCTGAAAATCCTGGACACCAGCCAACTCTTTGCCGGGGCTATGCCGGCAACTCTTATGGGAGACTTTGGCGCCGAGGTGATCAAGGTCGAGCACCCAAAGTATGGCGAAGACCTGCGGCATTGGTGCCCACATGCTCGTGGCACAGGGTAAAGCCCAGGTCTTCGAACTTCACTGGCCCTAGAACGGTATTTACAGTTGCCAATGCTGTCGCCTCCTCACCTGTGCTGACTTTAACATTCCAATTTCGTCAAGGGCAAAACCAGGATCACTCCGTTGGTATGATTTCGTTCCTAGCCCGGTCTTTATTTATTCACTGATGCCTCAGGCAGAGTAGAATGTATTCCCGAGTCGTTCCCGGCTAAGCCCGGTTAGGAGGCGAACCCATGTCCCAGGTGTCCACGCAGTTAGAGGGATCCACGGCGTTCCTGAGCTTGGAAGGACGCACCGATTTGAACCTGCTAGGGTTGGAGCTTTTTCAAAGCCTGATCAATGGGCTCGACGAGGTGGCAGCCAACGCCGACGTCACGACTTTGGTGTTGCGGAGCGCCGGAGACCGAGCGTTTACCGCGGGGGTTGACCTCCGTGAGATGCGGGACCTGACGCCACAATCGGCCGAGGAGTTCATAGTTACCCTGCACCGGGCCATACGCCGGGTGCTGACCCTGCCCATTCCCGTTGTCGCCGCCATCAACGGCATCTGCTTGGGCGGCGGGCTAGAGCTGGTCCTGGCCTGCGACCTGCGCATTGCCTCGGAAGATTCCATACTGGGCCTGCCCGAGGTCCTGGCGGGGGTGCCCTCGGTCATCGAGGCGTCCCTCCTGCCCAAGACCATCGGGCTGGGCCGGGCCCGGCGGCTGATCATGACCGGAGAGTCCGTGACTTCCCAAGAAGCCCTGGACATGGGACTGGTGGACCGGGTGGTCCCCAAGAACGCCGTGAACGCGGCCGCACTGGAAGCCGCGGATAAATACCAGAAGATCAGCCCAAAGGTTCTTGCGGCTCAGAAGGACATCATCGTCAAGTGGCTGGAGTTGGGTGATGAGCAGGCCGCGGAATATAGCATCAAGGCCTTTGCCCTGGGTTTCACCACCGGCCATCCCCGTGAGGCAATGAGCGCGTTTCTAGAGAAACGGGAGCCGCGGTTCAATTCCTAGGGGTATAAGCATCCCTCCGCGAAACAGCCGGCATCGGTAGACCGGCAATTGGCCGCCCCCAACCGGCCTGCTGCTTCCTGATGACAAAATCAGCCGAGATCGCGCCGAGCCCGAGGTTCGATACTATGGCGCTTAGGAGTTGCCTTCATGGACGAAGAAGTGAGAGGGTTGCAGAGAACCCTCAGGGCTCTGGAGGAGGAGGCCGCCGAGAGCTTGGGGGACCTCCATGACCCAACCCTGGACAAAGTCCACGAAGATGGGCGCACCCTTCGCCAGGTCATCTACGACCTGAGCGACCATTACCGGGAGCATATAGAGCAGTTGCTCTGGGCCAAACGGGGGCGGAGCATGCCGCGAAGAGAGAGTAACCATGCCCTGGCGGAGCTTCAGGCGGTCCGCGCCCGGTTCGCGGCCAATTTCGCAGACCTGCGGGGTGAGGAGTTGGACAACCCCGGCGCCCCAGCCCAGGACTCTTCAACCCGGGACATCATCCTTCACGCGGTGGCGGAGGAGAGGAGCGCCCTGGCTATCATTCGGGAGACTTTAGGCCGGTAGAAGAAAGGCAAGAACCCGGAGACCGGCCGGCCGGTCCCCGGATAGGTTAGGCGCGAGGAGGTCCGCTATGGACGGCGAACTGCGGGATTTGATCGAGACGCTGGAAGCCCAGCGTCGCGAAGCCATGGAGCTTCTCCGGACCGTGACGGATGACCAACTCGACACGGTCTACACGGATGAGGATCCCTCAGAGGATGGACCGTTCACCATACGGCGCCTGATTCATCGCATATCGCTCCACCATCACGACCATCTCCAACACGTCCTCAAAGCCCGCCGGGCCTTGGGAATACCCCGCGGCGAGACCACTCGCACCCTGGCCGAGATGCAGGTGGCCCGAACGGAGCTGATCAACAACCTGGCGGACCTCAGCGGCGAGGAACTGCATCTCGACTGCTCCGAGGGCCAAGGCCTCGGCAACATGGAACCGCGCCGAGGGCAGGAGCCGGAGTACACCATACGCCGCATCGTGGAGCACGTCGTAGACATGGAGGAAATTCGGCTTAGGCACATCCGGCAGGCCCTTGAGGGCAGCCGGTCTAGCTAGGGGAGAAAACGTGGGACCGGAAGACGCGGTGGAGGCAGGTTCTCTGGCTGGCGGCGATCTCCATCCGTCAGGGCAGCCCTATCATTTCGGTTCCCCCGCTCAGCACCAGGGTCTCTTCTCGATCGACCCATTCACTCATCCCATCCGGCTTGATGGTATCAAGATACCTTGAGTACCCCGCTTCGGCATGGAAGTACAGCTCCGCCAGCCCGGCGTAGGTTTCAGCCAGAGGGTCGATACTGTGGCTCACCACGTACCGGAACCCTCCCACTTTTTCCATCACCGACTTCACGTTGGGTACGTGGGTGTTCAACCAATGGTGGTGGAACTTTTTGAAGTCTGAGCCCTCTCTGGCCTTCACCAGGAAGCTCACGCGGTAGAAGCCGGAGCGGGTGCAGGGGAATGGGGCGTTGAGGGTCAGGGGCTCCACTTTGAGATGCTCCGAGCCGTCGATCACGATGTATTCCGTGGTGGCCCAGGGAACATAGGGTTCCACATTCTGCTGGAAGGTGTCCGTTGGGGTGGTTGCGCTGGGGACGCTGGGCCTCGGCGGAGGCTCGTCATACCACAACTGGGCCATGCCATCCCAAACATGCTCACGGTTCTCGTTCGCGTCGAACAGGGTGACGATGTAGCGGAGCGCGTGGGGATTGCTTTGTACCGCCTGATCCTTCTGCCTCTGTATCACATTGGGCATGTGGTTGGCGAACCAATGGGCCACCAGCTCCTCTCGGGACGTCGTGGACCGGCGCTTGATGAGATAAAGCATTTTTGCCAGCGGGTTAGCCTTTGGAGGTACCGAGGTTGCCCGAGTGTTCATGGAAAGCGCTCCTGACCGGAGTAGAGTAAAAGACCGGGATTTCCTATCACAAAACGGGCGTCCGAAGCACGCGCCATCGTTGGCATTGGCGATTGTACGGACACCCTGGAACGCTGTCAAACACCCCGGATGCCCCCTGGTTTACGTGCCGGCTCAGCGCCTCGGGCGCCACCTCACAGTGCATCCCTCCCGCCATCCTTCAAGGCAGTGGCCGATGCTGCTTGGTGGGGTGACCCCGGTCGGTTGGACGGGATTGGGCCAGATCAGGAGAGAGTCCCGACAGGATCACTTGTACTCTGCGCCGGCGGTACGGTGCTCCATAATGTAGTCCCAGTCGTACTCGATGCCGAGGCCCGGTCCTTCAGGGACCGTCACGTAGCCTTCCTTGTCGATGCTGTCCAGGGCGTCGGAGTAACCGTGCTTGTACACCGGGGGATTGTACGGGCCGGCGTCCGGGTGCACCAGGCACAATTCATAGTAGTTGCTGTTGCGGATTGCCGCGATGCAGTGTCTCCGCGCGGTGTTGGAGGCGTGCAACTCCACGTCGAGACCTAACCCCTCGGCCGCATGGGCGATCTTCATTACTCCCGTGATGCCGCCATCGAAGTCCGGGTCGGCCCTCAGGAAGTCGGTGCCTCCGGCCAGAGCGAAGTCGATGTGCGGCTCCAGCATGCGGTTGAACTCCGTCATGAGGAGGGGTGTCCTGACGAGGTGCCGCAGTTTCTTGTGACCGAAGGCTGAGATGCCGGTGTCTTTGTAGGGGTCCTCGTACCAGTAGAAATTGGCCTCGTCCAGGGCCCGGCCCACCCTCACGGCGTCGGCGAGGGTCTCATACTTGCATCCGGCATCCCACATCAAAACCATCCTATCGCCAACCCGCGCGGCCACGCGTTCAATCATCTCGATATCTCTTGCTACCGGGCCATTCTTCCACGGGTGGATCTTGTAGGCGGGATATCCCATCTCCAAACAACGCTGGGCAAAATCGGCGTAAGCCTCCGGGGTGTCCAGGCCGCCCGGTGTGTCGTCACCGAAGTAGGTGCTGGCGTAGGTGGGAAGGCGCCTTCGATAGCCGCCCAGCAGCTGATATACGGGTGCGTCGTGGTACTTGCCCGCGATGTCCCACAGGGCGATGTCGATCAGTCCCACTCCAAGGCGGCTCACATTTTGAGTGGCCCTCTTCATATCGGTGTACAGCCGCTCCCGTTCCAGGGCGTTCTCGCCAAGGACCGCGCCGGCCAACATGCGGATGGCGGACGCGTCCACCATCCTGGAGTTGATGTACTCGCCGACGATCCCCGAATCGGTGTGGACCTTCAACGCCACGTTGGTGGTATGGATGGTCTCGCCGGGGGCGTACTTGGTATCGCCGTTGCGGGACCGCGTCATGTTTTGCACTTCGAACTGGAACTCATGCACTTCGATAGCTGTAACGATGGGTGGCTTTGCCATTCCTGCCTCCTTAGGTCCCTCAAATTAGGATGGCCCCGTTGAAAACCAGCGGCCCTCTTGAGCCGAAACTCTCTTAGCGGGACCATGGGGGTCCCCTGCCCCATGCCAAAGAGCTTCGGATAGTCAAGTTCAAGCGATGGCTATGATACCAATTACTGCTGCTTCAAGCACCCCTCTTTGTGCTGTTTCATGCTTGCACGCACCGGCTTGTGTTTCGTTCCGAAGCCTTGGCGAGGTGTCTTGCGGCCCGGAATTTTCAGCAACCGGCACTATCAGTGAGGCGGACTCGGAGGGCTCCGGAGAAGCAAAAAGGAAGCCGTCACGGGGGGCGGCAGCACCATGCAAGACCTCCGGTTATGGTGGCGGGCTGTTCGGGTTGGATGCCGGGTGCTAATATAGAGCGTCCACGTTGCCTGATTCCGGCGGGGGAGGGCCTGGCATTGAGAATCTATCTCAAAAGGTGGTTCGACAAGCTCACCACGAACGGGGCAAGAGCGCCCTATCCGTTCGTCCTGAGCCCGTCGAAGGACCGCTGGAGTCGGCACTAAGGGTTTTGAGATAGTTTCTAAGTGGACCGACGCTGAACGCAACCGGTGGCCCGCTCCCGCGTGAACCTGCTCATCCTGAACACGGCTAACGGCACTTGATGACCGACAGCACCCCTAAACCCGGCCTCTTCTACGGCTGGTACATTGCCGCGGCGTGCCTTTTTATCGCCTTCTCCGTGGTGGGGACCCGCCAGGCCATTGGCGTTTTCGTCGTTCCCATGAGCGATGATTTTGGCTGGGACCGGACGACCATGTCCTTGGCCGTCGCGATGGGCGTCCTGGTCAACGGGTTGACTCAGCCGTTCATGGGATACCTCTTCGACCGGTTGGGGGTACGCGTGATCGTGGCCAGCCTGATCGTAGTTGGCCTGGCCACGGTCTCCCTCGCTTTTACGTTTCACATCCTGTTCTTTGCCTTCGTGTTTGGTGTCGTCGCCTCCACCGCCCTGAGCGGTGCGTCGGCGAACAACACCGGGGCCTTGCTGGCCAGGTGGTTCCGGCGCCGGCTAGGCACCGTGGTCGGCCTGAGCGGCGCCGGAAGTTCCGTGGGCGGACTGGTGCTGGTGCCATTCGTCGCCTATCTGATGGAGGCCACGAGCTGGCGAGTAAGCTGGATAGCCATGGGCCTGATCATTCTCACCCTCTCGGTGCCTATGGCCTTCATGTTTCTTCGCGATGATCCCAGCAAGATGGGGTTACGACCCGATGGCGATCCCGACCCGCGCCGGAGTGGCGCCAAGGGCCCTGGTTACCAGGCAGCAGGCCCGCTGGAGACGGATCAGTGGACCAGGCCCTTCCGGTCTTCGCCCATCTGGCATTTGGCTGCCGCTTACTTCGTTTGCGGGTGCACCACCACGGCGATATCGTTTCACTTCGTGGCCTACGCCGAAGAGGAAGTGGGCGTGTCCGCCATCACGGCTGCCTGGGTCTTCTCCTTCATGATGTTCCTAAACGTGGCAGGCAACGTCGTCGCCGGAATACTGGCGGACCGGTACCGGCGCAAGAACGTCTTGGCAGCCGGGTACTTCTTGCGCGGTTGCGCCTACGTCGTGTTGCTGGCGGTGCCGTCGACCGCAGGTTTGTGGGCTTTTGCTGCCCTCGCCGGGGTCGCCTGGGGCGCCACCGCCAGCGTGACGAAGGCCCTGACCGCCGACGTTTACGGTGTACGGGCCCTCGGGACCATATCGGGGATTTCGTTCGGCTTCCACCAGGTCGGTGGCGCTTTGTCGGTATTGATGGCCGGGGTTCTCCAAGACGTGACCGGCTCCTACAATCTCCCGTTCGCCATCGTTGGTTTCCTGCTGTTCCCGGCGGCCCTTTCCGCGTTCACCATCAAAGAGCAAAAATACTCGGTGCGCTACCAGGTCCATTCACCTCCGGCAGCCGCCCGCTGACCCGAGATGCCCCGGCCGGCGAGAACCATGGCTCAGCCAAGAACCCGACAGAATTACGTCATGGCGGTCGACCAGGGCACCACCGGGTCGGCGGCTTTGATCTTCGGCCGCGATGGCCGCGTGGTTGCCTGGGCCGAACGTGAGATCACCCAGCACTATCCTGAGCCCGGCTGGTCAAGCCATGACCCGGAGGAGATTGTTCAGTCGACCCTCGCCGTAGCCCGAGAGGCCATGGCTTCGGCGGGTATCGAGCCCCAACATCTGGCGGCCATCGGTATCACGAACCAGCGGGAGACCACGGTGGTCTGGGAACGTGCTTCCGGGCGGCCCGTGGCGCCTGCCATTGTTTGGCAATGCCGCCGCACGGCCCGGTTATGCGAGGAGTTGAAGGACCGAGGGATGCAGCCGAGGGTTCGGGAGCGGACCGGGTTGGTTATCGACGCCTACTTCTCCGCCACCAAAATCCGCTGGCTGTTGGACCACACGCCCGACGGTCAACGCCGTGCCGAAGCCGGGGAGTTGTGCGCCGGCACCATCGATAGCTGGCTTCTTTACCGGTTGACCGGCGGCAGGGTCCACGCGACGGACGTTTCCAACGCGTCGCGTACCATGCTTTTCAACATCCACACCCGGAATTGGGACATGGACCTGCTCGAGTCTTTGGGAATTCCCCGGTGCATGTTGCCCGACGTGCGGCCGTCCAGCAGTATCTTTGGCGAGACGGACCCCAGTTTGTTTGGCGCGGCAGTTCCCGTAACTTGTCTGGTCGGGGACCAGAGCGCCGCCTTGTTCGGCCAGGTTTGTTTCGAGCCGGGGATGGTCAAGAACACCTACGGCACCGGGTCCTTCCTGCTGATGCAGACCGGCGACCGGCCAGTCCCACCGGCCCCTGGTCTACTTACCACCATCGGTTGGCAGCGACAGGGGCAACAGACCCAATACGCGTTGGAGGGGAGCGTCTTCATCACCGGGGCCGCGATCCAATGGCTGAGAGACGGTCTGGGCATTATCGAGCGGGCATCCGACACAGAGGAGATAGCCCAATCGGTTTCGGATACAGGTGGGGTGTACTTCGTACCGGCTTTCGCCGGCCTGGGCGCTCCCCACTGGGACATGTATGCCCGGGGGACCATTGTTGGCCTTACCGGCGGCACGACCCGGGCCCACATCATCCGGGCAACCCTGGAGGCGATAGCTTACCAGGTCCGAGACGTGTTGGAGGTCATCAGGCCGTCCATCCAGTTGGAGATAACCCTGCTCCGGGCCGACGGCGGCGGGTCGGCCAACAGATTCTTGATGCAGTTTCAGGCCGACCTACTCGGCATCCCGGTGGAGGTACCGGAGATTGCTGAAACCACCGCTTTGGGCGCCGCGTACCTGGCCGGGTTGGCCGTGGGCTTTTGGGGCAGCCAGCAGGAACTGTCCGCGCAGTGGCGCTTGGATGCCCGTTACGAGCCCCGTATGTCTCGAGGGGAGGCGGACAAGCTCTACGCCGGCTGGCAGCGAGCAATGGAGCGGGCCCGGAATTGGGAAACGCCGGGCTGAAACCGGCCTGGCCTGGCAGCGCCCTCTCACACCCCTACCGCAACTCCAACAGGACCTGGCCGGTATTCACGCCCTGGCCTGGCTGGGTCCGGACCGCCCGCACCACGCCCGCGACCGGGGCGCGAATGCTTTGCTGTAGCTTGAGGGCTTCCATCACGCAGAGTTGGTCCCCCGCCGAGACCTGCTGGCCTACGCTCACCGCCACGGAGATAATCACCCCCAGCATCGGCGCCCGCACCTCCGTCACTTTCCCCACGGAGGTGCCCGCGGGGACCCTGGAAGCAGCCAATGGACCCGGGATCTCAGCGGCGGGAAGCCCTTCCACCTCTATCTCCACGGGCATGCCGTCCACCAGAACCCGCACCGGGTTGGTGCGGATATCGTCCATCGCGACGGCATACCACTGCTCCCCTATTTGGACCTTCATGTGTCTGGCCAAAGTCTGCTCCCGTTTCAGCTCAATAGGGAGATGAAAATGCCCGCCACCACCGCGGAGCCGATGACGCCCGCCACGTTGGGGCCCATTGCGTGGGCCAGCAGGAAGTTATCCGGGTCGGCCTCCTGGCCCAATTTGTGGGAGATGCGGGCAGCCATGGGCACCGCCGACACCCCGGCCGAGCCAATCAGCGGATTCACTTTCTCCTTCACCATTAGATTCATCAGTTTGGCGAACAGCACGCCGCCTACGGTGCCACTGGCGAAGGCCACCAGCCCCAGGGCAAGGATTGCCAAGGTCTCCAGCTCTAGGACCTTGTCAGCCGACAGTTGGGCGCCCACGGTGATCATCAGAAAGATGGTGACGACGTTCATGATCTCGTTGGAGGCGGCATGGCTGAGCCGGGGTACCGAGCCGCTTTCGGCGAACAGATTGCCGATCATGAACATTCCGATGAGGGGCGCCGCCTCCGGCACCAGGAGAATGATCAGGACCATCGCCACCAAGGGGAAGATCAGCTTCTCCTGCCTGGAAACCTCGCGCAAGGGCCTCATTACTATCTGGCGCTCCCGCTTGGTGGTCAGCAGACGCATCAAGGGCGGCTGGATGAACGCCACACTGGCCATGTAGGAGTAGGCGACTATGGCGGTGCGGCCCAGCAGGTGAGGCGCGAGGATCGCCGAGGCGAAGATGGTGGTCGGGCCGTCGGCCCCGCCAATGATCCCGATGGCCCCGGCCTCCTCTAAGGAGAATTCGAGGCCGAGCCTCGGCACCAGTTCCATGGCCAAGGCGCCCCAAAAGGCCACGAAGATGCCCACTTGCGCCGCCGCGCCCAGAAGCAGAGTCTTGGGGTTGGCCAGAAATGGGCCGAAGTCGGTCATGGCGCCCAGGCCCAGGAAGATCAGGGGCGGCAGGATGTTCCAGAAGGACAGGGCGAAGTGGAAGGTCAGACCGAGGATACCCGACTCCTGGAGCGCCCCCGGAGCCAGGGGATCGCCGGCCGCCAACTGGGTGAGCGCGTTGAGGGGCAGATTGCCCAATATGATCCCCAATCCGATGGGGAACAGGACGTAGGGCTCCGTTTTCCTGGCCACTGCAATGTAGATGAAACCCAAGCCCAGGGCAATCAGCAGGAGGTTGCCCCATTCCAAATGGTAGAGGCCGGTCTCAGTCAGGTATTGGTTGAGATCTGGCAAGCTCTCCTCTCTCGACTACGCGGAGGTATCTTGAGGTGCAGGCAGATGGCTCGTGGCCTCGTCCTCGGCCAGGGCCGCGCTCACGGCTATTGCCGCGGCCAGCGCCCTGTTGCGCCGGGCGCCGGCCGCTTCCGCGGCGGCCAGGGCCCCGGTCCTTCTCTGAACGAAGGGTATCCCGGAGACCCACTTCATCGCCAGGATCAGCATCATCAAAAGGACCAGGATCAGGAAGGTGGTCCCTACCCCTGCCACGGTGAGTTCCAGGGCCTCTTCCAATTCGGCGCTGCTCACAGACGATTCACCTCTTCTTTTCACACAAGGCCGGAAGCTCGGACGCCAAACCGGGCGCCAAACGGTCGATTGTATAGTATGCTCCCGGAGGTGATGCTACAATACCCATACTTCAGGGAAAAGTCACCGCTAGCATTCCTCGGAGGGTTCCTATCATGCCTGGAACGATTGACTTGAACTGCGACATGGGCGAGAGTTTCGGCGCTTATAAACTGGGCCACGATGAAGAGGTGATCAAGTACATCACCTCGGCCAACGTCGCCTGCGGCTTCCACGCCAGTGACCCCACCTGGATGCGCTGGACGGTCCAGCTGGCGGAGGAGCACGGGGTAGCAATTGGGGCGCACCCCGGCTTCCCCGACCTACAAGGCTTTGGCCGGCGCAACATGGTGGTTTCCCCCGAAGAAGCCAAGAACGACGTGATCTACCAGATCGGCGCCCTGGCCGCATTCACCAAGACCAAGAAACTCCAGCACGTCAAACCCCACGGCGCCATGTACAACATGGCTGCCGGTGGCGGAGACCTGGCCAGGGCGATCTGCGAGGCCGTGCTGGAGGTGGACCCGGAGATGATCCTGGTGGTCCTGACCGGTACGCCCTGGGCTGACCTGGCCGAGGAGATGGGCCTGCGGGTGGCGCTGGAGGCCTTCGCCGACCGGGCACTGAACCCCGACGGGACCCTGGTCCCCCGTTCATTACCGGGCTCTGTTATCCACGACCCGGAGGAGTTGGTGGCCCGGAGCATCAAGATGATCACCGAAGGGAAAGCCACCGCCATCAGCGGCGAGGAAATCTCCGTCCGGGCCGACACCCTCTGCCTTCACGGCGACACTCCCGGCGCCGTGCAACTGGCCGCCGACCTCAGGTCCAAGCTGGTGGCCGCGGGCGTCGAGATCACCCCATTGAGTCAGTTGGTATAGCGAGGTCTGGTTCTCACACCCCGATGTACCAGCGCGCCAGATTCCTCCCCGCCGGCGACAAGGCCCTTGTGGTTGAACTGGGGGATTCCATCACCCCCGAGATCAACCGGAAGGTCCGCGACCTGCTGGCAGCCATCGAAAACCAGGGGATACCGGGGCTCGTGGACCTGGTACCTTCCTATCGCTCGCTGCTGGTCTACTACGATCCCCTGTGTTTGAGCCTCCCGGAGCTGGAGGAGCTGCTGAGTGCCCTGGAGCAGAACCTGGACCAGGCCGATCTGAAGGCGCCAAGGGTGGTGGAGATTCCGACCCTGTACGGCGGTGAGTACGGCCCCGATATTGGCCAGGTGGCGAAACACAATGGGCTGGCGCTGGAAGAGGTCATCCGGATTCACTCAGGCGCTGAATACCTGGTGTACATGATGGGCTTCACTCCCGGCTTCCCATATATGGGCGGCATGTCGGAGAGGATCGCCACTCCCCGGCTCCAGACGCCCCGGACCGCCATCCCGGCCGGTTCTGTGGGCATTGCGGAACAACAGACGGGCGTTTACCCCATCGAAAGCCCCGGCGGATGGCAGCTCATCGGCCGGACGCCGGTGCAACTCTTCGATCCCCAGCGGGAACCGCCGGTAGCGGTGACAGTCGGGGACTACATCCGGTTCGCTCCTACCACGGAGGAGGCCTACCATGACATCCAGCGGCAGGTCCGGACGGGGAGTTACCAGCTCACGACCCGAGACAGGCGGTAGTTGAGCCATGGACGTCGTCGAAGTTCTAGACGGGGGTTTCTTTACCACCGTGCAGGATCTTGGGCGGTACGGCTACCAGCGGTACGGAGTGCCCGTCGCCGGCGCCCTCGACCAGTTCGCGCTACGGGTCGCCAATGTGCTGGTGAGTAACCAGGAAGGAGACGCCGGCCTGGAGATCACGCTGGTGGGGCCTCGCCTCCGGTTCCTGGCCGACACGGTCATCGCCATCACCGGCGCCGGCCTGGACCCCCGGCTCGATGATGCTCCGGTAGCCATGTGGCAGGCCATTACCATGCCCCAGGGTGGCACCCTCTCCTTCGGCAGCGCCCAGGACGGTATGCGAGCCTACCTGGCCGTCGCCGGCGGCATCGACGTTCCCCAGGTGTTGGGCAGCCGCTCCACTTACACCCGTTCCCGCCTCGGCGGCCTAGAAGGACGGGCCCTGGCGCCGGGAGACCGGCTGGCCGCCCTCGGTGAGGAGCCCGCCGCTCGAGTGGAAGGCCGGAAGCTGCCCCGGGAGCAGATTCCCTCCTACGGGCAAAGTCACGTGCTGCGGGTGGTGCTGGGTCCCCAGGACGATGCCTTCAGCCAGGAAGGCCTCCGGACCTTTCTCTCAGCCGCCTACACGGTCACGCCCCAGTCCGATCGCATCGGGTACCGGCACGAGGGGCCCCCGATCCAGCACAAGGAAGGCGCTGACATCGTCTCCGATGGGATTCCCTTTGGCGCGGTGCAGGTGACGGGAGACGGGATGCCTATCTTGCTCCTGGCGGATCGTGGGACAACAGGGGGCTACACCAAGATCGCCACCGTCATCAGCGTTGACCTCGGCACCGTGGCCCAGGCCAGTCCCGGCGATACCATGTCCTTCCGGCCGGTGACCGTGGAGGTCGCGCACCAGGCTCTGAGGCAGCAGGAAGATGCGATCCAGCAGCTCATAAACACGCCGGCCACCGTGTTTGCCCGCCGGCGGTTTCGGGCGACGGTGAACGGTGATACCCACGACGTTGTCACCGCATTGGAAGAGGCCATCCCTCGCCCACCATGCCCGGATACCGACGCCGCGCCACCTCGCCGGATTGTCCGCGCCACTGTGGACGGCGAGACGCACACCTTTGAGGTGGAGGTCAGGGGCTTCGGCAGCCAGTGAGGCTTGGAAGCCGTCAACCAATGGGCGGGTCAGGAAGCCATCAAAACCGCGTTGCCTCGCTGGAGAAGGCCCTGGCAACAAGGAGATAGCCTTCTGGCTAGTCTAGCGTCTCGTAAATGGCATGGTAGCCGGCCCGTCATCCCGGCGAAGGCCGGGATCCAGCCAGCGCTTCCCTGGGTTCCGGCACCGATGCTGTCGGGAACGAATGCGCATTGGGAATTCTTACAATTTCTCCGAGGTAAGGTTGATCACGAGACAGTGCGTTAGTACTTCCTTAGTCGATGTTCGGCGTTACAAATACCTTTAGATGATCGGCATCACACTTACCGTTCGTGGTGAGCTTGTCGAACCACCGGCCTCACGCCCTTCGACAAGCTCAGGGTGACACGAAATATCAGAGCTGCCGCCTCGATGCTCCGGACTCGGATGATGGAGAAGTTTGGGGCTCCCGAGACCTCCACCCTTTCAAGTTATTTTGCCCCCGATTGTGTCCCATTCGCTGATTGTCTACATCGGACATACAGCTAAGCTGAGGTCTCTTGGCTTGGCCGCGCTAAGTCATTATTTGGCTTCTGCAATGAAGACCGGAATGACGCGATCGGTCTTGTCTTGGTACTCCTGATAAGGAGGATATGCTTCCACGGCGATGTCCCACAGCCGTTGTCTCTCGGCTGGATCTTCTACCTCGCGAGTCCGCATCGAATAAACTTCGGTCTTGTCGCGGATTTCAACATTCGGCTCCGCCTTCAAGTTGCGGTACCAGGACGGATTCTTTGGCGCTCCACCCTTGGATGCCACCAGAATGTAGCTCGTGCCATCCACGGCCCTCATCAACGGGGTCTTGCGGATAGCACCGGTCTTCCAGCCCCGGTTGGTCACGATTATGACCGGCAGGCCGGTGTCCCTCAAACTTAAACCGTCGGTGCCTCCGCTCCCTTCATACAGCTCAACTTGCTTCGCCACCCACGACCAGGGACTGGGAATGTACTCGCGCATGATTACCTCTACTTCTCGCGGATAGCCCGTTCAGCCAACCGCGGCCAAGCGAGCGCAGACGGATATTAACACCTGATGCGTTGATGCGCTACCAATTATTTGTAGTACGGCCCTCGATTCGCATTATGGGCCATTCGACGGGGGTGTTGGAACGATCTCGATACCCTGCCTCCGATGGTTGGCCACCGGAAGCAGGTGTCCTCCCATGTAACCTAAAAGCCTGAATTCAAGGCCCGAAGGCCCGGTCTTTAACGGCCCTAGCCATCCGCGGATAGTGGTGGCGAACTGGCTACGGCTATAATGGAGGGTCGGGGGACCGGCTCCGGATTTGGGCAGTCCGGTCCAACTGATCGGGTCCACTCCATACCCAGACCCAGATCGTAAGGTAATAGATGCAAGAAACACCGTCCACGCGCCCGTTGGAGAGCGTTACCGACAAGCAACGGCTCACCCTGCTGGTGGCAACCGTGGCAGGCCACGGCATCAAGCACATATTCAACTCAGCCTTCTTCATTCTTCTGCCTGAGATAAAGACGGGGCTTTTGTTGAGCAATACCCAGGTAGGCACGCTCTCAACCGTCCGCAACGTCGTCGGTGGACTGTTCAATTTGCCCGCTGGTTTCACCGCGGACCGGTTCAGCCGGAGGCGCGCCGAGATCCTGGGCCTTTCCATTGCCTTGGTCGGATTCTTCGCGATGTTGTTGGGGCTGGCGCCGAATTTTTGGGTGGCCATGGTCGCATCCGCTCTCATGACCGCGGCCATCGCCTTCTGGCACCCGGCTGCGATTTCCTCCCTATCCCGCCACTTCGCGGCTCGCCGCGGCTTTGCCATTGCGCTGCACGGCACTGGCGGCAGCTTGGGCGAAACAATCGGACCAACACTGGCGGGGGCGCTGATCATCGTTCTTGGCTGGCGGTTGGTTCTACAGTGGAGCGTGATCCCCGGCATCCTGCTCGGACTCCTGGTATGGTTTGTTCTACGCTCCGTCCCAGCAGGCGAGTCCGCCGCCGCCAGCATGAAATCCTACTTGAGGGCCTTTCGGCAGCTTTTCCGTAACGGTCGGGTGCTCCTGGTGCTTCTCTTTGCGGGAGGATACACCGGAGGGCACGCCGTCGTTCTGACGTTCCTGCCCATCTATCTCCGGGAAGACGCGGGGGTTTCCAGCGTCGTCGTGGGCCTCTATCTGTCCCTCGCCAACGTGGGCGGTATCGTGTCGCAGCCCCTGCTGGGCTACGCGTCTGACCGCCTGGGACGGAAAGCGGTCCTGGCTCCAAGCCTCACCATACTCGCCCTCTCCACCCTGAGCCTGTACCTGGCCCCTCCGGGATGGATCTTCGCGCTGGTGGTGTTGGTCATGGGCGCCTTCGCGTTCCCGCTGATGTCCATTCATCTGGCTGCGGTAATGGACTTGACCGAAGGAGGCATCCAGGCGACTGCCGTCTCGTTGGTGTTCGGCTCGGCTGTGGTTGTCTCCGGTATTACCCCCACCCTCGCTGGGATCCTGGCAGACGCTCTCAGCGTCAAGGCCACGTTTCTCATGGCCGGTGGCATCTTGCTGGCAACTGCTCTGGCAGCGGCAGTCACGCGGTGGCAAGTGGTGCCCGCCGTGAGGGAGTGAGGGGGACCCGGAAAGGCGGGCAGGTCGCTAAACGAAAGCCGTGCTCCTGAGAGCGGATCGACGGTAAAGAAGGAACGAGACGTGGAGTGGAGGCGAAAGAAAGAAGGCGAACTGCTCGAGCCCAGGCCGGCGGCGTTCGTCCAACCTCCGCTCCCGTTAGTGTCGACGGTATAGCCTCCATAGACGCCCGGGTCCGCTACCACCGCGGGCGAAAAGTGATGACGATTTTCCGGCGGCTATCGTGGGACGACCGGAGAGCCTCGCCTAACTAACGCCCCGACTCGGATCGACCGGCTGGGACCACCTCGGTTGATGGGAATTGACTGCCTCAAGTGGGGGTGATACCGTTCAAACAATTACGAATGCATCATCAAATCGAGCGGACAATGCCTGATCTGGGCAGTGTCGAGCTGAGGGCTCACCAGCAAGGAGATGGCGCTTGAAAGTCACCGATGCCAAGACGTTTCTGGTCCATCCGGGCGTCGGCAAGAATCTCTGCTTCGTCAAAGTGGACACCGATGAGGGAATCCACGGCTGGGGGGAGTGCTACACCCAGGCCGACCGAGACCTGCAAATCGTGGCCCACGTGGACCAGATGAAACGGTATCTGGTCGGCCGGGACCCCATGAACATCAAGCACTTCACGCAGATAGCCTACGACGATTTTGCCGGCCGGCGAGGCGCCATGGATTTCTACTCTGCCCTCAGCGGCATGGAACAAGCCATGTGGGATATCACCGGCAAGAAGCTTGGGGCCCCCGTCCACAAGCTGCTTGGCGGAGCCTGCCGCAGCCGGATACGAGTTTACGCCAACGGCTGGTCCGAGGGGGCCAAAGCACCGGAACCGCTGGCCGAGAAGGCTTCCCGGGTCGTAGAAATGGGGTTCACCGCCCTCAAATTCGATCCGGTTCCAGGGCCGTGGCGAACCTACATCAGCAAGGACGTGGAACAGCAAGCCATCGAAAACGTCGGGGCGGTGCGCCGAGCGGTGGGACCGGACGTGGATATCCTGGTGGAAATGCATCGGCGGCTAGCCCCGAGGACCGCCACTCGAATAGCGCGCTCCATCGAGCAGTACAATCCCTTCTGGTACGAGGAGCCGGTGCTGGCTGAAAACGTCGATGCCCTGGCCGCGGTAAAGCGGGAGGTTAATATTCCGGTAGTGACCGGCGAGGAACTCTACACCAAATTCGAGTTTCGCGAAGTCTTCGAAAAACAGGCCGCCGATATCATCAATCCGGATGTCTGTAACGTGGGTGGCATTCTGGAACTGAAAGAGATTGCCGCCATGGCCGAGGCCTACTTTGTGGTGGTGTCTCCCCATAACTACAACAGCACCACGATAGGGCTCGCCGCCACCATTCAATGCTCCGCCTGCATCCCCAACTTCCTCATCACCGAGTATTTTGTCAACCTGGAAAGTTTTGGACAGGCTATCGCGCTAAATCCCTTCGAGATGGTCGACGGATACATCCCGATCTCAGAAAGTCCCGGACTGGGCATCGAACTGGATGAGCGAGCCTTGGCCCTGTATCCCTACCAGCCTTTCCCGGCAAGGTCACCACGACAATACTACGAAGAAGGGCCCTAGCGAGGATCATCCCTTTCCAAATTGCCGGATGCCGGGCTGGCAATCTCATTACGAAGGAGCACGGCCGCCGCCGCCCGGATCGATGCGACGCCCGCCAGCGTCCGTGACTGCTGCCACGCTGTTTACCTTGCGGAACCGGGCTGCACCGCCACTCACGGCTTTGCGGCAACGAGGCCGGAGGTCAAGGCATACACCGGGGAGCGACAATCTGGGAACTGGCACGGGAAACCCCGGCCGGCCTGACCTGAAAGGAAGGACATAGCATGGCCGAGCGAAAGGTGTTGCTGACCGGAGCCACCGGCTACATTGCATCTCAACTCCTCCCCGTTTTCCGGGACCGGTACGAGCTTACATTGCTTGACGTGAGGGACGTGGACCGCGAAGGGAACCGGGTCTCGAACCTCATCACCACCGACCTGAGCGGGCCCGACCTCGGTAATTATGCCCAGCACTTCCGGGGAGTGGATACCGTGGTCCACCTGGGTTACAACCGCCGCCGCGGGGTGCCGCTGGACGACTTCTATGACGAGCAAGTGAACGTGGCCATGGCCTACAACGTCTTCCGGGCCGCCTACGAAGCCGGGGTCCGGCGAGTAGTGATGGCCAGCTCCAACCACGCCGCGGACTGGGACGAGCACGGCCTCATCCACGATCGAAGAATGGAGATGTTGGATCCCTATCAGCTTCCCCTTTCCGACAACTTCTACGGGTGGGCCAAAGCCACTTACGAGCACATGGGGTTCCTCTTCGCCTGCGGTGCCTTCGGACGCAAGCTGGAAGTGGTGATGGTGAGGATCGGCGCCCCCAGAGAGATAAGGGCCGAAGACTTCACCGGCGACCCCAAGGAATACAAACGAGATCTGGGAGCCTACATCAGCCCGCGGGACTTGCGCCAACTGTTTGCCAAAGCGATCGATACCCCAAATATAGAAGACCAACGTGGTATACCCTGGCTGGTGGTCTACGGCATCAGCGACAACATCCGCAGCTTTTGGTCTCTGACTAGCGCCCGGGAAGTACTGGGATACGGGCCCGAAGACGACTCCGAGGTGAAGTATGCTGAAGACATTCACCGATTCCTCACCGGGGAAGGCTCCGCAGGCGGTTTGGGCAGGGTAGGGACCTGAGCCGGCACCTGATGGCGACGGAGCAAAACGCCAAATCTGCCGTCATGGGTCCGTCATGGGTAAGGAAGCTCGAGCGAATCTGAGAGCAAGCAATCCATGGCGGGACTGAATGCAGGACAACTTCAACCTTCCGACGGCTTTCTCGCGCACCACTCGACATATAGCCAAATGTGAATCGCCCCTTTAACGTATAATGTCCCGCAATCGACCCAGGCAACCGGAGGGCAGGCGCAATGAAACTACTGGTCATAACTGGTGGCAGGCATCCTTATGGAGAATCGACGCCGGTACTCGAGGGGTTCCTCAAGGAAGCGGGGCATGACGTCACGGTCAGCGAAGACCCATCGGTGCTGGCGGATTCAGCGAGTATGAGCGCCTATGACGCCTTGGTTTTCAACACGCGGAGGGAAAACGCCGCCGATTTCGCCGAACTGGAACTGTCGCGCGGAGAACAGAATGGCATCAAGGACTTTATCCGGGGCGGCAAGGGCTTCGTTTGTCTTCACATCTCGGGGTGTGGTTCCGACTATTGGTCAGACTACCTTGAAATCACCGGCGGCGGCTGGGTATCCGGCACCAGCTACCATCCTCCCTACGGGAATTTCGCCGTGAACGTCAGCAACCCCGGCCACCGGGGCGTTCGTGGCGTGTCCGACTTCTCCACCGACGACGAGCTATACATGGGCATCGATTACCAGGAAGGGAATGATGTCTTCATCACCGGGACATCCGAAGGCGGCACCTATCCCTGGGGCCCCAGCCGGGCGCCCACCGATATGCCCGCCGGCACGTTCCCGCTGGGTTGGACGCGAAAATACGGCCAGGGCAAGGTCTTTACGCTGCTTCTGGGGCACGACCGCAGTAGCTTCCAGACCCCGGAGTTCCAGAAAATAGTGCTCAACGGGGTCGACTGGGTCACGGCCGCCTAGAATCCTCCGGTTGACCAGGGCAGCCATAGACTCCCAGCGCCACGCCGGGGAACTGTCAGCACCTTGGGTCAACATGCCGAGTGCTGAGAGACGCCTCAAGAGCCGAGATACCGGAAGCTGGCTGCCAGATTGTCGAAGACGTCCGGGGCCGGGGGTATCTCCATTATGGCGGGTCCGGCGTAGCCCTTGGCGTTCAGGATGTCCCGCATGCGCAGGCAGTTCAAGTCGCCGTCGTCCACGCTGCCGTGGGGTTCGCCGTTCCTGAGCTGTTTGAAATGGACAATCTTGATCATGTCCAAGGGCAGCGCATCCAGTTCTTCCAGCGGGTCGCTCCCGGGGAACCGCCTGAGCTGGTTGGTGGGGTCGGGACAAAGACCCAAATACGGCGCATGCGCGGGGGACATCCGGGCCCGCGCGGCCTTAACGAGCATGGCCAGGCTCCGGATAGGCTGACCGGAGTTCTCGATGGACATCACCACGCTTTGCCGGGCGGCCTCGGTTGCCGAAGCCGCGACATTGAGGGCCTCTGCCGGGATGTCCTCCGGCGACTCCCAGGGCGCGTCAAAGGGGCGCGGGTCCACCAGGCGGAGATGCGCCTGGGCCTTGCCGACCAGTTTGGCGCCGGCCAACGCGGCTTGGAAGCCTTCGCCTTGAGGGTCGATCATCTGGGTCAAGCACGGCAATGCCATGGCCAGATCGAAGGTCAGGCTCGGGTGAGCATCGACCAGGCCGGCGAGCCGGTCTAGATTGGGGCGCCAGTCCTCCCCGCTGCCATCTTCGCATCGGCCCAGGCAGGTCTGCCGTAGTTCGATGTGCCGGGCGCCCAACTGCCCGGCCTGCTCGACCAGGTCCATCAAGTCCCGTGATTCAAGCTGTTGCCGCCATGAATTGGTTATGGCGCCGAAAATCATGACCCGCTCCCTCTAGGTGGTTTTCCCAAGGCGATTCGCCGAAAATTGCGGCGGCGGCCGGGTCCGGCGCTAGACCAGGACTCCGAAGCCGGACTTGGTGCAAATCTCGATTCGGTTGCCGTCCGGGTCGTTCAGGTAGAACGCCCGTTGGCCGTCGTTCCGGGTTTGGATATCCGTGGTCTCGATTCCTTTTGCCGCGAGGGCGCTGCACGCCGCCTCGATGTCGTCCACCTCGAAGGCCGTGTGATGAGACGGAGCGGAGGGGGCCTCCGGATTTTCGATTATGTGGACCATGGCCCCGCTGGGCAGTTGCAGCCAATAGAGGTGGTCGCCGTTGACCATCTTCGGTATCTGTTTGATTCCCAAAACATCCACGTACCACCGCAGCGCCTTGTCCTTATCTTTGACGTTGTAGGTGATGTGGTTGATACTCTTGAGCCGTAGATGGTCTTCAGTCATGAAACCTCCGGTTGTCCAGAAATCTGACCGTGTTGCCGTCCATCATTATAGCTTGTCCACCTGCAATGGAATGGCTTATTGTGTGAATCATTCGCCAACGTCTAATTGTCTTCGGATCGGCTATCCGGGGGTTCAGGCATCACTATCAACGAAAAGTGATGGCGATTTGCCGGCGGCTATAATGTGAGGTGGCACGGGGCTTTCGCAAAATATCGCGTGGCTCCGGTCCCACTGAGGTGGTCCACCTCAAGTTGCGGCCCTTCGACTGGCGGGCAACTGAAGAGAACGGAAGGAAGCCATGAAATTCGGTGTAATCATTCAGCCGGACAACCTTGCCCAGCTCCCCGAGCGGGCCCGCCTCGCCGAAGAGGCAGGGTTCGACTACCTCGGGGTCGCCGAGTCCCAGTCGTTGGCTCGGGAACTTTACGTCAGCCTGAGCGTGGTGGCTCAGGCGACCAAAAAGGTGCGAATCGGGCCGACGGTCACCAACCCCCTCCCCCGCCACCCCGCCGTAACCGCTTCGGCCATCGCGTCGATCAACGAACTCTCCGGGGGGCGGGCATTCCTGGGAATCGGCACCGGCAACAACTCGGTGCTCAACCTGGGGCTCCGTCCAGCCCGTCTGGCCCAGGTCAAGGAGTACATCGAGGCGGTACGGACCGTCTTGTCAGGACAGTCCTACCGGTACCAACAGCGGACCATTCATGTGGGCTGGTCCCGTGCGGCGGTGCCAATTCTCGTGTCGGCGGAAGGACCGAGGACTCTGGCCATGGCGGGGGCGGAGGCCGATGCGGCGTTGTTCCATACCGGATTGACCTCCGAGGTGCTTCGGGACTCGGTGGAACGGATCCGGGAAGGGGAACGGGCCGCCGGAAAACCGGAAGGTTCGACGGAGGTGTGGGCCTTTGCCAAATGCAGCATTGCCGGCCGGCGGGAGCAGGCTATCGGCGAGATCAAGACTGCCCTGGCCGGCAGCGCCCATACCGCCTTTCGCTTCACGCTGGAAGGGAAGCACGTGCCCGAGGCGCTCCGGGAGCCCATTTCGACCCTTTGCCGCGAATACGCCTCGGCTCAACACGAGCAGCTGAGCGAGACGCGAAGAGCCGCCCTGAGCGATGAGTTGGGGTTGACCGACTACCTGGCGGACCGGTTCGCCGTGGCCGGCACACCGGCCCAGTGCCGGGAGAAGACACGGGCCATTCAGCGAGCCGAGGTGGCCGGGTTGTTCATAACCTCTTACGGCGCCCAGCAAGAGGAGACCATCAGGCGTTTTGGCCGGGAAGTAATCGCCCATTTCCGCTGACGAAATATATCGACCATGCCGGTTTGGTCAGCCGGTAATTCAGCGCGATCCCTGAGACAACCTCTCCCGAGTCCCATTTCATGCCGAGCCCTCTGTCGCTTTATTCTAGCCGGCTTCGGTGTCCCTCTGCCGTCCTGCCTAACCTCATCCGCAATCTGTGTACGACGTTGATGCAAACCGGCTCCCTCGTGGTATCATGGCTTCCGTCTACAACGGCGCCGCCCCTCACGTTCATTGGAACCCCAGGTTGCGCGCCGGCGGGACACGGAAGTGGTCGCCCGTGCCGCGGACAAGTCGCAGAATCATCTGTGGGCAGGGCATGGTCTTCTCACTAAAGTCAATCGTGGAGAGATAACGCTCATGGGCCAACAGCAGGCTCTATTCAGCCCCGAGATTGTGATTGAGGAAATGAAGAAGAACGGCGTGACTCACGTCGTGTGGCTGCCTGACAGCGAGACGAACTGGTTGTACAACCTCATGAAGGCGGAGCCTTCACTGGACCTTGTTACGGTGAGCCGGGAAGGTCAGGCATTCTCCACCGCCGCGGGCCTGGCGGTGGGCGGGGCCAAGCCGGTCATCCTGATACAGAACACCGGCCTGATGGAATCGGGTGATTCGCTGCGCGGCTGGGCCCTGGGAATGAATATCCCGGTGGTGCTGTTGGTAGGCTACCGTGGCTGGACCCGCCATGGCATCAACACAGACACCGCCGCAACCTATACCGAGCGATTTCTGAACGCGTTCAACATTCAATACTTCCTGGTTGAGAACAATGACGACGCTCCCAGGCTCTCCCTGGCCTTTGCGGAGGCGGAAAAAGCCCAGCGTCCCGTCGCGGTGCTGATCGGGGATGAGTACCACGGCTTCAACCGATGATTTCAGCCCCCTCGCCAAAGTCCGCCACCAGGCGGCAAGCTTCGATGGTCTTGGCGAACCTCTAGGAGATCAACAATGATTCAAGTTGCGGATTTGCTCAAAGTATTCCAGCAGCACCGGGGCGACGCGGTGGTGATTCCCGGGAGGGGAGGGCGTTACTGGGTGAACATCAGCGACAAGCCGAACCGGGATGTGCCTCTGGGTGATCCGGCCATGGGCGGCCACGCTTCGTTCGCTCTGGGGCTTGCCCTGGCCCGGCCCAAGGAAAAGGTGGTGCTCTTCGACTCGGAGGGCGATGTCCTGATGAGCCTGGGAACCCTGGCCACGATCGCCGAGAAGAGCCCCGAGAACTTCTACCACTTCTTGATCGACAACGAGTGCTACGCCACCACCGGGGGGCAGCCGGTGCCAAACGCCAAGAACGTGGCCTACGATGTCATTGCGAAAGGCTCCGGATACCCTTCAACTTATGCTTTCGACAACCTTGAGGATTTCTCCAACAACATCGAGGCTATCCTGAGCCGGCCGGGCCCGGTCTTCGTAGCCCTGAAGGTCGTTCCGGAAGTCGAAAACGTGCCCATCGGCAGCCGCCGACGGTGGCTGACCCGCACCCGGGATGAAGTGATCCAGAACCTCCAGACAGAGCTGGGGCCCAGGGCCGGCTAATCAGGCAGGCCGGAGCAGGTCCCGGCTAATCGGCCGCCCAACCGATGCCCAACATTTGCAGCTTCTCTTCAGTTGGAACGCCCGTCTCCGGGTCCCAGTCCATCAAACCGTAGAAGGTGTGAACGGCCCTTTCCAACTCCTCCGGGTCGATGGCCGTATCCTTGAGGGCGCCCCGGGGCGTGGGAGAGAAGAACCGCTTGGGTAGGGTGTCGTCGGCCGAAGTGAACCCTTCGCGGACGTTGAAGACCCGGGCCATGGTCGCCACCCGTTCTCCTAGCTGCAACGCCTCCACCGCCGTGTAATCCCAGCCGGTCAGCGCCCGCAGCAGCTCCACTTGCTGGTTGATCGTCCACGGTACGAAGCGGCATATCGTCAGCGAGTCGCCGAACAGCCGCCACATATGCTGGCTCTTCACCATGAAAGCCTTGGCCGCGCTGAGGTCGTTGGCCGGTAGAGGTTCCGGAACACCCAGTTGCCGCACGGAATCCATCTCGGGGCCCTCCCGGGTGTAGCCCGTGTCGTGAATGCCGGCGACATGGTCGGCGCCGAAGGCCGACACCGCATAGGCCAGTCCGAGACCCTGCTTCAACCGGGGCTCGTGCATCCCGAACTCGAGGCCCTTGACCTGCATGGCGTACTCTTCGGCGCCGCCGCCGATGCGCTGCGCGGCCTTGAGGCTCCCGTCGGCCAGAATGTCGCCGATGCCCTCCCGCTTGGCAATCAGGTCGATCACTTGAAGCATGGCCTCAACGTTGCCGAACCGGAGGTCAATCCCTCCGGTGTCTTTGGGGGTCAATATCTCTTTCTCGTAGCATTCCATGGCGAAGCCGATGGTGCAGCCGGTGGAGATCGTGTCCAGCGAGTACAGGCCGCACAGCTCGTTGGCGCGGCAGATGGCGTTCAGGTCGTCTATCCCCAGGTACGAGCCGAAGGCCGCCAGCGACTCGTACTCCGGGCCGCCGTTCCTTCGGTCGACCTTGTAGGTCTCGGTTTCCAGTTCCACCACCTTCTTGCAGCGGATCTGGCAGGCGGGGCACGCCTCCATGGCTACCCGGACCGTGTCCCTGAGGGTGTCCGCCGTGATCTTCTCCACCTCCTCGAATAGGCCGTCGCCCCAGTTGCGGACCGGCAGATTGCCGATGGAGTTGCCGCCCACCATGCTCGCGGCCGTCCCGGTGCCCAAGCTGTGATGGGACGCCGCCCCGACGTTCATGTAGTTCGTGTTCATCCACTGGGCCATTTCCCGGAGCTTCACGGCGTCGGCGGCCTGGGGCCCCTTCCGGCCCTTGACGGCCACGCACTTCAGATTCTTGGAGCCCATCACCGCACCCAGGCCGCCGCGCCCGGCGGCGTTGCGCAGGTCCGTCATGATGCAAGATATGGCGGCCATGTTTTCCCCGGCGGGGCCGATGGTCGCGGTACGGACCATCCGCTCGCCCAGCTCCGCCTCGATGGCATCCTGAGTTTCCAGTACGGTCATTCCCCACAGGGAGGAGGCGTCTCTGATTTCCACCTCTCCATTGTTGAGCCACAGGTATACCGGGGATTCGGCCCGGCCCTCAACGATGAGGGAGTCGTACCCGGCGCGTTTCAGCTCGTAGCCGAAAAAGCCGCCAACCTCGCTTTTGGCCATGCCTCCGGTCAGGGGTGATTTCGCGCCGATGCAGTTGCGAGCGCCTCCCGGGACGGCCGCGCCGGTCACCGGACCCAGGGCGAAGATGAGCAGGTTATCCGGCGATAGCGGGTCGGTTCCGGGCTTCATCTCCTTCAGCAGGTAGTAGCCCACAAAGCCGGCCCCACCGAGGTATCTCCGGTAGAAAAGCTCGTCCGGTTCTTCGATGGAAACCTTCCGGTCGGTCAGGTTGACCCTCAGTATCTTGCCCGTGATGCCCTGTACCATTGCGTGCTCTCCTTGCGACATCGTGTGGATAGACTTGCTCCCCGGTGCTTTGGCGGAGAAACCTAACCGGAATTCCCCATTTGAGTCGGCCTCGGGCCTCGAGTGATTCCCAAAAAGATGGCCTTAGTATAATCCAGCCTTTGGATGCCCGCCAACTTTTGCTATTACAGATGACAATCCACAACAGCCATGAACAACCCGTCTGCTCCCTTTCGATCCAGCCCAAGATCGCTCCGGAAGCAGCGGGAGCCGGGAGACGTTCTCTCGGGTGGGCGCCGCACTAATCTAAATGCGGTTCACATCCGTGTCAAACAGGGTAGCAAATAGGGCACACGGGCCCACTGACGATGTGCCCGGGCAGCGGTGGCGATCTGCCAGCTTGACCACCGCTCACTTTTGCCTCAATCTTGTCCAAGGGATGGGGGCCACTTCAGAAATCCGGTCCGATCTCCGTCGCGCCGGGGTCTGCCGGCCGAGTTAGTGGGTGTAGCCTAGCCCCAGGCGCGGGGCTTGCAGATGATCTCCCTGACTTTCGTTTCGAAAAACGTGTGGATGTTCGTCGGTTGCACCACTATCGCCGTATCGGCTCCCCCACCCCCGCCGCCAACGGCGATGACATCTTTGTCGGTTCTCACCAACCCGGCGTCGACCGCCATGGCCGAAATCTCGATTGCTACCTTCAGACCGGCTCCGAAAACCCGGAGTGTTTCGGCGACAACCTCATCCACCTGATAGGTGTTGAATCGTTTCCTGATACCTCGTCCGAAACCACCGAACGCATGGGCCGCCGTAACCACCTTCGCGCCAAGCTGAATGATGCTTTCCCTGACATGATCAGTCATTTCCTGGACGTCGGGGTCTTTGAAGCCGGTAACATGCCTCACTATGATCACGTTCTTCCCTTGGAGATACTTGGCAGCCTTCAGGCCTACCACGCCTCTGCTTGTGGCAATGACGAAGGTGTCGATGCCAAGCTGATCCCCACGTATCTTCGCTTTCTCCAGGGTCCTATCCGTGTTCGAGGAACCGCCAACGTCCGAGTACTCCACCAAGACTTCACTCACTGCAATCCTCCGCTGAACGAATCGAAATTCGGGCTCGAAGCTCGGTCTTGCCCGATCCCTTGCAAATGCCAACCCCACAAGACCCACATTCCAGTTGGACGTGTCCGAGGTGGACCCGGAATACCGTGCAGGATTTGGGCGACACTAGGCCAAAATCCTGCTTTGCCGCTACAGTGTACCATTGCTCTCGGGAGCGACCATTCCCTTGCGGCGGGCCGTCTCAGTGATTCCGCCGATTCCAAGTAGAACGCCGCTGCCGGTTTCCGGTAGTCCAGGGTCTGGTGGGGCGGCTGGGCATTGTGGAACTGAAAGTGGGTGTGGAGGCCGGCCTTCGCCTTTCCTCCGGCAGAGCGGGCTTTCAGCAGACCGGCAAGCAGGTTTGTGGCCGCCGGCGAGTCACACTTGGCCGGCTCTATTGTTTCATAGGGCGACGCCGAGCAGATTGGTGCTGCCCCGCTGGGCGCCAGGAAGGGGATGAGTTTGGGGTCACGGGAGCCAGGGTGCTGAGGAGTTGACCGAGGGGCCTCCTACTCTTTCAGGAACCCTACGATGTTGTCGCAGACCTCCTGGAACCGTTCCATCATCACCAGATGCCCGGCTCCTTTGAAGACCACCAGCCGCCCGTTGGGGACCCCCTGGGCGATGCCGCGGCCACCAATCCCTCGGGGGCCCGTGTCTACGGGTGAGAAGGTGGAGTACTCCCCGTTGATCACCAGGGTCGGGGCGGTAATGCGAGGCAGGTCCGGCCCAAGGTCCGCATTCTCACTGGCTTCAATGGTTGCGATATAAGAGTCGGGGGATATCTCGCCGAAGATGGACCGCATCTGTTCGAGCAAAGGACCGGCCTCCGGGCTATCCAGAAAGTCCCGCGTCAGCACGGCTTGGGCCGTCAACTCCGCAACCGCCTCCATGCCCACGTTCCCAGCGAGGGCTTTGGCCACCTTCCGGTTGAGGCGCATCGCCGTATCGTACCGGGCCACTACCCCTACCAGAACCATTTTCATCACCCGGTCCGGGTGCTGAGCAGCGAATTGCAGGCAGGCATGGCCACCGGTGGACGTGCCGTGCAGGTGGGCCCGGGGAATCTCCAGCGTGTCCATCAGGTCCCGAAGGTCGTTGGTCCAATCTTGTAACGTATATCCCGGTGGCGTTGGAGTGCTCTTACCCGTGCCCACCGGGTCGAAGTCCACCACTCGGAAGTGGCGGGCCAGCACCGGAGAGACCCGGGAGAAGTTCCGCAGCCCCAGGGCGCCACCGGGAATCTGCACCAATGGCTCGCCTTGGCCGTTGATCTCGTACCAGACTCGCTTCTGAGGTCCCAACTCCGCGAACGGCATCTTCACCCCCATGGAAGACTCACTGGGTTACCCTAATCCTATCCGATCAGGGCAGTCTGGGTACCCCTCCCTTGCCCGGCAACCGAAACGTGCGTGGTATGAGGCCACCTTACGGTGCGGTGGACCCCATCGGTTGGACAGGATTGGGGCGAAATTGAGCGAGAGTCCTGCTGCTCCTGATTGGGCTACCGATGACCTGCCCGGCGACCATCCCCCTCTCTGTCGTTTGTTCAGGTGATGGGTTCCAGGTGCAGCGGAACATTTCGGCCGGTATCCAGCTAGTCTAGTCTCTCGTAGATAGCTTGGTACTCGCCCCGTCATCCCGGCGAAGGCCGGGAGCCAGGAAAAGCCTCTCTGGATTCCCCTTCCACGGAAGGGCCGGAAAGACGATGCGGAGGCATTCTGCCCGACGTAAACCTATTTGCGAGCCAGTACACTAGATTACGCCCTCGGTCCTGAGCTGTTCGACCTGCGCTGAGTCGTAGTCCAGGAACTGGGCCAGTATCTCCTCGGTATGCTGGCCCAGGGTGGGGGCCGCGGTTATCTCGACGGGCGAGTCTTCCCATTGTATTGGGCAGCCGATCATGTCCATGGGGCCCCAGTTGTGCTGGTCCACGGTGGTTATCATGCCTCGCGCCCGCAGGTGAGGGTCCGCCATCACCTCGAGGCTGTCCAAGGTGGCGCCGCAGGGGGTCCCGTTCGCGCACATCCGGTGCATGACCTCAATCTTGTCATGCTGTAGCGTCCACCCGGTAATCAACGCCACGACCTCATCCCGATGTTCCAACCTGTACGCCGGGTCGGCGAGATTCTCGTCGCTCAGGAGGTCTTCCCTGCCGATGGTCTTCAAAAGGCCTTCCCACATGGATGGAGAACTCCGAGAGAGGTTGATGTACACGTGGTCGTTGGGGCCGTCTCCTTTGCAGGGATAGGTGCCCCCCAGGGAGTTGCCCACGCTGATGTTGCCCGGGCGTACTCCGGCCTGGCCCGTGACATACTGTCCGGTGAACTTGACCCTCAGAAGGTTCAGCACGGCCTCTTGCATGGCGACCTCGACCTTCTGGCCCTTGCCGGTATTCCCCCTCTGCTGGAGGGCAGCCAAGATTCCGACGAGCATGTGCATACCGGTCCCGGTATCCCCCACGTTGGGCGCCGAGATCGTGGGCGGGTTCTCGGGAAAGCCGGTCATGCTCATGGCGCCGCTGGTGGCCTGGGCGATCGTCTCAAAGCATTTATAGTCGCTGTAAGGGCCCCAGGTGCCGAAACCCTTGATTGTGGCGAAGATGAGCCGGGAGTTCAACTCCTTAAGAATGTCCCAACCCAGGCCGAACCGCTCCATCACGCCCGGGCCGTAGTTCTCCACCACGATGTCCGAATGCTTGATAATCTCCTTGCAGATATCCTGGCCCTTCTTGCTTCTCATGTTCAGGGTTAGGCTGCGCTTGTTGCCATTGAGGAGCAGGAAGAAGGGGCTGGAGGCCTCGGCAGATCCGCCCACATTGGCGCGGACCTCATCACCGCCTTGCGGGCGCTCGATCTTGACCACATCCGCCCCCAGCCAGGCCAGCATTTGAGTGCAGGACGGCCCGGCCTGGTTGTGGGTGAAGTCAACTACTCGGAGCCCTTCCAATGCCTTGCCCATAATAAAAGCCCTCCTACCAAATCTCGGCGATGGACACTTTTCGACCGGGTGCAATTATAGCACCAGGGGCTGGACCGCGCTGAGATGGCCCCATTGCGCGTCCCGGAGTGGGGCGAAACCGAGCAAGAGTCTCGATGCTCCCAGGTGACCTGCCCTGATCTGCCTGGCGACCGCCCCGGCCGGTTGGTCACGGTTGATCCTTCGATGGGGCCCACTCTCGCGGTTCGGATTTCAGTTGACGCGCTCTGAGTACCGTTCTATAGTTCACGGCATCCCCGCTGTCGTACGTTCGGGGAGATCAATTTGATCTGGGAATACCGGCTGAACTGGCCGCGCGGTAAGAAAAGGGGTGAAAAGGATGGAATACTCACAGATACTGTACGAGACCGTCGGGCGAGTGGCCCGAGTTACGCTGAACCGGCCTGAATACCGCAACCCCATCGGCCGCATCGCCATCGAGGAGATGGACGAGGCGTTCTCTCGGGCCGTCGCCGACGATGAGGTCGGAGCGATCGTGCTGCGGGCGGAAGGGCCTCACTTCTCGGCGGGTCACGACCTGGGCACTCCCGTGAAGCTGGCCGACGACGCGGCGCGGCCCTATCCTGACGGCCCCAGCGGCGCCTTCAAGCGAAGCTGGGAGCTATACATCGATGCTGGGCTGCGCTGGCGAAACCTGCCGAAGCCGACCATCTGCGCGGTGCAAGGCAAGTGCATCTGGGGCGGCTGGATGGTCATCACCACTATGGACATCATCTTCGCGGCCGAGGACGCGGAATTCCTGGCCTCGACCGGACAATATTTCTCTCTCCCCTGGGACCTTGGCATCCGCAAGGCCAAGGAGATACTGTTCGAGCCTCGCTTCATCGGCGCCCATGAAGCCCAAGCCCTGGGTTTTGTGAACCGGGTTCTCCCGGGTGAGCAGTTGGACAGCGAAGTCATGGCCTACGCGGAGCGGGTGGCGGAGAACGATCCGTTTTTTCTGCGGCTGGCGAAACTCAACATCAACCAGGCGCAGGACATACAAGGCTACACGAGCCACATCATCTCGGCGCACAACAATAGAGCCAAGGAAAGCACAAGCTCTCAAGGTTCGCAACTGCCATCCGGCGAACGGCGCGTCGCCCCCATCGACCGAGCCCTCCGGAACAGAAAGCTCACACGCGGCATCTAGGGTAATGAGGCCAGGCAAACCCTCGCGGGCTAATCACGCCTGGGTCTTGGCCCGATCAGGAATTGACGCCGATGATCTTGTCCCAATCGGTCGAATGCTGGTAGGCGTAGGCAGCCCTCATGAGGAGCGGGTCGTCGAAGAAGCGCCCGACGAGCTGCATGCTGACTGGGAGACCAGCAGACGACTTGCCCACGGGCAGGGCGAGCGCTGGGTGACCGGTGTAGTTGAAAGGTTGGGTGTTGCGGTTGGCGCCCGCGTTTATCGCCGCGAAATTCGCCTCGACGGCCTCGAGATAGCTACCCGGTGTCTGGTTCCTGGGCGCTGTCATGACGCAGGTGGGCATCACGAGCACGTCAACGTTGGCGAGTGCGGCGTCGTAGGCTTTGATGTAGGTGGGACGCACGTTCTGGGCCTTGGCGTACACCTTGCCGTGGTAATTGCGACGGCTTAGCTCGGCGGCGATGAGCGACAGTTTGCTGCGCGGCGCGAGCACGTCGGCCTGGGAGGCCCACATCTTGTTAATGGAGGCGATCAGGGAGGCCGGGTAGTAGGTCCTGGTGAATGCGCCGTAGAACCCAGTTTTGAACACGGCGAGGGCGCCTTCGCCGTTAAGCGCGGCGAGGGCCGCGCGGGTGGCGTGGTGCTCCGGGATGGACACCTTGGAAACACCGGCGCCTGCTTCGGCGAGAACGTCGACCGCCGCCATCACCAGGTCGCGCACCTCGGCCTCGGCATCGGCGAAGCCCTCCTCTAGCACACCGATGCGCAGCCCGGAAACACCGTCGGCCAGCCGGCTAAGCAGGTCAATGGTGCTGGGGACATCTCGCGTCGCGCGGGGATCGTAAGGGTCGTAACCAGCGGTGGCCTGGAGCGTAGCCGCGGCATCCTCAACGGTGCGGGTCATCGGACCCGTGTAGTCGATGCTCTGGTCGGAACCGAACCCGATCCCGAAGTGGGACAACAAACCGAACGTGGGCTTGTGCCCGACGGTGCCGGAGAAAGCCGAAGGGATACGAATGGAGCCGCCCTGGTCGCCGCCGAAGGAGATGTCCACCTGGCCGGAGGCCACGGCCGCGGCGGAGCCCGAGGACGATCCGCCGGTCACGTGATCGTGGTTGTGGGGGTTGAGGGGCCGGCGGTAGTCACCGAAGCCGCCGCCGGTGCCGAAGCCGCCGCTCAGTCCGTTCATGACGTTCTTGCCGATGATGGTGCCCCCCTCCTTCAGCACCCGGTTGACGACGGTTGCGTCGAAGTCGGGGATGAAGCCTCCGAGGGCGAAGGAGCCGAAGCTCATGGGTATACCTGCCACGGCGATGTGGTCCTTGTAGCTGACGGTCTTGCCGGCAAGCAGACCTTCGGCCGCCCCGTCGATCCGGCACTTCC
>PVBE010824729.1_pt1 | contig 32942 bp, 16 predicted proteins | sample 1631181 | NCBI WGS metagenome assembly PVBE01 (sample SAMN08397723, study PRJNA350692) | Marine metagenome, whole genome shotgun sequencing project. | isolation source: water | place: Pacific Ocean | collected 2012-04
ATCAGAACGGAGCGTGTATGCTATGAGTTGAATTGAATTGAAGAGTTGGTGTTTTGCCCCTGGGTGCGTTGCCCGGTCAGGCGGACATCACAGGCCCCAATGGGCCTGAACGGTTACCAAAATGGAGCCTTATTAGTCGTAAACTGAGTTGTTCTGAACTTGAGGAAGCCTTTTAACTACTGAGGATTAGCCTTCTTACGGCAAGAGCAGCCGTATGACAACAACGGCCCGCCAGATATGTCACATCCTTCGGCGGCCAGTCTGGTTCGGAATTTGCGGGAGTATCTAATTGGTAGTGCTTCGCAAGGTACAGGGAAACCTGTCATATCGTATTTCGCATACCGGCGGTCGATTCGCGCGCCGGGATAATCACTCGTGCAGGAGTTGAACTATGCATATGCGTAACGCCATTACTATCGCATTAGCTGTCGCCATGATTCTGTCGCCGGTTTCTATGGCCCGCGCCGATTTGAACGACGCCAATCTGCTTGGTTACTGGAATTTCGATGAAACCAGCGGCGCCGTCGTCAACGACACCACGGCCAACGCCAACAACGGTGCGATCACGGGCGACCCGGCCTGGGTCCCGGCCGGAGGCGCACTGGGCGGAGCGCTGGATTTCGACAATAACGGCGATTACGTTACCGTTCCAGGCGCCGGTATTCCCCTTGCGAACAGTGACTTCTCCCTGAGTTTCTGGGTCAACAGGGACGGTCTGGGCGACGATTACGTCATCGGACACTCCAACGGAGGCGGCAGCAACTCACTGCACATAGGCTTCCGCGACGCCGACACGTTCACTATGGCGTTCTGGGGCGATGACATGAACGTCGACAACGCGATGTTCAACAACACCAGCGACTGGATGCACTTCGTCTGCACGTATGATGCGGCCACAAACCAGCAGATCGTCTACGCAAATGTCGTAGGCGGAGGTTCGGTAACGCAGAATCGCACCGCGAATAACGACTTCCTCGGCTCCGCCGACTTCTTCATCGGCAGCCGCGGCAGCGGAAACAACCAATTCGACGGTCTTGTCGACGAAGTCGGCGTATGGAATCGCACGCTTACTCCGGCCGAAGCCGTCGAACTGTACAACGGCGGAACGCCTCTGTACTTCTTCTCGGTGGCCTCTGAAACGCTGACCTGGGACGGCGACGTAAGCGACTGGGCCGACACCACGGTCCACGGCGGAGCGTCCCACTGGGATTCGGGAACAATTCCGTTCGCCGCAGTCGTTTCCGGCACAGAGGCGATCATCGCCTCCGGCCACGCCACGGTGGCGACCGCCGGCCAGGCCGCTGTTGCAGTCAATGTCACAGGCGGAAATCTCTCGGTGGTAGGCGGCGATCTGACGGTGCAGGAAAAGATCGACTCGGTTACTGAAGTGACCGTCGGCAGCGGCGGAACATTGACAGCCCAAAGCGGCGAAATCAGCGGAATCACGATCGGAACAGCCGCGACGACGAGCAACGGCACAATTGCCGCCAGCGACGCCGACACGACCCTCGTCGGCGGCGCACTTACGATTCTCGACAACAGCACTCTGATCAAAGCCGGAGACGGAACGCTTCAGTTCACCAGCATCGGCGCGATCAGCGCCACAAACGCGGCGATCCGCCTCGAGGCCGGAACACTCAGCTTCCAAAACGCAGGCGCCATCTCAGTGACCAATCCGACGATCCTCGTCGCCAGCGATGCGACGATCGAGGCCGACACGACGTCGACCGCGACGTTCGGGGCTCTGACGATCAACGACGGGATCACCCTGACAGTAGCCGGAGCTGACGGCGGAACTGATTTCGCTAACCTCGCGGCGATCACGCCTTCGGAATCCGCGGCGATCGCGCCAAACGCCGGGACCACAGTCACGGTCGGAAACGCACTGTCACTTGGTGACGGAGCGACATTCATCTCATCCGGAGCCGGAACCACGGCGTTCACCGGAGCGCCGACGCTTAGCGGGACAACCGCGACGATAGGATCACACGGTACACTGGACCTCGGCGGACCTTTGGCGATCACCGCAGCCCAGACGCTCAACATCACGGGCTTGGCTACCGGCGCAGTGAAAACTTCCGAACTGCAGGCACCGGGGGCTACAGTAGCGATCAACTTCGCCGACGGCGCCGCGCTGGCTACGCCTATGTTCAACGACGGTGCGGTCGCCAAGCAGATCAACCTGACAGGAAACGGCGTGCTGTTCCTTGACAGCAGCGCAAGCGACACGATCACTGCGGGCGCCTCAACATTCAAAGTCGGCCCAGGGGCGACCCTCAGAGCCTACAGCGACGTCGTTGCCGCCCCGTCAGGCCCTCTCGGCGTCGGCGGATCGACGGTCAACCTGGACGGCGGAACAGCCCAGTTCAGAAACGCAGCAGTAGTAAGAACTCCCGTGACGTACGACTTTGAGTCCGGCGATCTTACCGGCTGGACTATCGTACCGTACTCCGGCGGCGGAACGGGAGACCAGTTCGTTGGCGGAAAACAGCCCTATTCCGGCGAGGCCGGCGCACAGGGAACTTACACCATATCCACTTACAGAAATGAAGTCGGCCTAGGAGGCGATAACTTAACAGGCATAATTGAAACTGATTCCTTCGTTATCGGCGAAGCCGGAACGATCAGTTTCCAGCAGGCAGCCGGCAGTCACGCTCTTAGCGGCGATCCCGATTCGCCGAACGCCAACATGGTCGGCATCGCCCTGGAGCGACAGGTCGGCGTCGGCGATTGGGAAATGGTCGAAACCGCAACAAACACCGGAAACAACTGGGTCTGGAAATTTCCCTCGTGGGACACCACGCCTTATATAGGCGATACGGTGCGCCTGCGAATCTACGACACCCACCCCGGCGGATGGGGACACACCGCCGTCGACGACATCCAGATATCATCGGCCGACGTAGTCACCTACGGCGCGCTGGCCATGGGCTCAATCGATTTTATCGTCACGCAGACCTCCACTCTAAGAGCCCAGACGATACTTGCCGCCACGTTCGGCGACCTGACGCTGACTAACGGAACTCTGAACATTACAGAAGCTGTCGGCGGAACGACGTTCGCCTCATTGACGCCTGTCGCGGCCGCAGCGAACGTAGGCATAGATTCGCAATCAGCGGTTAACTTCGGTAACGCACTGACCCTCGGCGACGGAGCTTCGATCACGCTTAACGGCGAGGCGTACAACTTCACAGGCGCCCCCACCCTCAGCGGAACATCGGCGACGATCGCCGCCGACGGCGCAGTGGACCTCGACGGAGCGCTTTCGATCGCCGGCAAAACGCTGAACGTAAACGGCGGCGGATCAGTGAGCGCCATGGACCTTCTGGCCAGCGGCGCCACGACGATCAACCTCTCAGGCGGTTCTACGCTGAACGCCACGGGATTCAACGACGGCGCAACGCCCGGCAGCACGGTGGACCTCAGCGGCGACGGCGTGTTGGCGATTAACGGTTCCGCCGGCGGAACGATCGCGGCGGCGGACACTACTTTTAATGTTGGAGCCGGTTCCACGCTCCGGGCCGCACACGCCGCCGCCGGACCCATGGGCGCAGGCGGAACGAATCTGCTGCTGACCGGCGGAACGTTCAGGGTCGATGGCGAATCGACCGGAACGTACACGTTCGACCAGGTCGAATACGCCTGGTACAATGACGTGAACCACGACAACATGCGGAAGATCGACGACGGGACCGACGGAAACGGGACAAACGGCGGACTTTTCTCGCTGGTTCCGACTCCCGAGGGCAGCTGGCCGGTGCAGGTCCAGGGCAAGGCGAGCTGGACCACTGAGGTCACGCACGCCAGCATCTCCGACACCTATGTCGAAATGTGGTCCGGAAACTTCCACGCTCCGACGACAGGCGACTACACGTTCTACGTCCACGGCGACGACAACGAAATCCTCTGGATGGACCTTGACCTCAGCGGAGACTTCAACTGGGTCGACCTGAACACCAACGGCATCCTGGACAGCGGCGAGGGCGACGTGGTCACCTCAAACGACATCCCCGAAGGCTGGAACATTCCCAGAACGTTCACTGTGTCGCTCGAAGGCGGCGAGGTCTACCCGTTCGCCGTGGCCCACTCCGAAGGCGGCGGCGGTGACGACTTCTGGTTCTCGCTGAACGGCACGCCGGTGAATCCCGGATCTGCAGCGCAGGCCGGATTGTGGTCCACAGGCCCCACAGTCCTGGAACCGATCAATATGCTCACCACGGACATCGAGGTGACAGCAGACTCCACCCTTCGCACGGCCACCAGTACGACCGCCGACTTCGGAGCCCTGACGCTGACCGACGGGACACTGAACATACAGACCAGGAGTGCGGGCAACGTTACGAGCTTCACCAGTCTTACGCCCATAGCGGCTTTGGCGACTGTTGGAATATCATCCGATGCGACTGTCAATGTAGGCGGCGCCCTGACATTGGGCAACGAAAGCTCCTTCACATTCACCGGTGATACGATCAACTTCACCGGCGATGCGGTGCTGAGCGGCGGATCTGCGACAATTGGCGTTAACAGCACGCTGAACGTGGGCGGAGCGCTGCCCATAGCGGCCAAGACGCTGAACGTCGCCGGTGACGGAACCATCAACACCACCGAACTACAGACCGGCGGGGCTTCGGCGATTAACTTCTCCGGCGGAGCTACAGTGAATGCTCTGGCGTTCACCGACGGCGGTGCGCCGGGCAGTATTCTGGACGTAACCGGTAACGGAACGCTGGCGATTGACGGATCGGCCGGCGGGACAATAACCGCTGACAATTCGACAATTGTAATCGGACACGACGCCACAGTAACCGCCGCCTACGCGCCCTCGGGCAACCTGGGCCCGGCGGGAACGACCCTCCAGATGGACGGCGGCGTGTTCAGTACGACCGGGCAGGTGGTTGATCTGGCAAGCGCTCAACTGATCCACTACGGATATCATATTAATAATGATGCACTGGCGCTGGACCTGAACAATAACGGCGGGCTGATGGGCGGAGGAGATCCGACCAACGGACCGAACTATTTCGGGCAGGCCGTCCTTACCGCCGGACCCGGCGGGCGCGGACTGGACTTCGATATCGACGCTGACTTCACCGCAACCGGAGCCATCGGTCAGAACGACGACTACTCCAATATGTGGCTTGGTTACCTCGAGGCGGACGAGACTGGAAACTGGGGCCTGAGAAACGGCGGCGACGACGACGTCGGAGCCATCTGGATTGACCTGGACCGGGACGGCGTGTTCGAGTCGTCGATACCGGGGCTCGGGACGAATCGCGGCGAGCAGATCTCGTATGAAGACGGCGGGAACAAACTAGTCGCGCTGACCGCAGGCGAACGATACATGGTCGCATTCCTTCACCGTGAAGGCGGCGGCGGGTCGCGGGCCGACTTCCGCTTCACTGCTCCGTCTGTTGGCGAACGGATCATCAAACCCTCGGACCCCGCACAGGCCGGATTGTGGTGGGACGATGCAAAGAGTCTCGCTGCGATCGATATGTCCACCACAAACGTAGAGGTGAACGACGACTCTAATCTGATCGCGAGCACCGGCGCAACGGCGACCTTCGGCGAACTTAAACTCGCCAGCGGCATACTGGACGTCAGCGGGGCCGACGGCGGAGTTATCTTCAACAGCATCAATCCCGCGATGGTTCCCGACGGAGCTGTGACGGGTATCGTTTCGAATGACCCGCTGACGCTGACAGGCGTACTGAACGTCGGCGACGGGGTCGATCTGTCGCTCAGCACAGCCCCGAGCGGGGGGATTGTGCTGAATGACGACGCGGCCGACGGAATCGCTCTGACGATGCGAACTGAAGGACTCGTCAACTGGACGAACTACAGCTACGCAGCGGATGCAGTAAGCCTGGTCCACGCAGGACCGGACACGCTGCAACTGCTCGAACTGGGCGCAACAGACGCGTTGCTGACCACATTCACCGCACAGGGCGGTATTCTGGAATTCAGCGGCTTCACGCCTCTGGGCGGATCGACTGCTGACCTGATCATGGCTGGCGGAGAGGTCAAGATTTCCGGCGCCGCCGGCGGGCCGATCAGTCTGACCGCAGGACTGGTGGTGACCAAAGACTCGATCCTCGACGCCGTCACCGACACCACCGCAGATTTCGGAGCCCTGAGCTTTGACGATTCCGGTGCGGGCGCAATGCTGACAACCAGCGGAGCGACCGGTTCGATAAACTTCACCAGCACCACGATACTGACCGCCACTGGCGATATCGGGTTCGACACCGCCAGCGACACCAAGGCCGGACAGCTTGACTTCAACAGCACCGGCGCAACGATCGTGAAGACCGGCGACGCCGACCTGATCCTCGACGGCGGGGCGGCGCTGGGTCTGGTCGGAGGGGAGGGAATCGACGTTCGGGCAGGTCGACTGATCGTCCAGGCATCCTCGAACCCGATGGGTGTGGACACTGCTGTCGGAATCAACGGCGGCGAGGTCGTACTGGTGAGCAGCGCCGCGGGGACTCCCGAGACGTTTGACAATTCCGTAACCTCCACTGGCGGAACACTGACCGCCGGGGCCGACGGCGGAGCCAATATCGGAGCGCTGACGGTGACTGTGGGCAATGCAACCGGTAACGACGTGACCCTTACCAGCGGCGACCTATTGCTGCAGACTACCGACGACTACACCCTGAACATAACGGGCAATGTCGCCGGCGAGGGCAATATGACCATAGGCGCCGCCAGCACTATTGTGGTGCAGGGAACCATCGGATCGGCGCTTACGCCGGTCGGAGCGGTGACAATCGACGGAAGCCTGGAAACCAAGAACGCCGTAACGGTAAACGAACTGGTCGCCAACGCAGGCGGAGTATACACCGCCACCGGAGCCGTCAAGGACTTGACCGTCGCACAGACGCTGACCCTGAACTCCGGTATCGATCTGAGCGGAGCCAACGTCGTTCTCGACGGAGCAAATGTGACCGTGAGCAACGGCGTGCTGGCGGTTGGGAACAATCTGGGCGTGGCGACTCCCGTGGCCAGCGTGGACGTTTCCAAAGGCGGCGGACTGAGCCTCGGCGGAAACAGCCTGAAAACGCAGAAACTCGCCACCACCGGCGGAACGTTCGACATGGGCGCAACCGGCAGCTTTGTCGCCACCGGCGATGTGGCGATAACCCCGGCCGGCGGACCGGCGCAACTGCAGCTGTCCGGCGGTACGCTGAGCATTCAGGGCCCCGGCGGGGCGATGCCGACCAACCTGCAGATGCATCTGGACGCAGCCGATTCGGCCACGCTGTTCCAGGACGCCGCGGGAACGATCGCCGCGGCCGACGGAACGTCTGTGGCGCTCTGGCAGGATAAGAGCGGAAATGGAAACGACGTCTCCCAGACCAACGGAGTCCTCCTGCCGGTCTACGAAACATCGGCCAATACGCTGAACGGAGAATCGACTGTCCACTTCACCGCGGACCACCTGGTCAGGCCCAACGATATCGGGACCGACGGAAACAAGGACCGGACCGTCGTAACGGTATGGCATAACGCTTCAGGCGTCATGAACTACAACCACGTGCTGCACATGGGCGCCAACGCTGGCGGCCAGGCTTACGGACATTCAATCAGCCGCGGCGGAAGCGACGGAGTTATCGGCAACCACTACTGGGCCGACGGCTTCAACACCACCGCCAACACCGGTTACTCACAGGCTAATATCGCAATCTCAACCTGGGACGGCGACGGTGGAACAGGAGCCAATGGACTGGACTCCTGGTACGTAAACGGCGAGTTCGTAGGAGCGTACGATCGAGCCGCGCTTAACACCAGTACTGCAAACCTGTTCATCGGTACGCGAGTACAACCCCAAGCCGAAGGTGTGGACGGAAACTACTCCGAAATCCTTGTGTTCGACAAGGTGCTCTCAGCCGATGAGATCAACGATATCGGCGGATTCCTCAGCAGCAAATGGGGCGTCGGAGTTCCGCTGTGGACAGGCAGCCTGGCCACAGCAATGAACCTGGTCGACACAGACATACTGATGACATCGGCCACGGCGATCAACGCAACGACAGACGTTACGCTTGGCAATCTGGTCGTAGACGTCCCCAGCCCGGTAGTCCTCACCTTCACCGGCGCCGAAGAGCTGCAGATCAACCTGACCAGCACAACGTTCAGCAACCCGTTGACCGGGGCGCCCGGACTGATCGTAGACACCGCGCCGAAGGTCAACCTGGGCCCGCTTGATATGGCCAACAGCAACAATCCGGTCTCCGAGAAGATCGGAACCGGCGAGTGGATCATCACTGACGCGCTGAGCAACTTCACGGGAATCGGATCATTAAATGTAAACGAAGGCGCGCTGACACTCGGCGACACCGGTCTGCTGGGTACGACGATAGTTAACGTTAACGCCGCGACGCTGAAACTCTCAAGCGTCGACACCAACCCCGACCCGACGTACAACGAGGCGATTATCCTGACCGACGGCACGACAGTTCTCGCCGGTATGGCCGACGCCAACAGCGCTCCGGCCGCAGTCGTTACGCTGCCGTCAGTGATCAATATGAGCGGGCAGTCCCTGACGCTGGGTACGACCGACGTTGGTTACGAGCTGAACATCGCCAACCCCGTAACCGCTGGTTCACTGAACCTCGGCGGCGTGGGAACAGTTACGTTCAACGCCGGCGGGACCGTCGAAAACGCAACGGTTGACTCATCTGCTACCGGAACGATAAACGTACCGACGACCCTGACGGTGACCAAGAAACTGACACTCAAGGATGTGCCGATCACCGATAACGTTCCGATGCAGGTTGTCGGATCGAACCTCGCCAACCCGACCGGAACGATAACGGTTTCGGGATCGGCGTTCCAGATCGGCCTCCCTGAAAGTTCAATCGCCTCAGACGGTCTGCTGGGCATGTGGACTTTCGACGGCAGCAACGGCAATGACACCTCGGGCAACGGCTACAACGGAACGGCGCATGGCCCCGTAGCATATGTCGCAAGAAACGGCGGCATGGCGTTGGACCTGACCGGCGGCGACGCGGCGATCTTTGTCGACACCGGCGGGACCCAGGATGTTTTCTCCGGCTACGACGCCATGACAATCGGGGTTTGGGCCAAGGGAAGTCCGGGCAACTGGAGCCCGTTCGTCAGCAAGGATGAAAACGGTTGGCAGATGCGCAGGAATGGCGGCAACAACAATCTGGACTGGACCACCCGCGGACTGACCAGCAGCGACTGGCAGGTTCCCAACAGCGGTCCGGCGTTCAACGGCGACTGGCACTTCATCGTAATGACGTATGACGGGGCGGAGAAGAAGACATTCATCTACGGTGATGACCTGGCCGCTCCGATCGTTGAATCGATCGGAGCCACCGGGACGATCACCAATACCGAGGACATGCTTGTCTTCGGCGCCAGAGACAATGACAACGCCGCCGCGACGATTGGTTGGCAGACTTTCCTTAACGGGCAGCTTGACGACATCTACTTCTACAGCCGCGCGCTTTCACAAGCGGAGATCGAAGGGTTGTACACCCCGGTATTCTCCACCCTGGCTCCGATCGACATGCCGGAACTGAACCTCGAGATGAATCCGGGAGTTTCATCGATAGCCGTCAACTCAACCCAGGCTACTCTGGGCGATCTGACGATGGGCGACAATACCGCCCTGACGGTAAACGGAACTCCGAGCATCAGCTTGAACGACGTGACAGTCAACCCCGCGGCCGCTTCGATCAACAGCGGCGGGCCCGAGATCGCCACGACAGTTCGCGGAACGCTGGCGACCGCCGGCGGAACGGATCTGACCACATCGATCGCGGTCAACGGCAGCCTGACGATGGGCGCCGGTTCGGCGCTGAATGCGGTCGGAGCGGACGTTGCGGCCAAGGATTTCACCAATAACGGCGGAACGGTGGCGTTCGACGGAGCTTCGTCGCTTACGCTGACCTCGTCGAGCCTGACGCAGAACGGCGGATCGACCGCCTTTGAACCGACGGCGACCGCCAGCGGAATCACGGCGATCGACGTACAGGCCGGTTCGTTGACCACGCCGGATACTATCGCAACCGAAACGCTGAACGTTTCGACAGGCGCAGTGCTGAACGCCGCCATGCCGGTAAGCGTAAGCACGGGAGCTACGATCGGCGACGATGTTGTAGCGACGATAACCGGACCGGCGTTCGGCGTGAGCGGATCAGATGTTCTGGCCGCCCGTACGCTGACGCTTAACGGCGGGTCGATGGCGCTGACAGGCGCCACCATTGGCGGAAGCACGATACCCGCTGGGATCAGGATTTGGCTCGACGCCAGTGATGTTAACGGCGATGGTTCTGCGGCTCCGGCCGACGGAACGCCGATCGCCGCCTGGGGCGACAAGTCCGGATACGCAAACAACGCCACCCAGGGCGCCGTCGGCGATCAGCCCGTATATGTTGCCTCCAGCGGACTGAACGGACAGCCGGCGATTCGCTTCACGCAGGACAACGAAGACAACGGCGACGATTTCAACTTGGGCGATCTGAGCGCACAGTTTCCCACCGGAGCAAGCGTGTACTTCGTGGTCAAGCCCGATGAGGCCGCACACAAACGCTACAATGTCTTTGGCAACAGTAATAACGACAGCCGCTTCTGTGCACAGGGCTGGAGCGAGTCGCAGGTCGGAGAATTCCGACCCGGCGGCCAACGCGTGAACATGAACGCCGCATACGCGGGCATGTCTGCCACCGACAGCGTGCTGTACGTCCAGGAAAGTGACGCTTCTGTATACCGCCTGTTGCAGGATGGCGCCGTAGTCGGTACTGGCGGACCGAATTACTTCAGCGGATCAGGCCTTAATTGGCAGATCGGTAACCGTGTAAACGGTGGTCAGGCGTACAACGGCGACATCGCCGAGATGATCTTCTTCGACCGCGTTTTGACACCCGAAGAAGCCAACAATATCGGCGGATACCTGGCGACCAAGTACGGTCTGACGACATCGTACACCGGCAGCATTGATACGACTCCGCTGACGACGCTGCTGCCGAACACCACAATCGCCACGACGGTGAACTCCGAGGTCGCAATCGCCGGGGCCGCCATCGAACTGGGCGGAATCGACACCGCGGCGGCGACGACACTGACGGTCAATTCGCCCGCGACCGCCATCGAACTGACCAACCTGACGATGGCCGACGGTTCGGTCGTTCGTTCGACCGCGACGTTGACGCCGGGCGAGCAGGTCGTGGACATAACCGTCAGCGGTAAGCTCACAGCAGGCGAAGGCGTGGCGAGCCTGGGCGACTACGCCAATGACGATGCGGCCACCAATCTGACGCTGTCAGACGGCGCGGCTTTCGACTGGACGTTCGGCGTCGGGGCCGATAACTACCTCGAGATCGGCGGTACTACGACTATCGCGGGCGTTCTGGATGTTCAACTGCTTGACGGCGGCGGGACCGCCGCCGGAGAAGATGTTCGTCTGATGCTGTCGCACGGACTGGTCGATATCTCGGCGGCAACACTGAACGTCACCAAACCGGCCGGTACGGGCTGGACCTGGGACAGCCTCACTGTCGAGCAGATCAGCGCTTCGGACTTCGTGCTGGTGCTGAAGAATCTGGTGACCGCCGTGGTTTCCGTGCCCGGCGACGCCAACGGCGACGGCGATGTTGACGATGCTGACCTGGCTCTCTTCGAGGCCCAGTTCGGATTTGATACGCCGGGAAACAGTTGCGACTTCGACGGCGACGGAGATGTCGACCTTGACGACTTCGTAATCATCCGAGGCAACTTCGGATTCACCAGCGCTCCCGAGCCGGCGGCGCCTGACTTCTCGTCAACGCCCGAACCGGCGACGATGAGCCTGCTGGCGATCGGCGGACTTCTGGTCCTCCGCAGACGCCGCAGGAAATAGCAGACCGTAGCTGCTGGAGAATTACCATCCGCCAAAAAATAACCGCGGCGACCAAGGACGGATCGCCGCGGTTCAGGCGGGGTAACGGAAGTAGAACACTCAATGTCGATGCTCGAGGCGGAGGAGATGCCGGTCTACCTTGCAGACCGCCAGAGGAGGTCCTCGGCGACTTAATCAGCCTGGCGGTTCTTACCTCATGACAACGGCTTTTGACGGAGCCATTTTCTCTACCACCGGCTGCGAAGAAATTATCGGAGCGCCGGGCCGAAGTATCAAGTTATCCGACGTGTCGGTTCATAGTTTTTAGCATTCGTGCAACAGTCGGCGCATAAACGCCTTACGCACGCGAAAATGCTCGCTTTCTTCGCGACATGTCCACGAACTCCTCGGGACACTTTGCACGTTGGAATTCCGGGACGTTATTCGGCCTGGTCCGGCAGTGTTCTCATGACCGCCGCATCGCGGGCCGACAGGTCCGGATAGTCGCGGTCTAAGCCCACGTCGGGTCTTCGCTTCCAACTGCGGTTGCACGTGGCGTATTTCTGCTGCGAGTCGAAAACGTCGACTTCCACGATCTGGCCCTGGGGCAGTTGGTCCACGCGTTTGATTCTCGCGTAGCCCACGCCCAGCAGGTCTTCCAGTTCGCTGAGGTGCGAGTCTATAAGCGCTGCGGCCTGGTCGTTGTCGGCGGCGATCGTGAAGACCGCTTCGGCGTCCAGCGGATTCTTCACGCCGGCGTTTCGCAACGCTTCGAGTTTGAGCAGGCCCGCTCGCCTGAGGTCCATCAGCTTCTCCCATATCCACGCAGGACCGGGTTGAAGCTCCCATGACCAGCCGGCGGCCTCGTCCGGGGTGACCGGGGCGATGGCCTGGGCGGCGTTTACGGCGGCCAGGTTGCACTCCGGAAGCAGCGTAAGGTGCACTGAGTCCGGTTCGTCGGCGCTGCGGTTGGGGATGTGGTCCCAGGCTTCCTGGCAGGTGTGGGGCAGGATCGGCGCCAGGAACTTGACCAAGGTCGTCAGCATCCTGTAGATCACGGTCTGGCTGGACCGGCGGCGGGGCGAATCGGCCGCGTCGCAATACAGGCGGTCCTTGACCGCCGACAGGTAGATGTTCGAGGCCTGGACGGTGCAGAATTCGTAGATCAACCGCGTGGCGCGGTGGAACTCGTAGCGGTCCAGCATTTCCCGCACGTCGCGAACGAGTATGTCCAGTTGCAGGGTCATCCACAGGTCGACCGAGTGTTCGGCCGGTTTGGTCGAGTTGACCGCCGGGTCGAAATCTCCGCAGGCGCCCAATGCGAATTTCAGCGTGTTGCGGATCTTGCGGTAGGCGTCTTCGGTCTGTGCGATCAGGTCTTCGCTGCAGCGGACGTCGTCCTGGTAGTTCTGGCTGGCGATCCACAGGCGAAGGATGTCGGCTCCGCGTTTATCGAGCTGCTGGACCACGTCGATCACGTTTCCGATCGACTTGCTCATCTTCATGCCGTTTTCGTCGACGACGAAACCGTGGGTCAGGACCGTGCGGAAGGGCGGTCGCTGCTTTGCGCCAAGCGCCGGGAGCAGCGACAACTGGAACCAGCCGCGATGCTGGTCGGATCCTTCGAGGTACATGTCGACCGGGATGTCGTCTACGAGGTCCCGGCCCCTGGCCACGGCGAACCAGCTCGAACCGGACTCGAACCACACGTCAAAGATATCGCTGCCGGCGACCAGGTCGCTTGCGGCGAACTGGTCTGGGTTTTCGAGGTTTTTGTCTTCTGACGGATCGTAATCGCCCAGCAGTTCGGCCGGCGAGAGCTTGAACCACGAGTCGGAGCCCTGGGCGGCGAACGTTTTGGCCACCGCTCTTACGCTTGCCGGCGTGACCAGCGGGTCTCCCGCGGCGTTGAAGAAGACCGGGATCGGAAGGCCCCAGCTTCTCTGGCGCGAGATGCACCAGTCGGGTCGGGACTCGAGCATGCCGGCGATGCGGTTCTGGCCCCAGGCGGGGATGAAGTCCACTCCGCCTTCGTCGGCCGGAGCGCTGCAGACTTCGGTGGCCATTTCGCGGAGCGTGCGCGTCGTGCTCGTAACCGGGCGATCCACCCCGATGAACCACTGCTCGGTCGCCCGGAAGATTGTCGGCGTCTTGGACCGCCAGTCGTGCGGGTACGAGTGGGTGATCTTCTGGTGGGCCAGGAGCATTCCCTTTTCTGTCAGGTGTTTTATGACCATCTCGTTGGCGTCCCAGACCACCACGCCCTGGAGCCAGTCCGGGGCAGTGTTGTCGAACGTGCCGTCGGCCAGCACCGGGCAGTAGATATCCAGATTGTTGTTCAGGCCGGTATGGTAATCGTCGATACCGTGGCCCGGGGCGGTGTGTACGATTCCCGTTCCGTCTTCGAGCGTGACGTAATCGGCGGCCACCAGCGGGCAGATCACGCCCGGAGAAAGCGGATGGGCGTATGTGATCGGCTCGGCGGCGTCCAGCAGATCCTGTCCTTTCACGCGTCCGACCACCTGGTGAGATTTCAACCAGCCCGGGCGTGTCGCGGTGATCGTATTGAGCATTGCGTCGAGTCTTCCGTCGGCCAGGACCAGCGTGAATGCTCCGTCTTCTGTCTCGGCGTGCACGCAGGCGTATTCGAATCGCGGACTTATCGCCGCGGCCCGGTTGGCCGGCAGCGTCCACGGCGTGGTGGTCCAGATCGCCAGTGCGACCTTGTCGCCTTCGGTGTGCGGGATCGCGCTTGCGCCGCTTGCAAGCTCGAACGCCGCAAAGATGCTCGAATCTTCGCGGTCGTGATGCTCCAGCTCCGCGTCGGCCAGCGCCGTCTGGTTGGCGATCGACCAGTGGACCGGTTTGAGCTGCCTGAAGACCAGGCCTTCTTCGACCAGGCGTGCGAACACTTCCAGGCCGGCGGCTTCGTATGCGGGGTTCATGGTCAGGTAGGGCTCTTCGAACAGGCCCATCACGCCGAGACGCTTGAACTGGGTTCGCTGCAGGTCCACGAATTTTTCGGCGTATTCGGCGCAGATTCTGCGGATGACCGTCGGGTCCATGCCCTTGGCCTTGTCGCCGAGTTTCTCCATCACTTTTGCTTCGATGGGCAGGCCGTGGCAGTCCCAACCCGGGATGTACGGAGCGTCCATGCCGCACATGGTCTTGACGCGAACGACCATGTCCTTGAGCACCTTGTTCAGCGCGGTGCCCATGTGGATGTTTCCGTTGGCGTACGGCGGTCCGTCGTGCAGGATGAAGCGCGGCGATCCGGCTCGGGCTTCCCTGATCTGTTGATAGAGCCCTTCTTCTTCCCATTTGGCCTGCAGTACAGGCTCTTTTCTAACCAGCCCGGCTCGCATGTCGAACTTTGTCTTGGGCAGGTTCAGTGTTTTTTTGTAGCTCTTCTTATCGTTACTCATTTTCTTTGATCCGTATCGGTCAGTGATTCATGCAATGTTTCTAAACAACGCAAGCCCTGAAGCTAAACAAGCCTCAAGGCCGCTAGACGCAGGATATGTCGGTCGGCGGTCTCAAGGCGCGGGGTTAATGTCGCCTGAGCCGATTATACCTGCGCGGACAGAACCAGCCGCCGGTGTCGTGCGCTTCGGCAAGCCGTTCAGGATGTCCTGATCTGTCCGCATAAGTTACCTCATTCTGCGTATCTGCAAGTTGCGTAATTAGCGAGTATATCGGCTATTTGCGGCGTGTCAATTGCGGATTTTACTTGATCCTCTCGGCCCGGCGGGGCGTAATACGGGTCTTACCGGCCCAGAGGGCGCCGTGTTTACGATTAGCCTTAGGAATATGGAAACAGTTATGAGCAAAATGACACTGATCGAACTACTTGTTGTTACGTTTCTTACCGCCGGCGCCATGGGACAAACCATCACGCCGACACCGAAGACCGATTTCAACGAACGATACCGCCCGCAATTTCATTACACGATGATCAAGGGCTGGATAAACGATCCTATCGGGCTGGTCCATTACAAGGGCGAGTATCACATTTTCAACGATCACAATCCATATTCGACGGGCTTCCCCGGCGGCAAGGGTAGCGGGCACCAGTCGCACTGGTCCCACGCGATAAGCGGCGACCTGGTTCACTGGAAGCATCTGCCGCTGGCGGTGATTCCCGACAAGCTCGGCGCCTGCTGGTCCGGCTCCGGCGTGGTCGACTGGAAGAACTCGGCGGGATTCCAGACCGGCGACGAGAAGACTATCGTACTGGCCTACACGTCCGCCGGCGCCAGGGAGTTCGGCCAGTCGCTGGTCTACAGCAACGATCGCGGACGGACCTGGATCAAGTACAAGGGCAACCCGATAATCAAACAGATCGCCGGGAGCAACCGCGACCCGAAGGTTTTCTGGCACGAACCGACCAGGAAGTGGAACCAGGTTCTGTACGTAAGGCGGGGCCAGGCGCACTTTTTCACTTCCGACGACCTGAAGAAATGGTCCGAACCGGTGGTTGTCAAGCTCGCCGGCTTCCACGAATGCCCGGACCTGTTCGAGTTGGCCGTCGATGACGACAAGAAGAACACCAAATGGGTCATATACGACGCTCGATTCCAGTACTGGATCGGCAGTTTTGACGGAAAAGCGTTCAAACCGGAGACAGGTCCGTTCCGCGGCGATTTAGGCAGAAACTTCTACGCTTCCCAGACGTGGAACGACGCACCCGGGCGGCGCACCCAGATCGCTTGGATGAGCCGCGCGAAATATCCCAAGATGCCTTTCAACCAGCAGATGAGTTTTCCCTGCGAGTTGATGCTGCGGAAGCTGCCCGATGGGTTGCGGTTGTGCAGGTATCCGATCAAGGCGATAGAAAGCCTTTACGCCAATAAGTTTGAACTGGCCGGCAAGGTCATCAAGCCGGGCGGCGAGAACCCGCTTGCGAAAATCTCCGGCGGGTTGTTCGACATCGAAATGGAGATCGAACCCGGCAAAGCCGCCGAGTTCGGTCTGCGTCTGCACCAGACGGCGATCACATACGCCAAGGGCAAAGTCGCCAGCCTCGGAGCCTCGGGCCCCGCGCGTTTGATCGATGGAAAGCTCAAGTTGCGAATATTGATCGACCGCACGTCGATCGAAGTGTTCGCCAACGGCGGCGAGCTTTCGATGAGCAGTTGCTTCCTGCCGAAAAAACTGAAAACGCCCCTGGAGCTTTACGCAAAGGGCGGCGACGTTGCGATCAAGTCATTGCGAGTGACCAAGTTGAAATCCGCGTGGAAGAAGGCGGACTAGGGCTGTTGGGCCGTCCCGCGGCGCAGCAGGTCGATTTTTCGCCACGCGCCTGATTCGAATCGCCACGCCATCGCCGCGCCCATTAGTATCACGTATGTGCTTGCGGCGATCCACGGGCCCAGGGAAGTCAATTGCGGCGCCAGCTTGACGGCCGCTATTCCGCCGCCGACGATTATCCCCCAACTCAACATTACCGTGACGAACATCGGCCACTTGGTGTCGCCGGCTCCTCTCAGGGCCCCGATGTAAACTATGCCGACCGCGTCGGATATCTGGAAGATCGCGGCGCATATCATTATCTGCGCCCCGATGCGCACGATCTCGTCGGCCTCGAGGCCCTTGGCGAAGAAGCGGGCCATCTGGTGCCTGAACACCCAGAACATGACGCCGCAGGCGCCCATCCAGATCATTGCGGTTACTACGCCCTGGTGCGCTCGTTTGCGTGCGATGTCGGGTTTGCCGAGTCCGATATACCTTCCGACCAGTGCGGTTGTGGCGATGCCTATGCCGACGGCCGGCATGAACGCCAGACCGATATAACGCATGGCGATTGTAGTGGCCGCGCGATGAGCCATTCCAAACGAACCGGCCAGGATCGCCACGCAGACGCTCCAACTGAGCATGTCGTTGCACAACTGCACGCCGGCGGGCCAGCCAACGCGGAGTATGTCTTTGCAGTGCAGCCAGCGAGTGGCTTTCACCAGGTGCGTGCCGAACTTTCTGTGCATCGACGGGGCCAGGAATATTGCCAGCAGGATCAGGAACTGGATCGCCCAGGCCGTAACCGATCCGATCGCCGCACCCTGAAGGCCCATCGCCGGGAGGCCGAATTTGCCGAAGATCAGCACGTAGTTGATCCCGATATTCAGCAGGTTCGCGATGACCGACGCGACGAGCACGACCCGCGGTCGGTGTATCCCGAAGAAGAACTGCTCCAACACGCGAGAGGGCAGCGTGACGAGCACTGCGACGATCATGTACTTGAAGTACATCGATTCGAGCGCCTGTTCGGGGTGCCCGATCATTGAGAACATCGTGTCTGAGAAGAAAAAGAGCGTTGAAATCAGGAGCGCTGACCCGAACGCGACGGCCATTCCGGCCCAGGCGTATTGGCCGGCCCGCCTGTATCGACCGGCGCCGAGGTTCTGGCTGACGTACGTGTTGATCACCGTCAGCAGGCCCAGGATCATCGCCTCGGGCACGAACGCCGTCATACCGGCCAGGAATTGCGCGGCGAACGGAGCCGGGCCCACGCGCGAGACCATGGCGCCGTCGACGAACTTGATGATCGTCGTACCGAGCATGGCGACGCTCGCCGGCCAGGCCATGTGCAGCACCTCGAGAAACCCGGCGCCCGGTCGGTTTGAATGATGCAGAGGCTCCATGAGTTCGTGGGACGTCCTTTTTCTATTGGGGGAGCAATAGAGTAACCGCTTGGCGGGGAATTAGCTATCGGCTGTCTATACGATGTATTTTACGCCGATCTTGTCGCCTGTCTGCTTGACCCACTGGGCCAGAAGTTTGCGGTGCTCCTGTAGAACGGTCTTGAATTTTGGGTCGCCGGCAAGGTTGTTCATTTCGCCCGGATCGTTCTTCAGGTCGGTCAACTGCTCGCGATTGGCGCCCGAATCGTAGATGCAGTATTTGTAGCGATCGGTTCGGACCATGCGTCCGTTCTGGCTTTCGACTAATACGCTGCTACGCCAGTCGGGCGCGGTCTTGCCCTCGGCCAGCGGTCGCACCGAAGCTCCGCTCAACCCCTTCGGAGCCTCGATCCCGGCGTAGTCGCATACCGTACAGATCAGGTCCAGGCCGTTTGAAATCAGGTGATCCTCGTCGACTTTGCCGGCCGGGATGCGGTTCTTGTGACTCATGATGAACGGTATGCGGACCGATTCTTCGTACAGGATCGACTTGTGTTCGAGCTTGTGGGCCGAGTCCATGTCGCCGTGATCGCTGGTGAATATCACGATGGTCTCTTCTTCGAGCCCGGATTGCTTCAGTGCGTCCAGGACCACGCCTATATGTGCGTCGACCATTTCGGTCAGGCGGCAGTAAAGCCAGCGGTGCAGGCGCCAGTTCTTCTCGCCCCATTTCTGGCGGGCGAATTTTCTGAACTGTCGGGCGTTGGCGTACTTCGTGGCTATCGCTTCCGGTTCGTTCTTCGGTACGTTGTGGTTCGCCGGAAGCGGGGGGCAGTTCTTGTCGACAAAGGCGTCGATATCGTCCAGAGCCCGTGGTTTCTTAAGGAGCCCTTCGCATATTCTCGAATCGAGATTGCCATGCGGGCGTCTGCCTTTTGTGCGGGCGTAATCGTTGATCGCCATGTAGCAGATGTCGTGGGGATTCATGAACGATGCGAACATGAAGAACGGTTTTCTGTGAGGGCCCTTAATGAATTCTGCGCAGGCTTTGGCCAAGGCGCCTCGCTGGTCGCGGGCCAGGTTGCGATAGCCCAGTTTATCGAGCCTGTTGAACTGTTTGGGCATGTGCACCTTTCCGCCGTAGACCGTTTCGTAGCCGGCGGCCGACAGGATCGGACCGATCGATTGGGTCACCATAGCGTCGGTGACTGTCGACTTGCCGGAGTCCTTGTTCTCGCCCATGCCGATGGCGCTTGGCATGAGCCCGGTCTGCAGGCTGAATCGGCTCGGCACGCATACCGGGTTGCAAGCGTAAGCCCGTTCGAACCGCATCCCGGAAGCGGTCAGAGCGTCCAGAGCGGGGGTCTTGAGGTGCTTGTTGCCGGTGCAGCTCATCATCGTCGCGCTCTGTTGATCTGTCATGATGAACAGGATGTTGGGCTTCTTCGAGGCCTTGGCGGCGTGTGCGAGCGAACCGTTAAGGCTCAACGCCAAACCGGCTGTCGCCGCGCCGGCGGCGGTCATAAACTCACGTCTGTCCATAGTCTTCTCCTGTAAGTAGGGCCGACAGCCTCGTGTTGAACGGGAATACTATAAGGTAACCGCTGGAAGGGAGCTTTGAAAGGAGCTGTCTCGACACGCCGCGAACAAACCGCTTGCGGTTTCGCGCGTCGTTGGAATACCAACGGCGCCTGGCGCGTTGCGGGATCGCGGACTTTACCCGTCCCGCAGGCTCTGGTATCCTTTCTGCTATGCAAAAGAACATCTTCATACCGGCGATCGTGTGTGTTCTGGCTTTCTCTGTTTTGGCCCGCGCCGCTGACGGCCCGAAACTTATCGGCGAGAAGGCGATCATGGATCTGAGCGAAAAGAAGATCGCCTACCGCTTCAACAAAGGCGTATCCTCGATGCGTTTGAGCCCCGACGGGCGCAAGCTGCTTTACTTCCGCAGAGCGTCGTACAAGACCAAACGCGCCGATGGAAAGGAGCGGACCAGCCAGGGCGTCAAAGCCGTCCTGCGCGACTTGAAGACCGGCAAGGAGACTCCATTGCCGATCCCGGCGTTGTACGACGAGGAGTACTCCGCCGCGTGGTTGTCGATGACGGTGTTCGACCCGTCGAGCAAGACCATAATCGCCCCTGTCGGACTGGATGGAAATAAAAACGGTCTGATGGACGAGATGAGCGAAAAGTGCGTCGCAGGTCTGTACGACATCGCCTCGGGCAAGCTTACAAAACTCAAGATCGAGGCCAATCTGATTCTCCCTGCGTTCAGTCCCGACGGCAAGACGTTGATGGTCATGGGCGCATTGGGCCCCGAAACGCCGAGCGAACTATTTATCCGCGTGTCTCCGGCAGACAATATCAAGTTCCGCGAGCTGACCCAAATGGGCCTGCCGCGAAACATCTGTCCGACGGCGGACCTGATGGTGCTGCTGCTGTTTACCGAGGGCCAGAAACCCGCTCCGGGCAATTGCGTGGTCTACGACCTGAAGACCGACACGGCTAAAACCGAACTCGCCGGCCAGGACCAGGCCGAATCGTTGATGAAGAACAACCCGCAGTGGACCGCCGACGGGCGATACATTTACCACGTCGTGCTCAAAAAAGAGAACCGCAACGGAGTCAGACATAGGGAGACTCTCACGCGGATTTACGACGTTCACTCTGCGCAGGAAACCGGCATACTTTCAGGTCTCACGCCGATCGGACCGGGCCCCGGCAAGAACTCCATGGTGCTGGTCAGGCGGGAAAAGGCGCCGAATCCCAGGATCGACCCGCAGATTTACCTGCACATGCGCGACGACAAATCGCCGGACGGCAAGCTCCATCCGCTGGGCGACAAATCGATCCTGCCGGTCAGCACACAGGGCAAATGGCTGCTGTTCATCCGAGAAGACGCAGACGGAAAAGAAGAAGCATGCCTGGCCGAAATCACCGTACGGCAATGATGAATGATGAAAACGGCAACGCAATAAAGGCAGGGACGTCGAAGCGTGAGCCGTAATTTGTAGTGCGGCGACCTGGCGCCGCTTTGACATGTCGCGGAGCGACGCCGTTTGACGTTAGTTGTTAGTCGTTGCCGTGCGCCGATAGCCTCTAAGCGTACGATATCCCGTCGTCGACGTAGTCTGCCCGGGCCCACGGCAGCGCGTGCGGACCGGCAAGCGGGGCTACGGCGGTCTCCAGGCGTTTCTTGGCCACCGGGCTCATCTTCTTGCTGGCGATGATCTCCTTGACCAGCCGTACGTTTTCCTCCAGGACCTTCATGCCGTAGTGTCCGACGACGGCCGAGGCTACGCCTTCCTGGTCCAGGACGTACTGCAGCAGTTTCTTCGGCGTGGCGCCTTTCTTGCCGATCAGTCCGCGAACGGTCTTCATCGCTATGACCCCGACGTTGTTCTTGAGAGCCGGTTTGAGCGCCAGTTTGGCAAACCCTGCGTAGCGAGTGGCGTTCATGGCGATCAGTGCGATGTCGGGGTTGAGCTGCTCGATAAAGTTCTTGGACGCCGTGGCGCTGTTCATGCTGGAGAATCCGATGAACTTCACCGTCCCTTCGCTCTTGAGCTTCTGCAGTCGCTTCCAGGTGGTCTTTTCGAACGCCGCCAGATCGTCCTTCTTGTTAAGCGCGTGCAGCAGCAGGGCGTCCACATAGTCGACCTTGAGGCGTTTGAGACTTCCTTCGAACGATTTCATCGCCCCGGCTTCGTCGCGAGGGTCGAACTTGGTTACGATATAGACCTGCTTGCGATACTTCGGCAGCAACTGGCCGAAGCGTTCCTCGGTCTTGTAGTTCTGGTGGGTGTCGAAGTAGTTGATCCCCAGATCGATCGCACGCTGGAGCAGCGGCTCCCAGTCGCCGTCCTTGTTCTTGAGGAACTGGCTTCCGCCCCCGAACGACAGCACTGAGACCTTCATGCCGGTCTTGCCAAGCACGCGTTTGAGCATAGTGTCGGCGGGCTTGGCCGCGGCGGGGGAGGCCTTGGTCTTCTCCGCTCCAAGTATTGGCGATGCTGACGAGCCTATGACAGTCGCCGACGAAACGACCGCCGCGGTCTTCAGGAATTCACGTCTGGTTCGTTCGTTGGCCTGGTCGGTCATGTCATGGGCTCCGTTGTTACGGTGTGTAGTTGGCTTTTACTTCGCTCAGCACGTCTCCGGCGTCTTTGTGCAATTCGGGCTTGTAAAGTACAGTGGCGATCGATTCGGCCGCCCCGTCGCCGATTACGAGCGTCCCGGTGCAGAGAATGCTGTGCAGCGGGGCGACGGAAGTCTGCACGCAGTAGCGATACGCGCCAACCTTGATCTTCAGGTCGCTGCAGTTGATGCTTATCGTGTGCTCGCCGGTTTCAGGCGTGGCTTTGGTGACCGCGTCGATCATCTTCTTGTTGTGGTTCTTCGGCCAACCTGAAGCGATCTGCCACTGGGGGCAAACCTCCTTGATTTTCGTTTTGTCGGGCAGCTTGACCGTCTTTTCCCAGCCTTCCGAAGAGGTCCAGTCGCTAACCAAGAGCGATTGTACGTACTGGCCTTGTGAGTCTTCCAGCCAGATCACGGTTTGGGGGTCCTCGAGCGGTTCATCGTCGGGGAAACGCAGCGGATCGTTGATCTTGAACGAGATTTTCAGCGTGCCGACGGCCGGTCTGGAATGGTGTGAAACGTATCCGATCACGCCCCCGGCGCAGATAAGAGACAGCACCAGCACGGCCAGGACACTTCTTCGGCCCCCGCAGCTTGTACTTTCTTCGTTCTCCATAACCGGCGTCTTGCTTCTAGATGTCAATCGACAGAATGTAGTCGGCCGCTTCGGTTATTCCGTCTGTCACAATCGTATCGGGACCCAGCTCGGAAAAATGCTTAACTCCATGCCCGGTCATCACATACACGCCTTGGCCTCCGGCGTTAACACCCAACTGCACGTCGTGGGGATGGTCTCCAATGGAGAACGAACCTCGCAAGTCGATATTGTATTGTTCAGCCGCTTTTTTTGCGAAAAAAGTGTTCGGTTTTATACACTCGCAACCATCGGACCGCTTGTGAGGACAGACGTAAACGCCCGTGATGGTTATCCCTTCGTCGGCCAGACGGGCCACGACATAGTCGTTGACCGCGTCGACCTGGGCTCTGGTGGCTTGTCCGTCGGCGATGCATCGCTGATTGGTGACCAGGATGAGCAGGAACTTATCCTGCAACCGCCGTAAAGCCGCGAAGCTTCCGGGATAGAACTCCACCTTCGCCGGATCGGCAAGACTACCGATGTCCTCGATAATCGTACCGTCCCGATCCAGGAAGATCGCCTTGTTCATTCGAGATCGCCCCTATCCGCTGACTTTTTCACGCAGCGTCTGGTAGCCGAAGTGGGCGACCAGGTGGTCCAGTAGAACCAGTGCGGTGTAGTTTTCCGCGACCGGCCAGATACGCGCGACGATGGTCGGATCGCGACGGGTGATCGCCGCCATGTCCTTGCTCTCCAGCGTGTACTTGTCGATAGTGGTCTGCGGCTTGTCGATCGTGGGGGTCGGCTTGACAGCCAGGCGTGCTACGATGGGCTGTCCGGTCGACAACCCGCCGGTGATTCCGCCGGCGCAGTTGCTGTCGAACACGACCTTGCCGCCTTCGGCGTGCATCGAGTCGTTGGACTGGATGCCGGTCATGTCCTTGACGGCGAATCCGGCGCCGATCTCAACGCCCTTGACCGCGCCGATTCCGAGCATGCGTCCCAGCTCGGCGTCGAGCTTGTCGAACACCGGCTCGCCAAGACCGGCGGGAACTCCGGTGGCGACAACTTCAACCACTCCGCCGGCCGAGTCGCCAGTGGCTGCGATCTTGTTGCACGCGTTGACCATTTCCTGGGCCGCGTCGATGTCCGGGCAGTTTACGATGTGGTGCACGCCGTACTTCTCGCGAATCTCCGCGGGGTCCATCGCGCGTTGAGTGTCGCGGATCGGGTCGATCTCCTGCTCGATCTGGGCGAAGACCGCCATCTTCTCCAGGAACCGCATTTCGGGCGTGATTCGCCCTTTAACGTACACTTCCTGGTAGAACGGGTCGTAGTCGCATCGCATCTGTTTGTATGCGTCGGTGTATTTCAACGCTGCGGCCGGGTCGGATTCGTCGCAGCGGACCCCGGCGATCTCGCGAACGTAGCTGAACACGTCGATTCCGCAGGCCTTGAGGATCTTCTTGGCCACGTAACCGGCGCCCACGATTGTGCTGGTGTATCGACCGGAGAAGATTCCGGCTCCGATGGCGTCGTCATCGGGTCCGTACTTCATGAACGAAGCGTACGAAGCGTGACCCGGACGCGGCGTGCGGTTGGTGTCCTGGTACTGCTTGATGTGGATGAAGTGGCGGTCGAGGTTCGGAATCAGGATCGAAAGCGGAGTTCCGTTAGTGTGATTCCAGTTGCCTGCGCCTTCGATGGTGTCGGCGGCGTTCAGACCGGTGTAGATAACGGGCAGGTCAGGCTCTTTTCTCGGCGAGGACAGTTCGTCGGCTCCGGGCTTCCGCAGAAGCAGGTCGCCGTATACTTCCTGCTCAGTCAGCAGCATTCCTGAGGGAACGCCCTCGATGACCGCGGTCAGACCGTCCTGGTACGAACCGCCGGCGACTGTGACCTGAAAGTTTCTTCCTAAATGACATCCAAGCATGATTCTTGCTCCGCCTATATATAGTTTCTGAAGTATTTCGTTCTCGCAACACCGTTGCGCGTCCGGAGATTATAGCAAAAAGAAGCCTTCGGACAAGCAAAAGTAGGGTAATAACGTTATGATGCTATGATACAGGGCGCCCCGCGCCCGCCGAGCCCCGGAGCGATAAATGAAACATCAGGACTATTCCAGACGCGAATTCCTTAGAGTCAGTTCTCTTGCAATAGCGGCATCTGCTGTTGGCTCCGCGAGTTACGTACACGCCGCCGGGACCAGAAAGACGGTTTTTCGGTTCGCTGTCGCCTCGGATATACATTTCGGACAGGAAGAAATCCCGTTCGAAAAGACCACCGATAATCTGGTCGCCTGGTTGAACGCCGAGAAAAAGAAGAAGGGCCTGGACCTGATCGTTTTGAACGGAGATCTGGTTCACGATTCGGCGGGGCACTACGAATCTCTCAAGGGCAAGCACCTAAGCAGGCTCAAGACCCCGTACTACACGACCAAGGGCAATCACGACTTCATCGACGAAAAATCGCCCACGTCGGCCCATGCGTGGAAGAATATCTGGGGATACGAAACCAATCACGCTTTCCGGATGGGCAAGCTGGCGTTCATACTGGCCGACACCAGCGCCCCTCGCGATGGCGGTCCGTACCTGGCGGCGGATATGGAATGGCTCAAGAAGCAGGTCGCGGCGCAGGGCGACGCCGATGCCATTTTCGTGTTCATGCACATCGCCCAGCGGAAGCGGGGCGTTCAGGGTTGGCCCAAGTGGGGTCTGAAGCGTCAAAAGCAGATCGTCGCCGGAGAGAAGGTCATGGCGTTCCTCGAATCGCAGGCCAAGGTCCGCGCGATCTTCCACGGCCACGATCACAACTCGACCAGCCGCCTGGTCTCCGGCGGCAAACCGTACTTCTTCGACTCACACGTCGGCGGATCGTTCGGCAACCGCAAAGGCTACCGCATAGTCGAAGTCTACGCCGGCGACAAGATGTCGACATGCCAGATCGAAGGCGCGACAGGCAAGGTCATGAACGCACACAAGTTCTAAAACCCGCCGGCGCAGCTTTCCGGTTGCGGTTGCATTTGCGGTGATGAATGCTATTCCTTGTCGCCTGATTGGCCGCGGACCGCCTTGAGCATACGTTCGCGCTGTATCTTTCTAAGATCACCGATTCGGTAATAGTCTCCGTCAAAATAGGCTCGCGCGCCGCAGTAGGGTTGTGCATTAGCTGTAATGACTTCGATGTGATCGGCCCGTCGGATCGCCGTAAGCCAGGCGGTTTCTTTATCGCCCTTCGATTTTGTTTCAGCGTCGGTGAACCGGATTATATCGCCGTTCTGCTTCGCGAGTCCGCCAAGCGATCCGAGATGATGCGTTGGGCCGCGAACTACGTCGATTGAGAATGCGATCTTACCGTCGCCCAGCGTGACGATGTTCAGGTATCCTCCGTATCCGTCCGACCATATGCCGGTAAGCTCCAACTGCTTCTTTCTCGCGCTGATTATGGAGCGGAGAATATCGAGGCGCTGCCGGGTGATGTCGGTCATGGATTGCCAATGTTCGAGGCGCTGCTTGAGTTTGCCGGCGGGAATATTGTAGTCCCGCATCACCACCTCTCCGGAGAAGTAATCCCGATAACCGATCCAGCGTCGCTGATCCCAACGCAGCGATTCAAAGCGGCGCTTGTCCGGGGTTTTCTGGAGTTCCTCCCATGCTGCGTTCAACGACTTGTCAGCCCGGGCGTAGTCGGCTTTGGCTTGTTCGAGCGAGGGCTTTCTGTTTTGCGGTTTATTCGATTCGGCATTGCAGATTAGTGCGGCTACCGCGACGATCGCCGACAACAGGAGTTGGGGGAGATATCTATACGATCGCTTCATGTGTCTTGACTCCTTTCAACTCACCGGGGGCGGATCAGGGTCGACAGTTCGCCCAAATCCACCATGTATTTACTGATGAACATAGGTTAACCGGCTGTTGTAGTGTTGTACAGAGCGGCAGGAGGGAAATGGAGCGGTGTGTTGCGTTGTCCGGGCCCGGCAAACCCTTGACCAGATTTGGATTGGGGCTCATAATGGAGTTTTCGCCGGTAGATAGAGAGGAGTTTCCATGATTCATCGCGGTATTCAGGTCTTGTTCGTGCTGGGTTTGCTCGCAGGTCCGGCGTCCGCTGAAGTTTTGGACGCTAAGAAGGTGCTCGGCAAGACACCGATTCTCTATACGCTCCGCACGCCGGACCGCGACGGGACTCACGCTTATATGCGACCACGGAGTTTTCTCAAGATGGGCGCCAGTTTGAAGGTCCTGGACCCGTCGACCGGCAAGACGCGCGTTCTCGTCTCGGCGCCCGAGGGCATGATCAGGAGGCCTTGCGTCAACTTCGACGGTAAGCGCGTCGTATTTTCCATGTGCCGCACCGGTGGAGATGTTTTCCACATATACGAAATCACGGTGGATCCGGCCACGCTGTTTACCGCCACCGGCGAATGCAAGCCAAAGCAGTTGACGTTCGCCCCGGATGTTTACGACGTGGACCCGATATACCTGCCTGACGGCAAGATCGCCTTCTGCTCTACTCGAGACATCAAGATAGTTCCCTGTGCCGGACAGTTGGTCCCCCAGATATTCAAGATGGACGGCGATGGCGCCAACATCCACCAGATAACAAGGAGCACGGTCCACGAAAACGAACCGTCGCTTATGCCTGACGGGCGGATACTGTATAACCGCTGGGATTATGTCGACCGTAATTTCGGCGACGGGCACGGGTTCTGGGTGGCCAATCCCGATGGAACGAACCAGGCGATCATCTGGGGGAATAATACCGCGCACCCTGCGTCTCCGTGGACGGCTCGGGCGATTCCCGGTACGGGCAAGTTTATCTGCATCCTGGGCACTCATCACGGATCGCTCGGCGGGGCGCTGGCGATTATCAATCCGCAGATATCCGTCGACGGGCGAAAGTCCATCGAGCGAACCTGGCCGGAAAACGTCGTCGAACGCTTCGACAGCCCCCCCAAGATGTCGATTCCGAAGGTCAAGGGTCGCAAGCTCACAGGCATCGCGAAGATGACCAGCATCTGGCCCGCCGAGGCCAAAGACCTTCTCCCCCAGAGCCACGACTATCGCCTGCACGGCTGGAATGACAACCTCAACAGCGTCAAGCCCTGGTACAACTGCCCGTTTCCCATCAACAGCACGCAGTTCCTGTACGTAGTTGCTCCGAACCGGCGGGCGGCGGCCGAGATACGCCTCGGCGACGCCAAGGGCGCCGAAGTCAAGATCCACGCCGAGAAACCCGGTTGCTACGACCCTATGCCTCTGGCGCCGCACGCCAAGCCGGTGGCGATGGCGTCTACACGCGACTATGGCGACAAGGACGGACATTTCTACGTACAGAACGTCTACATCGGTACGCACATGAAGCGCGTCAAACCCGGGTCGGTCAAGTACGTCAGAGTCGTCCAGGCCCACAGCAAGCGGGGGAAGTCCGGACATATATGGCGGGCGCTGGGTCACCAGGAGGGGGCTATCGGCTGGTCCGGTTTCATCGCCAAGACCGTCCTGGGTACGGCGCCGGTGGAGAAGGACGGCAGCGCGTCGTTCCATGTGCCCTCGGATCGCTTTGTCTACTTCCAACTGTTGGACAAAGACGGGATGATGATCCACTCCATGCGCACCGGAACGTCCATCCATTCCGGAGAGCGGCGCGGATGCGTGGGGTGTCATGAATCAAGGAGCGCTACGACTCCGCCTGGGAAGCCGACCGAACTGACTGAGGCTCTGAGGCGAGCACCCAGCAAGCTCAAATCGTGGCTCGGAAAGCCGCGACGGTTCGGATACCTCGCCGAAGTCCAGCCCGTGCTCGACAGAAACTGCATCAAGTGCCATGATTTCGGAAAGAAGGGCGCAAAGAAGATCGTGCTGGCCGGCGACAAGAACTTTGGATTCAACGTTTCATACTGCGAAATCCAGTCCAGGGGATTGGCCGGCGCGATCGGAGCCGGCCCGGCGGGGCACCTGCCGGCGCTGACCTGGGGCTCGAAGACCAGCGGGCTGATAAAGATGCTCAAGAAAGGACACAACAAGGTCAAACTCAGCGCCGAGGACATGGACCGCCTGGTGACCTGGATCGACCTGAACGCTCCGTACTATCCGACCGGTTATTCGGCTCGGCCCGGACCCATGCCGGGGCGCAATCCGCTCGACCGGGGGCAGTCCAATCGCCTGTTCGCCCTGGCCGGGCTCAGCGCCAACCAACTGCACAAGGCCGATCTGTATGCCGGCCCGCAGGTCTGTTTCGATCGGCCGGAGATCAGCCCGTGCCTGAAGCGAATCAAGGACCCCGCCAAGCGCGCCGAAGCGTTGAAGATCATCCAGGCCGGTAAGGCATCGCTGGAGAAACTGCCCCGCGCCGACATGCCCGGTTTCGCGGTCCTACACCCCGCCGACCAGAAGCGCAGGGAGCACTACGAAAAGTACCGACGCATCGAACAGGAAGTGCGAAAGGCGATCCGAGAAGGCCGGAAGATCTACGACTCAAAGAAAGCCGACAAATTGACAATGGGCCTGTAGCCCTGCTTCGGCGCTACTGGGTCGTTGCGGCGTCGGCAGAGCCTTGTTTTTTCGCGAGTTTTCGCTGCAGATCGGTTACCTGCTCGCGCAGTGCGGCGTTTTCTTTCCTCAATCGGGCGATGTGCTCTTCCGCCTTGTTTATTCGGGACAGTGCTTTCTGAAGAGCGATCTGGTGGTTGGCGGCCGTCAAATCTGCGACCTCGGCGCGCATCTTCTGGTCTTCATAAGACTGCTTCCACTCGGCGGCCTCTTTCCGGCCGCGCGATGATTCTGATATGAACCTGCAGCCCGGCGCCGCTACAGCTACAGACACCGCCGCGAGGGTCAGCATTCTGAGTTTCAGTTTATTCATCATCGCCGCCACTCCTGTTGATATACTCTTCATTTTCGATCTCCAAACGGATCGCCTGAACGTTCCGACGGAATGATAAACCGCTCGGCGAAGTTTTGCAAAGCTCCCCTTGTCGCTGCATCAATGCCCGGCGTCGGACGCATCTTCGCAGTCCGCTGGGAGCGATCGGTGGTCTGCTGCGATCTGATGTACGTAAGTGAATCTTTCTGTTCGAGAAGTCCTTGTTCTTATCGCTTGTTACGCCTATGGTATGCATTACTGTTCTAGTTGAAACTTACTGCAAACGCGGGAGATAAGGGATGACATCACGGGGAGCGTCGTATAAATGTATGATAAGTCTGGGGCTGCTGGTGTGCGCAGTTTTCGGCGGGCGCGGCGTTTTACTGGCCGATGACGCCGACGATCTTATCTCTCAGATTATCGCCTGGAACGGCAAGGGCGCCAAAGCCGCCGCCGAGCTTGTCAAAATCGCCGAAGATCTCGATTCGCCCAAGAACCAGACCCGCTTGTGCGCCAAGGCTTACGAGTGCGGAATCTCGGATCGTGAGGGCTATGAATCCGCGGGCCGACAAGGTCGAAAACGGGAGCACATACGTGAAAATGCTGCTCGACCAGGCCGATAAGTGCGCCAAGGCGGGCAAGTGGACCGGAGTCGCCAAATACTGCACCATGGCCAACTCCGTGGCGTGGGTTCTGAAACTGCCCGAGCGGCAAACTGTCACCGCTCGCATGCGCGACGCGAAAAGCAGAGTGATGATCGCCAGCCGACTGGCGTCTCTCAAGAAGGCTGTCGAGAAGGATCCCGCCGATTTGAGAAGTCGCAAGCGGCTTGTTGAGACGTATCTGATCGATATGAACCAGCCGGTCGAAGCGGCGAAACACCTCAACGATAAACTCGATGAAACGCTCCGGGCCAACGTAGCCCTGGCTGCTGGGAAAACCGACGAACGTTCCGAAGCCGAGTTGATGACGCTGGGTCAGTGGTATCGCAAGCTCGTATTCAAAACGGTGTCCAAAACCGCCAAGTCCGCGTTGCTGACCCGCGCCAGCGACGACCTGACCCAGTTTTTGGAGTTGCACACCGAGGCCGATATTGCGCGTGTGCGAGCGGCCAGTGCGCTCAAGGTCGTGCAGACCGAACTGGACAAGTTGAATGTGGCCGCGGCTCCTAGATCCGGAACATCGACAATCCGCCTGCGGTCCGGGACCCTGACGCTGAATCTTGGCAAGGGCGTTACAATGAAGCTCGTTCGCATTCCGGCCGGCAAGTTCGTGATGGGTTCGCCTATGAGCGAAGAAGGCCGTCGCAGCGACGAAAACCCGATGCAACAGCTTGCGATCACCAAGCCGTTTTACATGTGCGTCACAGAAGTGACCCAGCAGCAATACGCCGCCGTGACAGGCGAGAATCCCAGCAAAGACAAGGGAGCAACCAATCCGGTCACCCATGTCTCGTTTGAGAGCTGCCAGGCCTTTTGCCAGGCGATGTCAAAGATAACAAGGCGTCGGGTCAGCATGCCTAACGATGCGTTGTGGGAATACGCCTGCCGCGCCGGGACGCAGAGCCCGTTCTGCTTCAAAGGCGCTGATGACGATCTGGGCGACTATGCATGGTTCAGGGACAATAGCGATCGCAAGATCCATCCCGTCGGCCGGAAGAAACCCAATGTCTGGGGACTGTACGACATGCACGGCAATGCCTGGGAGCTTTGCGCGGCCTGGACCTCCTCCCGCCAGGCGGTCTCTATCGATCCGTCCGGGCCGAATACCGCAGACCTCACTGTTGTTCGCGGAGGTTCGATAAACGAGGTCGCAAAAATCTGCCGCTCGGCATGTACCTACAGGAGCACCAGCGGCTCGCAGACGAGCTTTCGCGTTATAGTAACCTCGAACTGAAAAACGGCGGCCGCGAAACCGAAGGACAGTAAGCCGTTGCCTATATTCGGGAAGAACCTGGCGATGTCGGCGGACATGATAGACTCATCGAAAACGGCGCGTTTCTCCGCCGGAGATTGCTTCTGTGTAGAGGTCGATCATCATCGCTACCTGGGTTTTCCAGGTGAAGCTCTTGTAGGCGTATTTGTTGGCGTAGGGGCCTTTGGTCTGCTTGGTGTTCTGCTGGAGTTCGCTGATTATCGCCGCGGCTAACGCCTCGGGATCCTCTGCGGGGACTAAGCCGCCAACTTCGTCATTTATGAAGTCCGGCAGTCCGCCTACTGCGCTGGCGACTACCGGAACTCCGCAGGCCAGCGCCTCGACGGCGACTAAGCCGAACGCTTCGAATCGCGACGGGACTACCGCCAAGTCCGATGCGTTGTGGATGCGGGCTACCTTGTCCTGGGTCTGGTGTCCCAGGAAATGGATTCCCGTCAGGGCCAACTCGTCGCGGAGTGCGTGCATTTCGTCGAAGAGTTGACCGTCTCCGGCCAGCAGCGTCATCACGCCGGGGATCTGTTTTTCATATATCGCCGCGGCCTTGAGCAGCACGTCAATGCACTTGAGCTCCGTGAACTTGCCCGCGAAACTTACGATCTTCCCATCGGATTCGGGCAGTCCGTGTTCGGCGAGCACGGCTGCTTTCGTGGCGTCGGGAATCAGTTTGAAGTGCTCGACTCCGAACCCGTTCCATATTCGTTTGATCCGATCCGGCGCCAGGCCGTATGTCGACGCCACATCGGCTTCGACCTGCCGTGAAATAGCTATGACCTTTTTGGCGCCGTTCACCGCTGTCATCGCCATGTCGCGATATCTGGGGCATTCGGCGAAACCGATAAGATCGGTTCCATGGCACGTGATTACGTACGGCACGTCGGTCTCGTTGGCGATGAAAGGCGTGACCCAGACGTGATGTGCGTGGATCACGTCGGGCTGGAAATCTGCGACGGCGTCTGTG
>PVBE012804294.1_pt1 | contig 32932 bp, 32 predicted proteins | sample 1631181 | NCBI WGS metagenome assembly PVBE01 (sample SAMN08397723, study PRJNA350692) | Marine metagenome, whole genome shotgun sequencing project. | isolation source: water | place: Pacific Ocean | collected 2012-04
AAATTGAATCCACAACACACAGAAAAACATCGACGAACCATGTTTGAAGTTTGTAATGTGTTGGTTAAACACAACATACCTGATTGCAAATTATGAACAAACAAACAAATCAACGGCATTGCAAACAAAACCAAACCTTGTTCTCACACAACTTTCATTGCCAAACGCAGGATTCAACCTTATTCTCATTGATGGTCTAAATACCCAAATCGACCATGCAGGAACTGGATCCAAACCGATTGCTGGAGGAACTCTCGTCAATGACAATGGAGAAAGAGAATACCGATCAATGGTGCGAATAAATGTAGATACATTTATTCAAAGCAACGAGTGGCAAAATTCAAAAGAAAATAAAAACGTGTCCTCTGAAAAAAATTTCATGACTCCTGGATTGCATAAACCTAAATTTGTAACGACTGAAGCTAAAAATCAAACTGAACCACACGCAACCAAACAAGCTTTAGACTCAACTCAAAAATTTTGCGTACCAACAGATCATGACACTACTAATGATCTAATCTCAAAAAACATCGAGCACATAAACGAAGGACCTGAAACACCCTCAACTAAACACAGTTTGTCGGGGCTAAGGATTCATTCTCTATATCCAAACACATTGGGCGAAGACGCATCAGAAGAGTACATAGAAATCATTAACGATACAGAATCGAGCACGAACACTTTGAACTGGTACATAACAGATGCGTCTGGAAAAACATACATGTTTGAAAATTACGAAATGCAAAAATCCGAAGTAATCCGATTAATGCGTGATCAAACAAAAATAGCACTCAACAATACAAACGAAATGGTTCACCTGCATAATCCAGAACAAAAACTAGTAGACACAGCAACGTATGAATCAACAATTAAGGGAGAAACCTACACAAGTATTGATGGAATTTGGACATGGTCAGAAAATGTTTCGAAAAATGAACCAAAAACACTTTCGATCAATACAAATCAACAACCGGCAGAGCTTCAAGATCAAAAAAGCACACACGGAATCAAAAAAGCACTAACGTTTGAAGATGGGGAAAAAACAACAATAACGGGAACTGTCACAACTAAACCAAATAACCTTGGTAAACAAATTGCTTATATCCAAGACCAAAACTCAGGAATTCAAATCTACAAACATGACGCAAAGTTTGGAGAAATGAATGAGGGAGACGTAATTACAGTGAGTGGTGAATTAAGCTCAGTCAAAAACCAAAGAAGATTAAAAATTCCATCAGGAGAAATTGATCTTTTAAAGACAAGTGGGAAACTAATTGAGCCGAAACAAATTGCCTCAGTTCAAACCGAGACGAAACTTATAGGATTGCTTGTGCAGACAAAAGGTAAAGTTGTATCAGTTTCAGGTAATCATATTCTTTTAGAAGACACCGATGGACAAATCGATGTCTTCGTCACACCTCTATCAAAAATTGATTTAGACATTTTTGAGATAGGCAGTCAGCTGACTATTACCGGAATTCTTACACAAGACAACGATACATTTAGAATTCAACCTCGAGACAATCACGATATAGAACGAATAAATTCAGAATCAAGCATTGCAGGAAGCATGGTAAACAAATCCAATGAACCACAAAATCTTGCAACTCTATACATCCTTCTTAGCACAATAATACTGCTTGGATTAGTACTTCGAAAACACATAAAAAACAAAAGGATTGCATATGCAACAAACAACATCAGCTAAATTCATATCAAATAAAATTAAACGCAAAGCATTCATCCTTGGTGTTGATCCGATAGTTTGCATGCTCATAGGTGAAACAGCGGAAGAATCAATTCAAAAAATTTATGGAGGAAATACAAAATCTAAGCTGGTACAAAAGAATAACAATAAGCACAAACACCCTCGCGGAAGAATTAGAACTTAACGAACATCAAACAGATCTAATTCGCCAGCACGTAATCACGATTGCACGCGATCAATACAAAGCTGGAAACAATTCTGGTATTAAATGGATCAGAAAACAATTAGGTAGTCAGAAGTAACAAAAAAACACCCGCACTAGGCGGGTGTTTTTTACAAAGAAAGTAAAATCCAGGTCATGAGAAGTAGGCTCAATAAACGATAGCCATTATTTATCACCCAGAGTTTAAACGGATTTCCGTACCAAAGAACCTGATCCATTGAAACAGCACCGATAAAATCCAAGCCAAATCCAAAAAGAAGCCCAGTAAGCAACTTGACGTCTACCAAACTCACCAACAAACAAAGCAAGAACATACGCAATAATAAGCGAGGCAGCAAAACCGCCGGCGTACAATTTATGCATGTGAGACTTAGATTTATCAATATCCTCTTTAGTCTTCCCTGCAAGTTTCATCCACTGTTTTCCAAAAAACGACCCATACCAAAGAGCACCTAGAATCATGTTGATAATTCCGGCAAGCAAAACAGCCCATAAATTAATCATTTCTCCCATAAAAATTGTGTTAAAACTAGAGACATCTATATAGATCTTGATAGACTTAAAGGATAATGTTAATAATGATACTCGTGTCCTGGTAACCAACAACCTGAAGGGAGGCCTAATGGTGAAGATCCTAGTGATCTGCGCTGCTGGGCTTCTCCCAGTGGTGCAAGGACCGACCATGGCGAGCCTGGTCGATCAAGCTCAGTTCCTCGAGCAAGACGACTGCCCAGCACAAGATGTTGTGCTCGCCATCCAGCCGGCAAAAGTGGCAGACATCGAGTCTCCCACGAGTCCGGCTTCCAGCGGTCGCGCCCACGAAAGCGTGACCGATTCTCCGTCTGCGACGACTGAAGTGCTAGCGAAACTCTCGCTCAAGCATTTCTATCCAAGCGGTTTTGTCTAGCTAGGTTCACCGAGGCTTTGCGGCCTCAAACCCTCGAACCCACTACGGAACAAACGGAGACACGAATTCATGCTAACGAACCTGATCGCCACGATTCAAGCGTGGCTACTCAGGCTCTGGCAGCTATGGATCCGAGGAGAATCCGCTGAACAAACGGTAAGTCCGCAAACTCGCCCCGCCGGAACGACGAGGTACACCACCCCCGAGCTGCAATGGCCATCAAGACCCTGCTTCCGCAGCTCCTACGTTCCCTGCGAACTCGCAGCGACTCACCCGAACTTCAAGCACTGGTTCCCCTCGGGCTTCGGCTAGCTCGAGCCTGACTGCCGGTTGATGATCCTGCACTAAGTGCGCAGAACACGACCGGATCCCCGCGAAACGGCCCACACACCGTAATCGCACCCTCGCCCCGACTCGCTTCTTGCGGGCCGGGGTTTTTCAATACAAAAACCCATATAGATTGACAAAAGGGGGATTTTGGTGGAATTTCAAGCGTCCACAAAATCGTGGCAAACAGCTCGTTCACATCGGAGGAAAAGTGATTAACGGAGCAAAAACCATTCGATTCGCGAAGACATTCTCTTCGCGCGTTGCGTCCGTCTACAGAGGCGACCGCTTCGAAAGAAACTTCGAGCCCAAAGCAACAGGCGCCATCACGGCAATTGGAACCTGAGCCGTCCTTCTCTTCATTGGGTGGAATTACAGCCCCGATGCTCAACTGATCCTTCGTGAGATTTTCAGCTTCTTCACCTTCAACGTGCAAGATGTCGGAACCAACGACGCGACCTTCCTGGAACGACTTCCGATCATCTTCTTGGTCGTAGCCGTAGAGATCCCTCTCTGTATCATGGGGGCATTCCTAGGAATCGCGCTGGTAGGCAAGCACACAAGCAAACACGCTGTGCGCGAAGCTTACGAAAAACTGCAGGGCAAACCGATCTTCAAGGCACTCTTCATGGGAGTATTCCTCGAAGAGCTGATCTTCCGATTCTTCTGTATCGGTGTTCTCACAAAGATCTCATTCCTCTCAAGCGGTGTCGGGTTCTACACAGTGCTCTTCGTATCGAACGCGATCTTCGCACTCGTACACCTAGGCAACTACAAAGAACCACGAGACAGGCAGACGGTTCGTACGCTTCCTCAGTTCATTGGAGGGCTCATGTTCTCCTTCATCTTCATCAAGTATGGACTGGTCGCGTCAACACTGGCGCACTTCGCATCGAACGCCGTCGTCTTTAGCGGTCACAAACTGCAAAGATTCAATGGTATCGACGTCGCCCAGATCGTACTGCACGCACTCCTCGCGTTCGTTTCCTGGTCATTGATGAGTCAACCGCTCGAAAGCGCGGCTATCTGGTTCTCTGGTGAAGCAACATTCGCCCTGGAAGGCTGGAGCTTGAAAGACTTTATGCTTCTCGCACTCTTCCTTTCATCCTGCTTCAACCTAGGAGCTGACCTGCTTCTCTACGACAAGAACCTGGAAGTCAGAAGCGACAAAAAGACAACTTCGAATGATTTTGGACTGCTTCACCTCATCTGGGTTCTTCCGGTCGCCATCGGACTCTCGCTCGCGCTGGTGTACGGAAGCTACGCGTTCATGGGACTTTTCATCGACGACATTCCCATTCGGGTCTTGATCTCTGAATTGTTCCTTGTAGAACTCAGTAAGAACTACTCACTCTCCAGTGCGCAACGTGCATTCTGGGTAGGTCTTCCTACTTCCTACATTCTGATCTGTATCGTCGAAGCACTAGGGTTCTGGGGTGCTGGATGGTACCTACTCATCAGCATCGTCATCGGAATCCCACATCTCGTTCTCAAGTACTACAACGACTAATCGTCACTCAACGACCTCATCTCGAGGTCGTTTTTCAATACAAACCACAAAACACCCCCAAGAATGAGAGTGTTTTGATGGAGCGGGAAACGGGGATCGAACCCGCGGCCTTCTCCTTGGCAAGGAGACGCTCTACCACTGAGCTATTCCCGCAAGTGATTGAAAGAATATCAAGACAATCAAACTTTGACAAGATACTTCAATGAATCTGATACACTGCAAAGATATGAACCGCTATATAAAAGAAGTCGTATCGAAACTAAACGATCATACTGTTCACGACCCAGAATATAAAGCATTTCGAGACAAAACAACCAAATTAAAGACACTTGGACTTAGACTTCCTGTATTGCAAGACATTGCAAAAGAAGATTTTTCATTTTCCTCTATGCGTGCGGATGAAATACTCGCTGTTTGGGATCATATTTGGAAGAACAGTCATGTACATGAAGCAATGTATCTTCCGCTTTTCTATTACAGAAACAAGCGTGAAACCATAGGACTAAAAGAATGGAAAATTATCAAACGTTGGGCAGATGACATTGAGAATTGGGAACATTCAGATGCGCTTTCATATTTGTATTCATTTATCTTCGAAAAATACCCAGAAAAACTTTATCCAACCTTCAAACAATGGAATAAATCGACGAACAGTTGGAAACAAAGACTCTCTCTAACAAGCCTCATCTACTATGCATCACCAAATCGTAAACCACCAACTGCTCAACAGGTCTTGTCTCTTGTAAAACCACTTGTCGGGCACAAGGATATGTATGTAAACAAAGCTGTTGGGTGGACTCTAAGAGAATCTTACAAACTTTATCCGGGACGGACGATGCTTTTTCTAAAACGACAAGTCGGACACCTTTCTCCAAACGGATATTCATATGCAACTGAAAAAGTAACAACTCAGGAAAAGACAGAACTAAAAAATATCAGAGCCTTGGCCAAAAAAAAATAATCTGATAGTCTTTGGGCCAAGGGCCGGTGCTGGAACTGGTAGACAGGAAGGACTTAAAATCCTTTGTAGGAAACTACGTGCGGGTTCGATTCCCGCCCGGCCCACCAAAAAACACCTTGCATTTGCAAGGTGTTTTTTACTTACTCTGCTGATTCCATTTCAGGAAGAACAAATAAATCGAGAGTTGAGTCCGGAACAAAAACTTCTTCTTCACCAACCTCTTCAGACTCCGAACCAGGCTCCTCTGGAGCATCTACTGGAACAATCGTTACCAAAACACCAGGTGTTTGAAGATTTTCTCCACCAGACCGATTAGCTCGAGCACTAAGAGCAAAAGTCCCAGAAGCAGGAAGTTCCCATTCAATAGACAAGAATGGAGAGGACGGATTAAGAATCTGACCAACAAGTTCTCTTGAACCACCGCCAAGCTCGTCTGCAAAAATACTTACAGATGAATACTCAGCAGGATCATCAAGAGACAAAATTACAGTATAAACATCAACGATCCGATCAATAGTCTGTCCGTGCTTAGGATCAATCATTTCCAAACTTGCATCAGGAGCATCTTCACTAACCTGAACACTTACGGTAGCTGATCCGCTGTTATCGATATCGTCATAGGCTACAACCTTAATCGTATGAAGTCCCTTATCGATCAAACTTGGCAACATACCAGAAAATGCAAACGGAGCATTAACGTCTGTCTCAAGATAGAGGCCGTCAATATAAAACTCAACACGAGAAACTCCTCTAGGAGCAGAAGCATTCACATCAATAGAAAGATCGCGACCATCAAGCCTTTGATTCCTTCGCGGTGATTCAATTGAGACAACTGGAAAATTCTCTGCAACATGAACATCGTCTTCTTCCTCGGGAGGAACATCCTGCGTAATTTTGATTCCCGTCTCCTCTTCGCGCGTAGCTAGCCATGTACTTACACCTTGTTCCCAAGCAATATAGTTTTCGTCAGACTCCAAACCAGTCGGAGCATCACCAAGAAGATCATCCTTGTTCACGTAATGAAGCAGTGAGTGATACTGCGCGTAAGTTCGCTCTTCTTTGTACGAATCCGGAGTAAACTGGGTCGCGAGTTTCCCACTAGCTTTATCAACCACAACTGTTCGAGAATCAATATGACCATCAAGAACAGATTTTCCGGTCTTGGAAATAATTGGACTTCTAAATGATTCCGGAGAAACTCCTTCAAGAGCACGTCTCATAAATGAATTCCAGATAGGACCAGCGACAGTTGACCCACCAGCACCTCGTTTCATTTCAGAATTATCATTATTTCCTCCCCAAACACCAACCACAAGAGAAGGTGTGTAACCCATAAGCCAACCATCCCTGTAATCATTTGTCGTTCCGGTTTTTGCAGCAACAGCATGACCAGGAACAACAAGTGGCGAGTTATCTCCAAAGAAAGGAATTCTTGCACCATTGTCAGAAAGCACGTGTGTAATTGTACGCGCAGTATTTTCATCAAGAACACGCATACCCTCTTGTTCCTTATACTCCTCAAGAACTGATCCTTGAGCATCTTCAACACGAAGAATAGTCACAATATCATTTCGAACTCCTTCATTAGCAAAAACACCATAGGCATTAACGTGCTCAAGAAGCTGAACCTCACCACCACCAAGAACAAGAGAAAGACCAAAAGCACTGTGATCAGAAAAACTTGAATACCCAAGAGAAGATGCGAAATCAAGCGCGTTTTCTACACCAACCATATAAATCATTTTCACAGCTGGAATATTAAGAGATCCCTGAAGCGCATCTCGAAGACGAACAGGTCCTCTTTCGTTTAAGTCGTAATTACGCGGAGTGTATAAACCTGAAAAGGTTGGAAAATCTGTTAAAACATCCCACACAACAGTGTTTGGTGTGTATCCCATTTCAAACGCTTTTGTAAACACAATAGGCTTAAAACTTGAACCTGGCTGACGAAGCCTTGTTGCCACGTTTACCTGTCCATCAATTTCATCATCAAAATAATCCTTTGATCCAACCATAGAAAGAACCTGGCCATTTCTTGGATCCATTGCTACGAGAGCCGCATTTGAAAACTCATATCGCTCAGCATTTTCCTCAACACCAAGAGCAACTTCCTCCTCAGCGATCTGCTGTTTGTCATAATCAAGAGTAGTAAGCACCTTCATACCACCCTCTTCTACTGCTCGCCTGCCATACGTTTCCTCAAGCTGCTCTTTTACATGCAGCACAAAATGAGGAGCATCAATGTTAGAAAACTTAACCTCTACAGGTGTCTCCTCAGCAACCGCGTCATTGTGTTCATCTTCAGTAATAAATCCGAGTTCTTTCATCTCAGAAAGAATATAATCTCGACGAGCAACCAATCTATCTGGGTTGTTCAAGTAGGTTGTCGGAGCTTTTGGAAGAGAAGCGATGGTTGCAGCCTGTCCGATGGTTAATTCGTCTACAGAAAGACCAAAATAATTCTGAGCTGCGGCCTCAATCCCGTAATAAGTGGATCCGTAAGGAATCTCGTTGAAATAAATCTGCAAAATTTCATCTTTTGTATAACGCCTCTCGAGCTCAACAGAAAGAATTAGTTCTTTTGCTTTTCGAGTGAATGTTTTTTCACTTGAAAGAATTGCATTCTTAACAAGTTGCTGTGTAAGCGTAGATCCACCAACACGATTTCCTCTCAAGTTCTGAAAGACTGCACGCGCAAGACCTTTCACATCAAAACCACCATGCTCACAAAACTTCCTGTCCTCTGCAGCAATGGTTGCTTGAACTGCATAGAGCGGAATTCCATCTTCCTTAAACTCAACACCATCATCTTCACAAAATCCTTCCTGGAGCTGCTTGAGAGTTCTGTTCTCCTCTCCAAAGATTTCATAAAGCAAATGTTCGCCAGTACGATCGTAAATTTTTGTTGTCTGTGAAATTGAACGTTCTGTTAACGAATCCGGATTTGGAAGATCTCTTGAGACGTAAGCGAAGAAACCTAAAACAAAAAGAGAACCAGCAAGCACAAGAACGAGCCCAAGCAAAATAAGATTTTTTGTGAGCTGCCCAGATGAAACCGAGCGTCTTGAACGTCGTCTTTTTTTTCTCTTTTTCCAACCCTGAGATGACTGTGGTCTTGATGGCATACGTGAGCTACAACGATATTAGATAATTTACATTACAGTAAGTTCATAATAAGAATAAACAATTTTTGCCTATTTTTAAAGGGGAACAGGGTAAAAAACTTGAACAAAAAATTGAGTCAAAAAGACGAATATTGATAAAAAAGCGCAAAAAGAAAGGAAAAATCATTATTCAAAACCGAAATATTCATACTTGAAAAACATCGTAGGTGAGGATATCTCGATTGACAAAAAGGGCTTTTTCTGATATGCTACTGCCCGCTCCCGAGAGGGGGTTTTTGTTTTGGCAAATTTCGCCTGCCCTGCGCATCTAGACCTAGATGGGATAAATACCCATAGGAGTCTTGGAGGAAAGACGTGCTGGGTATGCGAAATACAAATCTCAGTGAAGAGGTTCCCATATCATGGAACCAAATCAAACAACAAATAAAATCAGCTTGGGAAGAAGACTTCTATTACAGTAGAACTTTCACCTTGGGAGCAGAACATGTATTGAATCAAACCAAAACTTTAGTTGGTGATTCAAAGAAGTTCGTTCTCGATGTTTCCGTTCTCATGTTTGTTCTTGTCATTGCTCTCTATATTTTCTATCCAAGCATTGCGAATGCAGATAAAGACTATCTGCAAAGTCACTTGGACGAAAAATCTACAGCACTTGTTATTGAGTCAATGCAAGAAAAAACAAAACGTTTTGGATCACTTCCACAAGCAAAAAATTCTGTTCCTAAAAACACGATCAAGATTCCAATCTCGGCTTATACATCAAATGTTCTTCAAACGGATGACACACCATGTATAACAGCTTCTGGATTCGATGTTTGTGAGCACGGTATTGAAAACATTGTAGCTGCAAACTTCGTACCACTTGGATCACGTGTAAGAATTCCAGAATTGTTTGGAAATCGCGTCTTTCTTGTAGAAGACAGAATGAACAAACGATATCATCATAAAATTGATATTTGGATGCAAAACATTGAAGATGCCCGTAATTTCGGACTTCAATACGCAACAGTTGAGGTTTTCTAAAACCACCAGTGAAACCTGCAGGGAATCTGTAGGTTTTTTGGTCCATTGATTTGTACATGAAAATTTGGTACATTCCTGATCGCGGCCACGTGGCGAAGTTGGCTAACGCGGGGGTCTGCAAAACCTCTATTGCACCGGTTCGAGTCCGGTCGTGGCCTCCAATCCCTATTATTTCATTTTTGGAATGATAGGGATTTTGGTTTTATGCCTAAATACAACGAGAATGAATATCATGTAATATACTTATAGTATTAAAGAAGCAAACGAAGATAGCTATGGAAAACACTACAAATATCGTCGATCACAGCAGTAACCCTCCATTTGAATACAACATAATCATCCCACAACTTTACCTTGGAACAAATGCATGTTGCACGGTTCATTTCGAAAAAGACCTACTTACACAAGGAGTAAGAGCAGATATATCACTAGAAGCAGAGAGGATCGATGCTGCTCATGGTGCAGAATATTTTTTGTGGCTTCCAACAATCGACCACACCGCACCGACGATGGCAAAACTTCGTGTCGGAACACACGTCATGAGAGAACTTATTCAAAACGGTGAGAAAGTATATGTCCACTGTAGAAACGGACACGGGAGAGGTCCTTCACTTGTGATTGCCTACTTCATTCTAACTGGAGACGACTACGAAACAGCATTCAATAAAGTAAAGAAGGGGCGACATGTTATTCATCTGGAAGATGTGCAGATCGAAAGACTAAAAGAATTTGAAACATGGACAAGAGAGCATCATAACCAAGACGCAGAATAGTATGAAAAAAAAACTGAGACATATTATCGTAGATTCAATACGTGAAATAATCTTCGGACTCGAAGATTCTCTTGTTTCGACACTTGGAGCTGTTACGGGTATTGCTGCAGGAACTCAAAACACTCAAATAGTAATTCTCTCGGGATTAGTATTAATTGCAGCAGAAAGCATGTCCATGGCAGCAGGAAGTTATCTTTCCTCAAAGCATGCAATCGCCGCAGAACAATTTGAAAGAAAACAGGAAGGAAAACCAAAAGAAGAACCGCACGAAAAACCATTCAGATCTGGTTGGGTTATGGGTGTATTTTATTTCGTTGGAGGATTTATACCCCTCTTTCCCTATTTCATTCTTCCAACCCAAAGTGCACTTCTTCCCTCCGTCATTCTCACGGGAGGTACGCTATACGGCCTTGGTGTATGGAGCGCAAAATATTCAAATAGATCAAAGGTAAAAAGTGGAATCGAAATGGCTGGAATTTCCCTTGCAGCAGCACTTGTAGGCTTCATAATTGGACACGTAATCGGAATCCTTTTTGGACTAAACGTGTAGCCACAAGCCCTTGATAAACAGGGCTTTTTTTGCTAATCTCCGCATACTATGCGACACGTTTATCTCGATCACGCATCAACAACACCAGTTTCTACCCGCGTACTTGAAGTCATGCAGCCTTTTTTTGAAACTCATTACGCAAATCCGTCGAGTTTTCACACACTTGGTAAACAGACAAAAGATGCTCTTGATAATGCTCGTTCATCCATTGCAGAAACGTTACATGTACGTGCTGATGAAATTCTTTTTACATCGGGAGGTACAGAATCAGACAACATGGCCGTTTTAGGTTATGCAAGAAAAAACTCAAAAAATGGCAAACACATCATCACGACAAAATTCGAACATCACGCCGTGCTTGAAGCAATGATTCACCTGGAGCAAAAAGAAGGCTTCGAAGTAACATATTTGCAACCAGACAAAAACGGACTCGTAACATCAAAACAAGTAAAGGAAGCCCTGCGCGATGACACGATCCTGGTATCAATCATGTACGTGAACAATGAAATTGGTACTATTCTGCCGATCGAAGAAATCGGAAACATGATTCAAAAATTTCGATCAGAAAAAAACCAGTCGTGGCCAGTTTTTCACACAGACGCATGCCAAGCTGCAAATCACCTGGAACTCAATATAGAAAAGCTGCATGTAGACATGCTGACAATTAACGGTTCGAAAATGTACGGACCAAAAGGTGTTGGACTTCTCTATATAAAACGAGGACTAAAAATTCAGCCTCTTCAATTCGGAGGTGCACAAGAAAGAGGATGGCGACCTGGAACAGAAAACATTGCTGGCATAATTGGACTAGATGAGGCACTTAAGCTCGCTCAATCAAAAACAGAACAAGAAAACGAGCGTCTAGCAGTACTTCAGAGTAAACTTATTGAAGGACTTCTTTCCGAAGTGAAAAAAACAAGACTGAACGGAGATAGAGAAAACAGAATCCCAAGCAACGTAAACATCTCTTTCATGGACATAGAAGGAGAAGCACTGCTTCTTTATCTAGACGCCGCAGGAATCTATGCATCAACCGGATCTGCATGCACAAGCGCATCTTTAGATCCGTCACACGTTATTCTTTCTCTTGGATTTCCTTACGAAGTAGCACATGGATCCGTAAGATTTTCTCTTGGACATAGCACTACAGAAGAAGATGTCGACTACGTAATCAAAACAATCCCACCGCTCGTAGAAAAACTTCGAGCATTATCACCTGTAAACGTTGACGAAAAGTATTTCGAGTAAAAGTATGAGTTCACACAAACAAGAATCAGAAAAAGGCACAAAGGGTGATGTTTCAAGCCATGACAAAACAAAATCATGGTTTTACACAGATGTAGTTAAGGAACATTTCTTCAATCCACAAAACTTCATGCATGAAGATGCAAACGAAGAAGATTACAATGCAATCGGAAAAGTTGGATCTCCTGCATGCGGAGACGAACTTCGTGTTTGGATGAATGTAGATCCAGAAACTGAAATCATTAAGGAATTTAAGTGGAAAACATTCGGATGTGGTTCAGCAATTGCTTCAACATCAATTGCTTCTGTAATGGTTACAGAAAACGGAGGAATGACACTTGAACAAGCCAGAAAAATCAAACCTCAAGACATAATGGAACGCTTAGGTGGACTTCCTCAGCGAAAATTCCACTGTTCAGTCCTGTGTGACAAGGCAATGCGAGATGCCATTAATGACTTCTATCGTAGAACCGATCAATTCGATAAAATGGTTGTAGAGGCTACTCGTATTATTGATCCTGTTTCTAAAGTAACCGATCACGACATCGAGGAAGCTGTTCTAGAAGGAGCACATACACTAGAGCTAGTTCAACAAAAAACAAAAGTAGGAATTGGAAACCCGGGATGTCTACCTGCCGTAGAGGAACTCATTCGTTTCTATAAAGATAAATACTTCGGATAGTATGAATACGAAGCAAGAAAAAATCGAAGCCAAGCTCACTCATCTTCAACCCATTCTTAAATCAGCGGGAAGAACAATTGCAGTAGACTCTATAAAGGAAAACTCAATCACTTTTCTTATAAAAGGTTTTTGTAGCGGATGTGCATGCTCTTCTTCGTACAAAGAGGGATTGGAAGAACTCGTAGCAAGCACATGCCCAGAATTAACTGAAATTAAATTCATTGAAGAATAATATGCCAAAAATTAGAGTTGTCGTCGACGAAGATCTTTGCATAGGAGCTGCATCTTGCGTGACTATTGCACCAGAAACATTCCAACTAAACGAAGAGAACAAGGCGTGGGTACTAGACCACGGAACAGAGCCAGATGGTCCAAAATACGAACGATGGATGGAAGTGACTGACGACGAAATGGAAAACATTATCCTTGGTGCTGAATCATGCCCAACGCTTGCTGTTTTTATTTTTGACGAAAAAGATAATCAACTCTTTCCAGAAATGTAGTATGAATCGCTATGTCATCATTGGGGGCGGAGTTGCGGGAACAACAGCTGCGCAAGAACTAAGAAAACTCGATCCTGAATCTCAAATTACATTGATTAGTGAAGAATCTCACGCTCTTTATTCACGCGTGCTTCTTCCTCATTACTTAAAAGAAAAAGTTCCAAGGGAAAGAGTATTTCTCAAAAAAGAAGCCTGGTACGAAGAACAATCAATTGAATGGCTTCGAGGAGAGTCTGTAACAAAACTTGATACAAAAAATAAGTTTGTAGCAGTAACAAATGGACGGGAATACGAATACGACAAGTGTCTAATTGCTAGTGGAGGAGAACCACGAACAGCAGACCAAGATCTTCGAGGTGTTTCATATTTTCGAACACTCGATGATACAGACCACCTACTACAACTATATAAAGAAACAAATCACAAACACGCTGTTGTGTACGGAGGAGGATTTATTGCATGTGAATACATAGACATGTTCAAACACTGGAACATACCGACAACACTTATCATGCGTGGAAGCCACTTCTGGACAAAAATACTAAATGAAAACGCAGGAGAGCTCATAAATAAACATATTACTAATGCTGGGGTGACGCTACTAAACAATGAGCCCTTGCAAGAAACATTTGGAAACAAGCAGCTAGAAGGAGTCAAAACACAAAGCAAAACTATTGAGTGCAGTCTTCTGGGAATCGGAATTGGTATGCAAACAGATTTCAGTTGGATGGAGGATTCTGGGATCAAAACAAACACCGGTGTTCTCACAAACGAATATCTAGAAACAAGTGTTAGTGACGTCTTTTCAGCAGGAGATATCACTGAATTCAACGATGTAACCATAGGACGCCACTTGCACATAGGAAACTGGATGAACGCCATGTCACAAGGGCGTCTAGCTGCGAAAAATATGACGGGAGAAAAAACTCCATTCAAGCTCGTTTCTTCTTACGCAACAAATGTACTTGATCTAGAAATTATTTTTATCGGTGACACATCAAAAGAACACGCTGATAACATCAAAGAAATTGGCTCAGTCGATTCCGGAGGAATAACACAAATATTTGAAAGAGGTGGAGTGATAGTCGGTGGTGTAACAATAGGCAGAAACACCGATCGAAAACCAATCACAGAAGCAATCAAAAACAAAACAACTTTCAGTGATCTGCAAATTAGCTAAAAGAAATTCCACCTTGTGTGGAATTTTTGAATTGAAAAACGGCCGCAGATGCAAGAGAGGTTGAAGTCTCTTGCAAATGCGACCGTAAGGAGTGTGCCCTACGTACTAGGGACAACCCAGGGTTCGACGAGCGTCGTAACCCAGGCCAGAACACTCAGCGGCACTTGGACCCGTTTGGTGCGTATGGGATCCTCGACTCGCGTGCGCAGAGCGCGCAGGAGCCACAGGAGTTCTGCGGGTAACGGGAGCTGGAGTCGTCGTCTGCGGCGTTACCTGCGGCACGATCACCGGAGGAACAACAGTCGTGACGGTTGCTGGCACTGCTTGCGAAGGATTGTGCCCCGCATTCCCAGCCAAGGGAATGAAGAAGCACGCAACAACGATGAGGAAAGCGATCGTTCGAACGCCCCACATCGGCTCAATCTCCTCACCACCCATCGAACGCTCCAAAAGAGCAACGATGAGCGTCAGCACCACCAGACCGATGAGGCCACTGATGATGCAAGCGAGAAGAATGTTACTTGCCACGAAGGCAGAAATCCAACCGAAAGCACCTGTAGCAGCAGCGGTTCCATCGACGTCTCGAATACCGGTGAAATCGATACCGAAGACGCTGGAAAGAACACCACCGATGATCGCAAGCGCAATCACGAAGCCCGCAAATTTCACCAAGCGAACAGCCATCCCCTCAGTGATAAGGTAGATGCGGCCATGTGCTCCGATGGTCTGCAATGCAAGCATTGCCCCAAAGCCCAGAAGCTGAGCCGCGAGGACACCACCGCGCCCCGCCACCGAGAAGTGGAAGAGGAGCATCAGCGCAAGGAGACCACCGTTCACGCAGAGCATGCCGTTGATCTTGTACCCCTGCTTGATGAGCCACTCGGGCTGCAGTCCAAGCGGACGAGCGATGACGTTGGCCACCGACTCTACCGGTCGAAGCAGCGATGTCAGCACGAACAGCGTGAATGTGCTGCCGAGCATGATCGCAAACTTCGAGAACCACCACGCGTCGGTCGCACCCACCGGAGCAGGAGCCATCGCCGCGAAGATGAAGTGGTAGAGGAAGAAGATGTAGACGAAGATGATCGAGAGCATGAGCAGGCCGGGAAGCGCGAACGCCCACCCGAGGCCGCCAAGCAGGCTCCAAATGGAGACCTGATTGCTTCGAACCGCTCGCCAAGTCTGACGAAGGGTCCTGAGCATCTTCTTGTCTGCAGTGAGCTCAGAGCCCATGAAGTCGTCGAAAAACTCCTTCACTTCCTCGTAGATGTCCACCGGGAGAGCCCCGTTGGCCTGAATGTGCACCGCATACTGACTCCCCAGCCAGTTGAGCGCGCTGGTATCCGCCTTGTCCGGAAGGTCTTCGAAAAGATCCTCTCCCGTCAAACGATCCCAATGCGGCAACCGCACCTTTGTGGCACTCATCGCCAGAAGCAACGAGCGAGCCTCATCGCTGAGGCGACCCCACCAGGTGGACTTGGGAGAGAGCAGACGCTCGAGACGCTCGACAACCGAAGTGTCGTTACCGCCGTTGCCGTGAAGGGCGATGGCGTACTGAAGCGTCACGAGCTCGTAGGGAAAGCGCTCGCCAGGGACGTTGACCGTCTGACGGTTGCGACCCTGACCCACGGTCCGCGTCCTGTTGGTCTGACCGCGATTCCACTGGTTGAAAGCGCGCTGCCAATCGATGTTGGGAACCTGAGGAACCCGTCGACCAGCATCGTCATCACCGTTGACCCACTGGATCTCGCCACCATGACGGTAGACCTCGAACCAGCGACCGGGAATCTCTCGCGAGATTGCCACGGTAGTGAGCGCAGTCAGAACGGTGTCCTGGTTTGCACCAGGAACAACCGCGTTGCCTCCCATGGTTCGATCGACCACGTCCCCAATCGCCTCGGACGTACCGATGGCGAGTGCAGGGCCGATGGTCTTGAGGATCGTCTTGGCCTGACGGATACCAGCATTCCCGTTGTCCGGGATGCTGTCGACGAAATCACTCTTGGAGAGCAATGCGCCGATACCGCTTCCCAGGAGCGGAATGGTGACCGACGGACGAGGAATCCGACGGAGCAGGTTCATCGCCGGACCATTCAGGTCGATGAGGGAACCGAGACCACCAGTGACCATGTCACGCGGCGTGTCACCACGCTGCGCGCTCTGGTTGAACGCGTCCGTCAACTGACGACGGATCGTTCGCTCTGCGGCCTCAGAAACAAGCTCGTTTACGATTCTTTCTCGTGTACCCATTGTAATGTTCTCCTTCTTGTGCGGACTTTGCCGCAGGTGTGGTTTTTGTGCCTACATCCCCCGGGTTTCCCCGAAAAACGCAGACCGTAACGGACTTACCTTTTGGCTGACGCACAAAAAGATATCCTTGTTATAGCATATTTTGAGTAAATTGTCAATCGATTATGACAACTAAAAAACAGTATTATTTTAACTAAATTAAGACTTTTTTAAAAAAATAGGGCTTTGTTACTAATACTTGACAAAAAGGCTTTTTTTTGCTATACTTTCAATCTACAATCAAACTATTGAGGGGCTGAAAAAGGCATCGGTGTATGCCTTGTGTGAGACCGCGTGTTTAGCACAAGGATACGTCCCCTCGGCATCGATGTCTTTTTCGTACCCACAGTGGGTGCGTAGATTCGTTCATCAAATTCAACTCCCTGCCCGGAAGGCAGGAAACAGGAGGAAGCCATGCAGAAAGCTGCAATGTGTCTCGTTCTGGTTGCTGCGGTCCTTTCGGGCTGTGCAACCTCAACTCGCATCACCAGGCCCGTCTTCGATGCAACCGGCCGTCAGGTCGGCTCGGTCGAAGTGGACAGTCGGAGCGATGCTCAGGGAGCTGCCATCGTCCGCTCGGCGGACACACGCGCAGTCGAAGGCCAGACGGCCGGAGATATCGCACGTGAGGCAGTTCGTACGGGTCAACCCGTGTCCATGCACTCTACCCCCCACGGCGTGTCGGTCACCACCGGCAACACCTACGGATACGGAGCACACGGATACGGCGGTCCGATCGTCTACGATCAGATGGGTATCGGGAGTGATGTCTACATCACGGAGCAGATGACTCGCGCTGGTTACCGCCAGCAGATTCTTCCTGCTCTGGGTCAGACTGTCGTCACGTCCGTGCCGCAGACTCTTCCCACCCTGGACTCCTCGAGAGTCGTCGAGCCCGCAGCGACCTGTCCGCAGGATCGCGTGGCGCGCAATGATGCAGAACGCATCGCGTGTCATCAAGAGGCGCTCGAGGTTCTTGCCCGGCGCCGTCGATAACCAAAAACGGCCCATGGTGGGCCAGCCAAACATTGGCTGGTCTACCAGCCAGGAGGAATCCATGAAGAATCTCGCTTTGGTGCTCAGCACCCTGCTCGTTCTCTGCATCTCGGCCTCGGCCACGGCGCAGACCCAACCCCGTATGACCACGGAGGACTGCGCAAGGCAGTTCGCTGGTGATCACCCGGATCGTGTCCAGAACCGCACCCTGTGCAACTTGCTCGTTCGTCAGGACGAGCTCACGCGCACCGTCGCGGGAATGGAGTCGCGCGCATCCGGTGGAGATCGAGCACTGCAGGCCCAGCTCACTGAGCTGAGTCGAGAGCTCGGGGGAATCCAGCGACAGATCGAGCGGCTTCGTCCGAGCGATCAAGCTGCCCCTGCTGTCACTTCGGTCACCCCGACCGTTGCGACTGCTGGTCCCACCGTGATGCATGTCGGACAGCCTTTCCAGGTCGTCCAAGCGCCCGGCGCAAACATGGCCGCAGTTTACAACTGGGGAGGAGCAAGTCTTCGTCTCGCAGACTATCACCGTCTGTTCGATGGAGGATACTTCAGCAATCTCAGTAGTAGAAATATTCGAATCGTTCTTATGAAGAACGGCTCTCCCATCGCCGTTGCACACGGAGGAGCACCTGTTCGATTCGAAACGTTCTACGCGGATACAGACGGAGACGGAGTTGTGGACACGACGCCCTATAACGGCTTCAACCCCAATTCCACACCGCACCTATTCGTAAACTGTAGTGATGGTGACATGTTCGAGACAGTCATTCTCGTTCAAAGCGATCAAATCGTCCTGATCCCAGGCCAGGCACCACAACGCGTCTGGAATCTTGCAGGAAGTATTTCCTACTCAATCACATCACAAACTCCAAGCCGGCTCTTTGCCCGCAACGGAACGATGCGAACGCGTTAGGAAACGATCATTGGAACACAACCTCTAACACTCACCCAAAGCAACTGCTGCGGGTGAGTTTTTCATTAACAAAAAAACGGGCAGTAAACCCGTTTTTTAAAAAATCAACTTTAAATCTAAGAAGCTGAACTTGAAGACACCAAGACATCGATAACAAAGTTCGAAATCGCGTATGCCGCAACAATAATCACAAGCCCAATAACCGCTTGAGAAAGGATAGACTTTGCTTTCTTTACTTTTGTGTCATCACCAGATGCTGTCATATAAAGAAATCCTGAATACACAATCAAAACAACGAAAATGACACCTAAGATTCCTAAAAATCCGTTAATAATATTTCCAACCAGTGTCGGAAGGTCACTTTGTGCACCTGCCATCTTGCCTCCAGCAGTTTCGAGATTTGTATTCGCACCGGCCAATCCAGAAGCAGGAACTGTTGCAAAAGCAAACTTTGGAAGAAGAACCATTCCTGTAGCTGATGCCCAAGCCACTACTTTGTAATAAAGATGTTTCATAATGAAAATTAATTATCTTTTTAAGCCGCCTCTACGAGTGCGGAAATGATAAATGAACTTATTGCGTAAGATGCTACTACCAGTATAACCCCTATCATAGAAGACGATAGAATTGATTTTGCTTTTTTCACCTTCCCCTCATCACCAGCTGCGGTCATGTAAAGGAATCCCGCATAGACAAGCATCAAGATGAAAATAATCCCAAGCGCGCTAAGGAATCCGTTGATAACCTCCCCAACAAACTCAGATGGAGTCGCAGCAACATTATACCCGGCACCTCCTGAACCAGCTGTTTCTTCAAGACCTTGTAAAACTGTTTCACCAGCACCGTCAGCAAGAACCTCTTTCACAGTCATGCCAAACACAACAAGTAAAACAGAAAATGCTGCTGGTATTGATAGAAAAGTTTTGTAGATAGAATTCTGATTCATAACCAGCTTGCATAAGTAGACCAAAATCTACTTATGCAAACCCCCCACTAAAAAGTGAGGAGTATGTTTTTTGTTTAAGCTGCTGGGTTCTGTGCAGTAACAATTGTCTGAATAACAAATGATGCAATTGCATACGCAGTCAAAATGATCACGAGACCAATAATTCCTGAGTAAATAAGTTTCTTTGCATCTTTTACTTTCTCGTCATTTCCAGCTGCAGTCATCCACTTGAAACCACCAAGAAGAATCATAATCACCGCAATGATACCAAGGAACCCAAGAGCGGTTCTAAGGACAGACTCGATTGTGGTAATAAGATCTCCTGCTGAAAGTCCCGCAGAGCTTGCAAATGAAGCTCCGTCTACGTTCGCACCTTCACCGGCAGTACTTCCAAAAAAGTCATCTGCACCAAGTGTTTGTGCGTTTGCGATTTTCGCTGAAAAAATTGTTGCATACGCAACCACAGTTGCGCTAATTGCCACGCCAACGGCGTTAGCTTTTGTTGTGAGAGCTTTTGTCATAAACGATCACCCCCTTTTATGAGAGTTAACTCTTAAAGAATAAAAATACTTGATTACATTGTACGTTTTTTCAGAGAATCTGAAAAATCAGATATCCACACTGATCCACAAAATAAGGCTATGGCGAAGGTGGACCTGCCGCACCATCACCGGCATTAATACCATTTCCAACAAGAACATTAATAAGAGCGCTCACAAGAATATAAGCAGCTAAAATAACAACAATACCGATAATTGCCCATGTGAGCGTTTCCTTTCCTTTTTTGATACGCCCATCATTTCCACCTGCAGTAAGAAACAAAAACCCTCCCCAAATAAACATAAGGAGTGCCAAACCACCAGAAACCCCAAGAACCGCTTTAATAAGACGAGCAAAAACCTCATTAAGATCTGTAGTTCCTAGAGGATTACTTAACCCAGCCGCCACAACAGGAGAAGGCAAAGAAGCAGCCAAGAAACAATACGCAAGAAGAGGTAAAGAAAATAGTTGTTTCATATGAGAAAAATCAATAGATACTTAAGGACTTACAACTGAGCAACACGCCCCACCTCCTGGACAACTGTTGTTTGAACAACCGCTGTAAAGAGGTGATGAGGCGGCTTCTTCTCCCACACAAACATTCCCTCCTGCCTCACACGCAGTTATACAAACCCCCGAAACACATGTCGATAACTGCGCACATGGTTCACCGTCTGTAGCTGCCGTTCCATCACAAGCCACCCAATCAGTAGTATCGATATCACCTGTTACCGTCGAATGAATCGTAAGAGTATTTTTGAGCGTCATAATCCCAAGATAGGCAAACATCACAATCAAAAGCCCGACCGTCGACATTTTCAAAAATTTCTTCCCTCTTGATATACGATCTTGAGATCCACCAGCAGAAATAAAGAACACTCCCCCAACCACATACATCAAAAGCACGAGCCCACCAATGATACTCAAAATAAAGTTCGCAGTATTTGAAAACACAAGTAGAATATCATTCAAAGAACATGTACCTGTGTTTCCACATGTCCTCGTAATATCTTGCATAAACACCCCAACTTCTTCTGATGTACAAGTTGTTCCCTGACATATATTACTCGAATACGCCATTGAAACACTTGGAATCAAAACGAGAAAGAAAACAAATACAGCAATGATGAATCGAGTAAATCGCATATTATCTAACAGTCTGATTAATAGCAGTCATCGCATTTCGAAGAGGAATCTTTACATCACCAGAAAGACGGTACTCATCAATCATATCAAGAAAAGCTTTTTCTGCAGCAAGAGCATCTTTACCACGATACCAACTTTCCGCCGTCAGAACCTGCGTTGCAAAAACAGAGAGATCCTCATTCTCAACCTGCTCACCCACGAGCGACCGAAGTGCTGTAGGTTTCTTTGTAATTTCAAGATATGTAGTAACCTGTTCTGGCTCAGAAACAAACTCAATAAAATCCCAAGCCCAGTCACTATTCTCTGTTGATTTTGAAACAGTCTCAACCCAATAGTTAGCATAATTCACACTACGCCCACCATCAATTTGTGGCACGGGCACAATGGAGAAATCAAGCTTTTCGTTCGCGCGTCTAATCAAATCAGCATGATAGGAATAACCAAAGAAGAACGCTGTCTTTCCGTTCACGAAAGCTTCAAAAGAGGATGGTTGATCATCATTCCAAGAATAAACTTCCTTAAGCGGGTTAGAAAAATCGGTATAAAACATCAGCGCATCTCCCCCAAGATTCTTTCTATCAATCTCAGTTCCAAAACGAGCAAATCCTCTTGAGTCTGTCATTTGCGTTCCGTTCTGCATCATAAGAAGTGAAAGAATATCAAAGGCTCTCTCAACATTTCTTGAAGTTCCTATAGCTGCACCTGACTGAAGAACGGTGTCGTCCTGACCAACTCGAGTAAGTTTTGTTACCTGCTCTTGAAAGTCTGTCCACGACGCAGCTGGCTCTGGAATACCCGCTGCATTCAAAAGATCTTTGTTGTAATACATGGCAAGCGAATCAACAGAAAGAGGCAATCCCCAAATTTTGTCTTCAGGTGCAGATTGCGCATCTGGTTTATGTTCCATGATCACATCATCTGCAACAACATCAACATACTCTGACTTTAATCGCCGAAGTGAAATAGTCGGCTCCTCTTTAAGAGTATAAACAACATCCTTTTTAACAGTTCCTCTTATTTCCTGATAAGGAATTGAGACAGAAGCAGGCATTGGCTGCATCAAACTTTGATACCCCTTAAGCCAAGTGTTGTGTACGGAAAAAATATCAGGACCATCACCTTCTGCAAACGCACGGAGTAATTCTTCTTCATACTCATCAAACCGAAGAGTTCGATGTTCAATAGTGACGTTTGGATGAAGTGTTTTGTAAGACTTGATTGCATCACGAAGAGAATCTGAGCCATCAAATACATGCCAGACCTTAAGCGTAACAGGCTTTGTAGAAAGTTTCTCAGCCTCAGAAGAACCACCACAACCCGTCAAAACAAAAGCTACAAGCAGAAGCGGGACAAGTCTTTTAAATACACGTCGCATGGACATATTAAACGGATCGCAAAAAAGTTTTTAAATCTCTACCAACATCTTCATGTTTTAGACCAAGTTCAATTTGAGCTTTCAAAAATCCAAGCTTGTCTCCACAATCATATCTGTTTCCTTCAAACACACATCCGTACATCGCTTTCTTCTTTTTTAGATAAGTCGCGAAAACGTCAGCAAGCCTAATCTCACCATCCTTTCCAGATTTTTGTTTTGGCAAAATCTTAAAAATTTCAGGTGTAAGAATATATCTTCCAATAACAATCAGATTTGAAGGCGCGTCTTCCTGTTTTGGTTTTTCTACAAACTTATCGATTTGCCACACATGTGGATCTACTCTCTTACCTCCAATAACTCCATAACTTGAAACTTTTTTCTTTGGAACTTTTTGAAGCGCCACAACTGGATCCCCATATTTTTCATGAACATCCATAAGCTGCCTAAGTGCAGGACGCTCACTATCAATAATGTCATCTCCAAACAAAACAGCGACAGGTTCGTGAGCATCAGCAAATGCAAGCGCGGATAAAACAGCATGACCATCTCCAAGCGGCTTGTGCTGCCTTACAAAGGCAAACTTAGCCATCCTTCCAATTTTCTGAACAGACTTTAGTTCCTTATTTTTCCTCTTTTGCTCTAATCGATATTCAAGCTCAAAGTTTCGATCAAAATGATCTTCGATTGCTCGTTTTCCAATCGCAGTTACAAAAACAATCTCTTTAATTCCACTTTTAACAGCCTCTTCAACAATGTACTGAATCACTGGTTTATCAACTACCGCCAACATTTCTTTTGGCTGTGCTTTTGATGCAGGTAAAAAACGCGTCCCCATTCCAGCAACAGGAATAATCGCTTTGGTAATTTTCTTCATAGTTGACCTCATTATAGACCAATAAACATTATGTGAAAAATGAGTTGTGCCCAACAAAAAAACAGGCATACCCTGCCTGATCTTCTGCTTTTCAGCCACGAGGCACTGAGCGGATATTTTTTTGCGTTGTTTTCAATTTTTTTTGCAGTCACTTCAAGTAGATCCAAATCATTCTCGTGACAAAACTCCAAAAGATAAATGATCCCCATCCGCAACCTCTGACCCAATCTCATCAAGCTCCTTACTTGAGGACAAATCAGCATTTTTCCCACGCGTGTTGTCCCACTGATAATGCTCGAGAAGCTCGGCAGCCTCAAGAACAATAGATTTTGCAAGATTAGCTGAATCTAAATTCTTCCAATCTCTTTCTTGATTAAAATTAAGAATCTTTTCTTTGATTTGATCTAATGTAAATTTAGTTTTAGATATATCTCTTCTGATTAATTCGACTCTTTTTCAGCAAATAAAGATGCAACAGATCGAGCGACAGAAATCATCTCCCCTTGAGTAAGATGTTCACCGTCAGAGTTAATCTTTATAACTGTATCATCAACTTTCATTAGAAGCGTTGCGATAAGTGAACACTTTCCAAGCGAAGTCCTGTTTGGCTCTAAGCACCTGGAAGTAAACGAAGATTGCACAAAAGCACCATCGATCTCAGAAGTGATTGAAACAGGGACGAATCGATCTGTAGAGTAAATATTTTTTTGAGAAGCCAAATCTGTTCCAGGAAGAAAATCAATCGTGAATGATCGATATTGATTCTCGGCGTATACAAGAGAAACTGATCCTGGTGGAATAAATGCAACTGGAAGCGTATACACACCCACTTGATACAAAGACGATCCGTATGTCTCCTCAGGAAGAACAAATTTATCACCTGTAAGCTCTTTTGCTTCCTCGGGTGTGTCAACTAGCACAAGGCCGTCTATTGGATCAATTGCAGACCGCTCTGTCTGATCAAATACATTGATAACACGTAGAACAACCACACTTAAAAGCATCACAATAACAACACCAATAGCCCATTTAAGAGACATTGGAATGAGTTCACGGTCTTTATCGTGATGATTGGTTGTTTCTTGGTCCTGTTGCATAAATAAACCCGATCAATATCCAAACTAGCAAAGAAAGATCATTTTTGAAATAAGGCACATCTACAAAACCGTGAATTAACATTTGCAAAAATATAAGCGAAATAATGATTGATACTTCTTCTTTATTTTTCACACCAACAATCAACGTTTTTCCAATAAGGTAGAAAAAATACACAGACACTAAAAGTCCTAAAATCCCAATCTCAACATAAGTATTCAAAATGTGATTGTGAGGATATTGAAAAATCTCCAAATGAGACAACTGATGGTATGGCTTAAACACAATCGGGTATCCAGAAAGACCGGCACCAAATATAGAATTGCTTTTCAGCATGTCAGATGTTTCGATCCATTGACTAATTCGCACTTGCCCAGAAGCATCCTGCAAAAGAAGCTTTTGTGAAAAAGAATTTTGTGTTGCAAATAGGCCGCCAACAATAAGCAATATGACCACAAGAAAAACTGCCCCGTATTTTTTTGACGAATACCACACATAAACAAGAAAGGTCACGACAAGAGAAACAAGAGCGGCTTCTGATTGTGCGAGAAGGATTGAAACAAGAGCGGCGACAAAACCACCAACAAACAAGTATCGATCAAAAGAAACTTTAGAAGAAAAAATCAGTGGAAGAAATCCAGCGGCAAGAGGCCCAAGAAGTAAACCTACAGCGTTTGGAAAATGAAAAACACTTGTTACACGACGCTCAATGTCCCAAGGAATTGGAATCCCCCTTCCTGTAAGAAACTGGAAAATCCCAACACAAGCAAGAAACATTGAAAGTACGGCAAATGCACGAAAAACCATCCTAAACAAATCCTTATTACGTGAACCGACATCTTTTACGACGAAAAACAATAGCACCGGTTCAATAAAGTATGCTCTTAAAACTCCGAGTCCAGACAAAGTATCTGGGCTTACGATTAAAGAAAGACCTAGAGCCAAAACAAACAAACCACCGAGAATTTGGAGGTTCTTTGAGATAACAAACAACGATCGCCATCGCGCACGCTCCTGAAACAACCACATTCCAACCAAAGACAGAACCATAACCTCAAGAAAGGTGAAAGGAATACCCAAAACCTCAAAACGTAAAAGATAGGATGGCAACAATCCGGAGATTAAAACAACACCAAGAGAAAGTCGCTTGTAACTAATAGCTAAAAAGAGAATCAGACCTAAAAGATAAAAAATTTCCATATCACTTTTGAGAAACAAACATGGTTTTAAGCGAAGAAATCTTTACAGCACCAAGAGAAAAAATCAGTGCAATGTAAATACCTCCACCCAAAAGAAGATCTAATGCCAAATAACGAACAGGGATCCACGCAAGAATAAAGTACATCACCGCAGCACTTATAAGCGCTTTTAAAAATACAACAAGAGATGGGAAAATTTTGATTGTAGAAGAAACGACAGCAAAAGTAAGAAGGGCAATTAAACATTCTGAGAAAAGAGTAACCCATACAGCACCCCACATTCCATATGTAGGAATAAATATCATGTATCCAATCACAGAAAGAATAGCGACAAACAAATACCCCCATGTCATCTGCTTTTGTTTATTGATCGCAACTACAAGATGTCCAAACAACGTACCGACAAAAACAAAAAACATTGCAAATATAATCCATTGAAGAACAGCAGTAGCAGGCAGGAATTCATTTCCTGCAATAAGCGCGATCACATCACCTGCAACGATCTGTGTTCCAACAACGATAGGAATAATAGCGACCATGAACACATCAAAAACCCGTTTGAGGTACTGCCCAAATTTCTCTTTATCACCTGTTGACCACAAGTGCACAAAGGAAGGAAGGACAAGGCCCATAAACATGGTTGGGAGAACCGTAAGAACATCAAGGACCCGATAGGAAATACCATAGAGTCCAACCTCTGAAGGATCTCTAAAATGTGCAAGAAACAAAATATCTCCCTTGAGGTAAAGAAGATTAAACACAATAGAAATAGCAATGGGCCAACTAAGAAAAAATATCTCTTTCCAAACACCAAAATCAAAAAGAGGAGTGACGGTTACATAAGGTTTTGCAAAACGAACCATCATCCAAAGCCAAACACCGTTCGCTAAAATACTTGATGCAATAAAAGCAACAACTCCAAGCTGAAAATAAGCAACCAATAAAACTAAGAAGAAAATAATTGCGCGATTTATAAGCTCGGCAACTGCTACTCTCCACATCGCTTCATGCTTTTGAAAAATACCTACAAGCATCGTAGCTCCACCCATCAAAAAGTAAGACAGAGCACCATAAAGGACCGCCCATTTAACAACCGTTGAGTAATCAAAAAACAAAACAACTATCGGAGCCAGTGAAAAAAGGAGAAGCCCACTAACGAGACGTAGTCCAAAAAAATTACCGACAATCTTCTTCTCGTCCCTGCCTTTTTGAGAAATCATCACAATCAAGGTGAGGGTAAGACCAAAATCAACAAGGACTCCAAAAAACTGCAAAAATGTAATTGCCGTTGTATATTCACCAAAATCATGACGTCCAAGCGATCTGGTAATCACAGCAATAACAACAAGCCCAATCAAAACTGAGAGGACTTTACCAGTAGCCTGAATACTAAAGTTGGAAGCTAGCGATTTGGCTGATATCATGTGTTGGTAGTTTACCACGCCCACGAAGGAAATTTAGACTTTCATTTTTTCCTTAAAAACGGGGCTTTTTCTTGACTTAACACCTTTTTTTTGCTAATATTACAGTAGATATGGAGGAAAATTCAAACACAAAAAGTATTCAAGAGCATATACAGCATGCCCGCTGGTTTATTATGCTTCTCAGTGCCATGATCTTAGTGATTATAGCGCTTTTTTTGTCCCCTAATCATGCACAAGCAGCTCCAAACAAGGGTTTTGAGGCTGTGCAGGTTGTAGCCCCAAAACAAGGAGTAACAATTCCTCCTGGAGAATCAAAGCAATTAATGATCGGTTTTCAAAATATTGGGACAACTACATGGAAAAACAGTGGAAATGCGTATATATCCATATACACACAGGCTCCGAAGTATAGAAAAAGTGTTTTTCAAGCAACAAGCTGGGAAGACCACACACAAGCAGCTCTTCTGCAAGAACCTTCTGTGGCTCCGGGTGAAGTCGGTCATATTCTGGTTACATTAAAAGCACCAACAACAACTGGAACATATAAAGAAACATTTTCACTCGCAGCAGAAGACACAGCATGGATTCCAGGAGGACAATTTACTTTGAATCTTACTGTTGCATCAGCAGGTGCCCCAGCAACAAGTACACCAGCACAAACAACACCTCCAAAAACAACAACATCGCAACCAGCAACAAGCACATCAACTGAAGGCCTATCTGCTCTTCTGCTCTTGCGCAGTGCAAAACAAATCACTGCAAAAGCGGGTGAAGAGATTAAGTATAAAGTTGGAATTAAAAACACTGGAACATCAACATGGTCCAGTAGAGAAATTCTTACAAACAACATTGTACTCGCATCGAGTGATACAGAACACTCATCATGGGTTTCTTCCACAAAACTTGTGAGTAAAACAGATGGACTCATCAAACCTGGTGCTCTTGATTTCCTTGAGTTCAGATTCAACGCACCAACAAACAAAGGTAATCACACTGTTAAATACCAACTAGCAGTCAACGACACAATCGTTCCTGACTTCACTGTTGAAATCCCTGTAACCGTCACGACAAACGCACCAAAAATTCTCAACAAACCAATCGTAATTGAAGAGGAAAAAATACCTGCAAAAAACCAAGTGCAGGAACCTATTTTGAGAATCGGTGTCATGATTGTTGATGAAGAAACCGATTGGCAGATTGAAGTAAGTTGTAACTCCGCTTGGGATCTTAAAGATTCAGACGGAGGTCTGCTCGGACAACTTCAAGCAAACGAAATGGTACGAGCCTTCTATAAAAACCAACGCTACTACTTCAACAGAGGAAAAGGAATAGAACAAACACACAAATATCTACGTTTTGTTCCAAGAAGTGATGATGCAATTTGCACAGTCGAAAACTTTGACAGACGCGTAACAAGAAGAGCAGCCCACGCAGACAACCAATTCAGAGACGCGCTTGAAATACGATACAACAGCGCGAATGACAGAACTTGGCTCATTAACGAATTACCGATTGAAGAATATCTATACGGACTTGCAGAGACTTCAAATATCTCTCATCACGAATTCAAAAAAACACTTCTCACCATCGCGAGAACATACGCAACATATCACTGGGAACGCGGCACAAAACACGCAGACGAATTCTTCCACATGAATGCCTACGCAGATGATCAAGTTTACAAAGGCTACGGACACGAAACACGCCATCCAAATGTAGGAAAAGCTGCAAGAGACACAACAGGTATTACAGTAAACTACGATGGAAAAACGGCAATTACACCTTATTTCTCTAGATCAGATGGTCGTACAAGAGATTGGGAGGAAGTTTGGGGAGGACGAGTCCCTTGGGTGCGAGGAGTACCAGCTCCATGTGATGCAAAAAACGGAAGGACGCTTTGGGGACATGGCGTAGGACTCTCTGCCTCAGAGGCACTCTGCATGGCAAACGAAGGATCTAACTGGGAAGAAATTCTCCATTACTTTTACACGGACGTTGAACTCTACAAAAGATGGTAAAAAAAATAATCATTTCAGCGATAATAACAATCACCGCATGTTCGCCTGCGGTGATTTTCGCTGGTCAAAAAGACACACTTCTTCAAAACATTTATAACTCCAGAGGAGATCTTCAAGCAGCATTTGAATCAACAACATGGCTTGCAAAACCAAACTCTGCAGCGGGTCTCATGCTCGATCTTCCAGATTGGGCGAGTCAGTACGGTTGGAAGGAATATGCAGAATTAGCAAGTTACAAACCACTTTCAAACGACGGAATACCAAACAGGATTGATCAAAGAGAAATCGAATCCTCTATTACATCTGCTGCATATGTAGTGATTGATAAGTCGACAGGAATTCCTCTCACAGTGAAACAAGAACATCGCAAGTGGCCAATGGCATCCATTACAAAACTAATGACGGCTCACACGGTGATGCAACATGATATACCACTCACAAATGTTCACTCTGTAAAAAATTATGACAATGTTGGTGGAGCAAAGTTGTATGTAAGTGATGGTGATACATTCACAGTAAACGATCTTTTCTACGCAACACTAGTGGCCTCTGCAAACAACGCAGCTAATGCGCTCTCAAGGACAACAGGGTTATCAAAAAGTGCATTCGTGAAAAAAATGAATGCCAATGCAAAAGAAATGAATCTGCAACATACTACATTTGTCGATCCAACAGGAATAGAAGTAGAAAACTTCTCTACCCCAATGGAGATTGCTCGTATGGCACGTGAAGTGCTAAAGAACGATTACATTAAAAAATACTCAACAACAGCAACCAAACACATCAATGTCCTAAATCAAGGAACAGAAAAGAAGCTGACAAATACAAACTGGATGCTTTGGAAACCACAATACGATGACATTTATGTAACAGGTGGCAAAACAGGATTCCTTTATGAATCAAAATGGAATCTCGTAGTAACACTTAGACCAAACGCGCAAGACGTGGACAGAGAGCTGCTTGTAGTGGCCCTAGGAGCCGATTCAAGAGCCCAGTCGTTCAATGATGCAGAAAAGCTGGCCCAGTGGGCCTGGGACGTTTACAGATGGGAAAAACAAAACTAGACGCAAATCAAAAAACACCCTTCATGCGGTGTTTTTTATTTAACCATCGACTTAACTCTTCCAGGATTTGCACCCATTTTACTGAGGCGCATTTTATCCTCTTCAACTAGCTGTGTAACAAGTTCTTTTACATGCTCTGGATCATCAACCATTTTAAAATGAAAACGTTGTTTTTCACCTGCTGTCTGAACAAACACGTTTCCATATGAAAGAAAGGTTTGAAAGAGACCCCGAATTTCAGCGGTCGTATCTTGCACAGAAGCAAGATCAAGCTCTGATGCAGTTCGATGAAACAAACCTTCCTGCTCAATATTGATAATACGTTCGTTCGTGACAATCCACGTATCCAAATAGTAATCAACGAATTCAAGAAAGGTAAACAACCAAACAGAGAGAAAATAAATACTTCCAACAATGACAATCAATGGGCCAAAAATTGGATGTATAAGCCAATCACTCACAAAATTCCAGTAGTACCAAGCGATCCCAAGCGGAACAATGACCATCATCAAAAAAACCATCACAACTTCAAATACCGCAATCCAATGTCGTCGCAAAAACAGAACGACTCTTTCGTTTGCACGCTGGTTTGGTAGATGGTCTAAATGAAACATGTTACGCGTCAGGGAATAAGCTTGTGTTATACGTCTCAATTACCTGGCCGGCCATGATTGGCGCTTGCCAGTCGTATTGCAAAAGAAGCAGAACACTTCCAGATACAAGAAGAATGGTTCCTCCTGTAAAAATAGTGATGATTAGATACAGTCCAAATCCATAAATTCCGTATCGGAAAAAATGATAGATCGTAAACAGGCTATACAAAACATAAAAGAGCATGTAACCACCGTACACAATCAAAAAAACTGATACAGGTATTCCAATTCCTTCTAATTCAAACATAGCAAATCTATTATAACAAAGATCCCGGAACATCTTTGCCTAGGTGTTGATAGGCATGCTTTGTTGCAATGCGACCTCTTGGTGTCCGTTGCAAAAAACCAACCTGTAGCAAGAAAGGTTCGTGCACATCCTCAATCGTCTGAATCTCCTCCTGCGTTGCAGCTGCAATAGTCGAAAGCCCAACAGGCCCCCCTGAAAACTTCTCAATAATCGTTTCCAAAATATGAGTGTCTGTTTTGTTTAGACCTAAATGATCAACACTTAACAGACGAAGTGCATCATGACATACATTTTTCGTGACACAACCATCAGCCTTAACTTGAGCGTAATCACGAACCCTCCGAAGCAACCTATTTGCAATACGTGGAGTTCTACGTGAACGCTCAGCAAGGGCCCTTTTAGCAAAATCTTCTATTTCGACATCAAGAAGCTGAGCAGATCTCCCAATAATTTGTTCGAGGTCATCGTCTTCATAGAAATTCAAATGAAAAGTAGATCCAAAACGATCTCTGAGCGGCGAAGAAAGAAGGGAGAGTCTTGTAGTGGCTCCAACAACGGTAAATTGCTCAAGATTCAAACGAAGAGTGCGCGCAGTAGGGCCTTTTCCAACAATAATATCCAGAGCGTAATCCTCCATAGCCGGATACAGAACTTCCTCGATGATTTTATTCATCCGATGAATCTCATCAATAAACAAAATATCACCACGACCAAGATTTGAAAGAATCGCAGCCAGATCACCAACACGCTCTAGAGCTGGTCCAGAAGTTATTCGAATATTTGCACCCATCTCACGAGCAATAATGTTTGCAAGTGTTGTTTTACCAAGACCTGGATTTCCATACAGGAGAACGTGCTCGATCGGTTCTTCTCGTTTTTTTGCAGCCTCAATAAAAATCGAAAGGTTTTCTTTGATATCATCTTGCCCAACAAATTCAGAAAGGGTCTTAGGGCGAAGAGTAAACTCAAAATCTCGTTCCTCAGAACCAGCCTCGTTCCTAGAAACTTCTCTTTCATCAAGTTCAAACTCTTCTCGTTCAATCATGTGATCTTATTATGAAGCACATGGGGTCTGTGTGCAAGGTAAACGAAACCATTGACAAAATCGTGTTTTTTGGTTAGTTTTAAACGTCCACTTCTGGGCCAAACCGAGGGTAAAAACGTGAAAAGATACCTGTTCCCCTGCATTCTCTTTCTTCTTCTGAATTCTTGTGCTCAGGAGACAGACACTGATTGCATCGTTGAGTGCGTCACGGAAAATCCCGACGCTTCGTTTCGGCTCACACCAGTCCTGCGTGCGGACGTGGCTGAACCCGACCCAGATGACGGGGAGCTTGGTCCACAAGGACTATTTTACCCACGAGATCGTAAAGGGTTTTACCGTGGACACGCACACCCCGACCGGCGCGCCCAAGGAATCGCTGGTCAAG
>PVBE010478723.1_pt1 | contig 32926 bp, 31 predicted proteins | sample 1631181 | NCBI WGS metagenome assembly PVBE01 (sample SAMN08397723, study PRJNA350692) | Marine metagenome, whole genome shotgun sequencing project. | isolation source: water | place: Pacific Ocean | collected 2012-04
ATGCTCACTCCGAAGCCTGTTAAGAAGAGAGCTATCAAACCGACCGACTCTTCATCCATGCCGATACTCCGAATTGAACGCCATCTTGCCTACCTCTGGGGGCAGTGTAGCCAAGGGGCAAGGGGAAGGCGGCTTAGGCGAGGCTGGCAGTAGCTAGGGCTACGGGGCTAGCAGGTGGGTCGCGGGGGATGCTATCAAGGCTTATAAGGCTGTTGTGAGGTAGGGTGAGGGTATCTCCCTAGCCTCCAGTTGTACCTAATCGCCCATGGGACTCTTAGCCGTATAGCCGAGGAGAGGAGGAGACGGATGGGGCAGCGCTATTGACGCTATCAGGCACCTTTTCTAGAATGAATGGCGTCCTTGAAATCGGCATCTGCCAGCGAAAAGCGGCCCGCTCGCAAATGGGCGAGACACTCGAGTTAAAAGGTGATGGAAATGAAGCACATGGCAATATTAACATACGGTCCCGGAACCTGCGCCGCGGCCCTCGCTGAGATTGGGGAGAACGCCCATGCCGTCGCCCAGTTGACTGTTGAGCTTCAGCTCTTCCACTGGAACACTGTGGACATCCACCCGGTGATTACAGGAGAAGAGGCGCGGTCTCTGGTGAGACGTCATTGAGGCGACTCGACAGTTGTCAGGTACGCTAAATCATCGCGAAACGTGGTTGGCACCGCAGGCCGGATGCCTCCTGCCGAGGGGACTTCCCCTTTCCGGCCACCGCTTGTCAAGGGCGGAGAGAAAGGTCGGTGCACGGAAACGACGCCGTGGCGATGTCAACGGACGGTACGTCTGCAGTGTCAAGATCGCGAATGTCGGAGAGGACGTAATGGGAGGCGTCGAAATTGGCGGCGTACAACGACCGCTTGACCTCGGCATGATCGTTCGCGAATACGACTTCGCACCCTTCTTGCTCCAGGGCCATCCCAATGAGTCCGGCCCCGGCGAAAAACTCAGCGACTCGCGGTTGACCGACATCCCCTCTTGCCACCCGCTGTACGCTCCTTGTCGTGATAGATGATCGCCATCATCATTTTAGAACATATGTCTGGTTAAGGGGCAGAACGTCAACCGTTCCGACGAACGGAGAAGCGACGCCTTTTCGGGAAATGTCGCGCGACGGTTTGAGACCCTTCCTGCTTGCGAACCGACTCGTCCCGGCAGGGCCGGAATTCAGATGCGTCGGGATTTCCGAACAACGGCTGGGGTATCAGGCGATGGTGTTTTTGCAGGGGCGGATTTCAGAGCTTTCCGGCGCGTCGCATGGCGACTCGCCCCTGGCAGCGCCGGTGAGCCCGTCGTACCCGTGTGGCGAGCGCTCATGTCCTCGAAACCAGGCGGGAGGGTTTGAAACCCTCCCCTACCGGGGATCCCGTTCGGCCGCTCTTGATTCGTACGCGAAGCCCTTCGACGGGTTCTGATAAAGCCGCGACTGTGATGCGTCAGGACTCCGAGTGAACGGGGTTTGTCGGCGAGCCTCTATTTTTCGACGCCGAGGAGTTCTTTCGCGACTTCGACCGCGGTTGCCGCTTCGGGGGCGTAGCCGTCTGCGCCGATGTCGGACGCGTAGTGCTGCGTGACCGGGGCGCCGCCGACCATGACGCGAAGGTTCTGCCTGATCTCGGATTGTTCGAGCATCTCGATGGTGGTCTTCATGATAGGCATCGTGGTCGTTAGGAGCGCGGACATGCAGACCATGTTGGCGTTCGATTCCTCCACGGCCTCAATGAACTGCTCCGGCGACACGTCGTTCCCCAGATCGACGACGTCGAAACCGGCGCCGTCGAGCATCATAGAAACCAGATTCTTGCCGATGTCATGCAAGTCGCCGAGAACAGTGCCGATCACGATCTTGCCCAGCGAGGCTCCCTGAGTGTCGGCGAGCAACGGTCGCACGAGGTTCATGGCCCACTTCATCGCCCTCGCGCTGACCAGCACTTCGGGCAGATAGTATTCGCCGTTCTTGAACCTTTCGCCCACGACATCCATGCCGGGGATGAGGCCCTGGTTCACGATCACCAACGGGTCCATGCCTTCGTCGATGGCCGACTGAGTCCACTCCTCGGCTGCCGGGGCGTTTCCTTCGATAATGAAGTTGCTTACGTCGCCGAGTTCCATCGATGTCCTCCTGATTATCGTCTGTAGAATTGGGTTGCGGTTCGAAATTCGGCCGATCAGGTTTGAGCGCTATGCCTGTATCGGGTACTTTCCGTGCTGTTCGAGGAGCTCGCCAACGCGTTCGACTCTCGACAAGATCGCCGGCATCGTAACGTTGTCGGCCACGCCCAGTATGAACGCATCGCCCGGAGCGATGATGCCGAAGAGCTTGTCCATGTACTTCTCGAACTCTTCCTCGGGGTAGGACTCCTCCAAGATGATCGAGGGGATGCCTCCCCAGATGATCATGTCGTTGCCCCAAGTCTCGCGCGCCATCTCTAGCGTGCACGGCACGAGCGGCGCTGTCGTGAAGCATTCGACCATGTCGTAACCGGCGTCCTTGAAGTGGGTGAGGATGTCGCTGCTGTCGCTGTCGGCGTGGTGCACCAAGACCTTGTTGTGCTCGTGCATGACGTCGGACATCGCCTTGTTGTACGGGGTGATGTACTTTTCGAACATGCGTGGCGGCGTGATCTGCGTATCGTAATGTGCGCCGTGCAAGATCAGACGCGCCGGCGAGTTGGCAATCACAGGCCAGAGCTCCTCGCGCTGTTTTTGAGCGATGAGGTCAAGCAGGCGTTCAACCTTGTCCGTATAATCATAGAGGTCGAGGTAGCCGTGCTCGTACCCTGCCCATTTTTCGAGGTACGAGTGAAACGGACCGTCGCCTGTTGCGACCAGCGGATAGCCGTCATCGCCGATCTCTTCTTCGTACGCTTCGTATTCGTCGTAGGCCGGGTAGTACTCCGTGTTCTCGACGATGTACATGACCACGTCGTAGTCTTCAGCCGTCTTGAGAGGCTTCTCGACCTCAAGCGGGGCGATCCCGGCCAGGTCCAATTCGGACGTCCTGCGTTTACGAGACGTGACCGATCCGATCGGTGTGACCCATTCCGTGATGATGTTCCTGTCGTCGTATTGAGTCGTTATTTCGACGTTTTTGCACCGTGTTGTGAATATCCTGCCGTCGCGAGCAGCGGTGCCCATGCCCAGGTCGCGTTCGATGTCTCGCAGTCGCCAGCCCTCGTACTTCTCCGGCAGAGTTCCGGCGTTCTTGTGCGCGAGCCACCAGAGGAGCAGGCGGGGTATCCACGGGATGCGGTCGGGGCTCTTTCCCTCCATGATCGCCAGCATTCGTTCTCGGTTGGTCATCATCGGTCTTCCTCCTGTGTCGGGCCGCGATCTATCGGAACATCTCATTCTCAAAGGCAGACACGGCAGCCACGTTCTGATCTTCGCAGCGCTATTATATGGAAGAACCCGCACGCTTGCACGCACGGCGACTCGACCAACTCAAAACGAGGATGCGACACGCAAGGTCGAACGCCGACCACAGCGCCTAGCCAGGCGCGAATCGTCGTGATATCGTGAATGCAGTTAACTATAGGAGACGCCGGTGTCAATCGAAGTTGTCGAAGTCCACGATCTACCGCTCGTTCTCAATGAAGACGACGTGTGGTCCTGCCTGGGGTCCCGAGACAAACGGACGCCCGCGCTCGCGGCCGAAGTCGCGGCCAGCGTCGCGTTGGCGCGTGAGTTGTGCGTGCCCAAAGCCAACTACGTGACCGTCCAGGTGGAGAGCTCAGGCCGTGGGCGGACCCAGTTCCTCGACGGTCCGACGCTGGCGGGCGGATTCGTCAACCATGCCATGCAGGGGGCCGAGGCTGCCGTCTTCCTCGTGGTAACTGTCGGACCCGAGCTCGAGGCCGAGGTGGCCAATCGGTTTTCGAGAGGCGACTCCATCGAGGCGATAGTCCTCGATGCGGCGGGTTCTGCTGCCGTGATGAACGCCTTCACCCGAATCGCCGAGATCGTGCTCGAAGAGACGGAGGATCGAGGCTGGCAGACCGGCCTTTGCCTTCGACCAGGCCAAAGCTACTGGGACATCACCGGACAACGCGACATCTTCTCCGTAGTCCCGACCGGCACCATCGACGTCAGCCTCATGGAGTCGTGCTTCATGCTGCCGCAGAAGACACAATCGGCCATCATCCCCGTCGGCGCCGACCTCAAGGTCCACAGCGATCCGAACAAATCCTACTGCAAGGTCTGCAACGCGGCCCGCTGCCCGATGCGCCAAGAGGAGTTCGACCCGCTGGCGATCGCGGCGGGAGGCGCGTAAGACGCCGTTTGTCGGGGGCATGCACGTAAAGGCTCCGTTCCGGCTACGATGATGTCAGTTACGACCCATCCCGTTCAAATCTCGCGCGTCGCCACGGTTACCCGCAACGGCAACTATCTACCCACTACGGCTTGACAACCTCGGCGGTCGTCCGGCGAGTCAGATTTTCTAGCAATTACGCACCGTTGTTCGGAAAGCTGCTGACTCCTCTCGTCAATGGTATCCGCGTATCAGGACCCTTCCGCCCCCAGTGGGGAGACAGCGAGCTTCCGAAATTGGTGTTTCTTGATGGCGAAGGCCTGGGCCATACTCCGAATTCATCTTCGTCTATACCTTCTGCCACGACGAAACAATTTGACGAATCAGATGTGATTCTTCTTGTCGACAATGCAACCCAACCGATGCAAGCCGCAGCTATTGCAGCGTTGCGAACGGTCATTACGACAGGGAGCATTGACAAACTTCTCGTCGCGTTTACACATTTTGATGAAGTCAAAGGAGACAATCTTCGGTCATACAGTCAAAAGGAAGAACACATTCTCGCTTCAGTGGAAGGCGCGCTGTCGTACATCGGTGGTGTTCTTACGTCCGGGTCTGAAGGTGCTTTGAGGCGACGACTTGACGCAGGGACGTGGTTTCTTGGGAGAATTCAAGATGTCCTGGAACCTACGTCGCCAGCTCGCCGCCACACGATAACGTCGCTTAAAAAGCTCCTGGATTCGATCAGAACTATCACAGAACCAGAACCAACTATCGCAGTCCCGGTGTACGACCGCCCCAATATCGGGCTTGCAGTGACCGAGGCCACGAACGTTTTTCACGAGGACTGGCAAGCACGTCTCGGTCTCGGCAACTCACCCCGAGTGACAAAATCTCACTGGGCGTCGATCAAGGCACTGAACAGACGGCTGGCAGAAGGTTGGGATGACGAATTCGGGAATCTAATGCCCGTTGCAGACATCTGGATGCAACCTCGAGAACAGATATTCATCGTAATCCAAAACCCGATCGAGTGGCGAGGAGTCTCTCCGTCTGCCGATGATATCGATCCCATACTTAATAAATTCGCCAACCAAGTCAGCACGCGGGTCGCTGCAATGTGTCGCAGTAGGGTGATCTCTGACCAGGTTCAAAAATGGCAAGATGGTTATCGACTCGGAGACCCCGGGTCAACCTTCGAAAGGGCACACCTCATTGCTGACGACATATACTTTTCCGCTATCCCGGTTCCGTCGGTAACTCCCTCACTTGATCGTGACAAGTTGATGAATGAGGTCGTTGAACTGGTCAAGGAAGCGGCTCGAGAGTGTGGCGCAGAGTTGGTCTGACGCGAGCGTACGTTTGGCCCCACGGGGCGGATGAATCGCGACTCGCTGTTGCCATTCGACGGTTTTGAAAGTCGCCCGGCTCGCCTAGATCAGCCCGTGCTCCACGCGGCGGATATGCAGGAGTTGCTGCTCTTTGCTGAGCATGACGAAGTAGGCTGACCAGCCGCCCATTCGGACTCGGAGGTGGCGGTAGTTTTCGGGGTCCTCCATCGCTCGCTTGAGTTCCTCGACGTCGGTGACGGTGAGGGTGAGCATGTTGCCGCCGCCGACCACGAATGCCGTGATCAGGCCGGATAGGCGGTGGGTTCCGGGGTCTCCCGTGAGGCCGCTTGCCGAGAGGCGGAGGTCGAGCGGTGCGCCCGCCGCCAACGGGCCGACCGGCATCTTCAGGTACGAGTTGATCGCGGCGGTCGGGCCGGATACGTCCGTGCCGGGCGCTGGCGAGAAGTTCGCTGCGATGGGTTCACCGATATGGCGGCCGTCGGGCGTCGCGCCGACCTCTCGGCCGATCATCGCGTACCACGAGAACGTGCCCACGGAGCCTGGATAGATGACCGACGGGTGTCGTGCAGCGTGATGCTTCGAGCGCTCGACGAAGTAGTCCATCATCTCGCGACCGATCATGTCTGCGGATTCATCGTCGTTGGCGAACTTCGGCGCGCGGGCGACCAGTCGACGACGGAGATTCTCCGAGCCTTCCCAGTCGTTCTCCAACGCATCGAGCAGCTCGTCCATGCTTACCGACTCGTCATCGTACACCATCTTTTTGATCGCGGCCATCGAGTCGACGGCGTTGGACACGCCCTCGCCCATGACGTGCCAGATCGTGTACCTGGCGCCGCCTCGGATCACGTCTTCTTCGTTGGCGATGCAGTCAAGGGTCAGCGTCGATAGAAACGGGTTGTAGGCGTACTTGCCGTGGTTGCTGTGTTCGAGCGTGCCGTTCTCGACGCCTTCGCCGATCAGATCGATGCCCTGCCGGAGCTGATTGTCGGTCTGTTCCTTCCATGCGCTCATGAGATCGTCGAAGGTCGCGAACTCCCGAGGGTCTCCGGTGTCCGGGCCCATCCGGCCGTGGACCAGGGAATTGCCTCTGTCCAGGGCGAGCTCGGTGAACAGCAAGAAATTGAATCCGCGAATCAGTTCCTGGTCAGACCTGCCTTCGATCATCGTCTCCCAGCAGTTGGAGTTGGCGTAGTTGCGGGCGTCCTCCAGCGTCACGCCGAGGTCGACGTAGCCCTGGACGATCGCGTCGTCGTTGTTGATGTACGGCATGCCGCTTCCGGCCTTGAGCACCTCGGCCACGCGGTCGACAACCTCGGGCGGCGAGCCTTTGTGCAGCCGGGCTGTCACGACTGGGCTGGTCAGGGCGAACTTTTCGAGCGAGTTGAGACACAGGTACGTGAGTTCGTTGGTGCCGTCGGAGCCTGCAGGCTGGATTCCGCTGAGCAGGATGTTCTGGCCGAAGTGGTTGATCGCGTCCGCGGCGTCGGTGGCGAACCGATGGCGTTTCCGGTGCCCGGCGACCCAGTCCTTGGGTCCTTCGTCGACCACCGTGGCAGACTTCGGCCGCTTGGTCGCGCCATTTGTGCTTTCTGAGTCGGACGATCCTTCGTCGACGAAGAAGTTCTCGCGAACGATCTGGCCGCGGTCGTTGAACCGCAACCAGATGCAGTCGATCAACTCCTGCGCCTGTGCGAGCGTGATGTCACCCGAGGCGAGATCGGCTTTGAGGAACGAGTACAGGTACTGATCGACGCGACCGCAGGAGACGGCGGTGCCAGTCGAGAACATCGCGAAGTGGACCAGCCAGAACGATTGAACGGCCTCGCGGAAGCTCTGCGCGGCCTGCTCCGGCACGTTTCGGAAAATGCCCGCGGCGGTTTCGAGCTCGGCTCGACGTTTGAGGTCGCTGGTTTGCGCGGCCATGGACTCCGCGAGGTCGGCGTACCGGTGCGCGAGCCCGATCACGGCCATGCACTCGATGCGCATCGCTTCGAAGAGCGCCAGTTTCTCATCGCGTTCGGTCGACTCAGGCCGGGCACCGATCTCGGCGAGCTTGGCGTCGATGTCGGCGATGACGTTCGCTAGTCCGCGGTCGATCAATGTCGAGTAGTGGGGCGTCTTGTGCGCGAGGTGCGCCGAGATGGACGCGCCCTCGTCAGATGCGCGATCGTACTCCTCAGCGGTCGCGTACGTCGGCAAAAGGGTCCGTACTTCTACGCCATCGAGAATGTTGTTGCCGATGATGAGGTCGTCGCCCTCGATCGCGATCGGCATTTCCATCAGCGCTTTTTCGAACGCCTTTGCCCGACGAACCACGAGCGGCGCGCCGACGAGCTCGGGGTCGTCCAAGACGGAGACATTCCCGCCCCACGTGGTTTGCGGGCGAGTCATGCGCTCCTGTAGCAACGAGTACAGACCCTGGACCCGTTCGGTCATGCCTCGCAGCGTCGGATCTAGGCGTGCGCCTTCAAGGCTGTTCTCGCCAACGTGTGCGGTTGTTGTCGTCGCCATCCCGGTCCCTCCTGGGGCTTGTGTGTAATGTTGCGTCGGGGGTTTGGCCCCGATTCTATCGGGGCCAGAACACCAGAATCGGTGGCCTGGGTCTTTGGGCCAGCCTTCCGCCTAACTGGTGGCCTCGGTCTTCAGGCCGAGCCCTCAATGCAATCTATCCGCCGATTTGGACTTCGAGGCCCTCGCCGCGACAGATGTCGGCGAGGCCGTTCATGTACTCTTCGGTCTGTGAATCGTTTTCGGTAAGGCCGTAGTTCTGGCCGATCCAGTCGTACTTGGCCCCAGCCGCACTATTATACGGCAGGAGGACAACTCTATCGACGCTCAGCGGGGCCGCGAATTTTGCGATCGCGCCGATCTGTTCGGGCGAGTCGTTGACGCCGGGGATGCAGGGCACGCGCACGTGGATCTGACTTCCGTACGAAGCCAGCTTTCGCAGGTTGTCCAGGATCAAGGCGTTCGGCACGCCGACGTGAGCTCGGTGGTCGTCCGGATCGATCAGCTTGACGTCGAACAAGAACAGGTCGGTGACCCGAGACAGCGCCTCAATGACCTCCCATCGAGCGTAGCCGGTGGTCTCGAGGGCGGTATGGATGCCCGCCGACTGGCAAGCGAGGAGCAGGTTATACGAGAACTGGGCTTGCCTGGCGGGTTCGCCGCCGCTCAAGGTCAGCCCGCCGCCCGAGGACTCGAAGAACGTCCGGTCCTTTTCGACCTGAGACACCACGTCGCCGACGGTCACCACTCGGCCCGCCATTCGGAGAGCGCCCGGGTAGCAGACTTCGACGCACTTGCCGCAGGTGGTGCACTTGTCGCGATCGAGAACAGCCACGGCGCCGGCGGAGTCGCCGGATTTAGCGAGCGCGTCTTCGGGGCACTCTTCGAGACACAACCAACAGCCGTCGCAGCGTTCGTCCTGGTAGATGATCTCGGCCCCGCTTAGCCGCGATTCGGGGCTGTGGCACCAACGGCACGACAACGGGCATCCTTTGAGGAAGACGGCGGTCCGAATTCCCGGCCCGTCGTGAGATGCGAACTTGTCGATGTCGAGCAGCAGACCTTCAGCCGATAGATCGGGTTCGCTGTTGCTCAGTTCGTTCACTGCCGCCATAGTCGCTCCGCCGCCGCTCGTCGCTGGGGTCAATTTTCCGATTTCCGGTTCAGGGCAGTATAGACCATATGTCCAAGCTGCCAAGGCAAGCGGGTGGCCACCTTACATTCAAACGATTTCGCGTGGTTGTCGGAAAGTTCTCGCCCCGACGACGCTGCGATGGCTCTCTATCGTCTCACTTCACGGAAAATTGTGTGCTGCCCAATTCTTCGAGATCAAATCTGACGGTGTCTCCGGCGATCATATCTATCGGAGTCATGAGGCTGCCGGTCACGACGACGTGGCCTTTTCGGAGATGCTGGCCTCGCTCGGCGAGCAAATTAGCGAGCCGCACGAGCGGTTCGATGGGGTGCCCCATGACATCTGATCTGACGCCTTCGCCGGCAACGTTCCCGTTATGAGTAGCGCCCCCCCGGATCGACTCGATGTCAATTCCGCGCCAGTCGGTGATCTGCTCGCCCAGTACGACGCCGCCCTGAGCCACATTGATTGCAACGACCAACAAAGGCAAGCTTTGGCCTTCTTTCATTTCGTAGAGACGGCGTTCCACGACCTCGAATGATGCCGCAATCGATTCGACGGCTTCGGAAACAGCGTCACGACTGAAAGGGGCCGTCGCGGCGGCAAGTCTGCGCACATCGTGAACGCGACTTCACATTCCACCGCCAATTGAAAATAGTCTGCATCGTTCACGGTGGCGGGCGATTGGAAAATATCTGACGCGAACACGCCTCCGGCACACGGCTCGTGCACGCCGAGCATTTTCTGCATCATGGGATTGGTCAACCCGACCTTGTACCCGCCGATCGGGCCTTTGGTTTCTGTCAGCAGAGCGAGATATCCCTCTTGTGCCGTATACGCCTCGCCCAGGTTTTGGGGAGCGAAGTCTTGCAGCATTATGTCCATCGACTCGCGAGCGACATGTCGATCGGCCAGGTACCTGGCCGCCTGTTCGGCGTTACTCAATTCCCATACCACCTTTCAATCCACGTCGATTACCGATGTGCCCAGGCCGGACCGAGGCCCTCTGACACAAGCAACATACCGACCGCTCTCCGCGCGATCACGCCACGGTCAGACGCGCCTCGCCGAGTCCTTCGGCTTCGAAGACCACCGTGTCTCCTTTGTCGATGTCCGCCGGTGTGATCATGCTGCCGGTAACGATCACCTGGCCTTTCCGCAGATGTTGTCCACGCTCGGCGAGCAGGTTGGCGAGCCAGACCAGTGGCTCGATCGGGTGGCCCATGACTTCGGAGCCTAGTCCCTCTCCGACGATCTTCCCGTTGACGGCCAACGTGCCGCGCATGGAGACGAGATCGAGATCGCGCCAGTCCGTGATTTGCTTGCCCAGCACAACGCCTGCCTGTGCCACGTTTGTCGCGACCAGCCAAAAGGCCAACGTCGAGCGATCTTCGTCGGCTGACGGCCGGCCGTCGACGATCTCAAACGACGCAGCGACCGATGCGACGGCGGCGGAAACGCTTTCGCGAGTGAACGGAGCCCCGGACGCGGGCAGGTCGCTCCCCATCGTGAACGCGACCTCACATTCGGCGGCCGGCGCCACATAATCTGATCTGGTCAAGGTGGTCGGCGACTGGACTACGTCGATCGCGAAAACCGTCCCGGCGCACGGTTCGTTGACGCCGATCCGCTGCTGAACCGCGACGTTGGTCAGACCGATCTTGTATCCTCCGACCGCGCCTTTATCCACGGACAGCAGCTTCACGAGCTCGTCCTGTGCGGCGTATGCGCCGGCCATGTCTCGGGGCGCGATCCCCTGCGCCATGACGTCGACCGGACCGCCGGAGGATCGTCGTTCGAACATGTACTTTGCCGCTTGCTGTGCGTCGCTCATATGTTACGTTGCCTCTCTAATCGAATGCGGATGGCCGATGAATCGAGATTGAGGTCTGAGCCTTGCGTCTCCGGAGAACGCTCGGCTCGATCAAAGTGGTGACATCTTAGGCTCGCCTCATGATGGAGGTCAATCCCAGCACGCAACGACCGCAGTGTAGTCGCAGAATCCAATACGCCATGGCGGGTCGACGCCGAACATTCTCTCCGATACCATGTCTCGCGATCCACATTGGACATCGATCAGGAGGAGCCCAGATGCAACGTAGCGCGGAAGTGGTCATCCTAGGAGCGGGCGTCGCCGGATGCGCGACCGCGTACTACCTGGCGCGCGAAGGCGTCGATGTGCTCGTCGTCGAGCGCGACGCGTTCGGCAGCCACGCTTCCGGATTCGCGCTCGGCCTGCTGAACCCTCTCAACGCCACCGGTGTTCCTGGCTTCAATCAAGCCATGATCGAGGCAGGCTTCGCGATGCACCGCGCCCTTTGGCCCGCTCTCGAAGAAGAGTCGGGCGTGGACATCCAGGTTCGGATGATGCCGCACCTCGAGCTGTTCTTGGCCGTTGACGACGAAGCCAGGCAACAGGCGGACATGGCGCGATGGGCCGCCGCCGACGGATTCGCGACCACGAGACTCACCGCCAGTGAAGCCCGTGAGCTCGAGCCGAGAATCACCGACGATCTTCACGGCGCGATGCTGCTTGAGAACATCGCTATGCTGGACAGCTATCGGTACACGCTGGCACTCGCTCAGGCGGCGCAACACCATGGAGCGGAGTTCGTGACGGGCACGGCGATAGGGTTGTCGACCGAAGGTGGCCGAGTCACGGGAATCGAGCTCGCCAACGACGTGATCGCGTGCGAGAGCGCGGTCCTGGCAATGGGCCCGTGGTCCGAGGTCGCGTCGGCATGGATCGGCTTCGACATCCCGGTGGCGCCGCTGAAGGGCGAGATCATCTATCTGGAGGGTATGACTCCCGCGCTCGAGCACCACGTCCACGGAGACTGTTCGATCGTCAACAAGCCGGATGGCCTTGTTTGGATCGCGGCGACGCAGGAGCACGCCGGCTTCGACGAAACGACTTCGACGGCGGCGCGCGACACGCTGATGGCGAAGGCTCTCCGAATGATGCCCGGATTGAGCGATCTGAAACTGGTGCGCCAAACCGCATGCCTGCGGCCGGTGACGCCGGACTCGATGCCCATACTCGGGCGGGCGCCAGGGATCGAGGGAGCGTATCTCGCCACGGGCGCCGAGAAGCAGGGCATCCAGACCAGCCCTGCCATTGGCAAGGCGATGGCCGACCTGATCATTCGCGGCGAGACCGACATGCCGATAGACTCGTACGGCGTAGAGCGATTCGCCTAGGACAAGGACCGGGCATCCATCTGAGTCGCGATCTCGGCTCGCGACTCGCGGTCATTCTCGCCCTCTGATGCGGTCAATAATGCCCTGTCAATGGCGATCTGTATTCACTCGAATATAGCCGGAATTTATTTTCCGAGTATTTCGATCACAAAAGCTCTCTTTTACGCACGGTTCAGGCATCCCGTACCACATCGAAGTTCGACGTTGTTCTCCTAAAGGTTCGCGAAACGCGCGCTTCCGTATCGGGGCAGTGACGATATTGTTGGTCTAAATGACGCACATAAGCGGGCAGTACGTTACCGTGTGTTGGATCAATCCAGTCGCGTCGGATTCGTTCAGATCGACACTGTCGAAACAACTCGAACGTTGATGTATAATCACCTGACACGCGGGAAGCTCGGAGAGTGGCATCCGCTTCCGCGTCTGGCAACAGGCGAACCCTTAAAGGCGCTTAGGTAGGTTTTTATGCAACAACGTTACGACATTGCGATCATCGGCGGTGGAGTCGTTGGGTGCGCCATTGCGCGTCACCTTTCGCGGTTTGATCTGAAGATAGCGCTGCTGGAAAAAGAGAGCGACGTCGCTCGCGGCACCAGCAGCAAGAACAGCGGAGTCGTGCACACTGGATTCAACGTCCCGACCGGCTCGGTCAAGGCAGGCCTGAACGTCCGGGGCGCGGCGATGTTCGAGGCCCTCAGCGAGGAGCTCGACGTTCCGTTCAACCGGGTCGGCAAACTGGTCGTGGCCTTGACGCCCGAAGAGGTGCCCGACCTCGACAAGTTGAAGGCCATCGGCGACGCCAACGGCGTTCCACAGCTCGAGATCGTCGACGAGCAGGCCGTCAAGAGCATGGAGCCCAACATCAGGGGCGTTGGCGCACTCCACGTGCCAACCGCGGCGATCACGTGCCCGTACACGATGACCATCGCGTTGGCCGAATCCGCGGCCATCAACGGCGCGGACATCATGCTCAACTCGGGCGTTCGGCGGATCTCCGGCGAGATGGGATCGTTCAGGATCACGACCGAATCCGGCACGATCCACTCGAAGCTGATCATCAACTCCGCAGGCCTCTACTCCGACCAGGTCGCGCGAATGGCCGGCGTTCGCCGGTACAAAGTGTGGCCGTGCAGAGGCGAGTACGTCATCATCGACAAGTCCCGAAGCGACCTGATGACCCGCATGGTCTACCCGGTCCCACCAAAGGGCGGTTCCGGTCTCGGCGTGCACCTTACGCCGACGGTCGACGGCAACATTCTGATCGGTCCCAGCGCCGAGTACGTAAAGCTCAAGACCAACGACGCCACGACATCCGCAACAGCTCAGGTTCTTCTCGAAGAAGCGAAGGAGTTGTTGCCTGCCCTCAACCCCCGAGACGCCATCACGTCCTACGCTGGCATCCGGCCCAAGACCGTGAGCTCGGCACAGGGCGGATTTGGGGACTTCATCATCGAAGAAGCGCCGGAGCTTCCGGGGATGATGCACCTTGTCGGCATCGAGTCGCCCGGCCTCACGGCAGCGCCCGCGATAGCCGAGGACATGGCCGAATGGGTCGACGAGCACGTCGGCGCGAAGCCGAAAGCGACTTTCGAACCGGGACGCGAGACCCCGGTTCGCTTCCGCGAGCAGACAGTCGACGTCCAGGCGCAGCTCGTCGACGAGGATCCGGAGTACGGACATCTGGTCTGCCGCTGCGAACTCGTTACGCGAAAAGAGGTCAAGGCAGCGATCCACAACCCGCTCGGGGTCCGGACGATCAATGGAATCAAGTACCGCTCCAGGGCGATGATGGGACGATGCCAGGGCGGGTTCTGCTCGACCCGGATCGTCGAGATGCTTGCCCAGGAATTCGATACCCCCCTGGAGGAGATATCCCTCAAGGGGCCAGGGTCCCAACTGTTCGTTGGGTCGACCAAGGATCTGAGAAAAAATGCGGACTGAGAACGTAGACGTTGCGGTTGTGGGTGGAGGTCCGGCGGGTCTCGCCGCAGCCGCGGCCGCCCGCGAAGCCGGCGCTGAAAACGTACTGCTCATCGAGCGGGGCGAACGCCTAGGCGGCATCCTGAACCAGTGCATCCATGACGGCTTCGGCACCAAGATGCTGGGCGAGGCGCTGACCGGCCCCGAATACGCCCAGATATTCATCGACAGGCTATCGGACTCCGGAGTCACGTCGTCGCTGGAGACGATGGTGCTGGATCTGACTCCGGACCGAGAGCTGACCATCTGCTCCGAGGACGGCATTCGCCGAATCAAAGCAGGATCGGTCGTCCTTTGCACCGGGTGTCGCGAACGCACTCGTGGCGCGATCCGGATTCCAGGCACGCGCCCGGCCGGTGTCTTCACCGCCGGCGTTGTCCAGGAATACATGAACCTGCGCAACATCCTGGTGGGACGCAAGGCGGTCATCCTCGGATCCGGTGACATCGGTCTGATCATGGCCCGACGTTTGACACTCGAGGGAGTGAAGGTCGAGTGCGTCGCCGAAATCCTGCCGTACCCCAGTGGCCTGGCTCGGAACATCGTTCAGTGCCTGGACGACTTCGACATACCGCTGTACTTGAGCACGACCGTCGTCGATATTCACGGCGTCGAACGGCTGCAGGGCGTTACGCTCGCACAGATTGGGCCCAAAGGTGGAGTGGTTCGCGGCACGAAACGGTTCATCGATTGCGACACACTGCTGCTTTCCGTTGGGTTGATTCCCGAGAACGAGCTGGCGAAGAAGGCTGGCATCGACCTTAGCCCGGTCACGACCGGACCCATCGTCGACGACCAGTTCCAAACGTCGGTGCCGGGCATCTTCTGCGGCGGGAACGCGCTTCAAGTGCACGACCTCGTTGACTACGCGTCGATGGAGTCCCAGAAAGCAGGTCAGAGCGCGGCCACGTTCGCAGGGGCTGGCAAGCTGCCTGACCAGAACATCGACGTTCAACCGGGCAACGGCATCCGCTACGTTGTGCCGCAAACGCTCTCCGGAGAGGAAGCGGTCGACTTCTCGATGCGGGTGTTCAGCCCGGGTTCCGACAGGTACGTCGTATTCCGGCGTGGCGACAAGATGGTCCGAAGAATGAAGCAAACCGAGTTGGACCCTGCAGCTATGATTCGAGTTCGCGTTCGAGCGGATCGATTCAAAGGCAGTGAAGGTCCCTTGACGGTGGAGGTGACGGATTGAACACAGGCGAAATCGTTTGCGTTGTCTGCCCAACGAGCTGCCTTGTGCACGCGGAGTGGGACGACGAGGAACTCGTGAGCATCGACCGAGCTCGGTGCAAGCTGGCTTGGGATTACGTCGCTGCAGAGATCTTCGACCCACGACGGACCGTGACCACCACGGTTCCGGTCGACGCAGGACAATCCCCGCTGGTTAGCGTCAAGACGGCGAGCCCAGTGCCGAAGGGCATGGTCTTCGACGTCATGAACGACCTCGCCGGGGTCGTCGCCAAAGCGCCGATCACGGTCGGCGACGTCATCCTCAAAGATGTCTCGGGCACGGGCATCGACGTTGTCGCCACTATGAACGTCGCGTAGACGGGCGTATCTTTCCTACACCGGTTCTGCGCCGGTTGGAATCCGTGGATCGAACGGTAAGCGTCGCGATTCGTGTCCGCGGTCCGTGGCGACATTGCTGCCGCGAAACCATCGAGACTCCGTGCCGGGATCGCGGACCAATTCGGTCAAGCGGGCGCCCCCGATTGCCGAGAACCGTCGCTACGCCTCAGCCAGGTCTGAGAACGCCTCGACGGCAGTCGCGATGATCTCGACGCACTGAGACATGCCGCCGGCAGGCGAGAAGTAGGCGTTGACCTGCGCTCGTTTGGGGTCGCCCCAGTCCACGCCGGTGACTTTCCCGCAGTCGATCGGGCCTGACGCGTTCACCGCGGCCGCGATTCGGTCAATGAGCTCCTGGCCGAGTGCGACAACCGGCGGTTCGACGCCGACGGCTGGATGAGTGTTCAGAAGGTCGTTGGCGGGTGGGCTTACGCTCAGGTACCCGATCGGAGCCGCGTGTCGCTCGGCTGGGGCTCCACCAGATCCGCGCGCGGCGCCCAGTGCCATGACCGCGGAGATCACCGCGCCACAGACGCCAGGGGTGGCGTTGACTTTGCTCAGCAGCAAGGCCGGTCCTTGGAGATCGGATGCCGCGTCTCCCAGTTGGTCGGCGATGAGGTCCAGAACGTACTGCCAACACTGCAGCCCGCCGCCCGCGAGTTGCGACTCGATCTGCGCTCGCAAAAATTCTCCGGCCGAGCGTTCGTGCGTCCTGTCGATCATGCTCAACTCCCTCGGCAACCTCGCCTCATCGCGAACCCGCGAAATCTGCTCAGACGCCGATCGCCACCTTGGACGCTTCGCATCTGGCTAGCAACGACTCCCAGGATCGGTCGATCTGCTTCTGGATGTATTCGATGTCCGCCTCACGGCCCGGACGCATCAGATGAGAGAACCGGCCCTGCAGCTTTAGCCACTCGGTGACGGGTTTTTTCTCTCTGGGCTTCGAGTTGAGCTTCCAGACCCCGTCGGTGACCTCGTAGATGGGCCACACGCAGGTTTCGACCGCCAGTGTGCCCAGCCGGATGCCGATCTCGGCCTCGGTCCGCCATCCCCGTGGGCATGGGGCCAGCAGGTTGATGAACGACGGCCCGTCGGCGGCGAGTGCGGTCTCGACTTTGCGCATCAGGTCTTTCCATAGGTGCGGAGATGCCTGGGCCACGTAAGGTACGCCATGGGCCGCGACGATCGCGGTCATGTCCTTGCGGGGTTGCAGCTTGCCAGGAATTGTTTCGGAGAACGGGGACGTCGTCGTCCACGTACCGGGCAACGTCGCACTAGACCGCTGGATTCCGGTGTTCATGTACGCCTCGTTGTTGATGCACACGTACAAGAATCGATGGCCGCGCTCCAGGGCGCCGCTGAGCGACTGGAAACCGATGTCGTAGGTTCCGCCGTCACCGCCGAACACAATGAAGTTGATCGGCTCGCTGTCATCGAGCCTGCCTGTCTTGACTAGGACGCGATACGCGGCCTCGAGACCCGAGACGGTCGCTCCGGCGTTGGCAAACAGGCTGTGTATCCAAGGCGTCTGCCACGCGGTGTACGGATACGGGGACGTCGACACAGAAAGGCAACCGGTAGCCGAAACCACGACGGTGTTCGGTCCGGCGACGTGAAGCACCTGTCGAACGGCAACCGACTCCACGCATCCCGGACACAGACTATGCCCCGGCGCCAGGAGCTCGGGCTGTTGGGAGAGCTCACGAAGGTTCAGTTTCATCCGCCACCTCGCACCCGGTTAACCGGACGATCCAACATATCGGATTTCGGACACCGGTCTGCCTGTACCCGCTATTTGTTGGAGGTCTTTAAATACGTCTTTGATTTGATTCGGGTATGTGTCCCGCCCGCCGATGCCGTACACGTAATTGACTAGCGGAACATTGACTGACCGCGAGAACAATGCGACACAGACGTCGGAGTGGATCGGGCTGCTGGCCGCGCCCGGCGACATGGACCGGTCCAACACCGCGACCGCGCGCATGCCCGAAAGCATCTCGGCCATCTCTTCCGAGGGGAACGGCCGGTACGATCGAATCTTGACGAGTCCTGCTTTGATGCCGTCGGCGCGGAGGCTGTCAACAGCAACGCGAGCGGTGCCTGCCACCGAGCCAATTATGACGATCGCGAGCTCGGCGTCGTCCATCCTGTACGGCTCAAGCAACTTCGCGGAACGACCTGTAAGATCTTCGAACTCTCGACCGATCTCCGCGATCACAGGGGCCGCTCGATTCATCGCCTCAAGGCTGGCGAGTTTCACCTCGAAGCCGTACTGCGGCGAGACGAGAGCGCCGACCGTGACCGGGTTCTTGACATTTAGCAGCGAGGACAACGGCGAATACTCGCCGACGAACTCTCGCGCCGCGTCATCGGGCAGAACATCCACTCTTTCGACGCTATGAGTCACGGTAAAGCCGTCCTGTGATTCCAGAACCGGAAGCAGCACGTCCGGATGCTCAGCGATTCTGACGGCCATCAAAGAGTTGTCATACGCTTCTTGCGGATTTTCGGCATACAACTGAATCCAGCCGCAATCGCGGGCGCCCATCGTGTCGGATTGGTCTCCGTGGATGTTGATCGGCGCCGACAACGTACGGTTGGCGCTATGCAGCACCACTGGAAGCCTAAGCCCCGATACCGCGTACAGCACTTCCCACATGAAGGCGAGTCCCTGGCTGGACGTGACCGTCTGGGATCGGACTCCGCCCGCGGTGGCGGCCAGGCATGCGCTCATGGCCGAATGCTCGCTTTCGACCGCTACGAACTCGGAATCGACAACGCCGCTGGCAGCGAACTCGCTAAACTTCTCGACGACGACCGTGGACGGGGTTATGGGATAGCAAGCGACCACGTCCGGATTCGTTTGGCGCATCGCCTCCGCTACCGCGAGTCCTCCGTTCAAGCTGTGCGGCGTGCTCACGACAAGCCGGTTGGTCTTGGGCGTTCGGCGGGCGATAGCTGCCACTATCGGCCTCCTTCTTCTGTCGATGCCGCCTGCAAGGTCAATTCCTCGATCATGTCGATGCATTTGGCTGGGCATTCGACCGCACAAATGCCGCATCCTTTGCAATGAGCTAGGTCGAACCCCAGGAATTTGCCTTCAGCGGCGTCGATGGCGCTGTCTGCGCAGAACATCCAGCAGATCATGCAGTGCGTGCACCGGTCCATCTCTACGACGGGCCGTTTTACGCGCCAACTGCCGGTCTCTCGTTCGGCGGAGTTCCCGGGGGAGAAGATCACTCCTCCTTCCGGCATCGCTCCGTTTTGTTGCGGAGTCATGTTATCGTCCGATCAGCGCCGAATCGGCGTATTGTGTCAGTTTCGTCACAAAGACACGGAATCGTACGCCTGCCAGTAAGCCTCGAGGTTCGCGTCAACGATTCTCGCTGGGAACCTGGCGCTCAGTCGCGCTTCGATGACGGAGGCGCACGCGTCCTTGTTGACGACCGGGTTGACGCGCAACAGCGCGCCGATCATCGACGTGTTGGGGATGTTGCGCTTCAACGCGTTCATGGCGATTCGAGTCGCGTCGACCGTTGCGACAGCCCAGCCGTTGCGTTGGTCCCGAGGCGCGATCTCGTCAGGTGACTTGGTCGAGTTGATGACCGCGAATCCGTCCTTGCGCAGGCCCTCGTACACCTTGATTGGGCCAAGTAGGGTGGAATCGAGAACAACCACGATAGCGGGGTAGGAGACCGGACAGTGGAGATAGATCGGATCGTCGCTGATGCGCGTGTACGCACGAATCGGCGCGCCCGTGCGTTCTGCCCCGAACTCCGGAAACGCCTGGAAGTAGCGACCTTCCTCTAATGCAGTCTCCGCCAGGATCTCTCCGGCGGTGACCACTCCCTGCCCCCCTCGGCCATGCCAGCGGATCTCCACTGTGCCGAGCCCGTCGATGGCGGGTACATCATTTTCGTCGGTAAGCGACTGTTGGGACACGTTCACGTCCTATGTCAACAGGTTGAAACCGAGTGTTTGCCCTCTGAGCCCATCTTAACATAGTAGCCAGGCTAGAACCTGTGCCCCAGCGTGCATATTTCATAAGGTTTCATGAATCGCGACGTTGTTTGTCAATTAACACCGCTTCGCGCGGGGCGCGGCAACCCGTCTTCGCACCCCACGCCGTGCACGGATCATCCGTCGAGTTCGATCGTGTGGTCGGACAATCAGGGTGCACGCCTGGCTATGGACATCAACCAGGGCCGTTGTGCCCAAGGCTTCTCGTGACGCCGTAGTTGTAGCCGAAAGAGAAACACCTGGGAGATTTCGAGCGAAGGTGCATCGTGAGCGACCAGATTCTTCGGCTGCGGCCTCAGAATGACCCAAACTGTTCGGCGCTACTTATTTTATTTATCGCCTGAAGGGCCAGAGCACCAATGGATTGTAGGCTCGACCTTATGGTCATCAACTAAATAAGTTGTGCCCAACACTCCTCGCGATGCTGGGCATCTGTCCATGGTGAGCCACGCATCCATCCGTTCGCCCCTCCGGAAATCTCAGGGCGGGCTCTGAGCCTGTCGAAGGGTCGCACGCACGCAAAAATCGCTTGAGCCGTTACGGTCATTGACTCAATACGTTGTTCTCAACGTTTTTTACCATGTTGGGTGGCCCGGAGAAAAAGAAACGTTTGGAATTGCCCAGGCAACAAGCTGTGTTCAGCGACCAGATTCTTCGGCTGCGGCCTCAGAATGACACATTTTGGACAATGCACTTATTTTGTTTATCGCCATAAGGGCCAGAGCACCTTTGGATGGTGGGGTCGGCCATCAGGCCGACCCCGTGGAGCCATTTTCTTACCAGTGACACAAATTGACCGACGTTACTTGTTTATGTTTATCGCCATCCCCAGGCACGGGAGAGCACTCCGAGGCTGACACCCCACCCAGGACGGCGAAGAGATCAGGACGATAAATCACCCTAACGGGTTTGGAAACATCTCCCCATCAGCGGGGCGATTGATATACAGTGTCAAATAGCCGCGACGGCTTTCACCCGGTAGCCGTAGATCGCGAGTCGAGAACCACCCCACGCCACTGCGTTAATCGACTGAACGAGATCGTCGAGGTCGCCGGATGTGCCTTCAACCTCCACCGATCCTGCACCCGAGTCCACGTTGTATTCGGCTTCGTCAACGGATAGATCTCCAATTGGCATCATCAAGATGACGCCCATCGCTGGGTGGGTTTCCATCACCCAATTTGAGAAGGACATACCGTCGATAGCAGGCATATCGTCCAGATCCATGATCACCGCGTCTGAGGAGAGCGACGCCAGTGCACAGATCGGACCTCCGTTGCCGTCGTACACGAGGACGTTGGTCGTTGGCTCGGAATTCTGTCGATCCGTGAGGGCGTTTCGGACGGCCCGTGGGCCGCCCATGATCATCACGTCGATCTGCTGTAGGTTTTGATTTATTTGCCCCTCTCACAATGAACCTGAACATATCAGTGCTTAGTTCTTCGGTTCGTATGTCTGACTGTTGTGTTCGCGTGTCTCGGCCTGTGCGTGGCCGATCGCGCTTCCGGTTTCGTTTCGCTCGTTGGCGGTTTTTCGCCACGCGGTGTCAGATTCTTGGCACATTCGGTAGTTGGACGCTGCCAAACCGACATCACGACATGTCATCACCCAAGTTCTGTAGGCAGCAGCACGCAAATAATCGACCCGGCGGGACGAGTTAGGACGATTGGCGAGCCTCGATTGGCAGTTTCCCGCCATATCGAGCCCACTACCACGTTCCGTTGCCGCGCTGAAACCTGCTCCTGGCATCAGCCTGCGCATGGTAAACTGGTCGCAACGAGACGAGCGACGGCTGTTTGGCGGTCTGGTCGTCCAGTTCCGCGAGGTCGGACAGGTCTGACAACATATGACTCGACTGAACGTGATGGTGGCGGTGGCGATGTTCTTGGCGCTCGTAGCGTGCGCCGAGCAAAACGCCGTGCCAGCCGCCGCAGACCGAGTCGCGAATCCTAGCCCTGTGATCGCGAAAGCGCCGCGTGCCGCTCCGTCTCCGATTCCGACTCGGACACCCGTGCCGACCGCAACTGCCGTGGTCGCGACTCCACCGCCTACTGCAGAACGATCGCCTGTGCCGACGACACGACCCTCGCCCGTGCCGACCTGGACGCCTAAAGCGCGCCGGGCCACGCCGACCGCAACACCCATTCCCGACGCGGTGGTCCAGGCGCACATGACCAGCGGGAAGGGCGACGAGAAAGCCAGCGACTTCGAGTTGACGCTGTTCGGCGGCGAGACGCTAAGGCTATCCGATCTTGAAGACCAAGTGGTCGTGCTGAACTTCTGGGCGTCGTGGTGTCCACCGTGTCGATGGGAGATGCCGTCGTTCGAGAAGACGTATCAGGAATACAAGGAACAAGGGGTGATGTTCGTCGGGGTCGCGATCTCGGACTTCGAGAGCGCCGCCCTCGAGTTCGCCGGCCTCACCGGCGTTACGTACCCGATCGGGCTCGACATCACCGGCGAGATATCGCGCGCGTACCGAGTGCTGAGTCTCCCGACGACATTGTTCATCGATCACGAAGGCAACGTCGCCCGCCGGCTCACCAACGTGGCCAACGAAGCCGTGCTCAATCTGTTCATCGAAGGTCAGATCCGGCAGATGACCAACGCGACAAGCGGCTAACCTCTCCTCACTTCGATTGTCGTCGGCAACTCGCCAAGCCAGTCGCGAAAAACTAGACCGAGTACCTCGCAACCGCTTCGGGGTTCAGCGTCAGACCCAGGCCGGGGCGGTCCTTGAACGGCGCCCACACGCCGTTTTGTTGCTGAGGGAACTCCGTGTACCAAACGCGGTCTCCCTGCAGTCCAACGTTCATGTATTCGACCACTTTCAAGTTGGGCGTGGCGCAGGCCAGGTGCAGGTGCACGAGCTGCACGGCGTGGGGCGCCACCGGTAGGTTGAAGCCATGGGCAATGTGGGCGACCTTCATCCACTCTGTGATGCCGCCGACCCGCCCGACGTCCGGCTGGACGATGTCCGCGCCGCCCCTGGCGATGAGCTCGCGGAAGCCGTACTTCGTATACTCGTGCTCGCCCGTCGCGATCGGGATCGTGGTCGCGTTGCGTATCTGAGCGAGGCCCTCGACGTCGTCGGCAAGGACCGGCTCCTCGAACCAACCCACCTGGTACTGCTCGAACTCGCGTGCCATGTAGATGGCCTGCTTCGGGTAGTATCCGTTGTTCGCGTCGACATAGATGGCGACGTCGTCGCCGAGCGTCTTTCGCACGGCAGCGAGCCTGGCCAGGTCTTCGCGCTCCGAGTGGCCGAAGTCTTTGCCCACCTTCATCTTGACGCGCGGGATGCCCTGTTCGACGTAGCCCGCCATCTCCGCGATGAGTTCTTCTTCGTTGAAGTTGGTCCATCCGCCAGACCCGTAGATGGGCACTTCCTCGGCGAACGGGCCAAGCAGACGATACAGCGGAAGCCCGAGAGCCTTGGCCTTCAGGTCCCAGAGTCCGATATCGACCGCGGACAGCGCACAGAACGCGACACCTTTGCGCCCGTATCCGCGAATCCGCCAGAACATGTCGTTCCAAATCTTCTCGATATGGAACGGGTCCTGCCCGATGAGGACGTCTTTGAGGCCGCGCTCAATCACGTCGCGTGTGCCGGGCGATGCAGATCCGACGCCCAGGCCCTCGACCATGGCGTCGGTATGAATGTGGACGAAGAGCTGGCTTCGGCCTCCGGACCCTTCGCGCGGCGTCGGGATCGTGGCGTCCTGAATAGGGCCGCCTTCGGGGTAGGCGAGCACGGTTGTCGTAACGTCGGTTATCTGCATCAGGGTCCTTTCAGGTAGATGCGGCGCCTTTGATCGGCAAGTTTATTACATGTTTCGGAAGTCGAGTATTCGTTCCTCTTTAACCTTGCTTTCATCGATGGCCAAGCCGAGCCCGGGCGCCTGTGGTATTTGGATGACCCCGTTCTGCGGGACCAGCGGATCGCTCAAGAAGAACTGGTGCACAGCGTTCCACTTGATGAGGAACTCCTGAATCGGGCAGATTGCCGGAGATTGCGAGGCGATCAGGTGTGCCGTCGCATGCGAGCTGTGACCGTGCGGTATCACCGGCAGGTCGAACGTGGAAGCCAGAGCGCAGATCTTGAGGGTCTCGCTGATTCCACCGCACCAGAATATGTCGGGCTGCAACACGTCCATTGCCTTGTTTTCGACGATGGCCCTGAATCCCCAGCGAGTGTACTCGTGCTCGCCGCCGGAGATCATAATCGGCGACGCGCGCTGAATCTCGATGTAGCTGTCGGTCTTGTCTGCCAGCACCGGCTCTTCGAGCCAACGAATGTCGTACTCGGCCAGCGAGTTGGCCATCTCAATCGAGTAGGGCACGTCCCAGGAACTCCAGGCGTCGAGCATGATGTCGATGTCGGAGCCGACTGCATCGCGCAACGCCTCGGCCAAGCTGAGGTTCCGTCGCACTCCGTCTGGGCCGTCTGTTGGGCCGTCGCGGAAGAACCACTTCATCGCGCCGTATCCCTGCGCCACGAACTCGCGTGCTCGACGTGCGGCGTCTTCGAGCTCGATGGAGAACCCGAGAGCTGACGCGTAGGCGGGAATCTCCTCGCGAGTCGGTCCGCCAAGGAGGCGATACACCGGCTGGCCGAACGCCTTGCCCTTCAGGTCCCATAACCCGCAATCCACGACGCTGATCGCGAGCATGTCGTTGCCTTTGCGGCCGTGGATCGACCCCCGATACATCTGGTCCCAAAGCAACTCGGTCGCCAACGCGTCGGCGCCGACTAGGATGCCACGCAGATGGGTGTCGATGATGAACCCTTCGTGGCGTGTGAACGGTCCCGATAGGCCGACCACGCCGTCATCGGTGTGTATCTCGAGGAACACCGACCGCATGGCGTACTTGCCGTCGCCAAGACTGGTCGTGAAATTCGCCCCTCTAGCGCGGTAGTCAGGGTAGATGTCCAGCGGCTGGACGAGCCGCTCCTCCCAGAACGGGTCCGGGTGCTCCATCACGCCATCGAATTCACGGATTTTCAAGTCGACGATTTTCATGGTTCGAGCTCCGAAAGTGAATCGCGTTTCGACACGGCGCGAGTTGCCGCGTGCCAGCGTCCGACATGATACTTCAACCACCCACGCGGCGCCACCGACGGGCAGCAGCGGGGTGCTCGCCGATCGGTTGTTGCCTGATGCGGATTGTCTCAATAAGCGCGGAACCAAGGCTGCTCGGGTTGCGGCGATTTTGGAACGCTTTCCTGATCGTTCCAAGTAACGGTACAAACTGGTCTCCCAGCGGGGCGCCAGATTCTTCGATTGGGATCTCAGTATCACTTGTGGCGGTTATCACCCCGACGCCAATGTGCGAAAACTGGACTAGCCCTGATGGCGATATAAAAAATATGTGGCGTTGAAAAATTCGTGTCATTCTGAAGCCGCAGCTGAAGAATCTGGTCGCTGAACACGCACCATTGTCCAAAAGACTCCAGAGGCTTCTCTTTGAAAGAACGTTCTGCATCGCGAAAGGCGATGAGCACAACGTATTCGGTTGAAGACCATAAAAGCTAGAACACCGGCAGGGCGGTGGGCTCGGCCTTGAGGCCGACCCTGGTTCCGATTTTCACACCGGTGACATCATTCGGGAGCGCCTTTGCTCTCCAACGTGTTGCCTGCGCCGCAGGCACAATCCTGATACGATCGTGACTATGGGCGAACAACTTGTCGGGCGATTGCTGCTTTTGCGAAAATGAAAAGCCCGGCGCTCACAAGCGCCGGGCCGATGTTGTTCACCGTTGGACCCGCATACCCAGAATTTGATCTAGTGGGGCCGTCCCGTCTACCCGCAAGCGTCAGGGACATCAGGGCCCTGGTTTCATGGAAGGGCGGGCCTCAGGCTTTTCCCTTCCCCCGCTGGTCGTGACCCTCATTTCCTACCTGTCACCTGGTAACCAGCAGAGGTCGTGGAAGGGAACTTCCAGTCATGGTTCGCAACGAATACGCGCAACCTCGGACACCTCCTCCTGGCTTTCACCTGTATTGTCGCCGGAACGCGTTCACTTCCGACACTATTATCCAAGCACCAGGTCATGACGTCGTCAACGTTCCGCACCCTTCTGGGTATGAGGATTCAGTGAAGGCCACGGGTTGCCGACGCCCCGTTACGGCCATACAATCACCACTGAATTTACTGGACCAAGGGAGCTTCGATGAGCATCGATACGTTGATTCTCGACATGGGTGGAGTGGTCGTGTGGACCAAGTGGGAAAACGTCACCCGCGCTTGGCACGATCTGACCGGACTTGCGCCCGATGAGATCACGAAACGGATGGTCGCGGGCGGCGCCTACCCGCCATTCATGCGAGGCGAGATCGACCGGATCGAGTTCCACCGCCGCATGTGCGACGACTTAGGACTGGAGCAAGACGCTGCAGCCCTTTTCGAAACCTGGAGCAGTGCGATCGAGCCGAACCGCGACGTCGACCCGTTGATCGCGAAGCTCAAAGGCCGAGTTCGATTGGCAATCGGCTCCAACACTGACGAACTCCACAACGCGAGAGGTCTCGAAGTGCAGCCCGCGTTGGGCTTGTTCGACGACTTCGTGTTGTCCTTCGAGATAGGCGCCCTCAAACCCGACGCGAAGTTCTACCATCGTGCGCTGACACAACTGGGAGTTCGGGCGGAGCAATGCTTTTTCACCGACGACAGGCAGAACAACGTCGACACGGCGAACGCGGTCGGCATACGCTCCGTGCTGTTCGAGTCGCCGGCGCAACTCGAATCGGAGTTGACCGAGATCGGTATCCTGTGATGGAGTCAGTTGAGTCCAGCTACCCGCCCGCGCCCGCGATCATGATCATCGCGTAGAGGCACCTGAACGCTTCGAGAAAATCGTCGGACGTGTACTCCACCGTGACCGGATCGGTCCGGTTGACCCCCGGGATGATCTCAGCGATGTCAGCCATTCCGGAATTCATCACCTGAAGCGTCAACGTGACCGGCATCGCGTATCGCGTCGGCGCGATCTTGATGCGACGCTCGAACGCGCGCGTGGCCTGGCGCCGAATCAACGCCTGGGCGGCGGACGGAGACATGTTCTTGGCCGAATAGCGCGTCAGAGACTCTTTGACCGCCGGAGTTTCAACATCGGGTATCAACTCCGCGGCCTGGGCGGCCGTCGTCGTGTCGCCGGCAACCAGGACGATTGGGACGCCGAAATGCGAGGCGATGCCAGCGTTCAGCCCCAGCTCGCCCTGCGATTTTCCGTTGATTCTGATGTCGTAAACCACCCTGCCGTGGATCGTGTGGTCCAGCACACCAAGCGTGCCTGCACGGCCGTGGTACCCGACGCACATCACCGCGTCGCAAGAGTCGTCCAGCCCGGCCATCATGGCCAGCGGCTTCGGCGAGCCGGAGATCAACGCCGCGCGTCGGCCCAAGACCTCGGGCAGCAAGTTACGCATCGTTCCGAGGTTATCGTTGACGACAACCTCGTCGGCGCCGCCGTCGAACGCGCCTTCGCCGCGTTCGCCTCCAGCGTCATCAACCGGCGCGCCAGCGACCGTGACACAGGATTCAGGCGGTACGTATCATGCCTCCCGATTGGGAGCGGTCACTGCGCCGAGATGGCGAAGTCTGTATCTCGAAGTAATCGTTCGATATTCGACGGAATCCGGAACGAGGGTCGGCGACGTGTTGACGGCGTTTTTCAACGGTGGGCCGCCCAAAGGGGAGTTGCTATGGATGACAAGGCCCTAGGTCAAAAAATCGCATCGGCGAACGTGGATTGGGGTGATCGTCCCCAATCCGAGCGTTGCGTTGTTCAGTACAATCACGACGCCGACATCCTCTACGTGGCCTATGGCGAACCGGTCGACGGCTTCTCGGTTTCAGTCGGCTCGGCAGAAGACAACACGTATCTGCGTGTGGGCGCCGATAGTTTTCGGATCGTTGGTATCGAGCTGCTCGATTTTCGCAGAACGTTCGTCGACCGACACGCGGAGATCAGACACGCAATCGAGAACCTATTTGCCGTTCTTGGGCCGGACGATTGGAAGATCGAAATCGCCTCAACAACCGGCGAAGCATCCGATGAAGAGAATTTGTTTAAACCTGCGGCTCGTGCATCGCTCGATTATTTCTCAAACTACATCCCACGAGTAGCACTGGAATTGGCTCCGGCCTAGGCGTGAAGACACGTCGAGTCGATGCGAAGCTTGGCGCCCAACGGGTTTGATTTGCGGCCGGCGTCCGAAACTCACCTCCGCTTCGCCGGCACGATGATCCGCTCCTCGTCGTCCGATCCCAGAGCGTCCGTTTCGCCGGCGGCGTGGAGGAAGGCGGTGTAGGCTGCGATCAAGGCGTCCAGATGATCGTGGTCGAGGCGTCGAACGTCCAAGTCCAGTCCCAGGATGATCTCCTCGAGGCTTTGTCGCAGGAAGCCGCGTCCCTCGGGGCGGTTCTTCGCCGGGATCGGGCGTCCGAAGACGCGGACCTTCGAAGCGAACGGGTACACCTCGATCACGTCAGCTCCGAGCTTGCGGAATCGAGGCGCCAACGCCATCGCCCGATAGACCATCTTCTTGATGATGGAGCGTTTGGTCGTAACGTAGAGGTTGATCCCCTCGGCTATGAGTTCGCGCTCGGCGGTGCGTCCCTTGAACGGGTGCACCGATCTGCACTCGCACGTTTCTTCGAGACAGTCCATGCCTCGAGGCAGCCCCAACGGCGAGTCGATGGCGATGATCGACGGGGAGCCGTCTCGGGCCAGCTCCACCATTTCGTCATCGGTGCGGAACTTGTCCACACTCACGAGCTCTCCTGCGGTGTTCAGCAGGGCGCACGCTGTCGGTCTGTCTTCTCTGGTCGTGAGGTCGATTCCAAAGAACATCGGAGTCCTCCTTGAGCAAACGGACGTCAATCAGACGACAAAGGACCGAAGCGACCAAAGGGACGTTAGGGACGGTCTTGGTCGGAGGAAAGGGCTCGCCGCAGGTCCGTGAGCAGCGTTTCGTTGGCGAGGGCGTCGGCAGCGGCGGCGTTCGGTTCGAGCTCGCCGGACTCTGCTTTGCGCGCGGTCTCGGCCAGAGCGCCGTCGCCGGTCATCAGAGATTGCAAGGCGGCAGACATACGTTCGGTCACAGCGTCCGAGAACTCTTGCCACAAACGTCCGCGTTGCCGAGACGCTCGGTTTCCGTCGACGTTCAGCGTTGCCCGATACTCCCACAAAGCCCGATACAGCTCAGGCACGCCCTCGTGCCGGTTGGCTTGCGTCAGCAGAACCTGGGCCGCGGAGGATTCGGCGGATTGCCCGAGCGACAACATGCCTCGAATCGCGGCGGCTAGCTGTCCGGCGCCGTCGCGGTCGGCTTTGTTGACGACGAAGACGTCCGCGATCTCCATCAGTCCCGCTTTCATCGCCTGGACGCTGTCACCGGCCTCGGGGACCATGGCCACGACGACCGTGTCGGCCACTCGCATGATGTCGAGCTCGGTCTGCCCGACGCCCACCGTCTCGACGATGACGAGATCCTTGCCAACGGCATCCAACAAACGGACGGCCGCTCCGGCCACACGAGACAGCCCGCCTTGGACTCCGCGGGTCGCCATGCTGCGGATGAATACTTCGGGGTCGAGGTAGTGGTGTTGCATTCGGACGCGGTCGCCGAGGACCGCGCCGCCGCTGAACGGGCTCGACGGGTCTACGGCCAGGATGCCGACTGTCCGGCCTTCGGCACGCGCTTCCCGGGCTAGGCCGTCGACGAGCGTGCTCTTGCCCGCGCCGGGCGGACCCGTGATGCCGACGCAGTACGCGTTGCCGGTGTGGGGGTGGACGAGCCGCATGACGTCGCGAAGATCGTCGGTGCTGCGTTCGATGCTCGTAAACACCCGCGCTAGTGCGCGTCGGTCGCCGTCTAGAGCGGCTTGGACTTGTTGGGAGTCCATCGATCGTCGTTCAGGCGGTGTCCAGAGCGCGCGCCAGGTTCGCCATCTCGACGGCGGCGAGGGCGGCGTGATGTCCCTGGTTGCCCTGTTTCCCGCCAGCGCGGTTGATCGCCTGCTCCAGAGTGTCGGTCGTCAGCACACCGAAAATTACCGGCACGCCGGTGCTCAGCGACACGTTGGCGATTCCCTTGGCGGCCTCTCCGGCGACGTGTTCGTAGTGGTCGGTTTCGCCCTTGATGACCGCGCCCAGGCATATGATCGCGTCGTATTGGCCCGACGTTGCCATTTTTTGCGCGACAAACGGAATCTCGAAAGAGCCGGGGACCGATGCGACCGTGACGTTGTCGTCCGACACCCCGTGACTGGCCAGGCCGGCCTTGGCCCCGTCGAGAAGACGGGACGTAATGAACTCGTTGAACGTGGCCCCAACGATGCCCACGCGCAGGCCGTTTCCGTTGAGACCGCCTTGAATTTCGCGCGTCACTTCGATGCCTCCGCTTTGTCGTCGAGGGTTGCGGGCTCCAGTATGTGCCCCATGCGAGTGCGCTTAGTCTCCAAGTAGCGCCGGTTTTCGTCATTGACGGGCGCGATGATCGGCACCTGCTCGATGATCTCGAGACCGAACGATTGCAGGCCGACTCGCTTTCGCGGATTGTTGGTCAGAAGCCGCATTTTCTTGACGCCGAGGTCGATCAATATCTGCGCGCCGACGCCGTATTGACGGGGATCGGGAGCGAAGCCCAAGGCAATGTTCGCTTCCACCGTGTCCATGCCCTGGTCCTGGAGCGCGTACGCTTTGAGTTTGTTGTGGATGCCGATGCCTCGGCCTTCCTGCCGCATGTACAGGAACACGCCACGTTCGGCTTTCTGGATTTCTTGAAGCGCCAGCGCCATCTGGTCGCCGCAGTCGCATCGGGTGCTTCGAAAAACGTCGCCGGTCAGGCACTCCGAGTGCACGCGCACCAGAGTCGGTTCGTCAGGCTTGATTTCGCCTTTGACCATGGCGATGTGTTCGTTGGGGTCGACCATGCTTCGGTAGGATATCGTTGTGAAATCGCCGTAGTCCGTCGGCACACGGGCTTCGCCGGCTCGCTCGATGAGCTTCTCGTGTTCGCGTCGATACGTGATGATATCCGCGACGGTGACAATCTTGACGCCGTGCTGCTCGGAGAACTCTTCGAGGCTGCCCATTCGGGCCATCGTGCCGTCATGGGCCATGACCTCGCAGATGACCGCGGCAGGGTAAAGGCCCGCCAGCTTGACGAGGTCCACCGACCCTTCGGTCTGGCCGATCCTCTTCAGAACGCCGCCTTCCATGTAGCGGAGCGGGAAGATGTGCCCGGGTTTGCCAAGGTCGCTCGGAACCGTGCCGGGGTCGACCAAAGCCTTCACCGTGGCGGAACGGTCATAGGCTGAGATGCCCGTAGTCGCGCCTTTCAGCACATCGACGGACACAGTGAATGCGGTGCCGAGACGTGCGGTGTTGTCTTGGGTCATCGGGGGCAGGCGGAGCTGTTCGAGGCGCTCGCCCAGCATCGGCACGCAGATCAATCCGCGGCCGTACGTGGCCATGAAGTTGATGGCTTCGGGCGTGACCTCCGAGGCGGCCATCGCAAGGTCGCCCTCGTTTTCGCGGTCCTCATCGTCCACGATGATGACCATCTTGCCTGCTCTTATGTCTTCGGCCGCGTCTTCGATCAGGGAAGGGGGCAAACGGTGCACCTCCGTACCGCGTCACAACTCATCGGCATCCGCCCGGAGAAGTTACGATCTCGTGGATAGCTTCTCGACGTACTTGGCGATAACGTCGATCTCCAAATTCACCGTGTCGCCGGGTTTCCAAGTGGCGAATTTCGTGTTGTCTCTCGTGTACGGGATAATCGACACCAAGAACCCGAAGTCGTCACAGTTTACAACCGTGAGGCTAGCTCCGTCCACAGTGATGAAACCCTTCTCGACGACGTATCGCATGACGGCGTCGTTGGCGGTGAATCGCACGAGCAACGCTTCGCCCTCGGGTTCGATGGACTCGATCGCGCCCGTGCCATCGACGTGACCCTGAACGATGTGCCCGCCGAATCGGCCGTCGGCCTTCATCGGGCGTTCAAGGTTTACGCTGTCGCCAGCCGTGAGGTCGCTGAGATTGGTCCGTCGCAACGTCTCGGGCACGACGTCAACCGAGAATCCATTGTCGTCGCGGACCGTTACCGTCAAGCAAGTGCCGTTGATGCTGATGCTGTCGCTGACGCTCAAGTCGTCCATAACGGTCGAAGCTCCGATCGACAACCGCCCAGTCGACGTGCTCTGAACCGTTCCGACCTCTTCGACGATACCCGTAAACATGAATTCGGCTCCGTTCCCGCGCCCGAGACGCGTCTGACGAACACCATGATAAGCCAAAATGCGGCGTTGGGGTAGTGGCGACGGCGCTGGACGGAATAGCGGCGCCTTCGACCGGCTCAGGCCGAACGGACAATGAGGGCCCGCGCATTCGGCGAGCCCTTCTCCCACTTCCGTCTGGTTCTGTGCCCGTTCGTGGTGGGCCGTGCACCCACTCCCGGTGCGCACGTCTCTCACTCGCGGTGAGTCCCGATCATATCGGGATTATCTCCGCACAGCCGACAATGCATGGGACAATAACGGACTGAGTGGCGCCGTGCCTGGAACACGTACAGTTGCCTGGAATTCCGTAGGGGAGGGTTTCAAACCCTCCTCTACGACTCTGTATTGCGACGCTGTCCATCGATGGCACACATCGCGATGCACCGAGATATGCCAGTCCGAGGGAATGCGAATGTCACTTCATGTTGTACCTGAAACCAGAGCCGTTACTTGGAAGCCCGTCGAACCACTCGCCGCCACCGTAAACTGGGCGGCAACGATGACGAGATCTTGCCGCTCAGGGCATCAGCCCGCTGCCGAATCGCCGCCCCTCGCGTATCCAGTCACGGCAACGTCGTCGCCAAATCGCAGCACCTTGAC
>PVBE010560668.1_pt1 | contig 32919 bp, 28 predicted proteins | sample 1631181 | NCBI WGS metagenome assembly PVBE01 (sample SAMN08397723, study PRJNA350692) | Marine metagenome, whole genome shotgun sequencing project. | isolation source: water | place: Pacific Ocean | collected 2012-04
AGGCCCCTGGGCGGAAGAATCTCCGAGCCGTCCAAAGATGATACTCCCAGGAACATCCCAGAAAGAAGCCCTGAAGGCATCACATTGCTATGCAAGGGGTAATTATGGGCCGCATCGACTTTTCACACACTCTGGGCCAATTGCGGCATCAGAGACTACTACCTGATTCCCTCAACTGCTCTACCTCAGCCAGAAATGCATCGATATGAGGTACCACCAATGCAGGGAGACGTTGCGGCTCGACGTGATCAAGGCCAGAGAAAGAGAGGAACCGTGCATTTGGCATGGCGTCGGCCACCTCTTTGGCGCTGGTTGACAGTTTCTTCAGGGCGAGGTATTAGAACTCCTGAAACGAGAAAGGAGGGACCATCACCATGCCATGCCTCCTGGGCTTCAAACCAATGCGTCTGGTCTCCCCTACCGGGGCAGATCGCCTTGAAATAGGCTGGATCCATGACCTGGCAGTCCATATCTACGGCATTGATGCCAATCTCCTTCCATTTGTGGAAGTGTCCAAAATCGTTCGGCGGATACAGGGACGGCATGAACATCACTTGAGAGAACAGATCATCGTCGAGAGACTCTCGAAACCGAATCATGATGGAAGACAGAATAGACCACGATTTACTCACGAGTGTCAAAGGTGATGTGCGCGTCAGACAGGCATCTTGTCCGCCCTTCAAATCCCTCTCACGAACGCTACCCGTGAGTGAATCAGAGTGACCAACCCATGGTAGATCCGTCGGCTTTGGTAAGAAAGCGGAAGCCAAGACTACGTGGACACGAAGATGCCACGAGTCTCTGACCGGCCATAGCCAGCGGAGATAGTGAGCGAACCAGCTTCTCTTGCTGGGAATAGGAAGCTAAGATAGCGGAATTGATCAGCCGAAGTAGTAAGCTATGTTGCCGCCTACCATCGTGTTGTGTTTCCTTACCTAGACTTGCCATCGTCATGATGGGAAGCTTCATGCAATGGGCTGCAATTATCGTTGAATTTGTAGGCTTGCTGCTGATTGCGATCAAACTCTACTTTCCGAAGTCATCAGAACGACTCAAAGTACTTTTCGAAGAGTCCCGACCTCGTTTCATGAACAGACCCATGATGTGGATTGGGTTATACATCCTGATTTGGATAGTCGCTGCAGCTGTGCTATCGATATGGGACCCATCGAAGAACATCATTGTGAACATGACGTTTACAGTCTTTACAGTGTTTGTCTTGATGCTGTTTGGAATTAGTAGAATATTTGTGCGCCTCGGTGTGGTTTTGGGACGGGGCAATTCCGTTGCTGGTGTAGGTCTCGTTCTGGCTTTGATTGGGTTTTCCCTAGAAGTGTCACAAATGGCGTTAGGGTCGTGAGGAGTGGAACTAGCGACTCAATCCCTCTCTGTCGTTCTGTCCGCTCCCAAGAATCAGCGGCGTTTTCTGTCTGGCAAGAGCATTGCCCTTTACCTTCTCTATCCGGCCAACTGCAGTCATTCGGGCCCTGCCCACGTCTTCCCACAGCTGGATTTCTAAGCCCCACAGCTCATCCAGCGCCCCGCAGAGCTCAGGACCAACCACCGACCTGGATTGGGCGTATGATTGAGCAGACTGCTGGTGCTGATCAAGGACAACAAAACCGATGTGGGTTGGACAGACCTGTGGATCGGGATCACCCATGGTCGAGTGCGAATCGGCGTGCATGAAGATCTCGTAGACGCCCCCTGACGAAGTTGAGAAATTCACCACACTGCAAATTTGGAGAGGGAGATTGAAACCATGAATGCAAAATCACTCGCCGTATCCCACGTTCTGGCTGTCTCCTTGGGCGTGGTTGTCGGCTACGGTCTGAATGAAGCAATCACGACTGAATCACCAGGCGTAACCCCGGCACCCCAGAGCCTAAAGACGGAACCGAAACAGGCGCGGCAGGAGAAGACCATGCGCCCTGAGAAACCGTCTGTAGCGCCGACAGAGCTGGGCCAGGCTCGAGAACAGATCGCGTCCCTGCAGGCCGAGTTGGACCAGACCCAGCAGGATCTTGCAGTTGCTGAGCAAACGGTTCTCGAGAACCCAGAGGATGGTAGGACGCGGCCCCAGACGCTGGAGGAGAAGTTGGCCGCATATAGGAAGCTGGTGCAGGACCCGGACGTTCGGCACGCCATGATGGAGGAATCCCGTAAGGTCATGGAGGATCCGGAGACGCAGAGTGCCCGGCGGGCACAGCAGGAAGTACAGGCCAACTTCCTTCTTGACGAACTGGCCAGCAAACTGGGTCTTGCCGATGACCACCGCGACGAACTGATGAAGCTTTGGGTGGATGGCCAGATGGCGGAGATGGAAGTCATGATGCAAGCGCAGATGGGCTCATCCGATGGCCTCAACGAAGAAGAGCAGGCCGCATTGCAGGAGAGGATCAAGGCTGTCCAGGAACAGGAACGACAGAAGATGAGAAATCTTCTGGGTGCGGACTTCGAGGTGTACGACACATACACCAAGACCATGATGGAGAGGGCCACTCTGAATAAGCTTTACTCGTCCGGGCAGCCACTGGATGACTATACCAAGGAGGCCCTGCTCGTCATCATGGGCGAGGAACAGGCGGCCGTAGGCGAACCCGCTCCATACTACGGCATCGACATGGCAACTGTCCTCGCGATTCAGAGGGACCGATTGGCAAGGATGGAAATCAGGGACGCAAAGGTCATCGAACGCGCCACGTCATACCTGACGGAAGATCAACATGAAACCCTGGTACAAAGCCTGAATGCAGCGCGAGCCCAGTCGGAAACCAACATAAAGTATGTTGAGGCCATGGTCGAACAGCAGGAGCAGGAGGAGCAGGAGGGGCAAGGGGACAGTGACGAGCAAGATTAAGGATAGGCTCCAAGATGCGTCGCCGGGTTTGCGTCCCTCCTTCTTCGTGCGGCGCAATAAGACGCTACTGACACGACTGAACTCCAAGAAATCCCAATGTCTCTTTCGGGTCGATAGGAGCGCTTAATGCGACTCACGCCACATCAACTATCTTGTCCGCTTTCGGGAGATAGCGGTTAAGAATTCTCGCAAAAACCCTAACCTACTGAGGCAAGATACAACACCTAGACTTCGCCAAGGACAGACGGAGTAACAGGATAGCTAAGGGGAACCTAAAAGGCGCTTTGCATATCGGTTGGCATTGGTTATTAGTGCAATCATTATTAGATTCCTTGTACCTTTTCTCCCCTAGTCAAAAAGGTCCGCAAGATTCTTTTTGATCGAATCCGCTACGTACAATGCCAGCGCCTGGATGGTACTGGTGGGGTTCACCGCGGCAGATGTCACGAAAATACTGCCATCGATGATGAATAGATTACGCACATCGTGACAACGCCCCCAGGCGTTAACTACCGAGTTCTCAGGATCGGTACCCATTCGTGCTGTTCCCATCAGGTGCCAACCGGTCGGGCGAAGGGGCGCATGGGAGATCATGTCACGCGCACCTGCCGCCTGCATGACCTGCCTGCCCTTCTCGATGCCGTGATTCAGAATGCGCATGCTGTTTTCACTCATGCGGTAGCTGACTTTAGGTGCGGGAATGCCGCTGCCGTCCTTGAGATCGGGATCCAATGTCACCCTGTTATGACTCTCGGGCAAGTCCTCCGCCATGATGCCGACATTCAGGGTGTGATCGAAACGGTCGGCAAAGGCCTGATGGTGGCCAGGTCCCCAGGGAATCTGACCCCTTGACACGCCTGACAACGCAGTCATTACAGGTCCTGGCCCTCTGGTGATCTGCATTGAATAACCGCGCGTGAAGTCCCTTTGCGAATCCGACTCATAGAACTCGTGGCTCCAGATGCAGCATCCCTGTGGACCGAGATGGGAGCCGAGGGATTCGTCGAAAGTCCCCTGGACGAATCCGTTAGGGTGGAACATCAGGTTCCGGCCCACCTGGTCGCTGTGATTCGCCAGCCCATTTGGAAAATGCGTTGACGTTGAATTCAAGAGCAATCTGGGCGTGCCGACACCGTTGCAGGCCAGTACCACGACCTCGGCGCGTTGCCTGCATTCCACTCCGTCTGCATCATAGTAGATGACACCATCGGCCATGCCCTTACTATTAACGGTTATCTCACGGACCCGGCACTCGGTCCTGAGTTCCACGCCCTGTCGCAAGGCAGCAGGCCAATAGGTGATGTCAGTCGTCGATTTAGCTCCCTGGGGACAACCGGTCACACAGGAGCTAAGGTTAATGCACTGATCCCGGCCCTCATAAGGTTGCGTGATGATGGCGCTGTCCGAAGGCCACCAATGCCAGCCAAGATTATTGAATCCTCTGGCGATCGTTTCACCCAGCTTACCCAGCGGTAGAGGCGGAAGCGGCGGCTGTTTCGGGGGATAGGCGGGATCGCCGGCGAGACCCGCAACTCCCATCATGCGGTCGTTTTCGGCAAAATAGGGTTCGAGTTGCGCATAGGATATGGGCCAGTCGTCGGCCACACCATCCATCGTTCTTACCTTGAAGTCGGATGGATGAAAACGAGGAAAATGTGCCGCGTATAAGATCGTACTGCCACCCACGCCATTGAAGTTCAGCACTGAAATTGGCGATTCGCTGTCATTCACGGGATAGTCCGCGTCCAGTTGTCGGACATTGGGGTTTGGGTTGAATTCTTGTCCGGCGGTTTCCCAGTTTCGCCGGTTACTCGGATAGTCGCCCGGCTTCATCCATCCGCCCTGTTCAAGGCAGAGAATGCGCATGCGCGTGTCGGCCAGGCTCCACGCCAACGCTGCCCCTGACGCACCAGCGCCAACAACTAATACATCAACAGGTTCTTCCGGCATAGTATTCCCCATCCTGCATCACATTGGAGATGCTGTTCCACGGCCCTCAATTGACCTTTAGCCCTGGACCTTATCAAGGCCAACTCTGAAAACACAAGCAGAATGATCACACGGAGTAATTCTTGATCGAATCTGCCGAACAGTGTTCACTACGCATACTATACAAACACAAGAGAAGGTCACCATGGCAGCTCTGGATGGATTGAGAATACTGGATTTGACGCAATACGAGGCAGGCACGTCCTGCACACAGGCCCTCGCCTGGATGGGCGCCGACGTGGTAAAGATTGAAGCCCCGGACCATGGCGATCCCGGTCGGAATGTCGGATTCCCTCAGCATCGCGGCTATTCGGGTTACTTCTGCAACTGGAATGCGAACAAACGCAGCGTTGCCATCGACCTGAAGACACCGGAGGGAAAGGAGCTGTTCATGCGACTGCTGAAGGGTTTCGATGTCTTTGTCGAGAACTATGGTCCAGGAGTGGTGGAACGACTGGGCATCGACTATGACACGCTGAAAAAAGTGCATCCAGGCCTTATCTACGGCCGTATCAAGGGCTTCGGGACATCCGGTCCCTATGCAAATTTCAAGAGTTTCGACTCCGTCGCCCAGGCCGCATCCGGTGCTTTCAGCGTGACAGGCGAAGGCGATGGCCCGCCAACAGCCCCCGGAACCAGCACGGGCGATTCTGGCACAGGTGTACAAATGGCCATGGCGATTCTCGGCGCATACATTCAGAGACAGAGAACGGGCAAAGGTCAGGAAATCGAGATATCCATGCAGGAAGCGATGACCTATTTCATGCGATCACGCATCGGTGCCGGTTCCGAATGGGGCAGCAAAGTCGCCAAACGTTCAGGAAACCGACAGGGCCTGCCGCCGGTCAATGCCTACGCCTGCAAGCCGTTTGGCGACAATGACTGGGTATTCATGATGCCCGTGACTGCGGGCCATTGGGATGAATTGTGCACGGTGATGGATAAACCCGAACTGCTGGTGGACCCCCGCTTCGAATCCGCCAGGGCAAGAATCGACAACCGGAACGCGCTTTATGAAATCATTTCCTCCTGGACAGGAGAGCGCACGAAAAGGGAAGCAATGGAGACACTTGCCGCAGCCGGTGTGCCCTGTTCGGCCTGTCTGGACACGGTTGAACTGCATAACGATCCTCATCTGCTGGCACGTAAGTTTGTCAAAACAGTTGCGCACCCTAACTACGGCGCGGTACCGTTACTGGGTTTTCCACCGCGCTTGTCCGACTCGGAAGTCAGCATAAAGAGTGCGCCGCTACTGGGACAACACACCCAAGAGGTGTTGCTGGAAGATCTCAGTCTCGAACCTGCTGAACTTGAAACGCTCGAACAGTCCGGAGTGATCAAGCGATTCAAAGACGCTGATCACTGAAGACGATATCGTTCCTCTGTGGGTTCTTCCTAGCCAAAGCTGGAAAACTGTTGGGGTTTACGTCCAGCGCGGGGGTGTATCAGAACGTTGACCAGCGCCGGTCCATCGAATTCCATCGCCTCAGCGAGTGCTTGCTGCAGATCTTTCGGATCACTAACTACCAGCCCCAAGCCCCCAAAAGCTGCCATGACCTTATCGTAACGGGCCCCCGGTGTCAGGGCATGCGGTAACACCTGTCCCTCAGTCGGAAGCTCCGCTTCACCAAAGCCGATACCGTTGTTGTTGAGAATCACGATCTTGATAGGCAGTTTATACCTACAGATGGTCTCCACCTCCATTCCGGAAAAACCGAAAGCCGAGTCGCCCTCCACGGCCACGACCGCCCTGCCCGGATCAACCACGGCAGCGGCGATGGCAAACCCGAGGCCCACACCAATGGTCCCTGAAGTACCGGCATCCAATCGGCTTCTGGCGAGGGTGTTCGGTAATTGCGTGCGGCCTATATCCAGCGTGTTGGACCCTTCGTTGATGAGGAAGCAGTCATCGGGAATACCCTTGCGGATGTCCTCCAGCGCCCGGTAGTAATTCATCGGTGCTGAGTCATCTTCGATCATCGGTTGCACTGTTTTGTGGTTGTCCGCCGCCTTCTCGGCCAGGCTGACCCGCCAGCCCGCTTCTTCGGGAAAGAACCACTGTCGATCCGCGAGTTTAGTGTTTATCTGTTGCACGACTGCCTTACCATCTCCGAGCAATGCCACCTCGGCTGCAACACTGTGGCTGATCTCCTCGGCAGATACGTCGAGTTGGATGATCTTTACGTCTTTCGAGAATCTGGGATTTCTGCCAAAGTGCATGATCCAATTCAGTCGGGCGCCCATAAGAAAGATCACATCGGCTTCACGCAGGGCAAGCGTGCGAGCCGCACCGACTGAGAGCGGGTGATTGTCATCGATGACTCCCTTGCCCATGGGTGAGGCAAGAAACGGCAGCCGCGTCTTCTCGATAAAATCGCGCACCGCATCTTCAGCTCTCGACCAGGCCATGCCCTTGCCAACGACCACAAGCGGCCGTTCAGCGGATTCGAGAAGGTCCAGAGCGGCATCTACGCTTTCTGAAAGTGCCTGTGAACGCGGTATATCCGCCGAAATTGTGGAAGCCGGCGTGATGTCATCTTCCTCCACTTTCTGCCGGATAATGTCATCCGGCAGATCCAGATACACCGGGCCCGGTCGGCCGTACATGGCCGTTCGCAGCGCCTGTTCAATGTAGTAAGGGATCCGCCTGGCGTCTTCGACGCGTCTGGAGGATTTGCAGAACTGATGGGCGGCCATGACCTGTTCTTCTTCCTGAAACGCGCCCATGCCATCGTAGTAGGACTGGGAGGCGCCACCAATCAAGAGCATCGGCCAGCAATTCGATTTTGCGTTGGCAAGACCGGCCAGCGCGTGAATCACTCCGGGTCCCGATACGACCAGGCATACCTGGGGTCGACCGGTCAGATAACCCGCGGCCTGGGCAGCGTAACTGGCTGCCTGCTCATTGCGCATGCCTATATAGGTAATCCCCTCTTTCTGAGCGGCAGCCGCTATGGATATCACGGGAAACCCGACGATTCCGAACATATACTGGACGCCCTGTTGTTTTAGATTTCGCGCTATCAGTTCTGCGCCACGTAAGGTTGCCATAAGAATTCTCCTAACTGTTCAAGTATGCCGATCCAAGTGTGTCAAGCAGCGCTCAACCGACCATGGTATCCATAAAATGGATGCCTATTGTATCAGCATCGAAAGTCTTGTTGAGCGTGGGATTAATAATGCAAGATGGAAGTCTTCAGTGATGGCAGGTAGTTGCCAGGTGAATAAGACATGAAAGAATCAGAGTACGTCGATAACCTCGAGGAACGTAAGGATACCTACGACAGATTCTGGAAGGGCGAAAACCTGGGCAGACCAATCGTCAGCATTCAAGCAAAAAGGGATGCCCCCAGAACGGACGAATCCTCACCAGCTTTTCCCTCCGACCTTGAAAGCCGCTGGTTGGATCCGGACTACGTCATTCCCAGTCGTCTGAAAATGTTGTCCACCAGTGAATTCCTGGGAGACAGCATTCCCCACGTCTCGTTGGATCTGGGCCCGGGTAGTCTGGCTGCCTATCTCGGCAGTCCGGTCGTCTGCGACTGGATCACCGTCTGGTATCGGGAATCTCTGAGCAGTCTGAGAGATCCGTTGCCGGTATTCGACGAAGAGAATATCTGGTGGAACAAGCATCTTGAACTGCTCAGCAAAGCTGCGGAAGTCGGATTTGAACGGGGCTTCTACGTGGCCATTCCGGATTTGATCGAGGGAGTGGATACTCTCGCTTCACTGAGGGGAAGTGAACCCCTGGTGTACGACCTGGTGGACCATTCAAGCAAACAGGATGCGCACAAGCACCTTCACAACATTACCCAACTCTATGTTCAATATTACGACCGTGTACACGCAGAAGTGACCGATGGGGACGGCTGGAATATCTGTACCTATCTGGAGCCGTTCGGTCAGGGCCGGACCTGCAAAATCCAGTGTGACTTCGCTGCCCTTATGGACCCCGATCTCTTCGCCGAATTCGCGTTGCCTTACATCCAACAACAGGCGGAAGGTTTCGACCATGTCAGCTATCACCTCGATGGACCCGATGCCATCTATTCAGCCCCGCAGGTTGCCAGTGTCGATAAGATCAAGGTCGTTCAATGGATACCGGGTGCAGGTGCAGCTCCGGAGTATGATGAACAGTGGGAATCGAAAGTACTGGATATCCTGATCGATGCTGGCAAGGTCGTTCAGATGATCTTCATGCCCAACTACCTTGCCCCGGAAGATGAGCAGAGAGCCGATCTGCAGAAAATCATCGCTGGCCTGAATCGCCTTGTCGCCAGATATGGTCCGGAGAAATTCTGGTTCATATTCAAATACGGGTTCAGGGAATCCCTGGTGCGAGAACTGCTGCTGCCTGCTGCAGAAAAATGGGGCCTGCCTGGATAGATCGATGGCACGACAACTGTGCTTACTGAATCCGCGCTGACCATGCGCATCAATTCAGTAAAGGCGCGGCGTTTTGTGTATAGTCAACCCAACCTGGATGATCGAAGAAGGCGTCAACGAATCCCTGGCTCTGGGAGTGGCTGATCTGATTTAGGGTTGCCGGAGAATTGACATGGCCGAGCGGATCAAGATTACAGACATCAAATTGCATTCCCTGAAAGTGATTGAAGACCTCGGCACCTTGGAGCCTGCTTGGGATGTGGGCGGGCAGATGAGGATGCATCGGGGTGGTGGCTCGGTGGTGGAGGTGCATACTGACCAGGGCGTGACGGGAATTGGACCGGGTGTATCGCGCGCGTTGTTGCCGGTTCTGAAGCAGCATTTGGTGGGACAGGACCCCTTTGACACGGAGCGACACCTGAACGTGGTGGGCTATTATACGGGTGGCAGTTATCGAGGCTGTGCAGGTATCGACATTGCCCTCTGGGATGTGATTGGTAAGGCCAGTAATCAGCCTTTGTATAAGTTGTGGGGTGGCGGACGTGATCGTATTCCCGCTTATGCGAGTATGGTGCGGCTGTCGACACCTGACGAGCGCGCTGAGTTGGCTGTGGAGCTGAAGGACCAAGGTTGGCAGGCGATGAAGTTGCGCATTCATCATGAGGCGATGGCGGAAGATATTCGTACGGTGGAGATGGTGCGTGAGGCTGTCGGTGATGGGATGGATCTGCTGGTGGATGCCAATCAAGCACAGTCCGCCGACGGTTGGCAGCCGGGTGTGTTGTGGGATTATCGCCGAGCATTGGATACGGCGCGGGCACTGCAGGATTTGGGGTGTCGTTGGCTGGAAGAACCGCTGCCACGTTATGCGTTCGATGATTTGGCGCGGCTGAATGCCCAAGTGAACATGGCCATTGCAGGTGGTGAAAACAATCGGGGCTTGCATGAGTTCGTACGGATGGTCAAGCAGGATGTATACGATTTGCTGCAGCCGGAAGGGATGGTAACCGGTGGGCTGACTAATCTGCGCAAGATTGGCACCTTAGCTGAATTGTTTGGAAAACAGATTGCGCCGCATCACGGCGGCCGGCAGTTGGGCACGGTCGCCCACGCACACTTGGTGGCGTCGTGGGATCATTCGCCATATTTGGAGTTGTTACACGAGCCGCCAATCGGGGACTATAGACACGGATTCTCGGCTCTGCTGAATCCTTTGGTCGTTGAGGACGATGGTTGCGTGCCGTTGCCTCAGGGCGCGGGGTTGGGCGTCGAGATCGATCGGGATCTAATCGTCGAGACGGTGTAATGCATAGCACTGCCGTCACTACAATCAAATCAACTACAACCAAATCAACTACGAATGGAGTGGTCTAATCATGATCAGCCCGCAAGTAACGCTATTTGAAGTCCAAGACAGAGTGGTCTGGATCACGTTGAATCGCCCTGAAGCCATGAACTCCCTCAATCCACAGCTTAGATGGGAACTCTCAGAGCTCTTCACTGAAGTAGAGCAGAACGACGACATCTGGATGGCCGTTGTTACGGGCGCCGGAGAGAAGGCCTTCAGTGCAGGTGCAGATCTGAAACATCGCGCCGTAGAGAGAGATGCCTCTGCCGAACAGCGAGACGAATGGCGTCGCATGGGCGGCGAAACCCTCCCGCTCAACCAACGCTGGCACTTCCCTAAACCGGTCATCGCCATGGTCAACGGTTATGCCCTCGGCGGTGGTCTGGAACTCGCCATGTCCTGCGACATCATCGTCTGTGCAGACCATGCTGAACTGGGGCTGCCTGAGCCGCGAAGGGGACTGATCGCAGGGGGAGTTGGCGTACACCGCCTGCCAAGGCAAATAGGACTAAAGCCAGCGATGGGCTACTTGCTCACGGGCCGCCATATGAAGGCAGAGAGGGCTTATCAGCTTGGCCTGGTAAACGAAGTAGTCCCCTTGCCGGTCCTGCGCGAGGCAGTCGATGGCTGGGTGGCGGATATCCTGCGCTGCGCGCCCCTGGCTGTAAGAGCAACTAAAGAGGCAACCATGCGCGGCCTTGACTATCCGTTAGCGCAGGCTTTTGTCACACCGTATGAGTCTGAGCAAAAACGTGTTGCCAGCGAAGATGCACAGGAGGGACCGAAAGCCTTCGCAGAAAAACGACCGCCCAACTGGAAAGGCATCTAATCCTTCAGCCAAACCAGGCCCTTTGAGATTGCCGGCGAATTCTCTACACGGTCGTGGTCAGCACGACGCACGGGTTCCACCTGGGCAACCGTCAGCATAGACTCAACGCAATCGCGGATTGAGACATCCATCGGTCGAAATTCCACCCCTGTGACTGCTCGCATGCGATCGTTCCGCAATTGGGCGTTACCCCAAATGCCGCGCAATTCAGCTTCTCGTGCGATGTGTCGATCGGGGTACTGAGTGGTAATCTCCGGGGTATCAAACCCGAGTTCCGGGAGCAGCCGGTCAATACTCGCACAAACGTCTTGCACGTCTCGGGCCTCGGTTGACCAGGCGATGTAACGTTCTCCGTTTTGCACCTGCACGCTTTCCAATAGGCCAATATGGCAAGCCGCATCGTCACGCACATCCACCACAAACCACGGCCGATAGGCGCCGTTGGTATTCTGGTAATACTCGCCGAGCAGCATCTCTTCGATATTGTGTTGCCACGGCCCGCCGTTTTTCTGGTGGGCTGACTGAATGGGTCCGACATTGTCTGCTGGGCATAGCGTGATGGCATCCCAACGACCACCACTTGCCTCAGCCGCCTCAGAGAAGGCGCGTTGCGCGATGACCTTGCCCATCGAATATCCCTGCCCCCTCTCCGGCGTTCTCTTCGGATTGGACTCATCCGGATAGCGGTCTTCATAGAATACCGGTCGTCGCGCGATTTCATATATGTCGGCTTCTGAAATGACCGCCGCCACGCTGGAAGTGACAATGACGCGGTTGACCGTCCCCGACTTGTTGACACTTTCGATGATGTGGTCACACACCCTTCGCACATAGTCCTGATCGTCGTAGGTGCTTACATGGGACACGTGACACACGCCATGGCATCCCTTGAAGATGTCATCGAAGCAACCTTCGTCATCCAGATTCGCAGAGTGGAGACTGAGTCGGCCCGATGTGTAACCCGGCATCGCACGAAGAAAGTCGGTCTTGGTTGGATCGTTGGCATCACGTACACAGGCTCTTACCCGATAGCCTTTTTCTAAGAGCAGTCTTACAACCCAGCCGGCGATGAATCCGGCGGCTCCTGTTACGGCAATCGTACCTTCATTTGGGACTGGCGCCATTTTTCTATTCTCCTTCTATCTCACTAAGAAATTTCGTGCGATTACACCAGCACTGCGCATAGATCTCACAGCACTCGCTTTACGGTTGGATTCTTGATCGGCAATGAGTATGCCACGAGAGGGTCGTTGAAGGCAAAGCCCCGCCCTGGACCGTCATCAGCCTGGATGTGCATTGCCAGGGCTCCGGCAACCGGGCGCCGAAGCCCCCCATTGCGTGCGTCTCAGGGAATAAGAACGACCCGGCCCAAAGCCTGACGACTCTCAATGTAGGCATGGGCATCAGCCGCTTCCGATAGTGGGAAACGCTTGTCGATCATGACCTTGATATCTCCCCGGGCAGCATCTTCGATACGATCCTGAATCATGTTGTAGGCCCGTGGTGTGCCCTGTTCCGAACCGAGGAATACGCCGGTGATGGACTGGTTCTGATGGCCAATGCTACTGATGTCGAACTTCATGGATTCGCGACCGGCGTTGCCGACCGTGACTACGCGTCCCCGGTATGCGATGGCACGGATGCTGTTTTGCAGTACTGACCCACCCACCGGATCGACAACCAGATTGACTCCTTTGTTGTCGGTGATGCGACGCACCTCTGTAAGCCAGTCACCTTCCGTGTAGTTGATGCAGTGGTCTGCTCCGAGTTCGCTCAAGAAGTCGAGTTTCTTCTGGTTCGAGGCGGTTGCCAGCACGGTCGCCCCAGCGCGCTTGGCGAGCTGCACTGCCGCCACGCCAACGCCACCAGCCGCGCCTTGTATAAGCACAGTTTCACCTTCCTGCAAGTGACCGAATTCGAAGAGACAATCGTCGGCAGTGCCAAACGTGACCGGTATACAGGCGGCTTCGTCCAAGGGCAGATTGTCGGGTACGATCCAGGAGGCGCGTACCGGCACGGATCGTTGGGCGGCGTGAGAGCCATCACCCGCGGATGTTGCCACGCGGTCACCAACCTTGCGCTCGGTTACCTCACTGCCCACTTCACAGACGGTCCCGGCTGCCTGGTAGCCGACGACATGGGGTCGGTTCTTAAGCGGGCCGCCCGCGCGATTGAGCACGTCGCCTCCTTCGATGCTGACTGCTTCGACATCGAGGATGATGCCTCGAGGATGACATTGGAGGTCCGGCACGTCCTCATACTTGAAGACTTCCGGGCCGCCGTTCTCGTAATACACTGCTGCTTTCATAATGCTCTCTCCAGGTGAACGATGGTGCAAGGATCGCACATTTGGCGGAATAATGGGATGGCTGAATCGTGGGACATCAGTCAACTCGTCTCCTACGCGCTTTGTCGGTGCCCCTGACCCGGATCTCCTCGTAGCCGGTTCTCACGAGAAAAGCCACAAGAACCAGTTTCGTTGCAGTTTCTTCTCACAACGATTGAGCTGTGTCTGGTAATTGGCGGCGCGAGAGGCAACTTTGGCAGCAACGTCGACGAGCCATTTCTTGCTTCGATAGCTGCCCTTTTTGAATCCGCCATGACCCTCGTGGTACGCATAGTAGAGGTTCCTGGCGTCGCTCTTGGCAATGCCGTTCTTGCGATGGCTCTGATCGTTGTACCAGCCGACGAAATCCATGGCGTCCTCAAAGTCGTCTCGGTCCGCACCCCGGCGGCCGGTCGCTTTTTTATACTGCTTCCAGGTTTCATCCACCGCCTGAGCGAACCCGAACGCGCTGGCGGGTCTGCGACCCGGGATAAAGCCCAGAATCTTCTTGCGCGGTGGTTTGGCCTTGGCTTTATAACCGGACTCCTGATGTGTGAAGGCCATCAACACCGGGATGGGTGTGCCCCAGCGTCGATAGGATTTTCGCGCCTTCTTATACCACTTGTCCTTCTCAGCGAATATGGAACAGATGTTGTCGGGCTCGCCCGGTGGTTGGCTTGCACAGGCAGCCAATATTAGCGTGAGCAGCAATGCAGCTGTCTTTTTCATCCCGATTGCACCTCTACAGACCATGGGTTTTCAGAAACTCGTTGAAGCGATCTTCGTCCATGATTTCGATGCCCAACTCCTGCGCCTTTGTTAGTTTGGAACCGGCTGACTCACCTGCTACCACGACGGAGGTTTTTTTCGATACCGACCCGCTGACTCGTGCCCCCAGGGACTGTAGCTTCTCCCTGGCTTCTCCGCGGGACATTGTGGATAGCGTCCCCGTCAGAACAAACGTAGATCCATCTAACGCATTAGTTATGGCGCTGTCGTCAAGCTCCTCCCAGGTGAATTTCGACTGCAGGAGCGAATCAATCACGGCCTTGTTATGATCCTGATTGAAGAATTCGAAGATCCGCCGTGCCACCACCGGACCCACATCGGGTACCTGCTGCAGCCTCTCTTCATCAGCCATCCTGATAGAATCCAGGCTACCCAGGGCTTGGGTAAGACTGCGGGCCGTGGATTCACCAACTTCCGCAATTCCCAAAGCGTAGATGAATCTCGGCAGCGTGGTCTGCTTGCTCTTCTCAAGCGCCTCGATTAGATTGTTGGCAGACTTGGGTGCCATGCGTTCGAGCTGCACCAGTTGGTCCAGTGTCAGATGATAGAGATCAGCGCTTGTTTCTATCAACTCCTGTTGTACCAACTGGTCGATCAGCTTGACGCCCAGGCCCTCGATATCCATCGCCAACCTGGAGGCAAAGTGGCGAATACTCTCCCTGCGCTGAGCTTTACACTGCAATCCACCCGTGCATCTGGCTACGACTTCATCCGGCAGAGTAATGACCTCGGATCCGCAGGACGGGCACTTGATCGGGAATTTGATCTTCCTGGCACGCTTTGACCCTTCTCTAGGCAATACCTGCGTGACCTTTGGAATCACGTCCCCGGCCCGTTTCACAACGACGCGATCCCCGAGGCGCACGCCCAAACGGTCAATCTCATCGGCGTTGTGCAGGGTCGCATTGCTGATGGTAACGCCGCCCACCGTGACCGGTTTGAGACGAGCGACAGGCGTTATCACACCGCTTCTTCCCACCTGAAACTCAACGTCCTCCAGCACAGTGACCGCTTCCTCAGCCGGAAACTTGTATGCGACCGCCCACCTCGGTGTTCTGGTTAGCAATCCGAGGCGTTCCTGCAGATCGATGCGATCCACTTTGAACACCACGCCATCGATCTCGTAATCCAGATCGTCCCGCATGTCTTGTAGCCTGCTGTAGTACGCGAGGCAGTGGTCGATCCCATCTACCACTTCGATCAGTGGATTTATTCTCAAGCCCCAGGATTCGAGACTGCGCAGAATATCGCTGTGCCGGTCCGGGAGCGGACCCTCCTGCACCAATCCAACCGTGTAACAGAACATGGTCAATGGCCGATTGGCCGTTAGACGAGAGTCCAACTGCCTGAGGCTGCCTGCAGCGGCATTGCGTGGATTGGCAAAGGTCTTCGTCTCTTCCGAAACAGCTCTCTGGTTCATTCTCATGAAGTCGGCCTTGGGGATATAGATCTCGCCCCTGACTTCCAGCGTGCGCGGGTAGTCGCTGCCAAGCAACCGCAACGGAATAGCCTGGATGGTCCTGACGTTGGCAGTAATGTCTTCGCCGCTCGTGCCATCGCCGCGCGTCGCTCCCCTGACCAGCGCACCGTCTTGATAGAGCAAACTCACGGCAACCCCGTCGATCTTCGGTTCACAGCTATAAACAACGCTGTCCTCTTGCGCCAGCCTGCTTTTGACACGGCGATCAAAATCCCCTAGATCTGCTTGCTCAAAGGCATTGTCCAATGACAGCATCGGTAGTTCATGGCGCACCTGGCTGAACGCGGAAAGGGGTACGCTACCCACGCGCTGGGTAGGTGAGTCCGACGTTACAAGTTCCGGATACTGCTGTTCCCGTTCTTTCAGTTCATTGAACAGATGATCGAATTCCGCATCGGGAATCTCGGGGGAGTCGAGTGAGTGATAGAGATAATTGTGACGTTCGATCGCCGACCTCAGGTCGCTGACGCGCTTAACGACATCTTCAGGGGCCGCCATCAGTGACCTGCCAGCCGCGCTTGAGCAGATCGATAGACAGGAGATGAGCAGGCGGCCATGCTAGCGATTCTTCAGTGATTGCTCGCGAATAGTCTGTCGCCAATGTTCGATCGTCTGATTCGTCAATGCACTACGACTCTCATCCTGCAGCGCCCCGTCCATCTCGGCAGCCAACTGACGTGCAGTATCCAGCATGAGTTCATAGGCAGCGATCGGTTCGTCAAGGTCGTGCAACTTCATGAACATGCTGACGGCAGGGGTACTAAGTGTCTGCATGCTGTTGAGATCAAACGTACCTGGTTCAACACCATTGACCACGCTGAACAGGACCTTGTCTGAACCAGTTTGGTGACGGTGAAAGATATTCATGTCACCAAACTTGAGACCACAGGCCACAAGGTTCTCCAATAGCTGCTGGCCGTTGAATCCCTCACCATTTGAAGATACGTGCACTACGACGATGGTCTGCGGCGCCGATGACGCTGCATCTGACACATCCGGGCCCCGACCGCTATTGTCAGAATTCTGCATGCCGTCTTCCTCTTCGACTTCGACTTCCAGCTCTGCTCCGTTGCCCTCCAAACTAACAGGTTCCATCAGCACCGGGACGTCCTCGTCAAGATTCAAACTGCCCTGCTCCGGATTCTGCACCACTCTCGCGCCCCCGGACGGCAACTCCGCCTTGAGCAGGGACAGATCGTCAACTTCGAGAGATCTTTCACTGTTCTGATAATCCTCGTCCAGAGATACGCTCACTCGATTGCTGCTCCTGCGCATACGCCAGTAACCATGCACCAGTACCGCCACGACAAATATCGGACCAATGATGAACAACCAATCCCGCAATTCCATCGGCTCTCCCGTTGGGTTGATATTACACTGTAGCTAAGGCGACCGCTTCATCCATATCCACTGAGACCAGTCGGGAAACACCGGCCTCGTGCATCGTAACGCCCATCATTTGGTGAGCCATCTCCATGGCAATCTTGTTATGGGTAATGTAGACAAACTGAACTGTCCTGGACATCTCCTTGACAAGATCGGAGTAGCGTCCTGTATTGGTATCGTCAAGGGGTGCATCCACCTCGTCCAACAAACAAAATGGCGCCGGATTCAGACTGAAGATGGCAAAGATCAAGGCGATGGCTGCCAGCGCTTTTTCGCCACCCGACAAGGACTGGATGCTGGTGATCCGCTTACCCGGTGGTCGCGCCAGCAGACCGACACCTGTGTCGAGCAGATCCTCTCCGGTCATCTCGAGATAAGCGTGACCACCCCCAAACAGCTTGGGGAAAAGCTGCTGGAGTTTATTGTTGACTGAATCGAAGGTTTCCTTGAAACGGGTGCGCGTCTCTCTGTCTATTTTCCGGATTGCATTCTGCAGGATTTCCAAGGCCTCTTCCAGATCTTCATTTTGGGCGTCCAGATACTGCTTCCGTTCGGATTGGACCTTGTATTCCTCGATAGCCGCCAGATTGATCGGACCGAGACGATGCAATCGTTTACCAACGCGGACCAACTGCTCGTCCAAGGAATCTTCGTCCGCGTCTTCCGGCAAGCTGTCGACCGTTTCCTGCAGTTGAAAGTCCTCCTCCAACTGCTCTTTGACTGTGCCTCTTCGCACCTCCAACCCCTGCCAGTCCATCCGTACCCGATTGAGATTCTCGCCTGCCTGCTGGCTTTTCTCCTCGGTGTTGGCACGATCGTGTTCCAATTCGCGCAGCTTGTGTGCTATCTCCTCCACGCTCTGCCGGACTTTGGTGAGTTCCTGCTCCACGGCCAGTCGGCCGTCAAGCTGAACTTGCAGATCCCGCTGTAGATCGTTCCTGGGCGAATCGCTCTCCTCGATCGCGGTCTGAATCGCCGCGCGCCGGTTCTGCAATACGTGTAATTGACTGGTCAGCCGCTCGACCGCTTGCGTGGTGGAATCGAGCTGAGCGGTGACGGATTGTTTCTGCAGGGCCAGATGGTGAGTCGCATCCCTGTCATTCCTGGCAGTCAACCGAGCCTGGTCCAGAACCACTCGATTCTGGTCCCGTTCTTTGACCAGCTCCTCGCGCTGCAGCGCATCCGCCTCCATGCTGTTGAGGGCATGTTGCCATGACTGGCGGGAGACGCTCAGATCATGTCGATCCTGTTCCACCTGAACTCCGCTCTCAGCGATCTCCTTGTCGGTCCGCGCGCGATCGACCTTCAGCTGTTCAGCCTGAACTCTGCAGGCGCTCAACCGCGACTGAACTTCACCCTCCACTTTCTGCTGTTGCACGACGATTCGCTGGGTTTCCTCTCTTCTGGACTCCAGCTCGACCAATTGCTCATTGCCGCTTGCCAAGTTGGCTACGGCTTCAGCCACCTGTTTTTCAATCAGGCTGATCTCATCCTGTAACTGCAGCAACTCCTGCTGGCGCTTGATGACGCCGGTACTGGCATCGTTCTGCATGGCGAGGCGCAGCCAATTGCTGCCGATCCAAACACCCTCTTTAGTAATGACGGACTCATGCGGCGCCAATCGGCTTCGAAGCCGCAATGCCTCATCCAGATTGGAGCTTACGTAGACGCCGTTCAGCCAGGGAGTAATATCCCAATCACAGTGCACCCTGCTGGACAGCAGTCGGGATTCCCCCGGCGGCGGCGCAGTTTCCACACTGGTCTCCAGAAAACCGAGCGCACCTTTTTCAAAGTCAGCCAGCAGGTTGGCCACCGCATCGATATCTTCGATGCATACCGCCTGCAGGTGATCTCCCAGCACGGTTTCGACAGCCAGATCCCAGCCATCGTCCACACGCAACGCTTCGGCCAGTCTTTTCGCGTCTGCCAGAGCGTGTTTTTCCAGCCATGTCACGCCGAGGTCATCCTGCTGACCCAGTGCCGCCTGTTGTAGTGCTTCAAGCGACGCCCGGCGCCCGATGAGGCTTTGCAGACGGCTGCGAAGTTCATCCAGGTGGTGGCTCAGTAGATTGTTGTTCTCACGCTGCGACGCAATCTCATTGACTAGGTCATCCACTCTGGCCTGGCTGCCCTGTAACTCACCGGTTATGCCGGCCAAGCGCTCTTCCAGGGGCACGATCTCCTCTTCGATCATCACCTGCTGCAGTCGTTGACTCTCCTGGTCCAGGACCTGCAGACGATCGTTGAGCCTGTCTATGGATTGATCAAGATGCGAGATCCGGGATTGCTCGACCTCTGCCAGTTGCCTCGATTCGGCAGCGCCATCGTTGAATCGATCCCAGCGCAACTGCCACTGATGCATGTTCTCTTCAGCCTCGGTCAACGCGCTGACGGCGAGTTGCTCCTTGCTTTGCGCCGCTTGCAGACCCGGTTCGACGTTCTCTAGCTGCGCGCTCAATTCCTCGATCTTACGCTGATCGGCATCCAGATCCGAATCCACTTTCTGCCAGTTTTCCTTTACCTGTAGCAGGTCCTCATCGAGCTGGCTGGCCCTTTCCTGCTGGTACTGGATGCTCTCTTCGATGCGGGCAATCTCGGTGCCCAAATCGTAATATCGTTTCTGCACCAGATCGCTGTTGTCCGATAGTTCTGCGTGCAACTCGCGCTGTTTTTCGATACCCGCATCGATGCCACGCATTTCTGCCGTAACCGCATCCTGCTCGACCTGCAAGCGGCCAATTTCCTGCTCCCGGCTGAGCACCTGATCGTTGAGTTCCACCCAGCGAACCGCGTACAACTGCGCTCTGGCAAAGCGCTCTTCCTGTTTCAGCGTCTTGTACCTTTCCGCAGCTCTTGCCTGACGCTGCAGATGATGTATTTGGCGATCCAACTCTTCGCGAAGGTCCATCAGGCGTTCGAGATTGTCCTTGGTACGCGCGATACGCCGTTCAGTTTCCCGGCGCCTTTCCTTGTACTTGGAAATGCCGGCGGCCTCTTCCAAGTAAACCCGAAGTTCCTCCGGTTTCGCGTCGATAAGCTGACTGATCATGCCCTGTTCGATGATGGAGTAACTGCGGGGTCCGAGACCGGTTCCCAAAAAGGCATCGGTGATATCTTTGCGACGGCACTTATGGCCATTGAGTAGATACTGCGAGGTGCCATCCCGCGAGACTTTGCGCTGGATGGACAGATCATTGTAGCGGTTGAACTCCCCGTTCAGAGTGCCTTCAGCATCGTCGAACAGCAGTTCTATGCTGGCCTGACCAACCGGTTTCCGAGTGTTGCTGCCGTTGAATATGACATCGGTCATGGATGCGCCGCGCAGGTTCTTGGCTGAGCTTTCACCCAGCACCCAGCGAATGGCATCGATGATGTTTGACTTGCCGCAGCCGTTGGGGCCGACGATTGCACAAAGATTACTGGGGAAGGAAACTGTTGTAGGATCTACAAAGGACTTAAAACCCGACAGCTTAATGGCCCGCAAACGCATATATAGAATCTAACTCCAGGGGCTCGATTAGATGAACCGTAGACAAGTCGGCTGATTTTGGCCCATTCTATCATAACTTCCAAGACTGCTAGTTTTCCACAGCCTCATTCTGCGTGGATTCGCGCCGTTGACATGGCTTAACCGGGTGGGTTTGGTGAGGTCAGTAGAGGTCGGCCGGCCGCTGAACGATCCTACTGAACCGCTTCAGATATCCGCAGTTTGATGACCGAGTGGTCCTTGTCCAGCGTGAGGGGAGCGGATATTGCCTGCCAATCGCCGGATTTGGCGACCACGTCTCCCGACACTGCGACCCTGGCGACGATCTGTACTTCTTTGACGGTTGCCAAAGTGAAGTTTGGATTCATTGACATGGAGTCATCCAGGCGCACCAGGGTTGGGAGATCGGCGACCGTTAGCTTCTTGGCTACCAAGGGCATGGGCGGCCCCTGTGCTGCTCGCGCAAAGACAAAGACCACATCGTCTTTTGACACGGCGATCTCGGCATCGATCTCAACCAACACATCCAACGATTTGGTGGCGCTCGCCTGCTGTTTCTGGGCAGCGCCTCCAGGCAATTGCGCAGAAGCCTGGGCAATCAGGTCTCTGATGGATTCCGCATGTTCTTCCCCAAGGCCCAGCCGCAGCATCTTGTTGAAATAATCGATCGCCACCTGGTATTCGCGTCGCTTGAACGCATCCATGCCGAGAATCTCCATGACGTTCGGTGAATTCGGGTCAAGAGACAGGGCCTCGTCCATGATTTTCTTCACCCTGGCGGTGACCCTACGCCCATCTGCAAGATACATGGCCTGTGCCTGGTTGGACAGCAACGCGGCATCTTCGGGAAAACTGATGAGCAGATGGTCAAATGCTTCTACCGCCTCGACGTAGCTGCCGCGCGTCAGCATGGAGCGAGCCAGCAAAAACCAAGCTTCGTGATTATCCGGTTGCTCAGCCAACCTCTCTTGCAGGCTTGCCAGCGCCACGTCCATATTGCGTTGCTCATGGGGCGCTCTCTCAGGTAGCTGCAACTGCTGGGCGAGTTCAACATCCGCCATGGAACCCATGGATGCCCCCCAATCCGCGTATAGCAGGATGGCCATTAACGGTATCGCGCATGCAGCGCCAATGGGAATCCACCTGGAGCCGGAATGCTCATCGCCGATCGTCTGCGCGTCAGAAGCGTCCGATAGCAGGGTCTGTTCCAGTTCAGCTTTGCAGACGGCAAATTCCTCGTCGCTCAGGTCGCCACTGTCCCTACCCGATTCAAGCTCCGCCAGTCGCTCTCTATAGATGGAGACGTTGGCCTCGTTACGATGCAGGTTCCGGGACTGGACATCGTCGCCGGACTGGTCGGTCGCCTGAGTGCGATTTCCTGACAACAGCAACGGCACGAAGATGAAGCCGGAGGCGATAACGGAGAGCAGAGTGGCCAGAATCCAAAAAGTGGTCATGTAGATCTACTATTTCTTTTGAGAAGGGGATGGCTGCGAAGGGGATTGGTCCAGTAGCTGCTTGAGTCTGGACTCATCGTCCAGTGTCAGTGCAGCACTTTCAGCTCTGCCCCTGCTGAACACATACCGGACAAAGACCCAGATGGCAATGGCCAGGATCAGTACCGGACCAAACCAGAGTAACAAGGTACCGGCCTTCACCCGGGGGCGGTAGAGGATGAAATCACCATATCGCTGATACATGAACTCACGGATGTCGGCGTCGCTCATGCCCTCTAGTACAAGGCGGTGTATCTCTCTGCGTAGATCCTTGGCAATCATGGCATCCGATCCCGCCAGATTTGTATTCAGGCACTGGGGACAACGCAGTTCTTCGACCAGCACCTGGTAACGCTGCCTGGAAGCGTCATCGGGAAACTCGTAACTGTCGATGGCGGCCACGGCGGGGCCAGCCAGCAGCAGCGAAGTCAGTATCAGCAACAGCGAAGACCGCTTCACGTGAACTCGCCGGCTGTATTTGTGCACAAGCAACGCAACTGGGCTCACTCTATTCGCCTTGTGATCCATTCTGCTTAAACTCCAGGACCATGGGACGCAGTGTGTTTTGCCAGATTTCATCTGTGACCGCACCGACATGACGAAAGTGGATGACGCCGCTCGCATCCATCAGGAATGTTTCCGGGGCACCGTAGACGCCGAGGTCGATGCCGAGCTTGCCCTGGGTATCTGCCAAGGTTACCCAGTAGGGATCACCCAACTTAAGCAACCATTGCTGCGCCTTCGCCACGTCGTCATTGTAATTGACACCCACCAGCCTGACTGTACCCTCGCGGGCGATCTTGAGCAGTTGTTGATGTTCAGCAACACAGCTTGGGCACCAGGTTGCCCATACGTTCAGCAGCGTGACCTCACCTAACAGATCTTCTGAAGTGACCCAGCGCTCCAAATCCTTGACGTCAGCCAGTTTGAACTGAGGAAGTGGTTTACCCACCAGCACTGACGGCAGGCGGTGAGGATCTTCCAGAAAAAATCCTGCTCCCAGTACGAACGCCAACAGTATGAATGCTGCTAACGGTATGAATAAAGCTGCTTTACTCAAAAGACATCTCTGTTGATCAGGAGGTTCTGACCGATTCCGTTTCGTTTCCTGTTTGGGTTCCACCAGGGGATTCAGTTTGCACTTCGGCAGTGCGTCTTGCCCGCACCAGTCGATATCTCCTGTCAAGCACGGTCAACAACCCGCCGATGGAAAGCAACAGGCCGCCCCCCCAGATCCACCTTACAAAGGGTTTGTGGTGAACGCGGACTGCCCATGCGCCACCTACGCCGAGCGGCTCTCCCAGAGCCACATAGATGTCCCTGAACAGGCCCGGATCGATATCAGCTTCCGTCATCGGTTGTCCGGACGCCCCATATACTCTCTTTTCCGGGTTGAGATTGAACAGGTACTTTCCGTTCCGGCGCACTTCGAAATCACCCCGATCAGCGATGTAATTGGGACCCTTTACCTTGTCGACTGCTACCATCAGAAACTCAAGCTCACCGAGGGTCACACTCTCTCCCGGAGACACGCGCACATCGATCTCATCACTGTAGTAGGATGTAAGACAGACACCGGCTACCGCCACGGCGATGCCAAGGTGGCCCAACAACATGCCCCAATAGGAGGGCGAGAATCGCAGGATCGCTTTGAGACGATCTGCGTACGTCTGTTTATTGCTGACCTTTGCATACAGATCCAGCAGCAGGGCCAGTATTATCCACAATGACAAAAAGACCGACAACAGTACCAACAGATCCAGCGTAGGCGCAAACACCAGGAGCAAGCCGATAGAGCTTACCAGGCTGATCGCCAACAGGGGTACCTGGCTGCGTATCAGGCTTTTGAAGGAAGTCGTCTTCCAGCGTGCATGGGGGCCTAACACCATAAACACCAACAGGACAAAGACTATCGGCACGAACACGGTATTGAAATAAGGCGGGCCCACCGAGATCTTCTTGCCGCCGGTCATGGCCTCGTAGATCAGTGGATAGATGGTTCCCAACAACACTGCTGCTGCCGCGACCAACAGCAGAACATTGTTAACCAGCATAAACGACTCCCTGGAAACGAAGCTAAAGCCAACCCGGTTGCTTATGCTGCCAACGCGAACGGCAAACAGTGCCAAAGATCCACCGATCACAACGACCAGGAATGCCAGGATGAACATACCACGGGCCGGGTCTACTGCGAAGGCGTGCACGGAGGTCAGCACACCGGACCTCACCAGGAAGGCACCGAGAAGACTCAGAGAGAAAGCGAATATCGCCAGCAACACCGTCCAGGTTTTGAATACACCCCTCTTTTCACTCGCCGCCAGCGAGTGAATTAAGGCGGTACCCACCAGCCAGGGCATAAACGAAGCGTTCTCTACCGCATCCCAGAACCACCAGCCGCCCCAGCCCAATTCATAATAGGCCCACCAACTGCCTAGCGTGATGCCGGCGGCCAGGAATGCCCAGGCGGTGTTGGCCCAGGGTCGCGACCACTTGGCCCAGGCAGCATCCAGGCGTCCGCTCAACAAAGCGGCGATGGCAAATGCAAACGGGACGGAGAAACCCACGTAACCCATGAACAGCAGCGGCGGATGTACGATCAATCCGATGTCCTGCAAGAGTGGATTCAGATCACTTCCCTCCGAGGGAAACACCGGCAGCGATCGATCAAACGGATTGGAGGTAAACAGAATGAACAGCAGGAATCCGACCGACAGGGCACCCAAAACCGACAATACCCGGGCGCGCATGTCCAGCGGCAAGCCACGACTGAAAAAACTGACGGCGAACGTCCAGCCGGTCGCCACCAGAATCCACAGCAGGAACGAACCTTCATGTGCTCCCCAGACGGCGGACACTTTGTAGAAGACCGGCAACTGGGTGTTGGAGTTTCGGGCCACGTAACTCACCGAGAAGTCATCGTTTACGAATGCAGCCATCAGGCAGCCGAAGCTCAACGACACGAACACAAACAATCCTGTGGCCAGGGAACCACCCAGATTCATCCACTGCATGTTATTGCGAGACACGCCCAGCATCGGCACGACTGCCAGCATCGTGGCGAGACCCAACGCTAAGATCAAACTAAAGTGACCCAATTCCGGTATCATCTATTTATTCGTCCACTTAAATAATCTGTTGGTTTGTTGGTAGAGAAATGGCTCTCTCGGCAGGACTTGGCTGGCCGCACCTGGCCGGCCGCACCTAGCCGGCCACACCTAGCCGGCCGCAAGTATCACCAAGCCTAGTTCAACTTGCCGGTTGGATGGACTTCCTCGACCATCCCTTCCAATTCCGGCGGCATGTACTTTTCATCATGCTTGGCTAACACCTCATCGGCATGGAATATTCCGGTCGCATCAAGCTGACCCAATGCAATGACGCCTTGGCCCTCTCTAAACAGATCCGGCAGGATCCCCATGTATTCCACCCGGACAACCGATCCTTTCAAGTCGGTTACATCGAAGCCGACTTTCAGTGATTGCGGATCACGATGCAGGCTATCGACCATCACCAGTCCACCGGCGCGGATGGTTTTGCCGACCGGCGCCTCTCCGGCAAGGATCTGTTCCGGCGAGAAAAACAGGTTGAGATTCTCGTTGAGGGCCAGCAGCGCCAGCCCCACCGACACTGATGAGGCAGCGACGATAAACACAACTACAAACAGTCGCCTTTTTCTGTGTGGTTTCATTTTGCCAAATTTCATAATCGACTCTACTCTTGCTCGCTTTCTCGCGCCAATTCGCGTCTCATCCCTGACCCATTGTGTACGAAGCTCCCTCGCCAGGATCTCGGTGCGCATTCGCATGATCCAGGTGGTAAAGAAGAAACAGTAAAACCCCAGCACCATGACCAGCAGAGGCAGCAACATCTCTGGCGCAACGGTCGATTCTTCAGTCAGTTTGATGGAAGACGGTTGATGCAGAGTTTTCCACCACTCAACCGAAAACTTGATGATGGGAATGTTGACCATTCCCACCAGACCCAGGATTGCACACGCTTTTCCGGCAGCTTCCTTGTCTTCCATGGCTGACCGCAGGGCAATGATTCCCATAAACAGGAACAGCAATATCAGCATGGAAGTGAGGCGCGCATCCCAGACCCACCACGTACCCCAGGTCGGCTTGCCCCAGATGGCACCGGTGGCGATGGAGAGAAATGCTAACGACGCGCCAATGGGAGCACAACACTTCATGCCGACGTCCGCCAGTTTGATCTTCCAGATCAGTCCAATGGCGCCAACAACGGCCATGATCATGTAGCTGGATTGAGCTAGAATCGAAGAGGGAACATGCATGTAGATGATCCGGTAGCTATTCCCCTGTTGGTAATCGGGAGGAGCGAACAACAGTCCCCACACGGTTCCGGTACACAACAACAGCACGCTCAATGCAGTCAGCCACGGCAGCATCATGCCGCCAATCTCGTAAAACCACTTGGGAGATGCCAGTTTATGCAGGAAGGACCACACGCTTAACCTCCTTGACTCAGGGAATCAAGTCCCGAACGATATGTTGTTCTAATAACAGGTATCCTAAGCTGTCCCGGGAGATCTGTAATTGACGTACATCACACTACCACAAGAGGTCATTTTGTGCTGCACTTGCCGGGCAGCGTCCCGCACGGCTCTACCCGACCTAGCCAGCCGCGCTGACACGCAAGCTGGCCGCAGTTGCCAGCGGCGACAGTCCAATGCCCAAGGCGAGCAGAGCACTCATCCAGAGGAGTTGGCCTGCGTTTGAAAAACCGTTCAGGGTTGTTTCAACGGCACTTGTACCCAGAATCAAGACTGGGATATAGAGGGGCAGTATCAGTACCGAGATGAGAATACCCCCTTTTTTCAATCCCACGGTAAGTCCGGCACCGATCGACCCAATCAGACTGAGCAGCGGCGTACCGATCAGCAGCGTGACAACCAACGACCAGATCCCTTCCGCCGGCAGGTAAAACATCACCCCCAGCACGGGAGACAGCAAGGTTAACGGAAAGCCGGTCACCAGCCAGTGACTAACGACCTTCGCCACGACGATCAGAAAGAGCGGTTGCGGGCTGAGCAGAATTTGCTCCAGCGAACCGTCGTCGTAATCACCTTTGAATAGACCATCGATAGACAGAAGGGTTGCCAGCAACGCAGCCACCCAAAGCACCCCCGGCGCAATGGTCGACAGGATCTTGACAGAGGGGCCGATACCCAACGGAAAGAGAGACACGACAATGACAAAAAAGACCAGGGGGTTAAGCAGATCGGCCGCATTGCGATAGGCTATGGTCAGATCACGCTTGATCGTCTCAATAAAGACCCCACGATGAGTAGTGAAGTTGGCAGAAGTGTGGCTCTGCTTCTGCATCTTCACGAAGCGTTTGTGCATGACCACTGGATTTATAATGTTATAGCCCAGTACGGCGATTGCGATCCCGTATGCAGTCCACACAAAAAGTCCATGACCGCCCATCTGTACAAATTCTGAAAAACTATTGAAACTCATTATACGTCAAACACCATTTGAAACTTACGGAACACTGATCAATAGCAGACGTCGATACTCATAGTCGCTACTTCTTCTCATCCAGATCGATTGAACGCACTCTGTATTCCACCTGCAGCGGTTGATGGCTTGTCAAAATCACTTTGCCGTCCGCCTTGACATGAGATTCGATCAGGCGTTCCAGGTTCGCTACGCCGCCCCGGTCGATCGAACTGAACGGTTCATCCAGTATCCACAAATTGCCGCTGCCAGCGGTAAGATAAAGACGCGCCAGATTCACTCTTTTGTGCTGACCTGCAGACATTGAACTGCAGAAGACATCTTCATACCCTCTCAGACCCACTTGACTGAGTGCGGCCCATATCGATTCCGTTTCTGCAGGGTCGTTGCGAAGAGCGGATAGCCATTGCAGGTTCTCCTCCGCGGTCAGACAGCTCTTAACGCCACTGGCATGACCAACATACACCAACTGAGCAACATACTCCTCGAACACCTCGTGCATCGGTTGCTGATTCCAGATCAGCGATCCCTCGTAATGGTTGAACAGCCCACACAGAATTCGCAGCAGCGTCGTCTTACCGCTGCCGTTGGTACCCTCAACGCGCAAGATCTCCCCGGGCCGAACCGTCAGGTCGAGATTCTCGAACAGCAGCCTTTGATCCCGTTCGCAGCTGAGTTGTTCCGCCACCAATTCCAAATTATCCGTCTCCTCAAATACGCCCTATTCGTGAATCTACACCTGCTCCAGCGCGGCAATTATATCGAAAATGAACAGCGGTATGGTTTTAAATCTGATCGAAGCTCATTTGTATGGATTTCAGACCGGGAAAGACCCGCCTCACACCTACTGACCGCTAGTCGCCAGTAGATAACAGTTGGCGAAAGCCTGCTGTTATTACCGCATGACATCAATTCCCATGTTGCCCACCCATGTGACAGGTAGTGCAATATGGCTTCAGTTGTCTACGCGATCATCTTCAAAGGTGAAATCCTGGAGGGATTCGAGAGCTTCTCGGTCAAGGCCCACCTTGCCAAGATGCTGAAGGCGGACCATGAAAAGATGGCAACGCTCTTCTCGGGCAAACAGATCGTATTGAAGAGAACCGAGGAAAAACAGCAGGCCCTCAAGTACGGTTCGGCTCTCAAAAAGGCCGGCGCAGATGTCAAAATCCGCGTCATCAAGAGCGCAGAAAAAGCGCCGGCACCACCTCAGACAGCGAGTGCGGACAGCACGGATGGTGATTCTCTAACGCTGCGTGCCAATGAAGGCAATATCTTCGATGCCGAACCGGCACAGGTAGTGCCAGATGTCGATACCAGCGGGCTCTCCATGAAGGAAGTGGGCGAGGGATTACTGGCAGAACCAGCGGAAGAGATGACACTGGACCTGGACCTCAGCGATATCTCCATGGCAGAGGTCGGCGAAGGAACGCTGGGTGAACCCAAAGAGGAAGTCGAGGAAGTCGAAGCCCCGGACTTCGGCATGGACGAACCGGGCGCGATGCTGGAGACGCTGAAAGAGGAAGTCGAACTGCTGGATCCGGATACCAGCGCGCTCTCCATGGCGGAAGCCGGGTCCGATCTTCTCAATCCCGAAGATAGGGATCAGGGCCCAGAGCCGGAAGCTCCCGACACCAGCAGTATTCAGTTTGAAACCAATCCTGACAGCTGAGGCACGCCTGCAAGCCTGTCCAGATCTTCCGGCCGATCGATATCCCAAAGTTCTTCGAGCAGACTCCAGCGCCAGTGCAGGTCGTCGAGCCTGCGACAAGTTTCTTCGCAAACGGTTTCCGCACCCCAGTTGATTTGCTCGAATAGCGTGAGGTGACACTGCCTTAAGCCGAGCAGCACATAACCACCATCCTCAGCAGGCCCAACGACCGCATCATAGCCGCGCTGCAATTTAGTAAGAGCGGATTCCAGATAGCCGGCGCTCATGAGGGGACAATCACCGCCGATCAATACCACCGACTGGGCTCGCATTCGTGCATCCATCGTTGCGTTATACATCCTCATGCCCAAGTCCGCACCGCTTTGCACAAACAGCTCGACAGAGTCCAATTCGGCCCACTCGGAAAAAAAGGGGTGCTTGGCATCGGGTGTAACCCAGATCTCAAGAGGGCAGAGATGGGCATCGAGAACAGTCTGGACAGCGTGGCGCAATAATCGAGTATAGAGCTGGCTGGCCGCCTCGCTCCCCAATGCCGGAATCAGCCTCGTCTTGACCTTGCCTGGCTGCGGCGTTCTGCAAAACAGCAGGATCCTCGCATCGGGAAATTGCATGAGTCTCGCGGTCAGCGCTCCGTGCTAGCGATAATAGAGATGTACCAGTCTGGCAGGATCGGCGCCAAAAAAGTAGGCCAGGCGCAGACGCCACATCAGAAGCACTGTTCGTAAGATACCCTCCTGCTCCCATCTACGGCTGGATGTGGTAACCGGACTGCGGATGCAAAATGGTCTCGACATTTTCTTCAGCTTTTTGCAGAGCGCGATGTCTTCCATAAAGGGAATCGGCATGAATCCACCCAAGCGGCTGAACACCGGGCGCTTTATAAAGATCGCCTGGTCACCGGTAGCGATCCCGGTAAGGCGCGAACGCCAGTTGATGAAGAATTCGATAATGCGAAACAGGTAGTGGCTGCCACTGAGTCTGACATCGAAACGTCCCCAACTGGATTCGGACTCCCAGAATCTGCCAGCCAATAATTCACGGAAGCGATTCGGCAGGCTGGTATCAGCATGCAGGAACAGCAGGATGTCTCCGGTAGCACTATCCACCCCTCGATTCATCTGCTGAGCTCGTCCCGGGGCTGATTCCACGATGGAATCTGCGAACCGTGCCGCGAGTTCCGCGGTGCTGTCGCCACTGCCACCATCGACAACAATGATTTCGATGTTCTGGCTGCGGTAGGGCTGCAACCCTCTCAGAAAACCTACGATCTGCTCCCCTTCATTGAGCACGGGAATGACGATGGAAATCCTGGGCACGGACTCCTGCACCATCGATTTGATCGGCTTAACTAAGCGCACCGCCACAACTACTGCCCTGCCCTGCCGTACATCCATAACAGTGTTCGCCGACGGCAATCTCGCATCCTTCAAGGTCCATATCCATGACGTCTCTGAGGTGCGGTCGTGGCTTCCCCGCTGCCATCATCGGCAACGCCAACATCTGGTTGAAGTCACAATCGTAGACGTACCCCTGGTAATCGACGCTCATCAGATTTCTGCACATAACCGTGGCCAGATTGTTTTCCACAAACGAGTCACGCAACAGCGTCATATAGTCGACAAACTGATTCTTTGCCAGCAGGCGTGCGCCAAACCGACTGATCGGCATGTTGGCCAGGGCAAACAGATCGTTGAACACCACATCGTGTTTTGAAAACAGCTCTCTCTTATAATCCTGCAGGAGTTCACTCTGCGAGGGCGGCAAGCTGGGATCATCCGGGTTGTAAACCAGGTTCAGCTTAAGACTGCTATCCGGCTGACCGTAGCCAAACGAATTCAATCTTCGCAACCCGGCAATGCTGTCGCGAAACACCCCTTTGCCACGCTGTTTGTCCACATTCTGCTCCTGATAACAGGGCATCGAAGCAATCACAATCACCTGCTGATCGGCCAGAAATTCGGCGACATCCTCATATCCCGGTTCACCTAGAATGGTCGGATTACACCGATCCATCACATTGATACCAAGGGCCCGAGCCTGGCCAACCAGATATTTGAAATTCGAATTCATCTCCGGCGAGCCACCGGTTAGATCCAGAGTTTCCACCTGCCGCTGGCACAGAAACTCCAGCACGATTTCGACCGTTGCCAGATCCATCAATTCGGTACGCTTCGGACCTGCATCCACATGGCAGTGGGTGCAACTCAGATTGCACAGGTACCCAAGATTGACCTGCAGCGTATCCAAGGGTGCACGCTTAACTTTGGGGAAATCGGTTGCCAGCAACAGGGGTCTGGTCTCCAGCATTTTTTGGTCCTTTTTTCGCGACGCCGCCTATTGTATTCCTAGACCACGAGATGGGTGAATTTATTTCACGCGCGATGGCCCAATGACCGGTTCAACTGTACAATAGCGGGCCTCGCCCTGATAGCTCAGCTCGGATAGAGCATCCGCCTCCTAAGCGGGGGGTCACAGGTTCGAATCCTGTTCAGGGCGCCAGTAACTCTTTGAAATAATTGCTTTTTTCAGCCAGAGCATGATGGCGCAAGTCCTGACATTTGCTCGGTGCAACCTTGGTGCTACCCATGAGAACAGTGACTGGCATACAGCCAGATCACGCCGGTCACGGTCGATCATTGGACCGCCCAATATGAATTCAGGGCACAGATAGGGCAATCAGGAGCCCTTCCAGGACCACCGATAGCATATTGATTTAAGCCAGTATCTGAGACGAACTCACCTACCCTTTTTCTAAATCCCGCCCACTGCAACCTTTCTGTAACCGGTCCGGTACGGGTGCAGAGATGTGGCGTCTAGCAATTTCCATCTGACTGATGGCGGGATTATGAGACACGATTTCTTGGTTGACTCCCGTCTTACATAGATGGGGGATATCCTGAAGGTTCGCGGTCGAGAACAGACAACCATTATTAGTAATCACGTTCACGTCCGTGCACGATGGCCGTTTGTGCTGAACAACATGTATCAGATTGTGTATTATGTGAATTCCCATATGATTTATATGGTTATTCCTATGTGCCCTCAGGGAGATATACGGTGCGTCTCACAAAGTCAGACATTGAGCACAAACTGCTAAAAGGAGACATCATCCCGTGGCGGGATGCTAATGGCAAAGATTGCCAGCTCAGATTGCGGGATCCTAAGGAAAGACGTCTTTTTGAATTCTTGCTTGACACGAAAGTCAGAGAGCCAAAGGGACTGCCCGAAGGCTTCATAAACGGTCTTTCGTAAGCGTCAAATAATCGCACCTAAAATTGTTGCCGCGTGTTCGGTATTCTGGTCTCTTTTTACAGGAGATCAGCATGGAGACTTTGCCAACGATTCCTGAAGATCAGGCAGGACGAGAAACCTTCTGGGCACATCACAT
>PVBE012280348.1_pt1 | contig 32909 bp, 21 predicted proteins | sample 1631181 | NCBI WGS metagenome assembly PVBE01 (sample SAMN08397723, study PRJNA350692) | Marine metagenome, whole genome shotgun sequencing project. | isolation source: water | place: Pacific Ocean | collected 2012-04
CAAAAATAGAAGCGCAAGGGATACGGTCCAAAATCGGCCCGTCGTCTGTATTGGTTTTCTGTTATTCATTGCATTTCCTCTGTTATTCATTATTGGATTTTTCTTCTTATTCCTTCAAAGGCAAAAAGCGCTCTCGATACTGACCTTACGGCCACACCTACTTCTTCTTCCTAACCCTTAGAGCAAAAACGCTCGAAGGACTAAGCCCTCCGGCGGCAAGGCCAAGACCTGCGGCAGTGACGCCTTTGATGAGATCGCGGCGATGTAGGCCGTCTCTGGACGTTCTGGGGTCTTCCACGATGTCTAAAATCACTTTCTTTTCCTGGACTCAAAAAAGGCTTCTATAGCCCCCATAGGTTCATGGTGGGTGGGAATCTCTTTACGCATCTTCTTTTTGATCGCCGCGTATTCAGGATTGTCCGCAAGGTTCGTCCACTCCCACTTGTCCTTCGTATGATCGTACAGTTCTTCCGTTCCGTCTTCGTAGGTGATGTAGCGATACCGTTTGGATCGAACGCCGTAGTTCTTGTACCCAAAAGTGGTTACCGTCGCATCATCCCAAGCGGCGTCCGGATTCTTCATCAATACAGAGAGGTCGTTGCCTTCCAACTGTCCTTCCGGAGGCTCGAGTCCGGTCAATGAGGCCAGGGTAGGATAGATGTCCAACAGGTTCGCCGGCTTCTCGGTAACGGTTCCTGGCTTGATTACGCCTGGCGCCACGCAGAGGAGATTGACCCGTGTGGCCCGTTCCCAAAGGGAGTACTTTCCCCAACGCCCTTTTTCGCCAAGCTGAAAGCCGTGGTCGCTCCACAGCACGATGATTGTGTTGTCGGCGTACTTTGAGTCCTCAAGCGCCCCAACGATCCGGCCAATGAGGTCATCTACCATGGAGGTGCACGCCAGGTAGGCCTGGATCGCCGGCTTCCATTGATTCATCGCCCTGATTTTCTTCAACCAGGGATTGTGGGCCATCCTGGCATGAGCCGCAGGCACATCATCCAGATCATCTTCCCGGAAACCTTCCGGAAGCTTGATGTCCTCCAGAGGGAATCGATCGAAATACTCCTGAGGCGCGTAGTTGGGCAGATGAGGCATAAAGATGCCGGCTCCCAGAAAGAAGGGCTCCTGCAATTCTTCATCTCGCAGTTTCTTCGCCGCCCAGTTGGCGGTGATGCCATCAGGGTGGTCGTCCACCGTTACGCCCGGGAGGCACGGTCCCCAATCCACCCTTCCCCACCCGTTCATGGGCAACTTGGAGGCAAATTTGAGGCCTTCGAAGGAAGGAAGGTCCTGCGTTTTACTCGGGAAATAATCATCGAAGCCACGGCCTTTGACTTCTCTCTGGAAATGACCGCCGTGAAACAGTTTTCCAACGCCGGCAACGTAGTAGCCATTCTGTTGGAAAAACTCGGGCAACAGAACCGAATTGTTGAGGATCGGATTTCTCGTAAACGAATTCTTGTTTATATAATTGCCTGAAGTCGACGGCCTAATCCCGCTCATGATGGCAGAGCGTGAAGGACCGCAGGCTGGCGCCGCGCAATGGGCATTCGCAAACAACATGCCCTTGGCCGCCAGCTGATCCATGTGCGGCGTCCTGGCCTGAGGGTTGCCCTTCAGCATGTCGGTCCAGTCATTCAGATCATCGATGGCGATGAACAGTACGTTTGGTTTTCCGGCCGGCTGGGCGGCGTTTCCTTGAATGGGCATGCCTGCCACGCAAAGCAGCAAGACGGAGAGAGCGAGGATCGTTAGTTGATTCTTTGTTTTCACTCTATATTCCTCGAATTGGCGGATGCTGACTAATCAACTATCTCACTTTGTAGAACTCTTCCACCGCAGAGGCAGTGATCTTTCCGAGCCTGATATAGCCCTCGGAGCTGAAGTGGATCCCATCTGCTCCTGTTGGAACCTTACCGGGATGGATCGTGGTAACATTGGGGATCTCACGACCTGCTCCGTTCTGCGCGGCGATGACCGCCGCAATATACGGGCGTTTGCCTGCAATTTTTCTCAGCTCGGCCCAGCTGGCGTCATTCATGTAGCTCAGGAATGATTCCAGCAACTCATCCTTCTTCACCAGGGTTGTGCCCGCCGGCTTCTTGACCTTCTGCAAGGCTGCGTCACTGATCTTGGATAGTGCCGTTCTGAGCAAATCCTCGTCGCTCATGGACGCCGGCACAAATACCGGGAGGTCCGGAGCGCCCAGATCCTTGCGAAGGTCCAACACAAGTTGTTTGAAGGTGTCGTAGTACTCATATGCAAGGACTTTCTTCGTTCCGTCCGCGGCTCCCTGCTTCCAAAAGAAACCGCAAAACTCTGGGTCTGAATTTCGTTTGGCTTCGGCGACGGCATGCATCAGATCCTTGTACAGCGATCCCTTCTTCCCATCGAAGGTCAGGTTGGCACGATCGAAGGACCAATTCTTCTCGAAGCCGCGTATACCCGTTCCACCGCTTGAAACCTTGATGATGCCAATCGTGTCGTTCGGCCAGAATTCGGCAAGCTGATGAGCGAATGATACTCCCGGCCCAAATCGCTGGGTTGGTACGAAATACTCCCAGCTGCCATTCGCCCAGATTCGGATGCGGTCGTGTTTTTCAGTGTATGGTGCTTTCAGTTCACGCGCCCGCGCTGTTCCATGCATGTTGGACTGCCCCATCAGCACGAATACGCGAAACTTTCCAGCCTCAGGGATCGGCGCCGGGCCACCGCCCATCGTGTTGGCCTGCTGCAGACCAATCGTCTTCCACTTCGCTTCTACATCTGATCCGAATGCGCTCGCATCGGAGGTTCGTGCCTGCTGAGCATTCACCGGCACGACACCAGTGCCGCACGATACCAGTGCGAAGACCCATGAAATCCTCAACAGACAGTTCACGATTCGACTCTCCTCTTTCATTTGCCGACCTCAGAACTTCCAGCTGATGGTTTCGATGCTTTCAGATACGCCACAAGGTCCGCGATCTCTTCCGGCTTCAGCAATTTGTCGAGCCCCTCGGGCATCAAAGAGACGTTTGAGTACCTTGCATGTTCGATATCCTGAAACGCGACCGCTTTCACGTCTCCTTCTGCTGACGAAAGGAACATCTCGTCCACCGTCTCTTTCACCATCAGTCCGGATACCACCTTGCCACCCTTCGTTACGACATTCACAACCTCGTGGTAGCGAGCAATGGATGCACTGGGGAAGACAACCGCTTCCAACAGGTCCCGCTCGCTACGAATCGCGCCAATCCACGTCAGGTCAGGCCCCAGTCGAACGCCCTTCTCCCCCTTGAGATGGCACGTGATGCACTTCGACCTGTCGCGATTGTTGAACAGTTTCTCTCCCCGCTGCGCATCGCCCTTTGGCAGGAACGCTGCCAGCTCATCGAGACGTTGCTTCTGATGGGCGAGCTTCTCTTGATCTGGCTTCTGCCATCTCGCAGGCAGGATCTCTGGATAGGAATCTGTTGAGACCTTTCGTAGATCCGCCTTCCGCATGAGGCGTACTTGTTTGGCGAGTGGATGGCCTGTGGGCAGGCTTCGCACATCCCCAATTTCATAGAGCGCATGAACGATGGCATGACTTAGGAATGGGTCAGTAGAAGAGGTCTGCAACAGAGGTTGAACCGCTTCGCTATCCCCAATTCTGCCGAGGGCCATCGCAGCCAAGCGACGTAGTTGCGGGTCATGGTGGGAAAGCAACTTTATGAGCGGCTTCAGGGCGTCTCGATCACGCCACAACGCCGCGCTGTGGATCGCCGCCGCGCAGACGTCAGATGCCTCCGCACTCAACAATTCTCGAACGGCATCACGCGCTCGTTGGCCTGGGATCCGATGCAACGTCCAGACCACCGGAAGGCAGGGACTAGCCGTGCGCAGAGCGTCGATGTTGTTTGCCGTGGCCAGTGCATCGATGGCGCGCTTAACAACTTCTGGCCGCGAATCGGAAAGCCAACTGATTTGAGGCTGATTCCAAGCCAACTTATGGCCGCGCGAATCGACGGGCCGGTGCGAATCCCTCTTCTGAATCCGATAGATGGCACCCAGAACATCTGGCTTGGCGATCTTCGATGTCGGACAACAAATCATGTACCAACTGCCCGTGTCGGCGACGAGCAAGCTGCCGTCCGCATCTTCGATCACATCCGTCGGATGAAAATCGGATTGATCGCTCTCAAGGAGCGTGCTTGTTTCAGCAGCATGGGTCGATCCGGATTTGGACAATCGGTGTCTCGACACACGGCGAGTGTTAAATTCCGTGAGGACAAGATCTCCTTTCAAGCCGAACGCGCCATGTCGCGGCATTACGATGCCGGAAGGCGCCGCGGGGCCCAGTTGCGCCAGTATCGGCAGGAATCCTCCCGTGTTGGGATGGGGAGTGAGCACTCGCGGATTCTTCCGACCGTACGTTCCTCCGTACACCGCATGCAGAATGCCGTCCCGTCGCCCTGGTTGGGAAAGGTCGAAGAACGTCCCGCTGAGAAACCGCTCGCCGGTTTCGCTGAACGCCAAGCCAACGGGGTTGTTCATTCCGCCCGTGATGACCATTTCCAGCTGGCTGCCGTCCGGACGGGCGCGATAGATGTGCGCGGCGTGGGACCTAAGCGTTTTGCCGTTCGCCAACTCGTGCTCCTGCCCAGCGAACGCTCCCTTGCACCAATAGAAGAATCCATCCGGTCCAAGATACGGACCGTGCATGTCATTGCCGCACCTTTCGATCGAACCGCCATCGAACCAAACGGTTCGTTCGTCCGCGACGTGGTCCCCATCGGAATCGCGGAGTTTCCAAATATGCGGCGGGGCGCCTACATAGACAGCACCCTTGTGAACCAAAATGCCTTCCGGCAAGGGCAGTTTGTCGGAAAACACCGTCGACTGATCGAAGACGCCGTCTCCGTCGCGATCAACCAATCGCAACACTCGATGCTGGGGGTCTTTCAGTTGAACCGTCGCTTTGTCCGTGTTTCCCGAGCTGTCCGTGACGTAGAGCACTCCATCCACATCAAAGTACATGTGCATCGGCCGCTGCACCAATGGTGGCGCGGCGACACGCTTCAGCTCATATCCGTCTGGAACCGTGAACGTGTGAGGCGCCAACTCAACGGTCTCAGCTCCATGCGCAGTCAAGCAAACGCAAAAGGCGGCAAGGGCGACCAGAACCGAAAATCTATAGTTTGTGAACATGGCAAGTCTTCAAATTCACACTGGTTCGCTTCAGTGGTTCTATTTCATTCACTAGGCTGACGTTTTGTTGAGGTCACAGGATTGTCAGCGATCAGACGGTTGATGAGCTTCGCGAGTTGCTCGGAAGCATCTTCTTGGAGGAAGTGGCTCGCGTTCCTGATGATGGTGTGTGGCTGACCTTTGGCGCCGGGCACACGTTTCTGAAAAACTTTTTCGCCGCCGGAAGTAATGGGGTCGCTATCGCTGAATGTTGTCAAGAATGGTTTGTCGAACTCGCTGAGTACTTTCCAGGCTCGGCGATTCGTCGCCTGTTGACTCCGGACCAACGTCGGCATGACTCGCGGACCTGCGACATAGCGTTCATCTGGAAAGGGCGCACGATAGGCATCCAATTCAGCCTCGGTCAATTCGCGTACGGTGGCGACTTGCAGGATGATGCCGCAGTCGAATTCGGGCACGGTCTGACTGTACTTCAGCCAGCCGTTGAATCCTTCTTCGAACTTGAGTTCCGCGTTCGGATCCGGCTTGTTCCACTGGCGACCGATAACAAGACCGTCATCACCTCGGCCGGCCGGTAACGCGGCGTTACCGGCGACGACACGAGCAAATCGATCGGGCTCGCCGGTGACGACCCGAAGTCCGATCAAGCTGCCCCAGTCCTGGCAAAACAGCGTGACATTCTGCAAGTCGAGTTCGGTGACGAATTGCATCATCGAATCGACATGAAACTGGTAGGAGTGGTCTGAGCGTTTGGCGGGTTTGTCCGATTTTCCGAAGCCAATCAAATCGGGCGCGATCACGCGGTTCCCGGCAGCCACTAATGGCGGGATCATCTTGCGATAGAGATAGCTCCAGGAAGGTTCACCGTGCAGCAACAGAACGGGATCGGCATCCCGTGGCCCCACATCGACATAGTGCATCCGCAGTTTTCCGATCTTGCTATCGACTTCAACATAATGCGGCGCGAAAGGATAGTCGTCTAATTCCTCGAATCGCTCATCCGGCGTGCGAAACACGCCTGGGCGAATCTCCTCCGCAGCCGCAGAGATTGCGTGGCCACACATGATCAAGACCATGAAGCACGGTTTCGTCTTGCCCATCATTGGGTTTCTCTTCGTTTACAAACTCGGTAGTTATCCAGTTAACGGAAGCCGCTATGGCCGTTCGAAGCGGGCCGTCAGCGGCGTTGGTAAATGCCGTGCGACGACGACGGATCAGCTTTTCAATTCACGGTTCATTGATCTCTTCTCGAAAAGCCAAGCATCCAATCGACCAACTCCACCGAGCGAAACACGGCAGCGTTTCCTTCGCTGTGATTGGCTCCGGGAAACTCCGAGTGCTTTACGTTTGTGTTGCTGGCTGCTTTCAGGCGTTCGACCATTCTCCGAATACCTGTGGTTCTTGCCCCATCTTCGCCTCCCGCCATGCCCCAAATTGGTAAGTTTACAAGGAGCTTCGCATCACCCGTTTCACCCGCCGGAAAACCACACGGAGCCGCTGCCGCAAAGCGTTCTGGCGACTCATTGATCCACACCCAGGTTCCCCATCCACCCATACTATGCCCCATCACATAGACACGGGTCTTGTCGATCTCCGGGTGGTTCTCCAGAAAATGGTCCAGCATCAGGTTGAGCGACTTTGCGTCCCAGATGTCCGTGGTGTTGGGCTCCAGTAAAACCAGGTCCCTTGCAGCGAACTCGGCCAACGCAAGGCCCTTGACCTCTGCTGACCGCGTGAGCTGTTTCTCCACGCTCATCGTTCTGCCCCCACCGCCATGAAGCGAAACCAGCAGTGGCAACTTTCCCACTGGCCTCTTCTTCGGAGATGCCAGGAACGCGATCTTCTTGAACTTGCCCAATCGTCGATGCAATTCGTCGGGCCACTCAATTAGCTCAACGTCGACATTCTGAGAACGACTGTTGAGCTCCGCGAGCGTCTTGGTGAGCCCAGTGACGTCTTGCTCACTTTCCAGGTAGGCCTCGGCAAAAAGCTTGCCCAAGGCCAATTGTCCGGCCGTGTTGAAATGCGGGTTCTTGGGATGGGATTCGAGGTCTCGAACAATGACCATCTTGGCGTTCGGAATTGCTTTCTCAGCATCCACCTGAGCCTTGATCACCCACTGCGCCCAAGCACGTGCCCCCTTCATCTTCTTGGGAGTCAGATCTGAAAGATCATCGGGAATACCTGCCGTCCTGTACGAACCGTAAAGGAATCGCAGGTCACCGAATCCGGAGTCCTTTCGAATCGCAGCCACGAGCGACTTCAGGTTGTCGAGATACTCTTTGGCAGTGTCCTCCCGTGTCATGTCGCGAGCCCCCTGTTGCCAGAGAAATCCGACGATCTCAATGTCTCCGGCGTCTTGAGCTTGCTTCACTTTGTCAATCAGGTTTTTGTACAGCGAGCCTCGCCCTCCCTGTCCGATTCGATCGGCATATTCTCGGCTCCAATCGGGTTTCCATGCCAAGATGCTGCTTCCTCCCGCGGCATACTTGATGATCCCGATGCGTTCGTCGGGAAACGCTTTTGCTAACTCATGGGCAAAACTGATCTCGGGGCCGAAGTGGAACTCGCGAAGCCCGTGGGAACGCTGAAGGTCAAAGGCTGGCGAATGCGGCTTGAGCGGCTGCCACTCCCCATCCTCGAACATCAGAACCCGGTCGCTGCCCTGGCGCAAATCCTTGGGCAACTTCGCGCTGTCGCCCCAGCCCCTCATGTTGGACTGGCCTGCAAGGATGAATGCTTTGATCGGCTTGTCTTCACCGTAGACCGTTGCGGTAAGAATCAGGGGCAGTACTGCGAGCTTTGGAAACAACCGAAAATGAAGCATTGACACCGCGTTCCTCATCACGTTTGTCATGGGTTCACCGATCTCCTTGTTGACGAATCGCGACGCGTACTTCATCGATCGTCAGTATGTCATCGCGATTGGCGTCAAGAAGGTCGAACAATCGCTGATGCTTTGTCGGAACCTCTGCCCGCTCGAGTTTCCCATCCTTGTTCTTATCCAGTTCGCGTAGTGCCTTCACGAGCGCAGCAGCTTTAATGGCCTGCCCACCAATGTTTAGTGCGCGGGTGTCACCAGAACTGCCTGAACCATCTACTGTTCTGGCGATCGGCTGCCCCGGCTTTGCGCCAGGAACGACATACTCGACATATCCGAGATGCATCTCATCCTCGGTTTGCTCGCCCCACCGAACGGTTTTGTTCGGATCAGGGTTGGCCGGATTGTTCTCGCTGTTATCAAACCAGCCCGTGAATCGAATTGAATCACCCTGACGCATCGTCTTGGGTTGCGCGAGCCGGTAAAAGAGTTGCCAGTTGAAATCGTAATGCGGGACATCGAGCAACCGTTCTTCTCCGTCGGAGCTCAACGCATCATAGCGAGCCGCCTTGCCACGCAAGTGCATGTGCGGCAGAAATCCAAGCAACTGAATATCGTGTGGAAGACGCATGGCAGCGACTTCTTGGTGATTGTCCGCACCCGGAGGAATGCGGAGTTGTCGATTTGCAATCCCCATCATTTTGACTTCGTGCTTGGGCGGTTCGTCGGCAAAAATCAAGCCAAGTCGAGTGTTGTCTTCGGTCGCCGTTCCGTTGGGCGTGTAGTGCATTTGGAAACGCAATGTGGCGCCTTTTGGCAACAGCCTTGCATATCCTTCTGGATAAACGTAGGTACTGTTCCCTGGGGCGTAGCCGGCCCATAGATCATTGCGACCACGTGACCTGCCCTTGTCGCCTTTCACCGAGACGATCACGTGGTGAACGACATCGATTTTCCCAGGGCGGATTTCGATGGCTTGAACCCATTTGTCTTCCGGCAAGTGTGTTTCGACAGTAACGTACTTGTAAGGCATGATTCCCGTTGCCTTGACGGGAAGCGGTTCTGGGAATTCAAAGACAGCGTCCGGTTTTCCAATCAACCATCCATCGGGGAACGATTTGGGCAAGGGAGCATCACGGGGGTCCCCTTCAGGCGTGCCTGCTTTCAACCAAGCGAAGAGATCCTTCTTTTCCAGTTCCGATAGTGAACGGTCGTTGGACCAGTGAAGCGAGTTCGACGGAGTGTCCTCGTCAGCGGGTTGCGGTGCCGCAAACCAGGGCGGCATGATTCCGCGTTTGATAACATTCTGAATCATCCCCGCGTAATCTTTGACCTCTTCATAGCTTTCCAGTGGAATCGGCGCGATGCCGCTGTCGCGATGGCAATCGATGCAATTCGCTTGAATGATGCGTGAGACGCGATTGTGGTACGTCACCTTCGTGTCGCTTCCGCTCACTTTGCCGTAGAACAGTTCACACCCGGGCGAAGTCGTTGCCTGCATTTCTGGCGTTCTGCCGTCCAGCAAGGAATCCAGCGCATCAGTGAGATAGCTCTTTCTTGGCGCATTTAACGCGTAACCGAACCCATACTGGTCGTCGACCGCTCCGCGATAGATCAGCGTTCGTGCCCGGTCCAGCACAAAGACCTCTGTCGTCGTCTCAGCACCCAGCACATGCGAAAGACTCTTCTGACCATCACGCACATATGGCCCTTGAAATCCATGAGTTTTCACGGCGTCTTGCAAACGTTCAATCTTCTCGGATTCATTGGGATTGATGAAGACAAACGCGACGTTCTTGTCGCGATACTGCCGTTCAATCGCCACCAACGATGGGGAATACTTCAAACACAACGGACAACCGGTTCCAGTCATCGCAAAGACCACGGCTTTTCGATCAGCAAAGTTGCTTAGCTGATGGTCCGTTCCGTCGATGTCCGTGAACGCCAGGTCGGGGATCTGCCGACCGACACCGTAGGAGCCCGGCTAGACGGGTCGAGGACCTTGGCGAACTGGTGATTCGGCAAACGACGTTGCGATCATGCTCACGACTAGTGAGCATGCAAGGGCTCCGGTGATAGCTTTCTTCATGAATATGATTCCAATGATTCGTCTGGATGAGGCGTTGGATTGTTCGTCAGTCGCTACTTAATAGGCGATTGGTGTCTACCTCGCCCGTCGTCGCTACTCCAATAGCTTGGCCACGAAGAAATCGACAAGTGATTCGTATTTGGGCTTCGCCCCGGGGTACTTCAGGTGAGCCTCGAAGTTCAGGACGTCCGCCTTTTCTTTGAGCGCAATTCCAAGGTTCACGTGGTGGATCAGCCAACCGCGAACTCTTTTGGGGTCGCTTGGGAGTTTGTCAGTCGGTGACATTCCGTAGCTCATGAAGATCGGCGGATCGTCAGCCGAGACGATGTTGAGTGCTGCATGCCGCGAAGCGATTTTGTTGGCTTCCTCCAGTGTTTTTGCGCCCCACATCGCGATTCGAGCCTTCTCCGGATCCCGTTCTCCGTTGAAGGACCGAGACAGCGATTCAATCTCTCTATCGTCGCCCAGCAGTGGGCCAATTGTTTTTCGCCAGAACTCGGCACTATTGGAAGTCTGTCCCCCCGCCGTTGCAGCACAAGTGAGCCGCGTCGACTCTCGTTCGATTGGGTCCTGACTATCGGGCCTGGCCATCTCGTCGGTGAAGGCCAGCCACATGCAGATTTGGGCGCCGGCGGAACCACCGAACGCGGCAACTTTGCTCTTGTCGATGTTCCATTCGTCTGCTTTGGAGCGCATGAATTGCAGAGCCCGCCTCGCGTCGTGATGGGCTGCAGGCAAAGGGGCGATCGTGACGTATCGGTAGTTGATGGCGGCGACCGATATACCGGCCTTCAGCAATTGAGACAGTTCGTTAGGCTTTAGCTTCTCTTTACTTCCCCCTCTGAAACCCCCGCCATGAATGTAGACGGCCAAGGGAGAAGGCTTGGTCGTGTCGGCCAGCCAGATGTCGAAGACCTGACGTTCGTGTTCGCCATATTTGACATTGGCGAAACTTGGCTTCTTCTTCGACTTGTTGTTCTCTTTGTTCGTTGTGGTGTTGGCCGGCTTTCGCTTCGCCCTGTTCGCGGCTGCGCGAAGTAGAGCCCGCTTTTCCGCTTCGGATAGAACACCGTCTCCGTCCTTGTCGGCTTTGGGATATCGCTTCAGAGCCTGCCGGCTTACGACCGCCTCTTCAGCATCGGAGATCACGCCATCCTTGTCGGTGTCGGCTTGCGGGAAGAGCTTGAGGATTTGCTTCTTGATGTTATCGTCCGCGCTGCAAGTTGACGCGCCGATCATCAACAGGATTGCGAGGCACACGCATTTCAGGGCAAGAGTTTGCTTCATGATCATTCTACTGAAGGAAGGGGACAGGTTTTGTTTCGAGACGCGGCGCGCCTCATTCAATCTGTGGCATCCAGCCGCTCAACTGGCCTATCGGCCGCGTGCTCGGAATGGTGATACCACTGGCTAGATAGCGTGGGCGTTTCGATCAGTTCAAATGTCCGTTGTCTGTCAGCGAAGTTCATTTCCGCCCAGAATACAACGCCGCTCGTCGCGTCCGCCTTGAGATTGATGACCGACGCGCCGCCACGGAGACTGGATCGACGTGTCGCTCGGACGTGGTGTTCAGCGGGAGTCGCTGAATTGACGAGTTCAATGTCATACCTGCGCTCAATGAGTCGAAGCAGACCAGACACTTCTAACAAGAGCGGCTCTTCCGGCGAAGCAAGAACACTGTGCAGCAGGCTCTTGTTCGGAATTCTCTTTTTCAACTCGGGAGCGAGCGTCCGAAAGTCGCTCGTGACGCAGACCGGTCCGTTACGTCGAGCCACCCAATAGTCCGTTCCGTCACTACCCATCACATAACCACCGTGTTCCGGCTGAACGACAAAGCGGCCTCCGCCACGAACAGTGATCACCAAGTCGCGCAGCGGCGACCCGCCTTGAGTTGTCTCGCGGGACTCGACCAGTCGGTACCTGCGGTCGACCATTTCCGCAGCGACCTGTTGCGCTCTCTGCAATACACTGCTGGCGCTGACGGACGATGGCCACAGAACCCCGGACGAGAGCATCAGAATGACGACGGCACAAACAACCAGTGACGTTGACGCCGCAATCAGTCGCAAACGCTGGCGATCACTCCGAACGACAGGCTCGTCGACTACTGGTTGCGGTGCGGGCCGTTCTGGCTCGATGGCGAGTTCAGTGGGAGGCTCGCGAAGAAAACCGTCACGCCCCAACGAATGCAGTCGCCCCTCCATCCGCATGTATGACAGAAATGTCTGTTTCGCCTCTCCAGATGAGGTCAACGCATCCGCAAGTTCCTTTTCCTGCTCTTCATTCAGAGTGCCGTCGAAATGCCCGATGATGAGATCCTCAAACTGATTCCGATTCTCTGCTTCGCCAGTCATGACAGTCCCTCCGCCAGCTGCATCCGCCGCTGAATGCATTCGTGCAACACTTTCCTGATCCGGCTAAGAGCACGTTGAACGGCTGCCGGTGTCGAACCTGTGCGTTTGGAGATTTCGTCGAAGCTGGAGTCACGTTCGTATCGCAATCAGTTCGCGCTTGTCGGTCGGCAGTCCGGCAAGGCACTGCCTCAGCGCCCCGGCTTCATCGCGGACGATTGAGCCTTCGGATTCGTCCTGAGTGAATGCGTTGGAAACGGCTTCCAGAAGCTGGGGCGACATTGCCCGACCGTGTCTCTCCGAGACCTCCTTCGCACGAATTGCGTGGAGCGCCTGCCGTCGAACCACCTCTTTCGCCCAAGCGCGGAAGTTGTGGATCGTCTCTGGCATCTCCGCTTTTTCCATCACCACAACGGCAGCGTTCTGATAGACCTCTTCAGCCAGTTCCGCGTCACGAGTCATCGCGTACAAATACCCCATGAACTCGCTGCGAAGCTGCAAGTACTGCTGAATCAGGGGCGTTTCGTCCATGTCCAGATCTCCTGATACCAAGTACGCCTGCGACCGATTCCAGACAGGCATTCTGGAAAATCCTGGAAAATAACCGGTCTATACACGGCACAGGCAAGGCCTGCATGGGCATTTGCGACAATCTGGCTCCGCTTGCGGATGCGACTATGGTTCTGATGGAACGAAGAAGCGGTCATCCGGCGTCACACGTCGTCACGGCACATCTACCACAGGGTCGGGCTTTGAGACAGAGTTGTTGGCCGATGTTATGCGGAACTTTCGAACTGAGAGCTTGCCATGTGCGAAGGTAAGCAGAACCATATTCTTGTCGCGGGCGAGGGCGGCGTGGTTGATTTCTGTGCGAAAGTCACCGATGGTCAGCGATGCCCGCTTCCCCTTCACGGTGAGTTGCATGCGCACCCACTTCCCGTTGACGGCCGGAAGATCGGGCATGCGCTCCGGCTTGATCGAATCCCCTTTGTTCTGCTTCGATGACTTTGTGGTCCAGGCAATCAGACGTGTGGGAACTTTCGACTTGCCGGCAGGGGCGTCTGGTCTTTCGTCGGCGAGCGTGACGCGGAAAATGTGCCCGTCGCCATTGAGCGTAAAAACAACGCGCCCACAATTCTCCGCTTTCATCTCGAACTCAATCGTGGAGTCGTTGAGCTCGCGAGGCCACTTCAGGATCGGCCCGTGGTTCTTGAACTGCTTGTAGAGAACCGGATCGGCAACGCAGCTGGCGACTCCGTTGTGAAACTGCCACTCGCCACGTTCCGCCTGTCGACCTTCAAGTTCCGCGCTACGGAATTCGTCGACGAATTCCTCGCCAGCAGCGACAGGTGCGACGATCAACAGTGCGATGCCAACAGAGATTCTGCTGAGAATCTTGGCGAACGGAAACGACAACGCGGTCACGTCGGATGAAGTGACAGACTTACTCATTTGATTTCGACTCCGGTTCGACGAGCAGCAGTTGCAAGGCGTCGAGGATCACGAAGCCGATTGTCCCTTCATTCCTGATTTGAATATCAGTCTCGGCATCCGCCTTGAGATCAACGGTGTCGATCGGACGAAAGGCTTTACCCTCGGGAAGCGGCACGGTTTGATCGACCAGAATTGTTTCACGATGAGTTCCTGACGAAACGGTTACGGGGACATTCTTCGCCCTGGTTTCGTGAGCTGAGTAGGCCATGAGTAGCTGATAGCGACCGGATTGCGGTGCCTTGAAGCGAAAGGTCGCGGTCGCTTTGCCGTCGCCTTTTGACGTCGAATCTTTTTCTCCGCTGAACACGTACCCGTGACCGATGTGTGGTTTGAAACTGGTTGAGCGCGACCAGTCGCCTTTCAGCCTGGCGCTCGCGTCATCGAGAACGATTCCTGGAAGCGACTTGGGATTGATCGATCCAGAAGTAGAGGCCTCGCTCACGCTTCGGGTTACTCCCGCCCTCGGAAGTGATGCCGGAGCTTCAGGCAGATCGGGCAAGTCCCCTGGCTCACGATATTGATAAACGAGCTGCGCCGCTTCACCTCGCGTAAGGTCTGCATCTGGATTGGAAACCGCGGGGACTTGTTTCTTATGCAGGCCGGAAAGGATTCTTACTGCCTGTGCGCCGCTTACTTTTTTATCCGGGTGAGCGAGGGCGGTCTTAAAGTCCTTGCTCGGTTCAAAGTCAAAGAACGGCTGCTTTGACTGCGTCGAGTAATCGTAAAGCGTTTCGATGTATTTGAAGGCGTGATGCCCGCGCGGTACGTCTGTGAAGTGTGAAGCTGTAATGCTGAGCGGAACCTGAAGTCCATTCACAGCCATTTGGGAAAACTCGCCCATGGTGATCGGTTCATTGGGGCGGAAGCGATAGGCTGTCAATTCGAGCGAGCCCAATCCTTTGGACTTCGCGGCTGTGTTGTAATCCTCGATATCCGGTCCGGCCACTGCGCCTAGCAGACTTAGCTTCTGCGCCGCAGTGAATGCGGGGGCATCGCCAGGAAGGTCGGTGTAGAAAAACAGAGTGCATCGCTGCTTTAAGAGTTCATCCTGGATTTGCTTAACGGGGACGTCTTTGAGTTCCTGCTTGTTGTCGATCGCCAGGGCGGCAGCGACGCCCGCAGCCTGCCCCAGCGCGGACCACACAGGCTCCATCCGGACACTGCACATGGCAACGTGCGTACAGGAAATACCCACAGGGAAAAGGATGCCGTTGTGCTGTTTGGGCACCAGGGTGCCGTAGGGAATCTGGTAGGGGCCTGTTGCATCGTGCAGGTGAAGCGTGCCTTCCGCAGCGCCTTTTCCGTAAGGCGGTTCCTGTCGGCCGTCCGGGCCCTGAACACGGTGTGCATCGATACCATAGACACCAATGGCAACCGAATCAGGAAGCAGCGGTCCGCGAAATCCGTCTCCGCGAAGATCCTTGTGCAGATCGCTTTCCGTTAGGGTGTAGAGTCCTTCGATGCGGCGACCCTGGCGAACATAGAGTCGGTACGGGAAGTTACCGTTGTCCTGGAACTCATCGTCGGGAAGACCGATGTTGGGTGAGCCGCCTTTGGTCTGAATGTAGTAAAGGTAGCCAAGGTCGTGGTTGTGATAGATTTTTTCGATCCGGGCACGTTCCTCCCAGTCGGCTAAGACCCAATGTGTCCCGTGTCCCACGAGATCGCCTCCCCAGGTGATGCCAAGTAAATCAAATTTTCCATTCGGTATGATGGGCTTCTTGTTTGCACTCCAGTTGTACTTGCCAGGGTCGTAGCCGGGCGGCGGTTCCTTCATGCGATAGGGATGGTCGGGCCGGCCGTAGTCCTTTGCAGTGATTCTGTAAGTGAATGCCTGTGACCGGTGGTCGGCTACACCCGTACTCTCAGGAAGGATCGTGGCGGGCAGTGTTCCCTTCACCCTGCGGAAATAGTTGGTGTAGATGCGTCCTGCGTGAGGCTCTTCTTTGGAGCGGGCCTCTCGTCCGATGCGGTATGGGATGTCCGCATATTCTGCCAGGTCGGCTTCATAAGTAGCGTCGATGATCACCTTGCCGGTATAGGTATGCCGTGCGCCGAGTTCTCCCTGATCGTCGCGCTCGCGTGTGATGACGCCCGCGACCCGCTGGCCTTTCATCATGACATCCACGGCCACTTCGTTGAATCGCGTTGAGATGCTCTTGTGCTCGGCAACCATTTCCGCATAAATCCTGGCGGCCGTATGCGGCTCCCAGGCCCGCCCCTCAGCTATATTCCAAACTCTACGCGGGTCTTGTTTCATGTGCGCCTGCACTAAAGGATCATCCGCCAGCTCTGTGCGGTGATAGGCTTTTACGCGTTGGCGGAATTCCTCCATCACTCCGCTGTTTGATTCCACGTACTTGTCATCCAGCCTCAGCACGCCCGAAGAAAGCACTCCTCCGAGGGCTGGCGCCTGCTCGATGATGATCACCGTTTTGTCGGCACGGGCAGCGGCGATGGACGCGGCGACTCCGGCAGGCGTACCGCCGATGACAACGACGTCGTAATCGTTGGCCTGCTTCGGGTCGGCAGCCGAAGCGATGGTCGCGGTGAACATTACGAGGACGGTGAGAATTCTCAATGGTCTGTCATTCATGGCATACTTCATTTGCTGGGTTCATTGTCCCTCTGGGGTGCGTTGGTTTTCGGAAGGTGTTCTTTCAGTCGCGCGATGACTTTGGTGTGCAATCCCGGTGGTAATGGATTCGCGGCGATGTTGTTCCACTCATTCGGGTCGGTCTGGTGATCGTAGAGTTCTTCGCTGCCATCGGCATATCGGATGTATCGCCACCGCTCGTCGCGCACGGCGTGATTGTTTTGCCCCAGCGTGGAGATGGCGACATGGTTCCATTCGGCGTTCGGATTTTCGAGTAACGGCTGGAGACTGACGCCTTCAAGCTTTGCATTCGCGGGCAGGCCGCAGAGGTCGATCAGCGTCGGATAGATGCTCAACAGCTCGACGGGTTTGCCAGACTTGCCCTTCGCGCCGCCGGGCGCGCTGATGATTAGCGGCACGCGCGTGGTGCGCTCCCAAAGTGAAAACTTCGACCAGCGCTGTTTCTCGCCGAGGTGGTAACCGTGGTCGGAGAACAGAAGGACGATGGTGTTCTTCGCATGCGGACCGTTGTCGAGCGCATCGAGAACGCGGCCCAGTTGTTCGTCCATCCATCGGACGCTGGCGAGGTAGGCATGCACCGCCTTTTTCCAACGACCTTTTTCACGCATCCAGTCGTGCGTCGGTATCTTTGGATTGCTTAGCGAAACCTTGCGCGCGGCATCGGGGATGTCGTTCCAGTCATCGTCATCAACGCGCGGGAGTTGTACGTTCTGGAAACTGTCGTATACACGACGCGGCGGAAAGAACGGCACGTGCGGACGATAGAAACCGAAGGAGAGGAAAAACGGTTTGTCGTGTTTGCTGCCAAGCTGCTCGGTTACCCATGAGGCCACAACGTGATCGGCGAATTTCGATTCGTCATAGTCCTGGGGACCGAAGTCCCAGATGCCGTGCCATCCTTTCGGCTTGTCGTGGACTTTCTTGTCGAAACCTTTGAGCCACTGTCCTGGACGCGGTCCCACGACATTGAAATGTTTCTGGAGGGTGGCTCCACCGTGAAACACCTTGCCCGCGGTCAGCGTCTTGTAACCACTGGCCGCAAAATGGACGGGCAGACTGACATGCGAACGTAGGAACCGGGGCTCTTTGGAGACGGGATAACGATTGCTGTAAAAGCCCGTCGAAGATGGGCGGCGTCCCCACAGCAAACTGATCCGTGAAGGATTGCACATCGTCCCCTGACAATGCGCGTTCGTGAATAGCACGCCCCGTGCCGCAAGGCGATCGATGTTCGGCGTGTGTGTTTGTGAATGACCACCAAGGCAGCCGACCCAGTCGTTCAGGTCATCGACCGCGATGAGCAGGACGTTTGGGCGCTCTGCAGCCGCGGCTGAGAAAGTAAAAGCGTAAAGAAAAAGTGCAAGAACGGTGGCGAGGCGTTGTCTCACTTTCATCCTTACTTACCTTTCTTTCTGCGATTCTTCTTGGAGGCTTTTCCTTCTTTGCCCTCCTTGTAGGCTGTCTGACCGGCGTCCAGCGGTGCCTCGAGCGAATGTTCATCGAGATCTTTTTGAAATGCTTTTATCGCGCGTTGAAGTTCCTGCACAACTTCCGGATTGTCATCCGCAACGTCGGTTGTTTCTCCGATGTCAGAACGCAGATCATAAAGTGCGGGGGTTCTACCGCCCATCAATTTGAAGCGATCATTGCGCACACCAACGATCTTCGGAGTGTTGCCAGCAAAATACAGATATCGATTGGGTGAATTTACACCGGGAAGGCACTGCATGACAGGAAAGATGTTTTTGCCGTCGATCTTCTGCGGTGTCTTAGGCTCAATTCCTGCTAGTGCGGCAAAAGTAGGCAGGATGTCAAGCAGTGACGCCAGCTCTCCGGTTTCTTTACCTGCAGGCAATGTCCCCGGCCAGGTGACAACGAATGGCACGCGGCATCCGCCGTCATCACTACTCCCCTTCCACCCTTTGAGAGGCAGATTCGACCCTTTCTCTTCGTTGCCGTTTCTATCGGGTTTTGAATCGGCACCATTATCCGAGGTAAAGGTGACAATTGTCTTTTGCTCCAGGCCGTTTTCTTTGAGTGCTTTGATGAGTTCGCCGACCGACCAGTCAATTTCTTCGATCATGTCCCCGTAGAGGCCACGCGCGCTTTTCCCTCGGAACGATGCATCGACGGTGTAAGGGTGGTGTGGTGTGTTGTGAGCGATATACAGAAAGAACGGCTTATCTTTATTCTCTTTGATGAACTTTACGGCCTCGTGAGTGTAACGCTTGGTCAGTTGGGTGATATCCGTTGGCCACTCAATCACTCGATCATCACGCATCAGGACCGTTGAACGGCCGTGAGTCCCTTTGTTGGCATCGGCTTTGTAGTCCTCCATCGTTAAGCCTCCACCCGGCTTAAAACCGTCGGCAACCGGCAGTCCATGATTCATCCCGTCCCCGTGGTTGGTTCCCGGAACACCAAAGTATGAGTCAAAGCCCTGATCGGTTGGCAGATATCCGAGCGCATGCCCTAGATGCCACTTTCCAATCAGAGCACTGGTGTACCCTTTTTCTTTCAGCATTTCGGGAATCGTGACGGTCTCCTGGCACATCCCTACAGTGGAGTGAGGATGAACAATGGAACCTACTCCAACTCGAAAATTGTAAGCACCACTCATTAGCGATGCCCGGGCTGGAGAGCATTTATGCCGCGCATAGAAGTCGGTAAAGCGCACGCCACGAGCAGCCATCGTGTCGATATTTGGGGTTTTGATAGTTGGGTGCCCATAGCAACCCAGATCACCGTATCCCTGATCATCGGTCATGATGAATACAAAGTTCGGCAGGTCCCTGGCATACCCGGCAGTGCACCAGACAACTGCGGACAGGCTCAGAAGAAACAGAGTGAAAGGAAATTTCATGGGATTATTCATCCGAGTTTTTCTGATTGTTTGATTTGGCTTCTTTGCGGGCCTTTCTACGGGCTTCGCGTTCCGCTTTCCTTTTCGCGTTGTTGTCGGGGCTTGATTTATCGGTAACTCCCAGCTTTTCCTTCAACGCTTCTGGCACCGTTACCGTTTTGCCTTTGATATCGAGCTGCTTAACGAGTTGGATCTGCTTGCTGATCTGGCCGGGTTCAGAGGTGTTTCGTCCGGGAATGAACTCTCCAAAAGGACGACCAATAACTTCGAGGTCTTGTTGCATGAGATGGCGCATTTCTTTTATGCGACTGGCCTGATCTTCATGATAAGCCAGGTTCCTCATTTCTTTCGGGTCCCTCTTCAGGTGGTAGAGTTGATCTTCGTCAAAGAAACCGGGGCGATCCGCCCCTCTAACTCCGATGCCCAGACGTCCAATGTAGGACATGGCTTTTGGTAAATCCTGCGGCGAGGCTCTCTTTATGGCGGCGATCTGTTCTTTGGTGTAGCGAACGGCAATGTAGGACCAATCTTTCGTGACCGTTGCCCGCGCAGCTCCCATTTCGAGATAAAGATGATTCCGCCAATCGTTGGCTTTTCCGTTTTTGAAAAGAGGGGTGAGACTCTGTCCATCGATCCGGTAAGACTTCGGTTTCTCCGCTTTACCCAGTTCGAAGAAAGTGGGTGCGAGGTCGATATTCTGCACGAGTTCTTCACATACCTGCCCTGCGGCGATTCCTTTTGGCCAACGCATGATCATGGGCACTTGGCAACCACCGTGTGAAAAGACGGATGCTTTGCCATCGCGACCGTGATCCGGCGCGAAAATAACCAGCGTGTTGTCATCGATTCCGAGTTCCTTAAGCTTCCGCAGAATCGCCCCGAGCGAATCGTCGATCCACGCTTCACCAGCCACTTGGCTGTCGGGACCGAAACCTTTTTCAGTGATTGTTCTGAGAAGCTCTGCGCGCGGTGTCATGACCTCTGGAAGACTTTCAACTTCCCCCTCTCCGGTTATGAGCGGGTAATCCATGGATTTTCGCCAGGACTTATCCGGCCCGTGCAGCAGGGTGCTGCAAAGATGAAGGTAAAAGGGGCCGTCCTTGTTCTCTTCAATGAATTCCAGAGCCGCCACCGTCGTCCACTCTGCGTTGTGCATGCCGTAGGGCCGATGCATGTTTTCCGGGTAGATGTTCTTCGCCCAGGAAAAGCCCAGTGTTTTGAGGTAACGACGCATCCAGCGTTCGTTGTGTTTGAACTGAGCCGAGGTTTCAGGACCAGGACTCGCGTCTTTGGAAATGTCGATCCATCCGTCTTTGCCTTCGTAGAATTCCGGAAAATCCAAGCTGGAAGTGAGGTGAAACTTCCCAACAAATCCGGTGGTGTAACCGGCTTCACGGAGAACATTCCCGACGTTCATCTTGTCGCGCTCCAGTGCGACATTGAAATTGGGAAGCCCCTGATTCTCTTTGCCGCCGACCGCTTCGGCGTAGAGTTTGCTATGCGAGTTACCAGCAAATCGACCGGTCAGGAAGGTGTATCGAGATGGAGTGCAAACCGAGCTGCTGACGTAGGCTCGAGTGAACTTCATTCCTTCGTCCGCCATGCGGTCGAGATTCGGAGTGTAGGTGTCGCCCCCGAACGCGGCGATGCTCGATGGGTTCTGATCGTCGATTAGAAACATGATGATGTTCGGACGCTCGGCCTGAGCAGTTGTGGCAACCACAGCCCAACAGCAGAAGAGCGAAAATGAGAGGAAGGTTTTCATGGTGAGATCTCCGGAGAACAGCAAGTGTGATGGATCGCGTTCCGCACAGAGCGGGTCATTTCGATGATTCTAGAGTGTGGCTTCTCTACTTTGCTTCGCGTGCTTTGATGCGTGCGGCTTTCTTTTTTTCGCGCGCCGCTTTCTTTTCTTCTTTCGACATTTTTTTGGCTGGTGCACCGGCATCAGGATTCCAGCGTTTTTCCTGCTTGCTTACCGGGTCCGCCATTTCGTCGAGCCATGCGTTGTATTTGTCCGTGAGTTCGGAAACCACTTTCGGGTGTTTAGTAGCGAGGTCAGTGGTTTCGCTGAGATCTTTTTCAAGATCGAATAGTTCAATACGATCTTTCTCTGCGACTAATTTCCAATTCCCGGAACGAATGGCCCACTTTCCTTTGGCACCCGCAGAACTCCAGTACAATTCGTCGTGGAGATTGTCGGTTTCGCCTTTGAGGGCGGGCAGAATGCTTTTACCGTCCAGAGGTTTGTCCTTTGGCATGGGGAGCCCAGCAACGTCGAGAGCCGTAGCAAACAGATCAATCGACCACATGGGAACGTTGCACTTTTTCCCGCCTTCCAGTTGAGCCGGCCACGACACAATGAACGGGACATGAATTCCACCCTCGTAGTCCATCTGCTTGAAGCCGCGAAGCGGTGCATTGTTGGCGTTCATGGCGCCGGCACCGCCATTGTCCGTGAGAAAGATTAGCAGTGTATTGTCAAAAATGTCGTGTTTCTTCAGCGAGTTCATAATCTCCCCCACTCCCATGTCAAGGTGCTTGATCATGGCCATCAGGATGTCGCGTGTTTCGTCCCCGGTAACTTTCTTGATGTCTTGTTCGGGGGCCTCGGGTGGAGAATGCACTGCGTTGTAAGCGACATAGAGAAAGAAAGGTTCCTCCTTGTGGCGGTTGATAAAATCGACCGCTTCCTCAGTGATTCTAGTGGTGAGGTAGCCTTCTTCTTTGATGGGTTTGAGGCCACGATAAATGGGGTGGTCCATGTCTGAGTGGTCAAAGTAGGGATGTGCCCCGCGTCCCATAAAGCCATAGAACTCATCGAACCCTCGATTCATGGCGTGGTATTCTTCAGTGAGTCCGAGATGCCACTTACCCAATGCACCAGAGACGTAACCGGCTGGCTTGAGTCGCTGAGGAATAAACACTTCATCAAGCGGAACGCCTGAGCCTCCCTCCCCTGCTGTGTAGATTCCAAATCGTTGCTGATAACGACCTGTCATGAGCCCTGCACGAGTCGGCGAACACACGTGCCCACTGGTATAGCCCTGAGTACAGATGATGGACGAATGTGCGAGGGCATCGATATTCGGTGTACTGACTTCTGGCGGGGAGTGCGGATTGTAGCTGACATCGGCATAGCCCTGATCATCTGTGAGGATGATGACGATGTTCGGTTTCTCTTCCGCCAAGACGATGGAGGGCATTCCGATCAAACTGAGGATCAGTGCTTTCAGTACGTGTCGAAGTCTCATGGTTATTATTCAGGTTTTCTCAAGGTTTAAATGGATGGGGTGCGAGGGTAGCGCCCCGTCAGAAGAGCAGCTCTTGCTGGTGAACAAACCGGGAAAGCGGCATACCCATCAGTGTATCGCACACCTTCGGCGGCCAGTCGATCTGTGTTCGGGGTTTTGGCATCTGGACCGCCGTAGCAACCAGGTTCGCCGTAGCCGAGGTCATCGGCGAGGATGAGAATCACGTTGGGCCGTGATCCGTCTGTTCGATTAGATTGGGGCTGAGTCTGAGGGATCGCGTCTGGTGCGGCGAATTCCGTCACCTTGATATCGTCGATCTCGATGCCCTTGGCGCCACCTTTCTGCATCCATAGCAGCTTGCGTTTGATCTCGTTGAAGCAGGCATGCTTAAGCGTCTTGTTCCAGGATTTTCCATAAACAGAGATCGCCACCGTATCACCCCGGAATGCAAGCCTGACTTCACGCCAAACGTTAGCCGAGAGATCGATGTCTTCCTGAGGCAACTTCAGGTTCAGACGGTACGCGCCACTGACTTTGTCTGCTGGGCGTCCGTTGTTCTGACGATCGGGATGATTGGGATCCAGTGAATGGGCGTCGATCTGAAGCTGGACGCCAGTACGATTCAGCTTGACTCGCAGCATATGATCAACGCTACCGAAGCCATCGTCCCCATCGACGAAGAACCACAACATGCCGCCATTCTCAAGGTGCCGGTAGCGAAAAGAGATTTCGAGATCCTTTCCATCCACCCCCAGATAGACCATCGGTGGATACTTACCGCCGCTTTCCCCTCGGGTCCAAAGCACGCCGTTTCGGACTTCCGTGTTCTTGTTTGGGATCTGCGTTTGAAATCGGGTCGCGTCGAAGTCGTCAAAGGTCTCGTTGAAACTGAATTGCTCCTTGGCAGGTTTCGTCAGCGTACGGGAAGATTCTTCTGGCATCTTTTTCGTTTTCACAGGCCTTTTCGAATCCTTGAAATCCCAGAGTTTGCGATCCTTAGCGCTCGCATCCTTCGAACCGATTTCAATCCAGTCAATCTCCGTCGGTCGCTTTGAGTCCGGCATAAAGAGACGCACATGAACAAGGCGGCCTTTGACGTCGAGCGGAACACTCAACTCCTGCCAGTCGCCGCTAGCTACATCGAAAGACTTTCTTTGTCCGGTATCGGGGAAGCCTTCCTGACCTTCGGCGCGCCACTGTAGTCGACCTGTTCCGTCCTTCTGTGTCCGAATTCGCAGCTTGACTTCAACAGGGCCGTTCGCTCGCACTTTGGCACAGGCAATAAACGGCTGCCGCCCCGACGGACTGATTCGCAACGACTCGCCCTCGACGGTTGCCTGGGCGTTCCTTGCACTCCATCCCAGCATGGACTTCTGATTGACGGGCTTCGAAGGATTGCCAGCGCCGGGCTTCGGCCTTGATGACTTAAAAGATGGCGGCATCTTCAGACCGCCCGGCTGCACGCCTATCTTCGATGGATCGAACTTTGCGGGATCGAAGTTCGGATTAGGCAGCGGGACGACGACCTTCGCTTCAGCGATGTAATCCTCGATCAACTTGTCCAGTTCGTTGACTCTCCCCGGGTGTGCCGCCGCAAGATTGTTGTTTTCACCGATGTCTTCGCGCAGGTTGTACAGCCGGTATTCATGTTTCCCATCTTCGCCGTAGTAGAAGGTGCGGATCAGTTTCCAGTCGCCGTGATGCACGGACATCGACGGCGGAAGCCAGTGCGGCGTGCCCCCGTGCCCAGGAACGTGCGTGAACATCGGCCCGCGATCCATCTTCTCGCCACGAAGCGCCTTGGCGAAATCTACGCCGTCGATGACGTGGTCTTTTGGTCGCTCGACGTTCAACATTCGCAGAATCGTTGGATACAGGTCTGTCGCCTGAATTCGGGTGTCGTTCCGCGAGCCGGGTTTGGTGACATCAGGCCAGACGACCACGGCCGGAACGCGAACGCCACCTTCGTGGATGCCACCCTTGCCGCCTCGCAATGGGTGGTTGCTGGTGATGGCCGTGATGTATTTCTCACCGGAAGCGGCAGTCTCTTCCAGGCCGCAGTGAATGTTCCCGCCATTATCCGAGTAGAAGACGATAACCGTTTCGTCCGCGATGCCTTCTTCGTCCAGAGCATCGAGCAGGCTTCCGACCGCGTCATCCAGTGAATGCACCATCGCGGCGTAAGTCGGGGATTGTTGAGGAAGACCTGTGCCAGGCTTGTGTGCTGTTAGCCGCTTCTCACGAACTTCCGGCTTTGAGAGCCCGGCGACAGAGTCGCCAAGCTTCTTGCGGTAGCGATCGATCAACTCGCGCTTGGCACCAAATGGAGCGTGCACAGAGAACTGCCAGTAGTTCATGAAGAACGGCTTGCTGCGGTCGCGATTCTTCAACCACGTGACAGCCTCTTTCGCCATGCGGTCTTCAATGTGTTCGCCTGGCTTTCCCTCTTTGAAGTTCGGATTCGAATACCCCCACGGCGCGAGGTAACTGGATTTCGGTCCCGGCCCCCACCAGTGTGGAATATCCACATCAAATCCACGCTCAAGCGGAGAATGCGGCTCGCGCCCCAAATGCCACTTGCCAAAGTGCGCGGTCGAGTAGCCCGCGTCCTTCAGTACTTTCCCCAGCATCGGCAAATCGGGATCTAGTCGCGTCGCCGATCGAACGTTGGTGCATTTTTGATGAGGCAGCCCATTCTCACTGGCGACCGCTTCAAACCGTTCGACCTCCAGATGCGCCGCCGGAGCCGTCATCCCGTGCCGAGCAGGATTCTGCCCGGTCATGATGCTGGCGCGCGTCGGCGAGCAGATCGGACTCGCATATGCACTAGAAAAAGTCATGCCGCGTGCGGCGAGCCGCTCGATATTTGGCGTCTCGTAGAGCGTCGTCTTTCCGTACAAAGTGGTGTCCGCCCATCCGAGATCATCGGCCAGAATGAGGACGATGTTCTTTGGAAGACCTGCTTCGGAGGCCATTGCCGCTGCTGCCAACCAGAGAAGAGAAACCAGACTGAGGATGCTTTTCTTCGTTGTCATGTTGTTCACTTTTGAAACTTGTCGAACCAGGCTTGCACTTTCAGTCCCGGATGCTGATTTGCTGGGATCATTTGGGCCAACTGCTTCTTCTTTTCTTCGTGTTCTGGCTTGTTCGCCAGGTTGGTCCATTCGTTGGGATCGACTCGGTGATCGTAGAGTTCCTCTGAACCATCCTCGTACCGAATGTAGCGCCAGTGTTCAGTGCGGATCGAAGTGTTACCTTCCCCGTACGAAGAAATCGCAGGCCCGCGCGGCGAGGATGGATTGGCCAGTTGCGGCTTGATGGACGTGCCGTCGAGCCAGTTTGGAATTTCCAGCCCGGCGAGATCGACCAGCGACGGATACACGTCGATCAGGCTCACAGGCTGCGTGCATTTGCTTCCTGCTTTGATCCCCGGACCGCGAACGATGAAGGGAATATGCGTTGTCTGTTCCCAGATCGCTCCTTTGCACCAGTGTTTCTTTTCGCCCAGATGCCAGCCGTGATCGCTGACCAGCATGACATAAGTTTCGCGTCCGCGGGGGTTCTCCGTCAGGCTATCCAGAAACCGACCGATCTGACGATCGACGAATGCAATTGACGCGTGATAGGCACGGATGGTGGCATCCCATTGATCGTTCGCAACGATGTACTCATGATCGCTTAGCTCGTTGTGAAGCGGTTTGTGAGCATGGGTGCGGGCAAGCCGTCGAGCGAATTCGGGCATGTCATCCCAGTCGTCCAAACCAGCGGGTTCGGCAGGGCGTCGAATCGATGTGAGTGGGAATTGATCGAACCAGGGCTTCGGCACGTGCAGCGGACGATGGGGACGGAAGAAACCGACAGTCATGAGGACCGGTTTGTCCGTGACTTTCTTCCATTGCTCCGTTGCCCACTGAGCAACTTTGTAGTCGCTCATCTCTTTGTCTCCGACGTCAAGAGCATAGCCGTCGTTGGGAGCTGCCTTGGGACTGAAGTTGTTCCTGCCCTTTGGCGGCTTCGGGTCGCCCGGCTTCTTAAATAGCGAATCGCCATGTTTACCGGGCGTGCCATGGAACACTTTTCCGCCGCTGGCGACGCGGTAGCCGCTCGCCATGAAGAATTGTTGGAGAGTCGGTGTTATAACGCGGGTCTCTTCGCCGAATCGGGCGTTGAAATACGTTCCAGTCTTAAACGGGTACACGCCGGTCATCAGGCTGGTGCGCGAGGGACGACATTGCGGTGAGTTGCAATAGCCCTGCGAAAACAACATGCCGCCAGCAGCAAGGGCGTCGATGTTCGGCGACTTTGCATCCGGGTGCCCGCCAAGACAACCCAGCCAGTCGTTCAGGTCATCCACGATGATGAAGACAATGTCGGGGCGCTTTTCATCCGCCCGCGTAACGTTTACGAACGCGGTCAATGCGATCAAACATGAGAGGATGAGTTTGCAGGTGTTCATGGGTAGATGATTCCGTAGGTTAGTGGTCACCCAAAGTGTCAGCGAGAGATCGTCCAACTTAAGTCAAATCTCGATAGGGACACAAATCACAAAGACACGAAGCAATGGCATCTGCGGTTTCTTTGTGCCTTTGCCTCTTCGTGCGAGCTAATTCTCTCACTTACGCGTCCTCGGGGTTCGCTGTTTCTTCTTTCTCGAAGCTCGCTGATCTTCACCGACGTCCTTCATGGCTGGGCCTGCTTCAGCAATCAGTTCATCACAGTGGGCTCGAATTTGTTTCATTGCATCGCTGTCTTTTAACTTCAACGCGAGGTTGATTCGTTGATCGGGATCGTTTTCTAGATCGTGAAGAAACTCGAACGGCGGCTCATTTGCTCCATTGACGTAATAGCGGGCGTAGACCCAGTCCGTGTGACGCACACCTTCCCAGCGAGGAATGGTTGCCGGCACGGCGAGAAACTCGCAAAGGAAATCAGTCCGCCAGTCGGACACATCTTCACCGCGCACCAAAGACGCAAGACTGCGTCCCGTATGGGTGTCCGGCACTGGGAGTCCAGCAACGTCGATGATCGTTGACGCGAGATCGCTGTTGAGCGCGAGTTCTTCGAGCACACGCCCACGCTTGTTTTCCGGTAGACGCGGATCGTAAATGATCAGCGGAACGCGGAGTGACTGCTCGTAATGCGTCCACTTTCCGGCGAATCCGCGGTCGCCGAGGTAGTAACCGTTGTCGGCGGTGAAAATGATGACCGTGTTGTCGGCGAAACCCTGTTTTTCAAGCTGCGCCAAGAGGCGTCCGACGACATGATCGATTCCGCTGATCATGCGGAAGTAGGCTCGCATGTTCGTCTGGTATTTTTGCGGCGTGTCCCAGCGCCAAAAGTAACGCCGCCTGTTGATCGACTTCTTCAGGAAGTCTGGCTGCGCCTCGTAGATGGCAGGATCGTTAAGCCGAGGAAGGGGCATCTGCTGGTCCTCGTACATCCCGTTGGTCACTTTCGGCCAAGGGTAGTGGCCGATACCAGGCCGCTTGTCACCGTCTTCAGCGTGCGTTGCATTGAAGCTGAGCTGCAGGCAGAACGGTTGGTCCTTCGGTAGCTCGTTCAGGAATTCGATGGCCCAATCGCCAAGAATCTGAGTTTCGTGGCGTTCGCTCCCGTCGTCCTGCTTCTTGAAATAGGGGTTCCGACCAAGTTTGCGGCGGACGTCAAACATCGCCGTTGCCGACTCCTCCGAGATGCTGACGTGCTCTTTGCCAAGATGGCCGGTTCGGTATCCGGCGCGTTTCAAGACAGCGAAGTAAGACGACTCGCACAGTTTCGGATTGAGCGGTCCGGAAGTGACTCGGTAGAGATGCTTGCGTTCGTAGCAGCCAGTGAAGAGACAGGATCGACCGACCCAACAAGTCGATGTCGTGACGAAAGCGTTGTCAAATCGCACGCCGTCTTTGGCAAGGGCGTCGATGTTGGGAGTCTTTACGATCGGGTGGCCAGCACAGCCGAGCGTGTGATTGCGCTGATCGTCGGCGTAGAGGAGAAGAATGTTCGGCCGTGAGGAATGGTTCTTAGCAGAGGCCTGCTTCCTGGCTTTCTGTCGACGCCTGGGCTTTGGCGGAGCCTGTTGTTTGGCAGTGGAAACGCGTCCGACCTGACGTTCAGTCGGGTCATACCAATCTGTGAGAAGCCCGCTGAGCTTCTTCACGAGATCGGGGTTCTTTGAAGCAAGATTAACCTTCTCGCCAGGATCAACCTTCAGGTCATAAAGCTGGGGAGCCCCGCCTTCAGGCGGATACTTCATTCTTCCGGGCGCTCCGTCGTAGGTCAGCAGGAGCTTGTCATGGCCGCGGATCACCCAGCGGTAAAGGAGTGACGCCTGAGGGTTCTCGATATCGGCGATGTCGTGAGCGAATGATTCGCCGAACAACGTATCTCGCTCGATGGCTTTTCCTGACTTCAGTTCCGGCAGGAGATTGAGTCCAGGGAAGTTGTGCGGCCCTGTTGCTCCCGCGGCTGCTAGGACAGTCGGGACGAAATCGATCGAGGAACAGAGTTCAGGGCGGTCGGCCGCGGGAATGGTTCCGGGCCAGCGGAACATAATTGGCGTTCGTGTGCCGTGTTCATTCGGGCTGCGTTTGGATCGCAGTGCGTAGCCGCCTTGTTCGGTCTGAATCCAGCCGTTGTCGCATACGTAGAGCACGAGCGTGTTTTCTTTGATGCCCGAATCGTCGATGTGATTGATTAACGCGCCGCAGGTTTCATCAAACCATTCACACATCGCGTAGTACTTCGCGATCCGCTCGTGGACTCCCTTCGCCTTGTACTTCTCGAACAGGCGTGCCGGAGGAGTGTGTGGAGTATGAGGCATGAACGGCGCGTACCAGACAAAGAACGGCTTTTCTGCAGTGACACTGCGATCGATGAAATCCGTGACCGGCTTGAGGCCCGTGCGACCGATCTTCAACCCCGCGTCGCCGTGCCGGCCGCCTTTGTTCGGGAATCCCTTGGTCATTCCCTCAGTGAAGCCGCCTCTCTGATACGATCCTTCCCACCACTTGCCGCTCTGGTGACTGACATAACCCTTCTCAGCCAGCCACTTCGGCAGCGATCCGGTTTTGTCGATGTGGGAGATCAGCAATTCCCTGGCATGCTTGCCCGCCTTCTCAGCGTGAGCCGTGTTAGCGGACGTGTTCGCCGGATCGTTGCCCGTGGTCTTATTCTGATGCGAATATAGACCAGTGATCAACGTCATCAGAGACGGTCGGCACAGCGCGGTCGGAACATACCCACGCCGGAACAACGCACTTTCCTTCGCAAGCTTGTCCAAGTGCGGCGTCTCGATTTCCGGATGTCCCATGAACCCATAATCGGTGTAGCCCTGGTCGTCGGACAGAATCAGAACAACGTTGGGCGGCGTTTCGGATTCGGCGTACGCGAATGAGCAGGCCAGAAGTGCTGTGCAAAACGCGGTGGTTATTGATGCCGTGGTGTTGGTCATGTTGTTCCTGTTTGTACTGTAATCCACTCGGAATACCCTGATGTTGAGCCAAAGGAAGTCACACGAATCCCATTACTTCCTACGCGCACGCAATCGCTCAGACTTTGCTCTGAACTCAGATGCCGGATCCTCGGGTATCCAATCGGCGAGCTGATCTCGTATCGACTTGTAGGCTGGATCGCCTGCGAGATTGTTGAACTCATCGGGGTCGTTTCGATGATCGTAGAGTTCCTCTGGTCCATCTTCATATACAACCAGTCGCCAGTCACGACTGCGGATGGAGTGATTACCGAAGTATGAAGATGTGATTGCCGGTTGTTCCCTGGGCGTGGCGGGATCTTTGAGTTGAGGCACCAGAGAAACTCCTTCGAGATGCCGATTTGCTGGCAGGCCGCACAATTCGACCAGCGTCGGATAAATATCAACCAAGCTGGCCGGTTCACGGCATTCTTTACCCGATTCGATTCCCGGGCCGACAAGCAGGAGAGGAACACGCGTGGACTCTTCCCACAACGTGCGTTTGGCCCAGTGTTGTTTCTCGCCCAAATGAAAGCCGTGGTCGCTCCACAGCACGACTATCGTATTGTCAGCATGAGGACTGGATGTCAGAGCATCCACAACGATGCCAACGCAATGATCGACGAAGCTGATCGAAGCCAAATAAGCGTGCGTCAGGCTGCGCTGTTTGCCGTGTTTGATGACCTCGGCGTGAGTCGGAGCAACAGCATAGTCGTTGATACTCAGGAAGTTCGGCGGAAGATCGTTGAGGTCCGACTTAGGGTTCTTTGGCAGAATGATCTTTTCGGCGTCGTACAGATCAAACCACCTGGGCGGAACGAAAAGAGGAACGTGCGGACGAAAGAAGCCAACTGACATGAAGAACGGTTTGCCAAAGTCTTCCTGCAGCGCCGAGGCCGCGCTCTTCGCCAGTTGGAAGTCTCTCATCTCAGCGTCATCTGCTGGGTACGCTCCCCAGTCCCACGCACCGCTCCAGTGAGAGGGACGGTTCATCGGTTTCTTTGGCTTAGGCCCTTTCTTTCGGCCGAGCGAACGGTCAATGTCGTTGGCTAATCTTCCACCGAAACCGTGGTGCAGCACTTTGCCACCAGACAGTGTGTAATAGCCATTGTCTTTGAAATACCGCTGAATCGTTGGGGTTTTCGTAAGAGCGGGCAACTGCTCGTACCTGGGCCCGATTTCATAGCTTCCGTGAGTTGTCGCCGCGACTCCCGACATCACGCTGGCTCGTGAAGAGGAACACACCGGAACGGCACAATGGGCGTTGGCAAAGATTCGCCCTCGCTTCGCCAGTGAATCCATGTGCGGCGTACTCGCTTGAGGATGGCCGCCGAGGAACCCGACCCAGTCGTTGAGATCGTCAATACAGATCATCAAGACGTTAGGTTCAGGGCTTGGTGATTCGGCAGCGGTTGCAGTTGTCGCTGCCAATAAAAGTACAATTAGGCTGGAGATGTGCTTCATCGTATCATTCGTTCTGGTTGGTCGTCGTTTGTGAGTGTTGATTCATGTTCCTTTTCGGGGCTTGATCACGGTTTCGTTGAATCGACCCAGGGCAACCGATCGAAGGCGTCAATCCAAGTATCTCCTGCCGAACGTCTCGTGATTCTTCAAGTTGAGAAAGCCGATCAGAGAGGTAGGAAAGCGGACTACCCGATTTCGATTGAGATGACAGAGAATGAAGCCCTGCGATTGGTTGCCGCGATCTGCAACAGGCTGGTAGCGGCGGGTGCTGATCCCCCGTTGACCCACTCGCCAAAGTGAGCCGTGCCGTTCGACTTGGTCTGCTGCGGGATGTCGAAGTCCGTGGCGTGGTCGGCGGCTGCTTTGTCACTTTTGGCGAGATTGGCAAGTTCGCCGAATTCGCCACAAGTGTCATCAATCGTCTTCCTTGGTACTCCCACCTCATCGTGCATCGCCTTTCAGCGTTGTTAAGCGAACCGTTAGAATACTCGGCAGTCACAGGAGGATGCCAACCATGCCGACCCGACCACGATCCCACGACGTACCACCAGACTCCCCTGAGTACATCGAAGCCTGGGCACGTGACCTAGTTGCCGCAATTGGCAAGCGCAAGGCACGGCTGATCCTTGCCGCCGACGAACGCCATCCCGAGGTCAAGAAAACTGCCGGTGTAGTCTCGACCAGAAGAACCAGCGGCAATCTGCCAATAGTGCATGTGAATTTCATCTCCTAGCTTGAGGCATACCATTCGTCACCCATCGCAGATCCTCCTTGCCGTCGTAGTAAAGTCAGTCGAAAAAGGCTGTCCTTGCTTCCTCGACCTTTCGTTCGATCACAGAGGCAGGCGATGAACGATTCCTGATATTTCTCTGCATTCACTTGCTAAGGGTCCGCAATGCAGTATCAGCAGCCTCAGCGGCTTTCTGGCTGTTGGCAGGTAAGCCTCGGCCTGTCGAATAGTCCTTCAGGAGCGTCAGTGTCGTTGGATCGTCGGCTCCGATTCCTTTGAGGGCGTTTAGGCATTCTAAAAAAATCGCATGATTTGGTTTGCTGGTTAGTTTTCCAGCTTGTGCGCGAAGGGTGCGACGCAGAATAGCTTCCGACCAGTTGGCATTCCTTCCCAGGTACGCCAAATGTTTGCAACACCACATGCGGTTGTTAAGGTCTTCCAGCCTGTTCGAGTTGATGTCGCGTCCGATAAGTGCCGTTTCGATTATTTTTTGCAACTCATTGCACCGAGGGTCGATTAGCGAAATCGCGATAACCACCTCGCGACGCACCTGGTCGTTTTCTGCCTCTCTGAATATGCTGGTTAG
>PVBE011732764.1_pt1 | contig 32895 bp, 35 predicted proteins | sample 1631181 | NCBI WGS metagenome assembly PVBE01 (sample SAMN08397723, study PRJNA350692) | Marine metagenome, whole genome shotgun sequencing project. | isolation source: water | place: Pacific Ocean | collected 2012-04
AAAATGTTTCAAAAAGCCTGCGATGCTGGCGAAGACCGCTCCTGCTTTAACCTAGGAACGATCAATTATAAAGAAGGAAGACAGAAAAAAGCGATCAAGTTTTACCACCAGGCTTGCGAGATGGGAAATCAAGGCGGGTGCGCCAAAGAAAAAAGACTGAAACGATAAAGATGAAGCAATACAGAACAAAAAGACTATAGCGACTAGAGATGTCTAAGAAACTTAAAAACTGGGAAGAGCTAGTCAACGACGGGGAACAATATGGAGACATCAAGAGTGACCTGACCCCAAACCAGAAAGTCATCTTTGAAAACATCAAAGATCAGAAAATTCTCAAACTCCAGGATGCCTATGCCTTTCTCAAAAAGGCGGAAGTAACCAGAGAGCACGGCATCGAACTCGCCAGCCTGATAGCGGATTTTGAACTCTTAAAATCCATCCACACACTTATCATCACCCACAACAATCTGGGTCCAGAGGGGATTAAAATTATTTCGGCATCAAGCTCTCTGCCCAAGGTAGAATACCTGCACCTGGGTTCCAACAGCATTGGAGATGAAGGCGTGGAAGCCATCGCCGCTAGTGATCTTTTCTCTGAAGTGCAAACGCTCAATCTGGAATACAACGGGATCACCGCACGAGGGGCCAAAGCTCTGGCCGCATCGCCCGTACTCACCAAGCTAACCTCTCTCAATTTGGTGGACAATAGGGTTGGTGAAGAAGGCGCATTTGCTCTCGCCGATTCAGATACCTTATCAAACCTGACCTACCTACATCTGGGAGGGAACCGGATAAAATCTGACGAAGCAAAAAAAGCTCTTCGTGAATCAAAAAAGTTAACCCACCTGGAAAAGCTCAAAGTTTTCTAAGCAAACAACGTACCTACCCCTCAGAAATAATTAAAGTTTGCTCTCTGATGAAAAATTATTGATCTGGGTGTAGCAATTCGGGGCGTGAATAATTGACCAGGTCTGGAGTGGTTTCTACCCCTTCCTTAAGGACAAGAGTCCTGAGCTGAGTCAGCGTTTGGGTTTGGTGAATCGCCCTCGCTCCTTCGACACCAAATTCGTTTCTTCCTACATAAAGGTGGGTCAACCCATTCAGGTGAGTTGAGGCTCCGATGGCTATAGCGCCTTCATCGCCAATGCCATTCTGTGACAGATAAAGAACTTTAAGATTTTTCAGGTTCGTCGATCCTGCGATTACTTTGGATCCATCATCGCCAAGTTTATTGGCGGACAAATTTAATTCTTCTAGGCTTGCGGCAACTTTACCGCTGACCAATTCGCGGACACCTTCAGCATCTATATAACTACGCTCCAACTCAAGTTTTTTCAGGTGTGGCAGTGTATCGGATTCGCCCAGTGCTTTTGCGGTTCCGTTACCGGCTTCCATCCAGCCGATATCAAGTGATTCCAATTCAGGGAAGTTTGACGATTTAACCAGGTCGGACAGCGAATCGTCGGTCAGTTTGTTATCGGATAAAATCAGCGTTTTAATATTTTTCAAAGTGACGGTCGAAGAACTCGCCCATTCTTTAATGCCGTTATCAGTAATAAAATTTATCCCGAGGTTTATTTCTTCCAAATTCAGTAACTGAGTTGACTCGCTCAATATTTTCAGAGCTTCATCACCAACCTGGTTATCACCCAAATCCAAAACCCGGATCTGGCTCACCTGACTGGAACGCGCCAATAGAGTGATCTCATCGGTGGAATAATATTTGCCAGACAATTTTAAGACTGCGGAATCTGACGCCAACTCTTTAGCAATAGCACCTTCAACCAGTGGAGCCAGTTCTTCCAAGGTCGGCTTACTGTCATCGTATTCGGCGTTACCGCCTCGGGTGATCCCCATAAACTTACTCCTATAAGATCAAATGAATAGCTACCCCCTCTGAGGGAGGCAGCATGATTCCATATTATAAACGCATTCTATTCTAACAACCTACTGTTCCAAGGCCTAGGTGAAACTTCATCCTTTAGGCCAGAGACAAAAGCCCCCCACTCAACACTTGTATAAGAAATACAATGGGATAGCCTTAACCCGCCTTCTTCATTTCATAGTATTTCATTTTCCAGCAGGTTCTTTTCGTTAAATGAAATTAAATTTTCTTAATACCGCATTAATCACATTTTAATTTTCATTTATTACACTGACCGCAACATTAAGCAGGTGTGAACTGTTAACCCAACATCTGGCACGACGTTAATACAACATCAGGAGATACTAATCGACATGACCGTTTTTAAAACTTTAGATATTCGCGGACTTTCATTTTTTAGCGGCTACGAGCGGGTCGAAGAAGCCTTTCGGGAAGTTAAAGCTAACGGAGTACTGGAACTCGTTCTAGACCCAAAAAAGAATTTCACTCAGGCGTTTAAGAAATGGGCTCACTCTAAAGGTCATAGGACATCGGATGTGGATGGTGACAACCGAATGATCCGCTTATTCATCCGCAAAGTAAGTCTGCGCAAGAAAAAATAGACCAACCATTTTAACAACACCGGTTTTTCTGGGAGCTTTGGTTTAACTTAAACCAATCCTCCTCTTGTTTTACCCTCCTCCTGGAAACGCCGGTGTTTTCTTTTTCCCAGCCCTGGAAAAAATTATCCTCGCCAAGTCTTACCCAAATTTTATAGATTACTATTTTTGATTTCGCTGATGAATGATGCGAAGTCCGTCAAGAGTGAGAAAAGAATCTATGGTATCTATCGATTTAGCACGGGAAGCGATCAGTTGAACGATTCCCCCTGTTGCAACCACACGCGCTTTTGATCCAGTTCGACCTGCATTTTAGAAACCATCCCATCGATCATACTTACAAATCCGTGGATCGTTCCTGAATGAATACTTTCGACGGTGGATTTGCCTATGACGCGCTCTGGTTCTGCCATTTCCACACGCGGCAGTTTGGCAGCATTTTTGAACAGGGCTTCTAATGACAATTGAACTCCTGGGAAAATAGCGCCACCCAGGTATTCTCCTTTTTTGGAAACGGCGTCGAAGGTGGTCGCTGTGCCAAAATCGACTATGATCAGCGGTCCTCCATATTTCTCGTAAGCGGCCACGGAATTTACTATGCGGTCGGCGCCTACTTCTGCGGGATTATTGTAGAGTATGGAAATCCCTGTTTTGACTCCCGGACCAACAATCAGAGGTTCGCAGGAAAAATACTTTCTGCCCATTTCCTTGAGAATAGGAATCAGCGGCGGCACCACACAGGCTACGATAATTTCGTCAATGGTCTCGGTATCCACACCGTTGAGCTGAATGAATTCCTTGATAAGAACCCAATACTCGTCCGAAGTACGCGCCCATTCGGTTCTAATTCGCCAATGGGTCAAAAGCTTCTCACCCGCGAACAAACCTATGACATTATTGGAGTTGCCCACATCAATGGCTAGTAACATAAAAATCAACCCTCTGCTGGAATCAGCGTTTGCTGGTTCCGCGAATATATTAGGGAAACTCGAAAACCGTATCAAACCCAGTACGGATTGGCAACCGGTAAAACATGAAATCTTTGCATCCCATGATTTCCCGGTTATAATTCGTCGGCCAGAGTTTTTATTATCTTTTCGATTGAGGCCTGAAGAAAAACTAAATCGCCTCTATTCAACTGAAAGGACCTCGAACATGACAAAGGATCAATTTAATATTGAGATGGAAGATATCTCTGAGTACCCTCTTGAGCGATCTGCAGATTACAATTTCTGGGAAGAAATTTCTTTTACTGAGTTGAATGAAAGTATTCTGGCTGAGCTTTCGGATGAAAAGCTGAAAACATTTTTCGGTGTGATTCGTAATGGCAGTTCGTTCAAACTGAATGATTATTTCTACCGAATAAAAACGGATTGATTACTTGCCCCCCCCCCGCGGAGAAAAGAAGAGTCCACCTAGGAAAAATCGTCGACAATCTTACAGGCGCGAACGCCTTTGGGGTTAATCCGTTTCTTACCGAAACCAAAACCTGCCTGAAATTTAGGCATCGGAAAAAACAAGTTGGCCAAAATCGATTTCTTTTGAATAAGCAATGAAAGGGGCATTTATGATGTCTTGTTTGTTATAAACTGGTTCATCAAGAGTTTGAAGATCGGTCACCCCTCCACCGCTTTCTTTAAGAATGATATGCCCTGCGGCGGTATCCCATTCCTTCGAACAATTGACGCCAAGGTAGAGATTCGCCTGCCCCTCAGCGAGTCGACAAAAACGAACCGCTGAACTCATGCGTAAACTTTGGGTAATATTATTATCATGAGCGAACTTATCCATATTTTCCAGATCATGAAACCGGCTTCGCGCCAACACCATACCTGAGCATGTGGTCATCGGAAGTTGTTTGCACTGACTGTCTTTATAAACAAAAGCACCCCCGCCCTTTTCCGCAAAAAATATTTCCTTCAGCACAGGAACACAAACGACTCCCAACACGGGTTGCCGATTCCGAATAAGTGCTATGTTTATTGTAAAATCATCGCTATGCTCTATATAGTCCTTTGTGCCATCCAGAGGATCAATCAAAAAGAATTCATTCCAATTTTTTCGTATTGAATAGTCAATCGTAGTTTCTTCTGTAATTACCGGAATTCTGAATTGATCATGCAATGCATCTCTTATATATTTATCTGAAGCATTGTCGGCACGAGTCACGGGGGAGCCATCTTCTTTGGCGCACACGTCAAGATCACCAGATCGCTGAATATCGACCACGATTCTGCCTGCTTCCCTCGCGATGGAAATAATTTTATCAATCATTAAACTTCCCTTTTGCATGAACTAACACGGGCGGGACAATTTTATGAAAGCGAAATAAGACAAGCCTCATCTAACAATCATAGAAAAACTGTAAATTTTTGATCTCATGCTCTATATCTAATGCATTAATATGCAGTGAATATAATTATGCCTATTTTACACACTCAAAGGAGAAAACCATGAACGAAGACCCAAATCACGATATCGGCCTCAAAGAAATAGTCACCACACACATATTAAGCATGGAAGTTATCATAGAGATTATGATTGAAAAAGGCCTCGTCACGCGAGAAGAATACATCAATAGAGTTCAGCAAATGAAAGCAAGACGCAACCCGGGTTCGCATTAGAACAAGTGCACACTTTAAGTAAACACAACAAAAAAGATTGCCTGATAAATAAAAGTTTTGTATTCTTTTGTATAGAAGTTTTCGCCACTGTTTCTGGAGATTATCTCGTGGAACCCCCCACCCCGAAGCAGAAATTTTTCATCGGTCACCAAATCCAGCACAAGCTATTCAATTATTATGGCGTGATTATTGCGGTAGACCTCTACTTCAAAAACGATGACCAGTGGTATCAAATGATGACCCGCTCGCGCCCACCAAAAGATAAGCCTTGGTATCATGTTCAGCAAATGGATGGAACGCGTACCTATGTGGCTGAGCGCAACCTGGAGCATGACCACACTAAAAACAATTGATCTGATCAACTCCATGGACCACGAGCTTTGCAAAGGGCATTTCTCACCCTCCCCAGTCGCCCAGAAAAATGCCGCCAGAAAAATTAAAAATCCGCCGCTTTAAGCATTCACAATCCATAAATCAGGTATTTCTCATCACTTAATTTCGAGCACATCTTGTATTTTAATTCGGTGAAAAATCATCGTAACTACGAACTGCAACACCAGCAGACAAGCCAATGGGGACAAGGAAACCTCAAGCATTCCAAGAACGGAAACCAACACTAGTAAAAAGATAGGCAAATCAACTCCACTCCAACTCCAAACAGTCATTAATACACTGATTTTCTTTCGGTAGGTTTCCCTTTGATCAGGAGATAACACACCTGACTTACCATCCGGATAAAAACTCTCGCTAAACTGGTGAAGACTTGTAAGGCGACCGTAAAAAATAAATTGTTGGAGTTGAAGGTAATAATAATATATTTTTAGAAGTGGCGACGAGGTATTCATTATCTTCATATAGGTATCCAACACTTCCTTTTGGTTTCCATCATATCCCTTTTGAATCATAGTTATCATAGTCAGCTTACAATAATCATAGGATATGGCCCTTAGGATTGTGAGCAAACCTATCACGGACAGGGCGAGGTAGTGTTTTCCCAAACCAAGCATTATTCCTATCAGGACAGCCAGATAAATTATGTAACCCGCGATTCCATCCAAAAGGCGTCCCCAGTCACTGGCACACCCCTTGGCGCGTGCTAACTGCCCATCCGCGCAATCCAAAATCATCACCAGCTCAAGCAAAATAGCAGCAAGGAAGAACGATGACATCGTCCCTTCACTAAAATAATACGCGGAAATCAAGCCGATAAAAACAGAAGCATATGTTACCTGATCAGGAGTCACTCTCGTATGCATTAAAATTTTCACGATTTTTCCCGCAATGGGATTGTGAAAATAGCGATTGAGAGGTTCAACTATTTCCTTAACAGAAGGAATTTGATCCGCTGAGGCATTCATTTTTCACAACCAGTCATTTGCTTTACACCATTCAATGGTCTCATATAACCCCCTGTCCAAATCATATTCCGACTGAAATCCATGTGAGTTATAAAACGATTCGGGCGAGGCAACCCAGGATGTTTGGCGAATATCAATCATCCTTTGCCGATCAATAAGCGATGGCTTGGAACCAAGCCAGGAAAATCCTTCTGCGAAATTAGCGATCAAGCCAAGCACTGCTTCCGGAATGATCAGGGCTCTTGCGCTAACATTGAGTATTCGAGTTGCAGAATCCGCAACATCATCCCATGAATAGGTATTTCCATCTGTCACATAATATATCTTTTTATTTTCAGGAAAGTAAAGTGCCGCCTGCACCATCGCCCGAACTAGATCCGTAACATAAACCAAAGATAGTTCCTTGTGAGATTTTCCGATTTTAAGATTCCAGCCCTTGCTCAATGTTTTCAAATAAACGAAAAAGTTGGATTCTCTCGGACCATAAACGACAGGAGGACGAATAACCACTATGGGCAGTGACGCGGCGTGCTTCATTGCGATCTCTTCTCCCTTGAGTTTTGATTCGCCATAATATGTTATTGGCTTACACGTGAATTTTTCCAGAGCGGCACCACCTGGCTCGCTCGGCCCAGCCGCAGCCAGGCTACTCAAGTGTATTATCGCTTTAAAACTATTCCCTGTTGTCGTACAGCTTTTATACAACACTTCACAGACATGCGCGTTACCCCGAAAATACCCTTCCCTAGTCCTGGCTTTAGTTATACCTGCACAGTGAAACAGGAAGTCCGCCTTCCCCAAAAAGGGCAAAGGTTGTTCCTGTTCCAGGTCAGCAAAATGAATTTTAACTTGGTCGGATTCATTCAACCACCTACGATCACTGGTCTTGCGAATCAAGGCGTGAACAATACACCCCTGACCTACCAGATAATCCACCAAATGGCTTCCTATAAACCCACTGGCCCCGGTGACAACTGCCGTTGTATTTTCAAGAGAGGAAACTGCGTTCATAAATCCTGTGTCTTTTATATATTCTTCCGCCGAGTCGTTCCATTGGCGCGAGCAGATCCTTGTTATCTTCAAGCACCCAGGATATGTCGCACCACTTTATATTTTCTTCCAAAAAATTTTTGTAACTCTCGTAATAAAATACAGCGTCGATGCCCAGACGCCGATATTTTTTCTTTATCCCCAGAGCCACTACCCGATAAGAGTTCACCTTATTTTTATTCCACAGAAGTTTTACCCAACCCAGTGGAAAGAGCCTTCCATTCATTTTTTTTAAAACTTGATTGATATCTGGCAACGCCAGGGAAAATCCGGCAGGTTCTCCCTTGACCTCTGCAATTAAGAAATGTTCAGGCTTGATAAAACTTTTCACCTCTTTAATAGAATATTCAAATTCTTCTCGGGACATCGGGACAAACCCCCAATTAGCGGTCCACGCCGAGTTGTAAACATCCCACATAATATCCATTTCCTCGTTAAACCGATTCATGTGTATTGGTCGGATTGAAAAGCGATCTCTTTTCCGCAAGCGAGAGACTCCCGATTCCAAGTATTCTGGAATTTGTGTTATTTCGAGCCTTAAGGAAACAAGGTCTTTTGCTTTGCTCAGTCCCCATTGTTCAATCTGGTCAGCATAGTAAGGCGGATTGTAGGGCATTCCAATGACCGGTGGAGTATCAAACCCGTCCACGAGTAAACCACTTTCATGGTTGGTCGATAAATTTAAGGGGCCCACAAGCTTGCTGAGTTTTTTCTCCCGGCACCATTTCTCAGCCGTATTAAGTAACATGCCCGAAACCTCATTATTATTAATTGCTTCAAACATGCCAAAAAATCCCACCCGCTCGGAATAGAATTGATCATGGGCCCGATTTACGATTAGGGCTATTCTCCCCACTGGAGTCTGATCGCTTGAAACAACTATAAATAGATCTACTTCTGCTTCTTTAAAAAATGGATTGTACGCAGGGTTCAAGAATTTTTCACGCTCACTGATCAGCGGGGGAACCCAAGAGGAATAATCACCATAAATTCCCCATGGCAATCGAATGAATTGATTTTTATCGGCTGGAGTTTGTACATTTTTAACGCTGAAAACCATTACTGCGGAAAAACACCTAATTGCTTCATGTTCTTCTTAAAGGAATCTAAAATTTGATCCAAGTCTTCTCGAGTGTGCTCGCAGGTATAACTGGTACGGATCATTGCTTTCAAGGGAGGGACTACCGGCGACACAGCAACACCTGCAAAAACCCCATCATCAAACAGAAGCCTGTTCATATAAAGGGTGAGCGCTTCATCACCTATCTGAATTGGCACGATAGGAACCTGATTATTGTTTACCTGAATTCCCATATCAAAAAAAGCTCTCTTTATATAAGCTGTATTTTCATGCAAGCGAGTTCTCCGCTCGGTGTCATCAACCAGAATACGAAGACCCTCTATCACCCCGGCAACTGAAGCAGGAGGCAAGGCGGCGGTAAAAATAAAAGCGGACGCTTTATGCCGGATGTACTCAGCCACACTTGACTTGGCAGAAACAAAGCCCCCGATAGAACCCAAGCTCTTGGAAAATGTACCCACATAAATATCAACATCTTTTTCTACATTAAAATATTCACAAGCCCCTTTTCCACCGTCACCCAAAACGCCCATTCCGTGAGCCTCATCAACCAGCAATGTAGCGCCATAGTTTTTCGCAAGCTTTACAATATCCGGGAGATTGGCAACATCACCACTCATACTAAAAACACTATCCGTGATAATAAGCTTACCTTTTATATGGGAATTTTTCTTGAGCAGATATTCGAGGTGCTCCATATCATTGTGACGATAGCGCAGGGTTTTTCCTGGCGCGACCGCACAACCCTCGTAAATACTCGCATGATTTTCACGATCAGAAAAGGCAACATCCTTCCGCCCCAAAAGACAGGAGATGGTCCCTTGATTCGCCTGGAATCCCGTTGACATGACGATTGAATCTTCGCGATTGAGAAATTCAGAAATATCCTTTTCCAAGGTGCGGTGTAAATTCAACGTACCGTTGAGAAACCGACTTCCAGTGCATCCGATACCAAATTTTTCCAGCGCATTGACTCCGGCTGAAATAACCCTGGGATCTTTCGCTAGCCCTAGATAGTTATTACTTGAAATGGTAATCACTCTTTTCCCATCAATGACAACATGGGAACTCCCGGTTTCTTCTATTTCACGGAAATAAGGATAGATCCCTAAATCTCTGGCTTGTCCCGGAGCGTGATAGTTAAAACACTTAGAGAGAATATTATCATCACCTTTGAGTGATGGATTTAGATGACCATTTTCAAAGTCAAAATTTTCTTTTATCTGAATAACTTTTTTAGCGGCTTCTGAATCGGGGAATTTTTCTGGCACGATGTTATGTGGGCCGTAGAATGTCAGTCCAGATTATTAGATTGGGTATCACTTGCTAAAACATACTGCTTTAAAAGGCTTTAAGCCTTACTCAGAATACCATTAAAAATGACTCAAAAAAAGCCCAAAACTATCCTAATTGCCAGCTTCCCGCCAAAGACGGCACAAAGCAGATCTCAAACTGTGGGAAGTCGCCTGAGAATATAGATTATTTTGCGAAAATCTCTCCATGAGTTTGTTATGAGTTTTTCCGAGTGAATGATATGGCATTTCGGGAATCAGATGATGAGTGGCATGAAAACGCAATCCAACAGGAGCCCAAAAAATGCCAAACAAGCTGGCTGGAACATTTACAGAGTCAAGAAGTTGTCCTGAAATATCCATAGTTTCATTACCCGAATTTCGATAACAATGCGCCGCCAGCGTTCTTAATGAATTGACAAAGAAAACGATTCCTAAAGTACCAAGCCACAAACAAAGAACAGGGAAAGGTAAAACCCCATAGCTCATCATCAAAACAAAAGTCCAGCCATACAAACAAGTGAGCGCTTCTTGCGCTTGCCACGTTGGAACAGAGTTTAATGAGGAGTAGGTTCTTTTATAACTCAGATCAATTGAAAAAGATGACACTCTTTCCAAAACAAAGGACCTCATCCCTTTATGACAATAAGAAAGAGGAGTGAGAACAACAAAACGAATAAAAAAGAAAACGGGCAGGAAAAATGAAAATACAATAAATACAATAATTTTGATTCTTCCCTCCTTAACAAAGGGAAAATATTCTCCGTCTCCATCAGTTCCGTAAAGATTCATATTATGGTGATCGTTATGTACCCCCTGGTATAAAAAAGAAGGGATCATCAAAGGAAAGCCGCATAAAATATTCCAAATAACACGAAATATCTGAAAAGTGCCTTTCCGTAAATGCGTCAATTCATGAATAAAAATAGCCGCCCTGAACAATGAAAAAGCGGAAACAAAAAAAGAAACCCACTGGCTCAGCGATAAAAAGTCAGACTTAAAACAAAAAATAAAAGCGAGCCACCCCAACGCAATGTGAAACAGGAAATCCACCCAATATATAAACGCATTGGGCGGCATCAAATCTTTAACCAGTTCCCTGGCTTCCCTGACCGGGAATTTTAATTCCTGTTGAACATCAGACACAAAATCACCTTGCTCTAGCGACAATCATATTTATTAAGAAAACTGCATCTAAAAGCCATTAAATCATCAGGCCTCATCATTAACATTATCGAGAAGATCAATGTCGGCATCGATATTATTCTCGTCTTTAATATTACTTGCCTTACCCATGCCCAACTCAAATAAAGCAGGGAGCATAAATAATGCGCATATGGTGCATGTCAGAATTCCAACTTCAACCACGGTCGCGATGGAATTCACTCCCGCATGATGCGCGCTATTAAGACTTGCGTAACCTGCCAAACTAGTCAGAGCTGACAAGATTATAGCACTGCCTGTTTCCTGAAGAGATTTCATGGTGCTACCCATGGAGTAATCCAAAATATGATGACTCAAATAAACACAACTGCCGATCATGATCCCAATAATAGAAGGGAGCATAACAATATTTATAAAGTTAAGTTTGACTTCAAAAAACGCCATGATAGCGCCCGTCAATACCAACCCGGTAATCAGCGGGAGAAAAGTTTTAATCGCAAGAACAATGCTTTGAAGATCAAGAATCAAAATCAGGAAAACGACAGCGACTGCCACGACCATTGCCTGGGGCCCCTTGTCTTTAACCCAGGCCATTATTTCCGCTGCCAAAAGATTTTCATTCAAAATAGACACGGGCACATTTTTTTCAGCAAGAATACCCTTAACATCTTTCATTTCCCTGGATAATTGATAAACATGTTTTACATTAAAAAAGTTTTTATCTGAGGGGGAAAACATGAGCAATAGAAAATCATCGCCAGCTGTAAGCTTGTAGATTATGCTTTCAGGAATCGCCGACTCATCAAACGGTTCACTGGTAAGCATTTGCTCAAACTTCACAAACCGGGCCACCCCTAACGCTAACTTTATAATGTTTCTTTCCTCATAAAATAATTCACGAATACGGCCTAGTATCTCTTTTTTAGACTCAAATTCCTGACGACTGAATTGATTTAACGAATATTGCAACCCTATGGTTGACCGCTCGCCGTTCTTTTCCCTGACCGTCTCCAGCGCCTGATGAACATGAAACAAGTTTTCCTTCTTGGGAGTGAGCATGACTGTCGGTGAAAAAGCAAATCCAAAATCATTGGTACTTGCTGTCTCATAATCTGCCGCTGGCGAATCGCCTCTCAGTTCCTGGAAATCATACTCGAACTCGATATGCGGCAGGAGGAACAAGCTGAATACCAACAAGAGGATAAATAATACTGACAAAAAATAAGGCGTATTTGAATAAAGTTTGTATATTTTAAATACAAACAATCGAGGCTTTGGCTTGCCCAGCCAATGGACCCGATCATAGAAAATTGCCTGTGCAGGAAACACAAATATGTATGTAAAAAATGCGCAAATGATTCCAAGAGTCGCTATTTTCCCAAACTCTGAGAACCCAAGAAACTCTGAAAAAATTAATATTGAAAAAACACTAATGGTCGTCAGCATCGCAATTATTCCAGAGCGCCCAACCTGAGTGACCGCCAGTTCCGCCGCACCTGGTATAGACCTTCCTTTGAACAACTCCTGCTTAAAACGAATATACAAATGAATTCCATAGTCAATGCCCAGTCCCATTAAAATAGCGACCAGAAATCCGGAAATGATATTAAGGTGCCCAATGATCAGCCGAGTCAAAGCAAACGTATAGGTCATTGACAACAGCAAAGGAAAAATAATAAGGGGAATAGAAAACCAGGATCGCGTGTAAATCAATATCATTGCTGTAACCAGAAAAGCCGCCAGCAAAGCAGAATTACCCAAATCGCTGATGATAAATGAATTTTCTTCCAAGCGAACTATTAAAGAACCTGTAAGTTTAATCTCAAGACCGGGGATTTGATTCTCTAGCCCTGAGCTGTCTATAGCGGATTGAACCTGAGCAACAAACTTTTCTGTGAAATCTGTATCCGTAACGGTTCCCTTGAGCCCCACAAAAATATAGTAATTTCTCTGATTTTTTCCTTTGTGATAAGGGTTGATCTCACCAAAAAGCTGATAATTTTCTGAAAACGCCTGAAGCTTTTCAGGATTAAACAATTCTCCGTCAGCAGAAAACCCCGTCAGTTGCTCACGAGCGTATTCAATAGCTCCGCCGATCATAGATTCAAGTTGGGTCAACTCATTTCGAGTGAGCATGAGAAGCTGTCGATTGTTCAAAAATTCTTTTGGAACTTGCGAGTCAATATATTGAGCCCCCTCAACCTCTGCCAACAAGTTCGATAGCTTTCTTATCGCTTCCGGGGCCCGCTTCTGGCCCAAGCCCTCAAGCACAACCACCAGCGGTCCCGACCCCCCTGTCTTAGCAACTACCTCGTTAAATTCCTTGATCAAGGGAAGGTCTTGCGGAAGAAGATTATCCATTCGGGAGTTGTATGATAATCCCAAGGAAACATAAATAGAGAGTCCGCTTAAAAGGATCGCGAACACCAAGACCGAACCTGGATATTTTTGTGTGATGTTTTTAAAACACCATCGAAGAATATTTTTCATGACGAAAATATTATGCAGAGGGAAATTTCAACAGGCACATTAAGAGATTTTATTTGCCACAGCATTTTTTATATTTTTTTTTACTCCCGCAAGAACAAGGATCATTGCGACCCACCTTGGGTTGATCTCGAGTAAAAGGTTTTGATAACGAGGTGGGCTCGGAAGAAACAACCTTGGACTCGTGTTCGTTGTAATACCATTTTCCATCTTCCTTGATAAACCTTGATACCTCTTGAAGCGTTTTATCCTCTCCGTTTTCAGTATAATGCGCGACGAACCCAACCTCACCTTCCTCATCAGGTACCTCGCCATTTTTAACATCAAAAATTTCGAGCCTTGTCCAGGAGATCCCATCATGCAAGAATTTTGATTTATACCATGCGCTCAATTCCTGACCATCAGGATACCGGGTCTGCTCTATATAATCCCATTGCCCCTTTGCAAATGCGGTAAAGCGAGACCTCATTAAATCTTCTGCCGTGTCCGCGGAAACCGCGCCACGAATTAAGGGACCACAACAATCTGTATAAGGGAATCCTGTTCCACAAGGACAATCTTTCATAATATAAGCCTATTTCTTGACTGCTTCTACAGGAGGAGTTTCAGCAAACGGATCGAATCCGTTTTGAACTTTCTTCCAATCCATTTTTTCAGACTCCTCCTCAACCCGTGTGGTGTCAAAGGGAAAAAGAATCAATGCCTTCTCCATATCTTTAGAAACTCTTGGCCTAAGTTCTTCAGGATTCCCAACCCAAAACTCTTTGGTTTTTCGATCCTGAGTTTTTATATACCGCTCGACCTTTAATGCAGTTCCTATAGTATCGAATAACCTCCAGCACTGAGCAATTCTAACCGGCTTAAAACTACGCGTGTATCTCGCGCTTTGCTTACCGCTCTTATGCTGATAATAACGAATCGCAAGGTTTTTCGTGTAACCGGTATAAAAAGAACCGTTTTCACACTCCAGCAAATAGAGCCAAAAATTTTTATCAACCTTCATGCAATGCCCCCGGTTGGTTTAGTCCTTATTAGTCAATCACTTCCTACCACGATACAACTTAATAGAAAAAGGGCCAACAAAATTCGTTAACCTCTTACAGTTTTGAATTACCAGAATTTTCTGATAATCGTCATCAGGCACAAACTAAGGGATCAGGCAGTTGATACAACCGGTGGTCAAATAAAAAAAACCCCCTCTTGGAAAGAGGGGGAATCAAAGTATACGCGCTTCCAAATCAAAAATGGGAAGCTACCTTTTATTCAATCCCACTAATTCTTCTGTAAAAAATGTAACCGTTAGCCTCGACCTCGGTTTCCGGTACTCTTCCTGCCATTTGCGAGCCTTCCAGCGGGACCTCTTCGTGAGAAAGATGAACTTTTTGTCTTTCCACCGGAACGAGCCGCCGATCCATTGGCGCCTCCCTTACCCCTGCCTCGACCTCTGCCCTTAAAATAATTACCAGAATCCGGCTTCCCGCCACTTCTCTTGGCCGCTATAGATTCGGAATGAAAAGGGTGATCGATATCTACAGTTAGAGGGCGATTGATTTCTCTTTCAATTTTCTTTAAATATGATTTTTCACCAGCATCACAAAGTGATACGGCAATTCCCAACGCTCCCGCACGAGCCGTACGGCCAATTCTATGAACATAACTCTCGGATTCCTTTGGCAACTCATAGTTTATAACGTGGGTGATGCCATCGACATCCAATCCACGCGAAGCGATATCCGTCGCAACCAGAACCCGAGCTACTCCAGCACGAAATTTTTCCAAGGCTTGCAAACGCGCAGGCTGAGATTTATTACCGTGAATGGCTTCTGTCGAAATTTTCATTTTAGTCAATCTTTTCGCTATGCGATTGGCTCCATGCTTGGTACGAGTAAAGACAAGGACTCGCTCAAGGCTTCCGCCTTCTGTAAGAAGAGATTCCAACAAAGCCGATTTGTCTTCCCGGTCCACGAACAATACTTTCTGTTCTATTTTATCCACTGTGCTGGATGGAGGATTGACAGAAACTTTAACAGGGTCATTCAGGAAGCTCTTGGAAAGCTTGACTATTTCTTCTGGAAGCGTAGCTGAAAATAAGATGGTCTGCCTCTTTGATGGAATTGCCGCACACACTTTTTTAATGTCAGGGAGAAAACCCATATCCAACATTCGGTCTGCTTCGTCCAAAACTAGGACACCCACCTTATCCAAACGTAACTGTCTCTGATTCAAAAGGTCAAGGAGCCTTCCGGGAGTGGCCACCAGCACATCCACACCGCGTGACAAAGCACGTACTTGCAAGCCTTGCCTTACACCACCATAAACCACTGCTTGCTTAATATTGAGATAACGTCCATAGATGCGAAAGCTTTCATGGATCTGCGCGGCTAACTCTCTGGTCGGAGCAAGTATCAATGTACGAGCACCTTTTGGACCGGGAATTTCCCTGTTTTTCTCAAGCCATTGGAGAACAGGCAAAGCAAACGCCGCCGTCTTTCCTGTTCCCGTTTGAGCGCATCCCAAAAGATCTCGACCTTGCACAAGATGAGGAATAGCTTGTTCTTGAATGGGGGTGGGTGAATCATACTTTTCTTCACGAACAGCCCGACAAATTGGCTTGATGAGATTTAAAGTTTCAAAACCCGCTGGAACTGATTGAACTTCTAAATTGGCTAACATGTTTTCCTTACAATAAAATAAATGAAAATGAATAAAAACTGACGCAAGAGTCCAATAGCCCGAAACACGGACCAAGACATCGGGGTCTGCTTAATAAATATGATTGATTTTTTTAGTTGAGAAAAATGGAGGGGGGAGAAAGTCTAACAAGGGCCCTGCGAAGGCCCGAATGCCTCTCAACCAAAAAGGAAAGCTCTTTTCTATTCAACACCACTAATTCTCTGAACGGTTTCAACCACAACCGTTGATCAATAGTACTATATCGCAGGCCACAAAACCAGCCTTAAATACCAGAAAAACCGCAACCTCATATAACACATAGGTTTTATCAAGCAGGAAGGTTTTATTTTCATCCCTCTCGGCAACCTGACCTGTGATTACCTGCGACTTTTCTATGGCATAGACAGGGCAACCTGGCCTCAATTTTAGCCGTCTTCCCGGCTGAAACCGTGACTCTAATGACTTTTCACCGACATTAAGAATGCCAGATAACGACCTTCATAAAGTTATAATCAGCTTGGGTTGGGAAAAGAATTGCCCCTTTTCCTGGAAATCCAATTTATAATCCATGCATCTAACAGACTGCTGAAAAATATAGTCATTCAGTAACCTGCTGACTTTAAATATGCCTTCATATAACAAGGAAATTTTATTTTGAACATATTACACGTAGAGGAAACGCCTAATCCGGCGGCACTGAAGTTCATCATGGATGGTCCGGTAATAGCCAGTGGTTCTTTGTCTATCTCTTCAGGAGAGGATGACGAGGAATATACTGGGGACAACGAAATGGCACGCGCTTTATTCAAGGTGGGCGCTGTGGAGTTATTTCTGTGTCAGAACTATGTGTCGGTAACCGTATTTTCTCCCAAAGCTTGGGAACATTTCATGGGTGATGTAAAAAGTGCCATTGAGGAACACCTCCTCTCACCTGGAGAAAAACAGCCCGAAAAAGAAAAAAAGGATTCTTTTATAAACACCATCGACCGCGATGCTTTCCCCTCCCTTCCCGACAATGAGAAGGCGCAAATCATTGAATCGCTGATGGATGAAATCATTCGACCTGCTTTGGCGAATGATGGAGGAGGCCTGGAAGTGTTAAGGGTGGAAGGAAACAATGTGACGATCAAGTATCAGGGAGCATGCGGAAGTTGCCCAAGCGCTACAGGAGGAACTCTTGCGGCAATTGAAAGAGCGCTGAAGGGTTATTGCGATCCCAACTTGGAAGTCTTGATCGGCAATACTCAATAAGTCAACCCACCAACTCTTAAAAATGCAGGCATGTCCTGTTCTCCCCTCTGCTCTACACCGACTGAGGAAACACCCTCTTCATCGTCAATAATAAGAACCTTCCCTTTGGTGTTGGAAACATTACCTATAATAGACATGGTACCTCCTTTCAAAAGTATTGATAAAGTCACAGATGCCACTAAAACCTATAGATCAAACAACCTGATAAATATCCAAATTCGGCTTAAATGAAATTTTAAATCACCAACAAAAACAATCATTCCAAGGACCTGAGGCTTATCAGCCACTCAAACGGACTTCCATGAAAACTCATTGAGCAATATGTATCCTGGAAACATGATCCGCCATATTCTCATTTATTATTTTTGTTAATTAAAACCAGGCAAACAGGCTGAATAGTAAATTTGGCTACTGAAAAATTTGAGCTTATTGTCTAAATACTGCCAGCAGAACCTCTTTCTACCCACACCATCAAGCGCAATGCTATGCCCATCATTTCAGTGAATAATATTATGGGACTGGAGACGCATGTATATTATTTCGACTAAACTAAATCTAATGATGTAAAATTAAGTGACGACAAGGGAGTTACATTGGAGTTACATTTTCCATAATTGAGATCCCATGAATTTCTTACATCAATCATTAAAAACCTGACATCAACTCCACGTTCTTTGGCTCTGGTTTTTATTTTTTTTGGTTTGTTGCCTTTGTAACCCTCCCCTATAATAGGTCCATTTTAAATTGGAGTTCTCCTGCATAATACGAAGCAAAACGGAGAATGAAAATGAAGAAGACTCGTTCAAGGTAGAAAGCGAACCGGACAAAGGCTCGGCATTCATAGTTTCCATTCCAAAACATAATTGATCCAGCTATAATTGTATTCATTATCTGGGCAAATCATACAATTCCATGACTAAGCTGATACAAGCACTGACAGTTTCCGCATCACTCCTGTTTTTCTTATTTATTGGCGCTATAAATTTTATTGAAGCAAGTGAGGTTTCCGACCTCATGGAATCTGGCAACCAGGCTTTTACTATTGGTAAATATAAGGAAGCCGAAGAAACCTTCCAAAAAGTCCTAAAAATCGAACCAGATAATTATCTGGCCTCCCGCGATCTGGCAAAGGTGAAAATAGAATTAGAGAAATTTGAGAGCGCAATATCTTTACTCGATAACCTTCTTAAATTACCCATCGCTAAAGGCCGAAATATTCTGGTTTTCATCGAAGGCGACCCAGAATCTCACGAAGCGGAACTAGTGGATGAAACGGTTATGGTAGTGGATGAAACAGCCGAGAACGAAAATGCTGAATTCAATAAATTCCTTAAAGATGATGCTATGGAACCTGTCCCCCATTACCGTGTCAATTTGAGCAAATCAGGCGTGATGAAACTACTACCCAAAAGCAAAACAAGAATAAAGTATTCGGGCATTCCTGCCTCCACAAGAGACCAGGTAATGGCATTGAAAATGACCGCGCAGAAAAAATTAATCTCTACCCTTCCAGGTGAACCTAATGAAGAAATGGTCCAAATCAAAGGTGGGTGCTTTCAAATGGGAAGCACTGTTGGCGACCCGGACGAACAACCTGTACATGAAGTCTGCATATCCCCTTTCAAAATGGGGAAATATGAAGTTCAGCAAAAGAACTTTCAAAAGGTGATGGGAACGAATCCTTCTCAGCATATCGGAGCAAACCTGCCGGTCGATAATGTTAGCTGGGAAGAAGCACGTGATTACTGCAAGAAGATGGGCATGCGACTACCGCGAGAAGCCGAGTGGGAATATTCTACACGAGCAGGAACAACAACTGAATTTTACTGGGGTAACAGGGTGACCGGAAAAGAGGGCAATTTTTGCGACCATGAATGCGAACTCAGCACTCGGGAACCCAGAGTGACAGATGGATTCAAAAACACCGCCCCCGTTGGATCATATCCAGAGAATCCATTTGGCCTTTATGATATGGCTGGAAATGTGAACGAGTGGGTTCAGGACTGGAAGGAGGTAGAACAAAATTATTATCGGGTCAGCCCGAAAAATGACCCCCAAGGCCCTCGGTCCGAACTGGATACTTGTAGTGGCGCTGAATGTGTCGGCGCGGTTTCCATCACCATCAAAATGTTTCGAGGAGGGGCCTGGAACCAGAGGGTGGTCGAAATGAGGTCCGCTAACCGACGGCAAGCCCATTTTCAACTACACGCTGATGGGGTTGGGTTTCGTTGTGCTTCAAATTAATCCGAGACAAGAACTAATATAATTTTGCGGCTCAGAATTTAGATAGGTTCACCAAAATCCAATTCGTAGACAAATTTATGCTTACAATAAATCGTCAGATCCTTGATAGAGATTACTCCTGAAATTTTATTGTCTTCTGTTACCACCACATGCCGCACATTATTCTTTCTCATACACGACAAAGCTTCGTCCATGGGAAGGTGTCCATCCAGTAAAACAGGTTTATTCATTATGGAAGATAACTTTACATTATTCGCATCTAATCCGTCCGCGACCACCCTTTGTGAAAAGCCCCGCTCCGTAACTATGCCGACTATGTCATTTTCCTTTTCCACCAAAATGGAACCTACGTTATGATCGCACATAATCTCAGCGGCATGCAGAGCGGTTGCTTCGCAATCAATTTTCAATATCTCCTCTTCCGCATAGCGGGAAACTCTATCTGTCTCATTAATGACCGCACAAAACTTAAAGTTATAATAATTTGCAAAATCTTTAACCGAAAGCAAACCGACTATTTTTTCTTTCTCGGAAATTGCCAGATGATGAACATTCTCACTTCTCATCTTTTGATAAGCCTCCTCCATGGACTGATTGCAATCCAGAAGAAAAACAGGCTGAGTTTCCACTAATGAAAAACAAACTTATGAAAAAAAGGTAACGTTCATAAATTGTACTACTGTTAAATTCTCTTCCAAATAATTAAGATACCCCCCTTTAACCAATAAGCCCGGCCAGTCCCCCTAACCTATTTTACTTTCAAGGCTTGTTAGCGGAAAAACAACATTGAACATCCTAATTAGACAAGCTGTAGATTGGGGGTTTTTCTGGAGGCCGGTTTTAATTGGCAAAATTTATTATGCTGAACTACCGATTCAAAACATCCCATTTAGTGGATAAGGCAATTTGAACGGCTTCGTTAATCAAATCATCTGGCACACTTAACTCTTTTAAAGTCGCTCCCAGATTCTCTATAACTGCATCAAAATGTGTCTCATCAAGACCCTTTTCGACCAAGTGTTTATGAGCCGCGCGCATATTTCCCCCGGAATAGTTGGGCGCCCCACCAAACGCAAATGTTAGAAACGCTTTTTGTTTATTTCTCTGACCGGGCATATCAACCCCTTCAAAGAAATCCTTTATACGAACATCCACCAATACTTTTTCATAAAATATATCCACAGCGGCTTCAACAGCGGCCTTTCCTCCAATTTTTTCGAATAGGGACCTTTCGTCCACCTGCACATGGGAACTTTCAGCGGCAGAATCACTTGGCAATGTCCCTCCAATTTCATCTGTTCTGGCACCCAGCTTCGCAATAGACTCTTTAGTAACATCAATGCTTTTAATTATTTCTTCCACAGAACACCCTTTCCCTTAATTACTACAAATAAATCCGCATTTATTAATACCAATCAGAATAATCATTTCTGTTTAATTGACGAGAGCCTCCACTTTATAGCAGATCCATCATTAATTAAAAAAGAATACCGCCTTTTACCCGAATACTAATCTTAACCTAATACTGACCTCTATTTTGTGACATAACGCTTACTTTATTGAGAAATAAAAATATGTCGTAAGGGCCACCTGCGCACCTCATCCTTCTTCCCAACCCTATATTTAAGCTTTTGTGAATAATGGCATATTAGCATGGTTTTATTTTACAAATGAACTCTTTGGTAATTTTCGATAAAATAACCTCTCATTGAGAAGAAGCCTGAAATTTCGCCTTTGCAATTGTGGGATGCACTATAAAAATACTAGCAAAAGGAGATCGCGTTGATAGTAAAGAAAAATGACAAATATGCAGTGGAGTGTCAGGTGAAAATGGCCGCAGACTGCCTCCAGACTGGTGAGTATTGTGACGAGGAGGAGGAAGCACAGGAATGGGTAGAGCGTGAGTGCTGGATTTTTTCTGGAGAAGGGTGGATTTGCACTCAATGCAACGAACACATCATGGAAAATCTTGGGAAGATGCGGCACGATAGGGAATATTAATACAGCGCATTAAAAAGGGCCTGGCCGATTCGACCAGACCCCTTAAAATACTTATCATATTTGCAATTATCATTCTTTAAGATAGCGAATCATCCTATTGCAACTCAGCTCAATTATTTAAACTGCTTATTATTGAATTGAATGTAGCACTCGGTCGCATAGCGGCCTCAACTTTATCAGCATCCGGACGATAATAACCACCTATGTCCTTAGCCTGACCTTTTGAAGCATTCAACTCTCCAACAATAACCTCGGTCTTTTCCTCAAGTTCTTTTGCGACAGAAACAAAACAATTTTTAATATCCTGATCATCATTTTGTGCCGCCAGCTCCTTTGCCCAGTAAAGTGCCAGGTAAACATGGGTTCCCGCATTATCCAACTGACCCACCTCACGACCGGGCGACTTTTTATTATCCATTAACTTGCCGGAAGCCAGATTAAGTGTATCAGCCAGTATTTGAGCTTTTGCGTTTCCTTTTGATCGGCTCAAATGCGCAAAAGATTCTGAAAGAGCCAAAAACTCGCCAAGAGACTCCCACCTCAAATGTCCTTCTTTTACAAACTGCTGAACATGCTTAGGCGCTGAACCTCCCGCGCCGGTCTCAAAAAGGCCACCGCCTTTAATGAGCGGAACGATGGACAACATTTTCGCACTTGTGCCGAGTTCCAAAATTGGAAACAGGTCGGTGAGATAATCACGCAGAACATTCCCGGTTGCGGAAATTGTATCTTTCCCTTCCTTAGCACGTTTCAGCGAATGCTCCATGGCATCTACAGGCGCCATGATCTGGATGTCCAGGCCATTCGTATCGTGATCCTTTAGATAGAGATTTACCTTTTCAATAATCTGAGCATCATGGGCCCTGTTTTTATCGAGCCAGAAAACCACCGGTGTCGAGGACAACCGGGCTCTATTGACTGCCAGTTTAACCCAGTCCTGTACCGGTATATCCTTTACCGTGCAAGCTCGAAAGATATCGCCTTCCTCTACATCGAGTTCATGCAAGACTTTCCCAACTCCATCGACAATTCGAATGGAACCTTTTCCCGGCGCCTGAAATGTCTTATCGTGAGAACCGTACTCCTCCGCTTTCTGTGCCATCAGGCCGACATTGGGAACCGTACCCATGGTTGTTGGATCGAACTCACCATTCTCCCGACAGAAATCTATCGCCGACTGATAAATACCAGCATAACTGTTGTCCGGTACCATAGCCAGAGTGTCGTGCTCCGCACCATCGGCACCCCACATTTTTCCTGAGTTACGAATGGCTGCCGCCATAGAGGCATCTATAATGATATCGCTTGGTACATGAAAATTTGTGATGCCCTTGTCCGAATCCACCATCGCAAGCTCAGGGCCGTTCGCAATACATGCCTTGATGTCTGCCTCAATTTCTTCTTTTTGACCTGCAGGCAAATCCTTTGTCTTCGCATAAACATCGCCCAAACCATTATTCGGGTTGATGCCTAAATCCTTGAAAAACTTCTCATGTTTTTCAAATACGTCCGCAAAAACTACGGTAACACCATGACCAAAGATGATGGGATCTGAAACCTTCATCATTGTAGCTTTCATGTGCAAAGACAACAAAACACCTTCACTTTTTGCTCTCTCCATTGATTCCTTAATAAACTGGCGCAGAGCTTTACAACTCATCACCGTTGCATCTACAATATCACCTTTATCCAGAACTACTTTTCCCTTCAGCATAGTGGTACTTCCATCTGTGCCGACAAATTCTATTCTGCCCGCCCCAGCTGACTGGTCTGTAATAACAGCAGACTTTTCATTGGAGTAAAAATCACCACTCCCCATGTGAGCCACATTGGTTTTCGAATCTTTAGCCCATTTACCCATTTTATGCGGATTGCTTTTCGCGTAGTTTTTTACAGAAACTGCCGCCCGTCGATCCGAGTTACCTTGTCTCAAAACCGGGTTGACCGCGCTTCCCTTAACCTTGTCATACTTGGATTTAATTTCCTTTTCTTCATCATTTTTCGGATCCTCTGGATAGTCAGGAAGATCATAGCCCTGAGACTTCAGTTCAGCGACCGCCTCCTGTATCTGAGGAATAGACGCACTGATATTAGGCAGTTTGATTATATTCGATTCCGGCTTCATCACCATTTCACCCAACAACGCTAGGTCATCCGGTTGTTGCTGTTCTTTCTTGAGCCGGTCTGGAAATTGCGAAATAATCCTGCCCGCAAGTGAAATATCCTTTGTACCCACATTAACACCCGCCACCTGCGCAAAAGATTGAATGATCGGAAGAAAAGATCCGCTTGCAAGTTGAGGTGCTTCATCGACTTTCGTGTAAATAATATCAGGCTGTTCCGACATCTCTTTTACCCCATAATTAAAGTTACTTAAAAAAATACATTCACCGGAAACTAGGAATAATCGAAGAAAATGGCATGACTGTCAACTATTTTTTGCGACCTAAGACAATTTTTATCAGGCAATAAATCGCCCTCCAGCAAAACCCATTATAACAATGACTTGCGGGCCAGGCAGGTTACTTCCCCTATAGCTTGTAGTGACCCCCAGGAATTTTATCAATAAATCGCCGACCAATGAAGCAAAGATTTCCTTGAAGCTGGTAAGGAGCGTCTTATGGGAGATACAGTCCGTAAGGCCAGTTCCCATGAAGTCATTGACCTTAAAAAGGAAAACCAACACTTAAAACAGCTGGTAGCAGAGATTACCTTAAAAAGCCGAGTTCTTAAAAAAAGCCTGAATGGTACGGACTTCGAGGACATCGATTTATGAGATATAGTTCTTCTGAGAAATTGGAGATCATTCGGGGTACCTGCTAATAACACGAGATTCTGTTTTTAGGAATTATTTGGGCTGAATAGATCTACAATTCCGTATGAAGGCGAACAGGTTTTAAAAGTGGAGAGTACCGATTTTTTTTAAAATACAAATCAGAATATTTGGTTCATTTAAAACAACTCATCGAAAAGAATTTTTTGTTGGGCTTTATACTCTTCTTCGCCAATGAGTTTATTATCATGAAGATATTTTAAATGCTTCAGCTTTTTCTCTAGTTTCGGGTTGATTTCATGGTTTGAAGAATCTGTTTCGAAATCCACAGGTGATTTAACGCTATCCGTACTATTCCGATCCGGCCGCGGTAGATTCAATTTTGAAACAATCCAGTTTCTCTGAATGCGTTTTCCTTTTTTAACCCCGGTTTTGAAGTAGAGTTGGCCTTCCTGAGGTATTAGCTTCCAGGCAAAGACATTCCACTCACGAACATCGTTTCTTTGAAAAAATGATTCGCCTCGAATAAAATCGAAACGCCAGTTTAAAAATTTTCTAAATGAAAAAATGTCGCCGGATGTAATGCCACTTTCGCCCTTTAACTCGATGTGAATAATTTTATCAGGACTCACACTTGCAAACGCTTTCATAAGTACTGGAGCCAAATTTTTAATTTCAGATTTGGAAAAGATAGGCTCTTCCTTGTTGCCCAAAAATGTTCCTTTGAATCGAAGGGAAATCAGATGGTGAATAATTTCTGTACGTGAAATTTTTATAGGATGATTTAATTTGAATTTCTCGACATTAAAGTTTCCATGGAGCTTCGATTTATAACTGAGGCTGACGGTGATATTATTTTTCCCAGAATCAGCACCTTCCGCGACCTCAAAAACAAAAGGGACAAAGAAAAGCAAACACATCATTATTTTTAAATATCGGCGAATTAAATCCATATTAGTGGCAATGCTTTCAAGATACAGGAATAAGACTACAACAGCCCTTGGTCAATAATAAACCTTTCGACCTGATCCGTTCCAACACCATTTTTTAAATTAGTGAAGGTAAAAGGTTTTTCGCCTCGCATTTTTTTAGAATCACGCTCCATGATATCCAGGGACGCACCCACATGGGGAGCCAGGTCAATTTTATTGATGACCAGTAGATCTGACTTGGTTATACCCGGACCTCCTTTTCGAGGAATTTTATCCCCGGCGGCCACATCGATCACATAAATTGTCAGGTCGGAGAGTTCGGGACTAAAAGTAGCCGCAAGATTATCGCCACCGCTTTCCACAATGACCATATCCAGGTTTGGGAAACTTCGGCACAACTCATCAATTGCGGATAAGTTCATGGATGCATCTTCTCGAATAGCGGTATGTGGGCACCCTCCTGTTTCCACGCCCATGATTCGCTCTTCTTCCAAAGCTTCATTTCGGATCAAGAATTGAGCGTCTTCCTTAGTATAAATATCGTTAGTGACAACGGCGATTTGATACTTGTCCCTCATTTGCTTGCATAAGGCGTTGACCAGAGCCGTCTTCCCAGATCCGACCGGCCCTCCAATTCCCACGCGTAATATTTGTTTATTTGTCATGTTCATTTTTCAGTATTTTTAAGATCGGAATAATCGGGTGTATTGAGTTTCGTGAAGAGCGCTAGCTATTCCTTGACCCGGAGCGGTATAACCCATCTCTTCATCTTCCAATGACAAACCTGTTGCAACCAGTTCTGGAATAATTTCAATAACAGAAGATAATATTTTCTGGCCCGTGGTTTGTCCTAAAGGAACCAATTTAATTGCCGACAACACTTGATTTTCAGCCCACATCCACAAATAGCCCCAGGATGCTTCATTGATTGGAATTCTCCAATACGACGTTCCTAAAGAAAACAGGGTTAGAAAACATGTTCTGGAATTCTCCCTCCACTCAACAGCTTCTGAAATACCTAAGTCACCCAACAAACGAGCCAAGGCATGAGCCATCTGTTTTTCTTCTTCTCGAAGCTCTCTCGAATCGCGACTTGCATATAAGTAATCATTCCAATAGAGCACACTCTTTTTGTCTCCAGTCGACCACGCTTTATGCAAGCGGGACAATAGAGGAACATCTAAGTTTGTTAAAGAACTTCCGAGAAGTCCTTTTATCCAGAGTAAGGTTGTGTTGTCATCGTTTACCCAATCCGAAGAGACCGCAAATTCCAAACCCTGCGAATATGCATATGCCCCAACAGGAAGCATCGGACTGCATAGCTGCATTAACCTTAATGATTCGTTTGGCCGACCAGAAATCATTTTTATATATGCTTAGTGGGAATGAGAATGTGAGTGACTGGAATACCCGCCATAAGCTCCTCCTTCGGGTTCAAAAGGCGATAACTCGTGTTTAACAGAAAGCCCAAGGGATTGAACCATTTCTTCCAATACATGGTCTCTTTGAAAGCGCAACCAGTTTTCTCCTATTTGAAGTGGAACGTGACGGTTTCCCAAGTGATAGCAAGCCTGCGCAAAAAGAAAAGAGTCCTTTGTAGAAGCAACAGCGACCTCTTCATTGGCCGCGCAAACCTCGACAATCAACCCATTGTCTGCCCGCAATAAATCACCATGACGCAAAACACTGCCACGTTCCAGCATCAATGCCACTTCCTGACTGTCATCCAGGGAAACCCGCAATCTGCTCTTCTGCCTTTTATCAAAAGGCAAGGTCAGGCTTGCAGAGGGTGTGGCAGGAGCGTTCAGTTTCTCGGTAATTTGCAACATTTAATCGGCTTTCAATTAAAAAAGAAAATAACGTTGTGCCAGAGGTAATTCAGTCGCGGGCTCGCACGTTAAAAGTTCACCATCAGCCCGAACCTCATAAGTTTGCGAATCAACTTCTATTTTTGGAAGATAGTTATTATGAACTAGGTCCTTTTTGGTGACACCGCGTGTATCACGAACCGAAACCAACCTTTTATGCAATCGAAGTTTCTCACCCATGCCATCTTCAGAAGCGGCTTTGGACACAAAGCTCACGCAGGTTTCAGCCCGCGCTCCCCCAAGTGCTCCAAACATCGGACGATAATGCACGGGTTGTGGCGTTGGAATCGAAGCATTGGGGTCACCCATTGGAGCCGCTGCGATCATTCCCCCTTTAATAATCAGGGCAGGCTTGGCGCCAAAAAATGCAGGCTTCCACAAAACTATATCCGCCAGTTTGCCCACTTCGATAGAGCCTACTTCGTGGCTGATCCCATGCGTGATAGCTGGATTGATCGTATACTTTGCGACATAACGTTTGGCACGAAAATTATCATTGCCGGAAGTGTCCGGACTTAACGGTCCTCGTTGTACTTTCATTTTATGAGCGGTTTGCCAGGTTCGACAGATCACTTCTCCAATTCGTCCCATAGCCTGAGAATCGGAAGCGATCATGCTGAAGGCTCCCAAATCATGAAGGATATCTTCCGCCGCAATAGTCTCACGCCTAATACGCGATTCAGCAAATGCGACATCCTCAGGAATTTTTGGATCCAGATGGTGACATACCATGAGCATGTCTAAATGCTCATCAATGGTGTTAACCGTATAAGGGCGAGTAGGGTTTGTGGATGAAGGCAGTACATTCGCTACACCGCAGGCTTTTATAATATCCGGAGCATGTCCGCCACCGGCACCCTCTGTATGATAAGTATGAATCGCTCGACCTTTAAAGGCCGCTAATGTGTTCTCAACAAAACCGCATTCATTTAAGGTATCCGTATGAATAGCAACTTGGACATCAAATTTATCAGCGACTGACAAACAATTATCTATCGCCGCTGGGGTTGTTCCCCAGTCTTCATGCAATTTTAATCCCATAGCCCCTGCAAGAACCTGCTCTTCAAGAGCGGCAGGGAGACTGGCATTTCCTTTTCCCATAAAACCAAAATTCATCGGCAATTCTTCAACAGCCTGATACATGCGCTGAATGTTCCATGGTCCCGGCGTACAGGTTGTCGCGTTTGTCCCAGCCGCTGGACCGGTACCACCTCCAAGCATGGTTGTAATTCCAGACATAAGTGCTTCATCTACTTGTTGTGGACAAATGAAATGGATATGCGCGTCCAGGGCACCAGCAGTAGCAATGAGCCCTTCCCCTGCAATCGCTTCCGTTCCGGGACCGATAATGATGTCAACATCAGGTTGTACGTCAGGATTCCCAGCTTTTCCTATACCTACAATCCGACCCGATTTAATTCCGATATCGGCCTTGACGATACCCCAATGGTCGAGGATCAAAGCATTCGTAATCACAACATCCACCGATTCTTTGGAAGTTCTTTGGCTCTGTCCCATTCCATCCCGAATGACCTTGCCACCGCCGAACTTGACTTCCTCACCATAGGAAGTTTTATCCTGCTCGACTTCAATCCACAGTTCCGTATCCCCCAAACGCACTCGGTCACCCGTTGTGGGACCATACATGTCAGCATAAGCTCGTCTACTTATCTCACTCATTATTCGCTCTCCAACTGTCCCATAATTTTTCCATTGAACCCATAAACCTGCCTGGATCCTGAATAGGCAACCAATTCAACTTCGCGCTCTTGCCCTGGTTCAAATCTTACTGCCGTACCCGCAGGTATATTGAGGCGGAAGCCTTTTGTCTTTTCGCGATCAAATTTCAAGGCCTCATTAGTTTCAAAAAAATGATAATGCGATCCTATCTGGATAGGTCTGTCGCCGGAATTGGAAACAGTAGCATTTATCTTTTTCATATTTTTATTGAGGGTAATATTTCCTTCTTTTACTTTTATTTCACCAGGAATCATTTCCATTCTCCATTTACTGAATAGGGTTGTGAACGGTAACCAACTTGGTGCCATCGAGGAAAGTAGCTTCCACTTGCACTTCATGGATCAATTCAGGAATCCCTTCCATGACATCTTCACGTTTAAGAAGGGTCGTCCCATAGCTCATCAAATCAGCGACACTTTTCCCATCTCGGGCCGCCTCCAAAATGGCGGCTGAAATATAGGCGACAGCTTCCGGATAATTAAGTTTCACACCGCGAGCCAGTCTTCTTTCCGCCACTAACCCTGCGGTAAAAACCATCAATTTATCTTTTTCTCTAGGGGTAAGCTCCATTTTCTCCTCTCTTTAAACATACTACTTAATGTCAGTAAACTATAAATCGTTCAAGACGCCTGTCAAGTTTTCCAAATCCGTGGTTCAACGGCTTCACGACCAATCACTTGCTGACGCAATATTTTCCAAACATCAATAAAATAGCTTCTAGCTCTTTCCACACTATTTCCCAGAAAGGAGCAGATAATAATACCATCCGTTTGAGTTGCGGAAAACAATTCCTGGTCATTTGAAGAATTGGTTTTTTTTCTCAACGATTCAACTAATCCTGTTTTATCAGTCACGCAAACCATACTTCCAATAACTGGGAAGCCATGCAACCCCCATTTTTCATTGAGAACAGGATCATCTCCTTTTAACCATAGACGCTCAACCCGTAAAGGCCTGCCATCCCGCCAAACTTCAAAACGCTGATCCAACTCACCCTTACTAAAATATTCGTCTGAAGCTGGTCGCCCCAGACATGAAATTTCCCAACCCATAAAGTAACTATCATGAGACAGTTCAATTTTAGTTTGAATCTGCGTCCTGGCACCGGAAAATATAATGTTTTCCGATGGAAACCATTCCAAAGTTCCCTTGGATGCTACCTTAATAATTTGTTCCTGTCTGGCCACCGGCCCTGCACTCCGATAAAACTTTCCCGCCGCCGGAGTTGTGATCAGGGCATGGGCATTTGAATTCACATCCACGCAAATATTTAAACGATCTCCTCCAACCACTCCGCCCGGTGGATGCAGTATATAAACGTGACAGGCTCCATTAAGCTCTGGATAAAATGGTTTCTGTACTTGCAAAGGGCCATAGTGTTTGCGATGGCTCAGGATAGTCTTGTTATTAGACTTGGAAAATTTCAAGTCCAGTCGAGCCCTCCACTCTGCATCCAGAATATTTTCTTTTAATTTAGCCGTTGGCATATACCCAATGAGCCCCCAGGCAAAAGGTTGCAATTAAAATCACGACCCGCAAACCTCTTACAAGAGAAACAGCCCTCTTATTCAATCCATAAAATACAACTCCCAATAAACCCCCAAAGGTCACCATGGAAATTAAGGCCCCAAAACTAAATATGGCAATGTAAGCCAAGCCCAACCAAGGCGAATCGAAATTGCCAATAGGCATTAACCCTATTAAAGGAGCTGATCCAGCCAACCCATGGATCATGCCAACCAAAACGGCACCATGTTGATGCTTGGGTTCATAATGGGTGGGCACTGTTTTTACTTCTTCAAACAACTTTCCATAATCTGTTTTTGAAAAAAACTTTGAGGTAAAAATTAGCTGGTCCTGGCTAAACAAACCCCAAAGACCCCACAAGCCAATTCCCATCAACATATAGCCGACAAGTTTCTCACCAAGGTGGCTTAGACTGTCAAGGTTGGCTATCCTCAGCGATAGCACACAAACACCAACCACCAATAAGGTCAAACCATGACCCATAGCCCAGCGGCAACAAAGCCCTAACATCTTTCGCGATCTTGAAGAAGTTTCAGACAATCCAGAAACTGCCATTACATGGTCAATATCAAATGCGTGCAAAACTCCCAAACTAAAAGCAACGGAAGAAAACGCCATCACTCCACCACTGGGTATCATAATTTATTCATACTTTTCATAGATAATAAGAAGGTTACTTTTCCAACATCTTTGGGATACTTAACAGACGGGACCCAATTTTACCAATTGTTTTTATAAATAAGAATGTTACAGCCTATAAAGAACAAGCAAAATTTACACCAATCTAAAAACAAGGAACACGCTTAAAAAGTATTAAATAAATTAGCCACTTAAATCAATTTACCTGAGCACCCATTTTTTTTTCTCGCTGAAAGAATGCTTAAAAACTAGGCACTTGGATTAATTATCCTCTTGATAGGAAATCAAGAGAACAAAAAAAAGGCCTAGTCAAACCGACTAAGCCCTTGTAAATCATCCGTAACAGACGCAAGAAAGCACGAATGCTTTACGGTAGGAGCTTATTCTGAGGGATTTTACTAGCTCTGTTTTCTTAAGAACTAAGCGTAAGTCAGAAGGAACTCTGAGGCGAGAATAATAGGTCTTTCCTCGTTTTTGCGTACTCATTTGATCTCGATTTGTGCACTAACTGGTTAAAGTCGAGATTAACTGAGGGGAAAACCTATAAAAACCAAGTACTAAGAGACCAAAAAGCGTCCCCAGCGGGATTCGAACCCGCGTCGCCGGCGTGAAAGGCCGGTGTCCTGGGCCAGGCTAGACGATGGGGACTTTCCCGGTAAACATCATAACTATAAAAGAAAAGTGAGCCGCGAAGGGATCGAACCTTCGACCACTTGATTAAAAATCAAGTGCTCTACCAACTGAGCTAGCGGCCCATTCTGACGAGAGGGAAAAAGTAGCAGACCCATTGTAACATGTCAATTATTTATTATCTTGATTTTAAGTAAAAGGCCTAATATCATTAGGGTTTAATCGGTATCACCCGCCTATTGGAAAGGATTTCAGTTGGAAAAATCAGAAAAAATCTGGCTCGATGGGAAATTTGTCCCGTGGCATGAAGCCAATGTCCATATTCTCACCCATACCCTACATTATGGGATGGGAGTGTTCGAAGGCATTCGTTGCTATCAAACAAAAAAGAAAAAATCTGCCATTTTCCGCCTGCAGGAGCATGTGGACCGATTATTCAACTCTGCCATCGTTTTAGGCATTGAGATTCCCTTTGCCAAAAAGAAGATTTTTAATACCATCCTGCAAGTGGTCCGGGAAAACAAGTTGGAGGAATGCTATATCCGCCCGATCGTTTTCCTGGGACACAACCAGATGGGGCTTAACCCGAACGGGGTTGATGTTCGTGTTGCAATCGCCGCCTGGCCATGGGGAGCCTACCTGGGTGATGAAGGAATCAACAAAGGTATCCGTGTTCGAGTTTCATCGTTCACAAGACACCATGTGAATATCAGCCTGACACGAGCCAAAGCCTGCGGGTATTACATCAACTCCATTCTCGCCAAAGCCGAAGCAGTCCGAGATGGATACGATGAAGCGATTTTGCTCGATCCGCAGGGCTACGTTTCCGAAGGTTCCGGCGAGAACATATTTCTTTTGTCAAAAGGACGGCTAAAAACTCCTGACCTGTCCTGCTCCAATCTGGAAGGCATCACCCGCGATTCTGTTCTCGATATTTGCAAGCATTTGAAAATCAAGGTTGAAGAAGGGTATATGACCAGAGATGAATTGTACATAGCCGATGAAGTCTTTCTAACCGGTACAGCGGCGGAAATCACCCCTGTCCGCGAGATAGATGGTCGTACGATCGGTAGCGGG
>PVBE011599161.1_pt1 | contig 32882 bp, 24 predicted proteins | sample 1631181 | NCBI WGS metagenome assembly PVBE01 (sample SAMN08397723, study PRJNA350692) | Marine metagenome, whole genome shotgun sequencing project. | isolation source: water | place: Pacific Ocean | collected 2012-04
CGCCGCCGCGGCTACCGTCGGTGTCGTTGTCATGGTAGCGCACGCTGCCGCGGATGGTCGTCGTCTTGTGCGGCTTCAGCGCGCCCGACAGGCGCACCGAGTGGCTCTGCTGCATCGCGTACTGGCAGCTGACGTCGCTGAACTGCACCGTCTTGCGGTTGTCCGTCCACGACCGGCTGTAGCGCAGCGTGATGTCGCCCCGATTCTTGTGGTCGGCGCGCACCTGCCAGGCCAGCGTGACCTTCTGCCCCGCGCGCTCCTCCAGCTCATCGAGGAAGTCCTCGAACTCGCTCAGGTCCTCGGAGTTGAGGCGCGGGTCGGACAGGATCCGCTGGATGTCGTCGATGAGCCCGTCCTGAAGGAAGAAGGCCTCCTCCAGATCGCCGCTGTAGATGGCCTGCCGGCCGCCGAGGGCGAGGTTCTGATCGGTGAACCGCAGCGTGCCGCGCACCTGCAGCCACTCCAGCGGACGGCCGGTGACCGACGTGTTGAGCCGCAGGTCCCAGGTCTTGAGGAGGATGTTCCGGCTGATGTCGACGCGGCCCCGGGTCTGGAAGCGCTTGTTCGGCTTGTACAGCCCGGTGAAGCGCAGCGCCTGCTCGTTCCGGTCGGTGTAGCCCAGGAGCTGATCGGAGTTGGCCTCGCCGCGGGCGTAGGGGTTGGCGTAGTCGGGGCCGTAGTGGCGCGCCGACAGGGTGAACTCGCCCCACGCGGGCTCGACGCGGGCGCGGATGTACAGCGCCATGGCGGGCGTCTGGGCGAGCCAGAAGGCGGCTTCGCCGGCCACATCGATGAGGCCGAAGCCGATGGCGCCGTCGATGCCGACCGTGCCGAAGCCGACGTCCGTGGGCCAGCGCTGGCTGACGAGGAAGACGTCCGCGTCGTCGACTCCTTCCAACGCCGTGCGGTCCTGGAACGCGCCGTAGCCGGTGACGCCGACGTGGGTGCGGCGGTTGAACCGGACCGTGACGTTGCCCCCGGCAAGGCCGACGCGATACACGTCCGGCAGGGTGATCGAGCGCGAGCGCTGGCCGTCGATCCAGATGCGCGGGCTGGAGAAGTTGTCCGTGATGAGGTTCGGGTTGTCCGCCCCCTCGGTCAGCTTCATGTACGACGAATAGAGGTCGTAGCTGCGGATCGAACCGAACACCGACAGGTCGAAGTCGGCCCGCCCCACCTGGAGCGAGTGGGCACGCCCGGCGGCGCCGAACAGGCCGTCGTGGGGGTCGACGGAGGTCTCGGCGCCGACGGTCACCAGCTTCTGCAGCGAGTACCCGTGCCGGTCGCGGTTGCCCGAGGTGCCGATGACGAGGCCGCGGCCGAAGTCGGCGTGGTAGCTGCCGCCAACGACCTCGACGTGGGGGCGGCGGACGCGAACGTAGGCGCTGTGGGGCTCGAACAAGGGGGCGCCGTAGGAGGCGTAGATGTCGCGCGAGGCGGGGTCGTAGACGGCCTTCTTGACGCCCTCGTGCATCGCGCCGGCGAGGCCGACGTCCAGCCAGCCGAGGATCTCCACCCGGGCCGACAGCAGCATCGCGGGCCACTTGTCGTAGCCGAGCTGGCAGCGGTACTTGCTGCGCGCCTCGTAGTCGTCCTCGATCGGGGTGCAGGCGTCGAAGTCGCGGTACAGCCCGTAGTAGATCGTGCCCCGGAAGGCCGGCTTGGTGCCGTTGGGCATCGACAGGTAGACGAACGGCTCGATGCGGTCGAGCGTGCGCCAGGTGATGCCGTCGACCCGCGTCATCAGGTCCGCGAGCAGCACGTAGGGGCCGTTGAGGATGCGCTCCTCGACGATGTCGTCGGCCAGCTGCGCGGTGATGCCCGGCAGCGCGTACAGGTCGGACTTCTCCGACCGGTTCACGTCGACGGGGTTGTCCAGCAACAGCAGGAGGATGCGGAACTCCTCCTCGTCGATCTGCACGTCGTAGTACAGCTCGCGGAGGTCGTCCTCGTCGTTGATGTCGATCTCGGTCGAGTACTCGCGCGCCGCAGCGGGCGCGGCCATCAACAGAACGGCCAGCCCCGTCAGGAGCAGGCGAGCACAACGATGTCCTGGAATCGGCACGCGGCCCGCCATTCTGCCACAGCGCCGGCCTGTCGCCCTCGGGCGCCCCGGGGAGGGGCTACGGCAGGACCTCGACCCGGCCCGCGCCCGTGAAAGCCATCTCCATTCCGTCGAACCGCATGAGGCTCTCGAAGGACCCTTCCGAGCTCTCCGCGCAGGGGTCCCCGAGGTCCTGGACCTCCTCGAAGGACGCCTCGTACATCGATCCCTCCTGCAGTATCATCCCTTCGATGTTCCCCGCGAGGCTGCAGCGCTCGTGGATGGTGGAGCTGACCCGGGCGCCCTCCCAGGCCGTGATCGTCGTCGTGACGGTGCAGGTCGAGACGAACCCGGGAGCCTTGTCGACGTACCTCGTCGTGTACCGCCCGCCCACGCCGAGGGGGGCCGACGGCACGGTGGTGGAGCCCCGGAGCTGATCGAGGATGTCGCGGAGAGTGTCGCCGTGGCTGATGAAGCGGCCCCCGCTGGAGACGATCTTGCTGGGCGCCTCGGCGGCCTCGCGCAGCAACTGGCCGCGTGGCGTCAGGCCCTTCGTGACCCGCAGCCCCACGAGCGAATCGAGGGCCCGCTGCTGGCCGGGATCGGCATCGCCCGCGACCGCCTCGACCAGGGTCAGGACCGCCTCCACGGAGTCGCCGGTATTCGTCGCCCGGCACATCAGGCGGAGGCTCTCGGTGTGCTCCTCCCCGTCGACGTCCATCCACCAGGTGACGCGCTGCTGACGCTCGACCTCCGAGACCGGCAGGACCATGGCCAGCGTCTTGACCGGGGGGGAGCCGGGCTCATCGATCACGTGGGTCTCCACCGGGTGCGCGGGGAGGTTCGTCAGCGGCTCCAGGGACGGGCCGCAGCCCAGGAGCAGGGTCGCGGCGATCAGCAGGCACGAACGGACGGGGCAGGTCATCGGCATCTCCTCCTCGATTCCACCGTTATCGGCGCACCTACGGAAGCGCATGAACGTGTGACACTGGGCCGTCGATGCACGTCTCGCTCATCAATCCAAGCGCATCGTGGCGATGACCGACGAGCTGAAGCGGCGCGGGCTGTCGAGCCGGTGGCAGACCCCCAACGGCGACGTGGCGAGCTTCCGCCAGAAGCTCAAGACCGACCGCGTGCTGCTGGACACCGAGAGCAAGTACGCGTTCGAGCACCGCCTGCGGCGCGCGAGCGAGCGGGTGAAGCGGTGAGCCTCGACTTTGCGGCCGACGCGATGGGGATCGTGCTCATCGGGTCGATGCTGGCGACGTTATTCGTGATGGGGCTCAGTCGGATCCGCCCCCTCCCCGGTGCGGTGTGGCTGGTGCCCCCCGCGGTGCTCCAGATCGCGGGCATGTCCTGGGTCGTGAAGATGCACGCGGCCGCCCTCGACGCCAGCCGACAGGCGCCCCCCGAAGCGGCTCAGGCGGTGCTGTCCGACGGGCTGGCGTTGGCCATGAACGGATCCGGATCGATGTACTGGGCGTCGGCGCTGTCGCTGGCCCTGTCGGCAGTGTGGCTGCTCGGCCCGGGGCGCGCGCCCGAGCGGCCGCGGGGGCCGCATCGGATCTTCATCGCCGTGCTCGTCTGGCAGGCGCTGGCGGTCAGCATGTACGCCCGGCTGGCCCGGGCGCTGGGCGCGATGTTCATCGAAGCGGCCACGAGCCCACCGGAGATCCGCATGCAGCTCACGCTCGGCGCCACCGGGTCGATGCCGTTTCAGCGCACGGTCACGTGGGCCGTCGGCGCGGCGCTCGTAGCCGCGGTGGCGGCGTGGTCGATCAAGACGCGGCGCGACGAGTTCGAGGGTGCCGGCGTCTGGCTGCGGGCCACCGCCGTGGTCGGGGTGCTGGCCGCGATCAGCCTGAGCCGACTCATCTCCCAGCAGCTGATCCTGGCGAACTTCGCGCTCTAGGTCAGTCCGACGCCGAACGGGGCCACATCGGAAGATCGACGGTCCCGTTCGCCTGCAGACCCCCCAACCAGGCGGCTGGATCGGTGAGGATCTCGTGCACGGTCCGCACCCCGAGGCCCGCGGTCAGGCCGTCGTCGGTGCGCTCGTCAAAACTGATCCGGATGTGGAGCACCTTGCCCACTTCGATCTGCCCGTCAGCGCCCACGCACGGCTTCTCTTCGATCTTGCCCGTCATGATGAAGATCGGCGCAGTCCCCCACTCGTAGAGGTGGTGGTAGCCCGCGCCCAGCCCCACGCTGCCCAGGTTGGCGATGAACACCGAGGTGTACATGCCTTCACCGTCGATGAAGAACCGGGGGAGGAGGTTCAGGTAGTCCAGGTAGCGGGCGATCCGAACCAGGATGGCCAGCACGAACCGGGGCGCCAGGAGCACGACGCTCAGCTCCTTGTCGAGCTCCGTCTTCTTGCCGGATCGCTCGGCGTTTATCGAGCCGTTGATGCGCTCCACCAGCTGCCGGAACGTCTCGCCGTCCTCCATCCGCAGCTTCACGATGCCGAGCTTCGACTTGGCGTCCTTCTTCTTGCGCTTGTCCGCGAAGGTGAACCAGCGGGCGTTGCGCATGTACATCCGCTTGCCCACGACGAACTTGTTCATCGCCGGGTGCTTCGCCAGGGCGATGTTGCAGGCCGCCACGATGACGTGAGTCATGTTGGCGTCGAACTCGGCCTTGGCGTGCTCGAGGTACTCCAGCACCGGCTCAGCGCGCACGTACTCGTCGAAGTACACAACCGACTCGTTCCGGGTCGGCATGATGAACGGCATGATCCGGCGGTACGGGTGCACGTTCCCGATCAGCGTGCCGTCCGGCCGGCTGGTCTTGAAGTGGGCCAGGACCCAGAGCGCGACGATGACGCCAGCGGCGATCAGCCAGGGGTGCTCAGCACCCGGGGACCCTACCAGCGATGGCGGATCCGCAACGCCCCGCCATCGCGGTAGATGACCGCCGCGATTGCGCGGTTGGTCAGCGCTGCATCGCAGGCCGTGACCATGTCTGCGGGGCTCCGGATCTTGGTGCCGTCGATGTCCAGGACGATGTCCCCGGGGCGGAAAATGGCCCCCCGCTTGGCGGCCACCACCTGCACCCCCACCGACAGCGCGAGGCGCTCCGATACGTCCGGCGCGATCTTGCGCACGGTCACGTAGAGCCCTTCGATCTCCACCGACTTGCCGGCCACCCGATCGGCCCACGCCGCCCGTGACTCGAGCATCAGCTTGATGACCTTCTCGGTGCCTCCGCGGGTCACCAGGAGCGTGCGCTCCTCGCCCGGGAAGGCGAGGCCGAACTTCTCTTGCCAGGCCGCCCGGCCCTTCACCGTGGAGCCGTCCACCGACACGACGACGTCGCCGGCGCGAAGCCCGCCCCGACCCGCCGGTCCGTCCTTGTAGACCGTCACCACCTGCAGCCCGCCGCCGCGAACCTCCTGCAGCCGCAGCCCCGGCCAGCCGGGCTCGACGTCTTCGCCGTTGCGGAGCCACGGGAGCGCCCCCAGGACCAGCTCGACCGGCATCGCGAAGCCGAGGGATTCACCCCGGCCGTCGACGGCGGTGTTGACGCCGATCACGCGCCCCTGGGCGTCGAACAGCGGCCCCCCGGAGCTCCCCTGGTTGATCGCCGCGTCCGTCTGGAGGAAGGCGTCGAAGGCGTCACGCCCCAGCTCCCGGGTGCGGGCCGAGAGGATGCCCCGGGTCACCGTGTGGCCATGGCCGAAGGGGTTGCCCACGGCGAAGACGTCCTGGCCCACGCGGAGGCCCACCGAGCTGCCCAACACCACCAGCGGCAGGTCCAGACCGACCACCCGCAGCAGCGCCAGGTCGATGTCGGGGTCCGCCCCCACGAGCTCGGCGACGAACACGTTGCCGCGGTGGTCCGACACCAGGATCTCCGTCGCGTTGGCGACGACGTGCTGGTTCGTGATGATGAGGCCGTCTTCGACGACGAAGCCGGAGCCCAGGCTCTCGCCCCGGGGACTGCCGTAGACGGGATGCCACCGCTCCTTGTCGACGGTGCTGAGGTGGAGGTTCACCACCGACGGAGCCACCCGCTCGACGAGGTCCGCCAGGGCCTCGTCAGCCGAGGCCCCCCGGGGGAGCACGAACGCGGCGACGGCGAGCGCGAGCGCGGCCGTCCGCAGCATCACTTCTGGGCCCGCTTTCGGATGACGTGGAGCGCGCCCACCATGCCCACGAGGGCGTGCTGGTTGTTGTCGATCCGCACGTGGTTGTCGACGACTCCCATCGGGTACGCGCCGTGCACGCGGGCCATGTCGGGGAGCCAGTAGCCGTTCCGCTCGGTGTACTGCTGCTCCATCAGGTGCCGCGCCGCGCCCAGCAGCGCTTCCTCGTAGATCGTCGCGTCGTCGCCGTTGTCCCAGGCCAGGTTGGTCACCGCCCGGAGCGCCTCGGACCGCGAGCCCGCCCGCGTCGTCCGGGGCAGATCGTTGGTGCGACGGTAGGCGCCGATGTAGTCGGGCCACGGCGTCCACACCGGGCCGTACTGCCCGTGGTTGTCGCCGTACTGCTCCGAGGCGTAGTGCAGCCCCATGTTGTAGGCGTTCTTGGAGTACCGACCGCCCTGGTCGATCTTCCACAGGCGGTAGAGGCCCTGCATGACCCAGTGATCCGGGTTGATCATGCGGTCCTTCTCGTAGTTCTTCATCTGCGCCGCCGCGATCGCCCGCGCGCCATCCAGCCATCGCTCGTCCCCGGTCTTTTCGTAGAAACGCACGAGCGCGAGCATCGATTCCCCCGGGTAGTACAGGGGTTCCTTGCGCACCCTGTCCTGGGTCATCGCCTCGCTGTAGCGCCGCCACATCCAGCCGCGGTCGTCGATCATGTCCAGCAGCGTCAGCCCCAGCCCCTCCATGATCTCGGGGTCCGAGTCGCGGAAGCAGGCGTCGCGGTACTCCGCCGGAATCTCGTCGGGCTCCGGGCGGGCGAGGAAGGTCAGCAGCGTCAGCGCGGCCGAGCCGCTGTCGCACTTTCCTCGGTTGTCCAGCAGGCAGAGGCGGCCCTCCCGGGCCTGCGGCGGCGGCTTGATGCCGTCGTAGACGTAGCCCATCGCCAGGCCAGCAGCCTTGATGTAGAGCTCCTGATCCTCGGCGAGGTGCGGCTCGACCCCGGCCAGATCCCACATCTCGAACAGGCCGTACACCGAGCCGGCGTGGCGCACGATGTTGTAGCCAGCGCTGCCCTGGTCCTTGTTGGGGAAGTACTCGTAGTCGAACTTGCCGTCGTCCTTGACCGTGTTGACGAGCCAGCGGCCGCCCCACTTGATCGAGTCGAGCACCTGCTCCTCGGTGGCGTCGCCCTCCCACAGTACGTTGCCCCGGAAGATGCGCACGGCCGGCTTGCCCGCCTCGACCCGGCCGAAGGAGGCGCTGCGGAAGCGCGTGATGGTGACCTCACCCTTGGCCCAGCAGTCCGCCTTGAGGCTCAGCTCCTTGCACAGGCGGCCGAACATGCGGCGGTGCTTGTCCTTGCGGGAGCGCACGCGGGGCGTCACCAGGCCCATCGACACCGGCTCGCTGGGCAGCAGCACGGCCTCGCCGCTGTCCTTGCGGAAGACCACCCCGTGCACGCCCGGCTCGACCAGGTACCAGAGCGACTTCTCGCCCGTGGTGGCGACGGAACCTTCGGCCCCGAGCACGTCGATCTGGATGCGGACCTGGGCCGCGTCGGCGCGCCAGGACGGCTCCTTGCTGCCGGCGGAGGTGAGGGCGGCCTGGGTGGCGGCGACGACCGCGGGCCCCAACGCGCCGGCCGGAGCCTTGCCGCGCAGGCGCTTGATGTCACCGGGGCGGAAGAGCGAGACCCAGACGTCGTGCTCGACCTTCGCGCTCACGGCGGCGCCGTCCGGCGTCTCCCCCGCGACGACGGCGGCGGCCAGATCGGTGGTGGCCTGCACGGAGGCGTCATCGACTTCGGGGGCGCCGCCGGGCATCGCCCACGCGGCCGCCAGCACGTCGGACGTCGCGGTCGGGGCAGTGGCGAGGCGGTTGTCCCAGGCCTCGTCCTCGGGCGGGAAGAGCAGCCCCACAGTCCCCTTGGAGTCCACCAGCGCGCCGGTGATGAGGTCCCAATCCGTGGCCTCGGCGAAGGCTCCCTTGTCGTCCCGCGCCCAGTGCACGGTCGTGGGGATGCGACGCTTCTCGTACCAGGTGGCGATCTGTTCGTCGGTGGTGTCCGTGCTGAAGAGCACGAGCACGCGGAAGCCCGCCTGGGCCGCCGACCGAGCCAGCGGACGCACGAGCATGCGGGTGGCGGCGCGGGTGGCCCGGCTGCGCACGTCGCCGCTGATGTAGACGATGAAGGAGGGGTCTCGCAGCAGCGTCTTGAGCTTGACCCGCTTGCCCTCGGCGGACTCGACCTTCACGCCGACATCGATCGACGCGACCTCGTTCAGGGACTCGGTCGCGAACTCGAGCGGCTCGGCCGGCGCCCCCTTGGTGTCGTCCGGCCGGGGGAGCATCGGCAGGGTCTTGGCGTTAGCGTCGGTCGCTTCGGGAGGAGCCGCTTCCTCTCCGCCGCAGCCGGGGGCCGCGGTGAGCAGGAGGAGGGCGAAGGCCGGGATCAGAAATCGCGCGCGCGTGAGCATGGCGCGCACCCTATTGCCCCGCCCCCGCCAGTCAAGGGCAGGAGGGTGATCTGTGCTAGACGCCGGACGTGCCTGAGACCATCTCCCTCGTCGCCGTCGTCCAGCCTGGGCTGGAGAAGCTCGTGTCCCGCCAGATCCGCGCGCTCGGCGGGGGGCTCGGCCACACCGAGGGGCGCGCCGGTCGGATCACCTTCGACGGACCCGAAGACGCCGTGATGCGCACGAACCTGGAGCTGCGCTACGCCGAACGCATCCTCCTGCCGATGGTCGCGGACGTGATCCCCAGCTTCCGCACCATGCGCCGGCTGGTCGCCGAGCAGCCCTGGGAGCACTACCTCCCGACGGGCATGGAGATCCGGTTCAGCACGTCGGTTCACCGCTGCAAGCTGTTCCACACCGGCGCCGTCGAGGACGCCATCACCGAGGGGCTCCAGAACCGCGGCCTCAAGCTCCCCAAGGGCGACGGCCGGTCGTGGATGACCATCGACGCGCGCGGCACCGGAGACCACTGGACCCTCTCGCTGGACACCAGCGGGGCGGGGCTGTCGCGGCGGGGCTACCGCAAGGCGACGGCCAAGGCGCCGCTGCGGGAGACGCTTGCGGCGGCCGTCCTCGGCCTCGCGGGCTGGAACCCGAGCATTCCCCTGATCGACCCCGTCTGCGGCGCCGGCACCCTGGCGATCGAGGCGGCCGCCCAGGCGATGGGCCGAGCGCCCGGACTGGACCGCAGCTTCGCCTTCGAGGCGTGGCCCACGCTGGACTCGGAGCGGTGGACGGAGCTGCAGGAGAAGGCGCACGCGCGGATCGACCCCACCGGCGGCGGCGCCTCCATCGAGGCGGCCGACGAGGCGGGCGGCGCGATCAAGGCGGCGCGGGACAACAGCAGCCGGGCGGGCACCAAGAAGGCGTTCTCCATCGTGCGCCGGGACATCCTGGAGACACCGCCCAAGGACGGCGAGGGCCTCATCGTGATGAACCCGCCGTACGGCAAGCGCACCAACCCGGCCGATCTCGAGGACTGGGCGCGGGCGCTGCGGAAGGCGCGGCCGGGCTGGGACCTGGTCGTCGTTGGCCCCAAGGAGATCGGGGAGCGGCTCGGCTGCAAGCAGAAGCCGCTGGCGAAGTTCCTCGTCGGAGGCATCAAGGCCGGCGTCTGGAAGCGGCCCGCCGCGGGTTGATCAGGGATCAGGCGGCAGGCGGCAGGTTGACCGGACGCGGGTCCCATGTCCCGCGTTGTTGCTTCAGTCCAGCTCGGGCATCGGGTAGGTGGGCCGGTCGGCCGCCGCGCCCGCGAAGACCGTCTCGATCTCGCTGACGACGATGAGGTTCGGCGCGGTCACCACCATCGGGATTCCGGCGACCGTCGGCGCGCGGCTCCAGGGGCTCGCGGGGGCAGGTAGGGGACCACCTGCATGCCGCCGGAGGCCGCGGTGATCGCCCGCATCGTCCGTCGATCCACGCCCTGGAACTCGAGCCCGAGCACGGGCTGCTCCGTGCCGTCGGGGAAGCGCCACACGGCGTCCGTCGGCGACGGCAGGTCCCCTTCCCAGCCCTGCTCCATGCGGCGCACCACCAGCACGGCGGGCTGCCCCGCGGCTCGACGGAGCGACTGCACCTCGCGCTCGAACGCCTTGAGCCCGATAAGCTTCTTGGGCTTCACCAGCCACGACGACAGGCGGGAGCCCCAGTCGCCCTGCACGAAGCCGCGGGCGTGGCCGTTGCTGCCCGCGAGGTCGCGGCGGGGCACGCGGGTCATGAGGAAGTCCCGCACGTAGCCGTCCTGGACGACCTCGACGGCCTCCGCGGCGACGCCCTCCCGGTCGTACTTGAAGCCGCCGGCGAGCCCGTCGGGCACGGTCGTGGGGTCGTCGGTGACGCTCCAGCCCTTGGGCAGCACGCGCCGCCCCAGTCGCGGACCGCCGCGGATCTGGGCCTGGTAGCTGGAGCCCGCCTCGGGCACCGGGGGGGTGCCTCGCACCTCCGGCGGGAGCAGGTAGCGGAAGAGGTCCGCGGCCGCTTCGCCTTCGAACACCACCGGACCCTCGTAGTAGCCGATGGCCGGCGCGCGCGACCGCCACAGCAGGGTGATCCCCATCGCTTCGACCCCGTCGGCGATCTCGTCGATCGACGGCAGCTCGGCGGCGCTACGGGCGACCCAGGCGCGGCGGTCGAACAGACGCACGCCGTCCTCCCGCACGATGTCGGCGTAGGCGTAGATGGCGGCGTGGCCCTCGACCTCGACGATGCGCGTGCCCGCCGTGTCGGCGATGTACATCCGTCCCTGCCGCTCGCCCGCATACACCTGACCCGAGCGCAGTCCGCCGCCCAGATCGCGCAACCGCGCCGATGCCTGGACCACGATGTCGGTGAGCAACGCCTCGTCGACGGCGGGCACCGGGGTGGAGTCGAAGAACACGACGGGGTCGGTCTCGGTCCAGTCCGGGGGCGGGGGGTCACCCGCCTGGGAGCGTCGCGCCGCCGTCTTCAGGGCGAGCCGGCCGACGGCGTTCTTGTAGCTGTCGTCGGTGCTCAGCCAGAGGTCCCGGGCGATGGCGGTGGGGTGATCGCCGAGCACGAACCGAGGGGTCGCAACGGCCTCGGGGAGGGCGACCGTGCCGCCGTCGATGCGGCTGCTGTTCAGGTCGATGTCGCCGACTACGATCTCGACCCGGCCCGGCCGTCCGGGGGTGCCGGAGACCCGCCGGAGCGTGCCCAGGTCCGCGCTGACGGTGACCTGATCGCCGTCGAACACCGCCGCGGCGGCCCACGCGGGGGCGGGCGCGTCCTGGAGCCGAAGCTCGCTCGTCGCGCGATCCAACCCGGCGACCACCGCATCCATCAACGCGTCGCTCCCTTCGGCGGCGCTGGGCGGCGGCTCGTTGGCGGGCGGTGCCAGCAGCGGCGGCTTGGTCTGGCCCTTGAACTTGCGCTGGGTCTCGATCTGCTCGACCAGGAGCGCCGGGGAGGTCGCGCTGACCGGCACCCAGCCGCTCTCGGCGCCGCACGTGCCGTTGAACACTTCGGGGGTGGGCCCGGCGGCGACGATCCGCGCGAAGGTCTGCAGGGGGGTGCCGATCAGGTCGACGCCCCGCACCAGCTCGTCGGGACGGCCGTCGACGTAGATCCGACGGCCCTCCACCACGTTGATCTGGAAGGCGTTGGGGATGTCGCGGTCGGTGAACGTGAAGCCGCCCTCGATGTCGTCAACGTACAGCGCGTACTCCAGCCCCTCCTTCTTGGCGAGCACCCGCAGCTGCGCCCGCAGCTCGTCCTCGGAGACCTGCTCGGCGGCGTCCACGATGAGGTTGCCCTGGCGCGTCACCACGGCGTGGCCGGCCTGCCGGCGCCCGTGGGCGTTGGAGCGGCCCGCCTTCACCGGCGATCGGCTCTCGAGGAAGCCCTCGAGCACGCCGTCGCGGACGAGGGAGACGCGCTCGGCGGGCACCCCCTGGTCGTCGAAGAGGTAGTGCCCCGGAGGTCGACATCGGCGAGGTGGGCGAGGGTCGGGTCGTCCGACACGGACAGGAAGGACGGGAGGATCTCCTGCCCCACCTGGTCCAGGAACGTCTGCGCGTCGGTGACCTGCTTGAGGCGATGCCCCTCCACCCGGTGGCCGAAGATCTCGTGGAAGAAGACCGCGGCGGCGCGCCCGCTGAGGATCGCGGGACCGGTGTAGGGCTCCTGGTCGGGAGCCGCGCGGAGCAGGTGGAGCTTGGCCTCGATGGCCCGCGCGTCTGCCTCCAGCGCTTCCCCGTCGGGCAGACCGTGGGGGTCGGCGGAGTCACACGCGTCCCACACCGCCAGCGTCGTGCCGTCGTCCGCGAGCGTGTCGGCGGACACCGCCGCGCGGAACCGCTTGCTCCCCTCGCGGAGCTTGTGGCCGTCGGTGCTGATGAACCAGCGGGTCTCGGCTTCGGCGGTGATGGCGACGTAGGGGTCCAGCACGATGTCGCTGTCCGCGAACACGGCCGAGGCGCGGCGGGCCGATGCCTCCCACTCCGCCACCGGGGCGTCCTCCAGCGTCGCCATCGGGTGGAGCGCGACGGAAGGCTCGGCGGGGGCGAGATCGAAGGACATCTCCTCGTCCACGAGCACCTGCTGGTCGGTCTGGACCTGCTGCCAACGGTCGACGGCGCCGCGGTAGCGGGCCTCGATCTCCCGCCAGATCCCGCGCTGCAGCACGACCAGATCGGTGCCGGTGGCAAGCTCCCGCCCGGGCGCATCGCCGGACTCCCAGCTGAGGTCCCGCAGGGGGTGGGTGGAGTCCAACTCGGGGGAGCCGACCCGGACGTCCGCGTGGATCATCCGCCACCGCGTGGGCCGGTACCCCTGGAGGCCGCCCTCCTCGCCGGAGATGTCGATGCCTCGCACTTCCACCGTCTGCAGGGCGATGTAGTAGGGCGCGGGGTCGAGGGCGCCGAGCGCTTCGACCGCGCGGGCCAGCTCGGCCTCCATCGCGACGAGCACGGGATCGTCCTCGACCGCTTCGTCCTCGGCGTACGCGGGCATCGCCGCGAACACGGCGAAGGCAGTCAGCAGCAGCATCGTTCGTCTCATCAACCGTCTCTCCGCAGCACCGCGGCGTAGAAGCCGTCCGTGCCGTGCCGATGGGGTTCCAGGGTCAGGACCCCGTCGGCGCCGATTCGTTCCGCCCAGTCCGCTCCGATCACCTCGCCCAACGGTACGAGGGACAGGTCCGATCGGGTCGCCCGGAGCGCGTCGACCACGCCCCCATTCTCAGAGGACCGGATCGAGCACGTGGCATAGATCAACCGCCCCCCCGGCTTGAGGTGCTCAGCGCCCCGCATCGCGATCTCCAACTGCTGCTTCGGGAACGCCGCCGCCTCCCGCGCCGTCATCGACCAACGCGACCACGGACGGCGGCGCAGGGCCCCCGTCCCCGTGCAGGGAGCGTCGATGAGGACCAGGTCGTAGCCGCCCTTGGGGTTCCCCGGTCGGATCGACCGGAAGCCGCAGCGCTGGGCCCGCTTGAGGCCTCGGCGGATGGCGTCGCGACGCACATCGAACGCGGTGATCGGAGCCTGGTCTTCCGCCAAGGCGGCGAGGGCGAGCGACTTACCGAGCGCTCCCGCGCACAGGTCGAGGATCCGCTCCCCGGGCTGAGGCATGCAGATCTCCGCCACCAGCTGGGAGCCCTCGTCCATGACCTCCAGCCGTCCGTCGCGCAGTTCGGGGAGGGCGTTGACGTCGATCCGCTTCTCCAGGACCAGGCCGCGGGCCGCGTATTCGGTGGGGCGCGTGCCTTCGATGGTGGGCACCTCGGCGCGGTTGCTGCGCAGCACCAGGGGCGCCCGTTGGTTCAGCGCGCCAGCCAGCTCGGGGGCGTCGTCGCGGAGCGCGAGCTCGTCGGCCAGCCACTGGGGCAGGGACGCGCAGACGCCCAGGATTTCGGCGCGTTCGCGGCCGCGCGCCCACCCCGTGAGCGTGTGCACCGGATCGGTCACCGCCTGGTAATCGAACTCCGGTCCGTCGATCGGCCGGCCGCCGCCCCGCAGGAGCAGGGCGGCGAGCACGCGCACGAGGTTGAGCTGCTTCGTCGTCGCCGACTCGGACAGCCCCGCCTGTTCCACGAGGGTCACGATGGTCCGGTGGTGGCGGACCAGGAACGTCAGCAGGTCCCCGGCGAACCGGCGCTCGGACGAGCCCAGGTGCCGAGCCTCCCGCAACGCCTGCCCTTGAATCTGGCGCCCCCGCCGCCAGTCCAGGCGCATCGACCCGTAGGCCTCGACCAGCGTCTGGCGCAGCCCGCTGGGCTTCATCGCCTTGAGCGCCAGGGGGTTCGGATCCGCCGGGGGGGATGGGACGAGCAGCTCGATCACGGCTCACGCTCCAGGGTCGGGGCGTCGCCAATCCAGCCGTCGATCGTGCGGTGGTGGAGCCAGAATCGGCCGTCGCCGCCTCCACCGTAGAGCTTGTCGCCGGCCAGGGGGAGCCCCGCCGACGCCGCGTGCACCCGGATCTGATGCATCACCCCGGTGGTGATCGTCGCCTCCCACTGCCGGCCCGCCACGTGGGTCAGCTCGGTCCTCGCCGGGTACCACTTGCCCCGATGGGGGGTGTCGGCCCCCCGCCGCCAGACCATGCGGGCTTTGCGCCGCTTGTCGTGGGCGAGCTCGTGCTCGATGACGGTCGAGGTCCAGGGCACCGTGCGGTCGGTGAGGAACCGGTAGCGCTTGCGGAGGGTGTACGACGCGAACGCCGCCCGGCCGTCCTCCAGCGCGGGGAGGTCCCGCGCGGCGACGATCAGGCCCGACGTCCAGCCGTCGAGGCGATGGAGGATCCCGCCCGAGAACCCCTTCGGCCAGTCGATCGCGCCCTGCTCCGGCCGCTCTTGCAGGAGCTGCTCGCAGAGTCCGGGTTCGTCGCGCCCGAACGTGTGCAGCCCGGCTGGCTTGGCGAGGTAGAGGAAGCGATCGTCTTCGGCAACAACGGTCACTTCCGAGCGAGCCTGTTCGCCGCCCGCCGCGCCAGCCCTCCCAGGCGTCCCCGCAACCCGGACGGCTGGAGCAGCGCCCGCTCCTGCGCGGGGTCGTGGTAGGCGCACAGCACGTCGACGGTGCAGCGCAGCAGCTCCTGCACGCAGGGGCGGCATCCGCTGCCGCAGCAGTGCATGGAGCGGGCGCTCATCTTCCCCGTGGCGAGCTGGCTGATCGTGCCCTCCCAGCTGGTCTCCAGCTTGTGCGCGCGCAACGCCGCGACAATCAACGGCTGGAGCCGCGGGTCGTCGATGTCGGCGAGGGGGAGGGCCGAGTTCACGGCCGGCAGGATAGCCGCCTCATGTTTTCCGGAACGTTCTGGGTCCCCCGGATGTCACAATGATGCAGTGAGAGTGGGGCTCCCTACCCTGCTGGCCCTCGCGGTCCTCGCCTCCGGCACAGCGCTCGGAGCAGAACGGACGGCGGCCAGCACCGACGGCCGCTGGCTCGTCCGGATCGCGGACGACGGTGGATTCGTCTACGCCAATTCTGACGGCCAGACCCTCGCCCAGGGGCAGCTTCCGCAGGTCCCCGACCAGGTCGCTGTCCTACGTTCCGGCAAGGGCTTCGTGGCCGTCGACGCGCTCGGCGCGTGGGGGCTCGGAGACGCCGTCGTGCTCGTGGACGGCGACGGGGTCGCGTGGGCCCGCCTGGGCATGGCCGACCTCTACGACGAGGCCACCGTCGAGCGCTTTTGGACCCCCGATGGAGGCTCGATCGCGTGGCGCGTCGACTGGTGGGTGGACGAGGCCCGCGAGCGCGTGGTGTTCGTTCCCGACGCCCCCGGACAGCCCGTCGCCGTGTCGCTGAACGACGGCCTCGTCGAGAACCCTGCCCCCGATCTGTACGTGCGCCGCATGGAGAGCCCGGGCCTCTGGTTCGGGAGCCGCCTCCGCGCCCTCGATCTGTCGGTCCGGACCTCGCCGGAGCCCCCGACCCTGATGCCCGCGCTCCGTCGGATCGTGCGCGAGCAGGACGCCCCCCTCGTGCTCCGCCTCCGCGCCGCCGCGGTGCTCCAGCAGCACGGCGACCCCGCCGGGCGGGGGCTCGTGCTCCTGACCGCCCGCGCCGCCCCCCAGGACGCCGACGCGCTCGCCGCGCTGCCCCCCGAGGAGCTGCGCCGGCTGCCCGAGCCGGACCACCCCTGCGACGCCATCCCCGCCCCCGCGGTGGACCACCCCTACGACCACCGCGCGGCCCGAAGCTACGCCATCCAGCTGCTCCCAACCTTCCTCGGGGCCGAGGCCGCGCCGCGCCTGGGCGAGCTCCTCGCCGGCGACGACGAGCAGGATCGTTTCGACAGCCTGCAAGCGATCGCGTGCCTCGCGCAGCGCCAGCCCGGCACCACCGAAGCCCTCCTGCTGCGCGTGCAGCAGCGCCACGAACGAGAGACTGAGCGGCTGTCCGCGATCTCCAGCATCGTGCCCCTGCGCGACATGGAGATCCCCCTGGACCTCGCCGGCGACGCCGACAGCCTGGACGTGGCCGCCGCCGCCGAGGCGGTCGAAGGGCTGCTCGCCCGCGCCCCCACCAGCAACCCCGTACTCTTCGAGCTGCTCCGCCGGGGCAGCCGCGCCGACGTGCGCATCGCCAGCCACCTGAGCCAGCACCCCGACCCGCGCGCCACGGCCCCGCTGCTGGTCGCGCTGGAGCGGTACCGAGACACCCCGGGCACCAACGCCCTGATGATCGAGGCCCTCGCGGCATGCGCCCACGAGGGCTCGCCCGGCGCCACCGCGTCGGTGCAGCAGTGGTTGGACTGGGGTCGCGCGTGGAAGCGCAGCGCGGCGCTGCGGTGGAGCGGGCAGCTGGCCCTCGCGGTCCTGCCGTTCCTTGCCCTGGTCGGCCTCAGCCGCCGCCGCGACTGACCTGCTCGCCGCGAGGCGGCGCCTGTGGTTAAATGAGTGAGGGGGGCGTGAATTGGGATCACGCGGGGAGGTGCCGTGCTTGGGTACGTTCAGGATCCGCGTCTCGTCCACGAGGGCTCGCACTCGCTCGTCTACCGTGGCCGCCTCCCGGACGACCGCCCCGTCGTCGTCAAGCTCACCCTTGACGAGTACCCGAGCCCCCGCCGCCTGGCGGTCCTCCGTCGTGAGCACCAGCTCCTCAGCCGCATCGACTCGCCCGCGGTGGTGCGACCCGTCGGCATCGTGCAGGACGGACACCGGCTCGCCTTGCTGCTCGCCGACGAGGGTGGGTGCAGCCTCGACCGCCTGTCCGGCGGCCGCCAGGGGCTTCCCCTGGACCGCTTCTTCCGGGTCGCCATCGACATCGCCGAGGGACTGGCGGCGCTGCACGGCGCAGGCGTGCTGCACCTCGACGTCAAGCCGTCCAACGTCATCGTGCACCCCGACTCGTGGCGGGCCCAGCTGATCGACCTGAGCCTGGTGTCGCTGGGGACCCGCACACCGCGCTCCAACGGCAAGCCGCCGCGCCTCGAGGGGAGCCTGCCGTACCTCTCTCCGGAGCAGACGGGGAGGCTGAACCGTTCCGTGGACGTGCGCAGCGACCTGTACTCCCTCGGCGCGACCCTCTACGAGCTGCTGGTGGGCAGCGCGCCGTTCCAGGGCTCCTCCCCCAGCGAGTTCGTCCACTGCCACCTCGCCATCACGCCGGTGCCCGCGATCGAGCGCCGCTCGGACTGCCCCCCGGCGGTCTCCTCGATGCTCGACGTGCTGCTGAGCAAGGACCCCGACGACCGCTACCAGTCGGCCTGGGGCGTTCGCGCCGACTTGCTGCGCGCCCAGGAAGCGTGGCGGGCGGCCAGCACCGAGCCCTTCCACCTGCGCACCGATGATCTGCACGCCCAGTTCGGGCTCACCGACCAGCTCTACGGCCGCCGCGCCGACGAATCGGCGCTCCGGGCCGCGGTCGAACGCGCCGCCGAAGGGGGCACCGAGGTCATGCTCATCGCGGGCCCCTCAGGAGTCGGCAAGTCGGCGCTCATTCATCACGTCAGCGGCTCTCTGGTCCGCCGGGAGGGCCACTTCATCGAGGGCAAGTTCGATCAGTTCCGGCGCAACGTGCCCTACGACTCGTTGGTCCAGGCGTTCCGCCAGCTGATCCGTCAAGTCCTCGCCGAGGAGCCGGCCGCGCTGGCCGAGTGGCGGTCGGCGGTGGAGGACGCCGTGGGTGTCAACGGGCAGGTGCTCATCGACGTGATCCCCGAGTTCGAGCTCCTCCTGGGCCCCCAGGCCCCTGCCGCACCCCTCGCCCCGAGGGCCGCACTCAACCGCTTCGGGCTGGTGTTCGGCAACTTCATCTCCGTCTTTGCCCGGCCCCGGCACCCGCTGGTGGTGTTCCTGGACGATCTCCAGTGGGCGGACGCCGCGTCGCTGGAGCTGCTGGCCCGACTGGTCACCGATCCCCGCCACCGGGGGCTGCTCGTGGTGGGCGCGTACCGGGACAACGAGGTCTCGGCCCAGCATCGCCTGACCGGCGTACTCGACCGGATCGAGCGCGACGGCGGGCGCCTCACGACCCTGACCCTGAGCCCCCTGTCGGTGGCGTCCGTGGCCCACTGGCTCGGCGACAGCTTCGGCGGCTCGGGTCCGGCCCTGCAACGGCGCGCCCGCATGGTCGTCGCCAAGACCGACGGCAACCCGTTCTTCGTCACCCGGTTCATCGCCGCGCTCATGGAGCACGGCGCCCTCATGCGCGGGCCCGACGGCTGGACGTGGGACGACGACGCGGCCGCCCGTCAGTCGTTTACCGAGAACGTGGTCCAGCTGCTGGGGAGGAGGCTCCAGGCGCTCCCCCCGGCAACGCAGGAGATCCTGCAGATCGCCGCCTGCGTAGGCGCCCGTAGCACGCTCCACGGCGTCGCCCTCGCAGCGGGTCGGTCGACCGAGGAGGCTGCTCGGGCGCTCGCTCCGGCCATTGGGGCCGGCTTCCTCATCCCCCGCGGCGAGTCTCTCGAGCTCATCGCCGAGTGGAATCGGGCCGACGCCGAGGACGCGCCCGAGCCTCCCGACTGCGAACTGGACTTCCTCCACGATCAGGTGCAGCAGGTGGCCTACGCCTCCATCCCGTCGGACCGCCGGGAGGCCATCCACCTGGACGTGGGCCGCCGCCTGCTCGCGGACGCGGACGCGGACGAGCACCTGTTCGAGATCGTCCGGCACCTGGGCGCCGCCGTCGGTTCCATCGACGATGGAGCCGAGCTCGTCCGCCTCGCTGAACTCCACCTCCGGGCGGCGCGGCAGGCTCGACGGTCCGGGGCGTACGGCCCCGCCGCGAACCTGCTGGAGGCGGCGCTGTCGTTCCTCCCCGAGACGGACCTCCCCGCGGGTCTGAAGCGGAGCCTGCTCCTGGAGCGGGGCAGCAACCGGGCCCAGCTGAGCCTCCGCGACGAGGCGACCGAGGACTTCGAGGCGGCGCTCGCCTGCTCCTCGACCGTGTTGGAGCGGGTCGAGGTCCGCGAGGAGTGGATCCAGGGGTTGCTGTTCGCCGCCGATTACCTCGGGGTGCTTCACCAGGGGGCCGCCGCGCTGGAAGAGCTAGGGGAGCAGCTGCCCGACGGGCCCGACGCGCGCGCAGCCGCTGGGCTGGAGCTCCTCGAGGCCGGGCTCGCCGACATCGACCTACCTGCCATCGAGGCCCTCAGTACCCTCCCCCCGATCTCCGATCCCCACGCCGAGCGGGTCGCCGCCGTACTCAGCGCCATCAGCCCCTCGGCCCACATGACCGACGGCACCGAGCACTGGTTCGTGTGGGTCGCCTTCCGCGGCCTGAAGCTCTTCCGAGAGCACGGCAACACGTCGTGGTCCTGCCACGGCTACAGCCTCGTCGGCATGACGCTCTGCGCCATCGGCGACGTCGAGCGCGGCTACGCCTTCCACCGGCTCGCGGTCCAACTCGCGGAGCGCTACGCCGACCCCGACCAGCTGTGCCGCACCCTGGTCTGCTTCGGCTTCCACCAGCCCTGGCGCGACTCCGTGCAGGCCACGACCGAGACCGCCCGCCGGGCGTGGCACTACTCCCTTGAGGCGGGCGACCGGTTCAACGCCCAGTGGTCCTCCGTCACCCTGCTGCGGAGCGGCCTGCACAGCGGCACATCCCTGCTCGAGCTGCGTGACGACGCCGCCTCCTGCGGCGAGTTCCTGGCGCTGCGGGGGCCGGAGATGGCGGCGCTGGCGAGCCCGATGCTCGACCTGTGCGACCACTTCAGCGGGGCCGCCGCCGAGGACGGTCCCTACGCCGACGCGGAGCACGCGTGGTTCGAGGCGGTGGAGTCGACCGAAAACGAGGCGCTCCGGGTGTGGAGCCAGGTCCCCGGCCTCATGGCGCTTCTGCTCGACGGACGAGACGCCGAGGTCGTCACCCTCGCCCGGCGGATCTGGCCTCGCTACGAGGTCTTCCGGCGGTTCGGGGACGGGGGCGAACTGCACTTCCTCCACGGACTCGCGGCCGCCCGAGAGGCCCATCGGACCGAGCAATCTCCCGAGGAAGCGCGCAGCCAGCTGTCCGAGCTTGAGGTGTGGGCGAAGGAGTCCCCCCGGGCCTACGGAGCCAAGGCCGAGCTGCTGCGGGCCGCCATCGCCCTCGCCGACGCCGACGTAGACGGCGCGTTGGGCGGCTACCTGCGCGCCGTCCGCCTCGCCGAAGAGAACGCCATCCACCACGTCACCGCCCTCGCCAGCCTCGCGGCGGCGGGGATCCAGGGGACCCTCGGCCGTGATCGGTACGCCCACCTCCACCGGCGCGACGCGCGGCAGGCGTTCCTGCGGTGGGGGGCCTTGCGTCTCGCCACCGAGGTCCGGGAAGGCGATCCCACGATCTCCCTCCCCACGACCTCGACCATCACGGCGTCCCCGGCCTGGACCGCGACGTGGTCCAGCAGCGGAGCGGGTGCCCGCACCCTTGACCTGGAGGCCCTGCTCAGCGCCGCCGACGCCATCGCCTCCAAGCTGGACGAAGCGGAGCTCCTCCGCCGCATACTGAGGGTCGCCGCGGAGAACGCGGGCGCCGACGCTGGCGTGCTCGTGCTGACCACGCCAGCGGGTCGGAGGGTGCGAGCGCGTTGGCAGGCGGGCGAGTCCCGCGGGCTCTTCGAGGCCCTCGACCTTCCCCTCGAGGACGCCCCTTTCCTCTGCCTCCGGGCCGTGCACTACGTGCTCCGCACGGGCGAGCCGATCGTGCTCGGGGAGGTGGAGCGGGACGCCCGGTTCGCGCGTGACCCTCACGTCGTCGCCGACCAGGTGCGCTCGATGCTCGTGCTCCCGCTGCGCCGCGGCGGGAACATCGAGGCGGTGCTCCTGCTGGAGAACCGCCTCGCCCACCACGCCTTCACCGAGGACCGGGTGAAGCTGCTGACGACGCTGTCGTCGCAGATGGTGATCGCGCTGGAGAACGCCCGCCTCGTTGCCGAGCTGGAGCGGTCGCGTGACGCGGCGCTGGATCGGGGGGAGGACCTGGAGGGCGAGGTCCTCGACCGCGACCGCGCTCTGGTCCAGGCGCGACGCCTGCGCAGCGTCGTTCTGGACGCGCTCTCCGAAGGGGTCTGCGGCCTGGGCCCGGACGGCCTCGTCGTGCTCGCCAACCCCGCCGCCCACGAGCTCCTCGGAGCCGCTCCCGGCACGCTCCTGGGGCAGAACTTCCACGAGGCGTTCCATGCGCGGGCCAGTACCACCGCGGCCTCCTGCCCCGTCTGCGGCGGCGCGGCGGCCTGGGCCGACGACACGATCCTCGTGCACAGCGACGGCTCGTCAGTCGAGGTCGAGTGCCAGGCCTCCCCCTTGTCCCAGGCCGCCGGGGGGATCGCACGCGTGCTCTCGTTCCGAGACGTGGGACTGCGACGGGAGTTCCAGGAGCAGACCCTCCGGCGGCGAAAGATCGAAGCCGTGGGTCAGTTCGTCGCCGGCCTCGCTCACGAGTTCAACAACCTCCTGACCCCGATGCGCGGCCACCTCAGCTGGCTCCGCGAGAGCGAAGAAGGGGGGCCCGAGCGGCGGCAGGCGCTGGAGGACATAGAGTCGGCGAGCGGCCGGGCCGCGGACCTCATCCAGCAGCTGCTCGCGTTCGGCCGTCGCGCGTCGGTGTTCCAGGTGCCGGTGGACGTGTGCACCGCCGCCGCCGAGGTCGTGCACTCGCTGAGCGAGGACGCGGCCGACCACATCCAGCTCACCTTCACGGCGAACGCTGACGCACTGTGGACCCGCGCGGACGCCCAGCAGCTGCAGCAGGTGCTGCACAACCTCTGCGCCAACGCGGTCGAGGCGCTGAGCACACCGGAGTTTGCCGCGCGCGGATCCGGAGCCGTCGCCGTCCACGCCTCCGAGATGCAACTCAGCGCCGCCGAAGCCGATGCCGCCGGGTCGGGCGCCCGCGCGGGCCGCTGGATCGAGGTCCGCATCACCGACGACGGTCCCGGGCTCGATGAAGATACCCAGGAACGGCTGTTCGAGCCCTTCTTCACGACCCGGCCGTTGGGCCAGGGCACCGGACTGGGCCTCGCGGTGGTGCTCGGCATCGTGAAGCAGCACGGCGGCTGGGTCACCGTCACGACCGAACCGGGGGCCGGCACCACCTTCCGCGTCTACTTCCCCCACGTCGAGGCGAGCCCCGACGCGGACACGTTGCGGGCCCCCGAGGCCGGCCGCGAAGACGCCCGCCGCCGCATCCTCGTCGTGGACGACGAGCCGGTCGTGCGGCGCGGCTCGGAGATGATCCTGGAGCGCGCCGGCTACGAGGTCCGAACCGCCCCCGACGGGCTCGCAGCGTTGGACGCGGCCGCCCGCGAAGGAACGTTCGACGCGATCCTCCTGGACCTGTCCATGCCTGGCATCGACGGCTGGGAGACCCTGCGGCAGCTTCGCGGGAATGGGTTCGACAACCCGATCGTGCTGACCTCCGGGTTCAACCTGCCGGAGCAGGCGGCGGACGCACACAACGACCTGTCCGACGGGTTCCTCCCCAAGCCGTTCTCGGCGGCGGATCTCCGAGGCGCGATGGAAGCGGTGCTCCCGGACGAGGACGACTAGCCGGCTCAGCCGCCGGCGCGAGTCGCCTCCAGCTTCTTCTTCAGGTCGCGCTCCCAGTCGGCCAGCGTGCGTCCCGCGAACCGCAGGTCGTCGGTGCGCGGCCTGATGAGCGCCTTCTCCTTGTTGGCGAGGTGGATCCAGAGCGTGTCCCGCAGGATCGGGTTCACGTCCTCGCCTTGCAGGTGGGCGATCTGCGTCACCTCCGACCACGGCGCGAGCAAGCACCGCTCCCACGACCGGAAGCAGAGCTCGTCGGCGCTCCACGCCAGCGCGTGCCAGGGCTCTTCGCGAGCGGTGAGCTTCCTCGCCTTTTGCACCGCCCTGAAGGTGCGGACGACCCGCAGCGTGCCCAGCGCCGCCATCGCAGCAGCGAGACCGAAGGCCATCGGCTCATCCAGCCCGAGCACCGCCGGCCCGAGCATGGCGACGAGCCCCGCGGTGGCGAACAGCAGGTACGGCAGGCAGCCGCCCCGGTAGGGCACGCTCTTCGTCGCGTCGGTGCCTTTGACGAGCAGATCGTCCCGCGCGGTGAAGGCGGTCAGGTCGGCGATCTGCTCCGCATCGAGCTTGTCGAAGTTCTCGATCATTCCGCTTCGGGCCGCTGCTCGCGTCGCATGAGCTCGCCCAGCACGTCCTGGAAGGGCACGCCGTCCAGGATCGCGCCGACCGCGCCGGCGATCGGGAGGTCCACCCCGCGGGAGTTGGCGAGCCCGACCAGCGTGCGGACGCGGGCGGCGCCTTCGGGGTGGTCGAACGGCTTGCCCGCCGCCACCGCTATGCCTGCCTGGACCAGTTCGTCCTTGCGGTCGGTGCAGGTCAGCATCCAGTCGCCGATGCCCGACAGGCCCGAGACCGTCGTGCGATCCCCACCCATCGCGACCGCCAGGCGGGCCGCCTCGGCGATCCCGCGCGTCAGGAGCACGGCCATGAGCGAACGGCCGAGGCCGGCGCCCTGAATCAACCCGGACGCGATCGCCAGCGGGGTGCGCATGGCACCGCCGACCTCCACCCCGAGCACGTCCAGCGTGCCGTAGACGCGCACCTGCGGGCTCGCCAGCGCCTCGATCGTCAGGTCGACGACGGACTGCAGGCGCGAGCCCACCACCGCCGCGGTGTCCTCGCCCGCGCGGAGTTCGTCCGCGGCCCAGGGTCCGGCCAGGGCGCCGGTGCGCAACGCCAGCGTCTCCGCCTCGATGACCTGCGTCACGGTCGCTCCGCCGGCTTCCAGCCCCTTCACCACGTGCACCACCGACTGGCTCGGGGTCAGGTGGGGGGCGCAGTCCTTCATGAGCGCTCGGATCGCCGCGGGAGGCACCGCCACGAGCACCAACTCGGGCTCGAGGGCGCGGACGAGATCACCGGTGGCGCTGATCCGCTTGCCCCGCTTGTCCCCCCCGGACTCCTTCTTGAGGGCCTTGCCGGCCTTGCTCGGGGTCCGCGACCAGACGACCGCCTCACCGCCGGCGTTGGCCACGCGCCACGCCACGGTCCGCCCCCACATGCCTCCGCCGAGGATGCCGACCTTCACGACTGCCTCCGGCCGATGGGCAGCGGCGGCGGCAGCGGGTGTTTGGCCAACCGGTGGGCGTAGTAGAGCGCCAACTTCGGATCCTCCAGCACCACCCCGCCCTCGCGTCCCCAGACGGCGCGGGTGGCGTGGTAGCGAGCGAAGTGCTTGAGCGCGGAGACCCGCAGCTCCTGCGGCGTCGCCTTGGCAACCACGGCGCCCAGCCGGATGCGTCCGTCCGCCGCAAGCACCTTCAGCGCCGCCTGCATGTGGCCGATCTCAGCGTCGACTTCGGGGGTCGTGAAGCGGCGCGAATCCAGCCCCAGGAGCAGCCGTCGGTAGACGTCCAGGTTCGGGTGGTGCGCCTCCAGCCGGCGGTGCATCGCGGCCGCAAGGACGTGGGTGTCGAACACCACCGTGTCGTCCAGGAAGGCCTGACCGATCGCCCCCGCCAGCCGCCGGGTGTACTCGTGGTCGCGCTGCTCGTCGGCGACGACCTCCCCGTCCCGCATCACGTAGCCGGCGGGGTCGAAGGGACGCCCCTGGGGGTCCAGGGAGTTGCCGTCGGCGTCCACGGGGTTCCCGAACGGGTCCAGCGGCTGCCCGAACACGATCTCGACTGGGTTCGTCATCGCCATCATGTTCCGCACGAAGCCGAGCACCTTGTCCGGTCGGCTGAACTCATCGTCCGCGATGATGTACCGCGACTGTCCCGCCTCCTGGAGGTGGTCGTCGATCAGGGTCTCCGCCTCGAGCACGAGGTGGTAGTTCAGCGTCGCGGGGATGAAGAAGACGCGCGGCGTCTCGGCGCCGGCGCGCAGGTTCGCCTGGTAGGCATCCAGCGCCGTGCCCATCAGCCCCTTCTTGAGCTTCGTCTCCACCAGTCCGCTGCGCGATCGCGTGCCCCCGGGGAAGAAGAGCGAGTGCCAGCGCCGCTCCAGGCTGAAGGTCGAGTACTCCTTCAGCGTGGTCAGGTAGATGGTGTTCTTCTTGGTCCGGTCGACCTTGTAGGCGCCCAGGTGGTCCATGAAGTAGCTGAGCAGCCAGTTCGTGAAGAGGTTGATCCCGGCGCCGTAGATCATCGGCGGGAGCCCCCGGTCGTGCAGCGCGAAGCCGATGACGGGGGAGTCCAGGTTGCTCAGGTGGGTGGGGACGAGCACGCAGGTGCCCTTCTCCACGAGCTTGTCGAACACGTCGATCTGGCCGCTGCTGATGATGCGATCCGACAGCGACAGCTTGTCGCCCTTGAGCGACCGCCTGAGCATCGCCCACGGCGCCTGCTTGCGCAGCAGCAGCGCCAGCCCCTTGGGCATGACCCGGGTGGCCGTCTTGTAGGTCTTCTCGTCGAAGTGGCCGTGGATCTCGGAGGCGTACTCGCGCGCGATGGACTTGAGGATCGAGCGCAGCTCGTCCTTGCTCGCCCACGCGAGCCTCCGTCGCGCCGAGCGCAGCCGTTCGAGGTAGGCCCGCTCGGCCTCGTCCTTCGTCTTGCGCAGCCGCTTCTCTTCCTTGAAGCAGCAGTCATTGATGAGGATGTCGAGTTCGTCGCCATCGAGCCGCGAAGCGACCCGTTGTACGAGTTCGTCGATCACCTGCCGATCGTCGATCGGCTCCCTTGCGATGCCCTCACGCCTCAACATGCGCGAAGTCTTATAGGATCTGAACCATGGGTCGAGGAACACGACTCAGATTCGGACGCTTCTACACTCCCCCCCCCGTCGCGGACCTCGCTCTCAACGAGGTGATCCGCGCTCCCGGCGAGCACGTGTGGGACCCGACGTGCGGCGATGGTGCGTTCCTCCGACGAGCGGCGGAGCGCGGCCACGATCCGTCGTGCCTGCACGGTGACGACATCGACGTCGACGCGATCGAGGCCGCTCGGAGCGCGCTGCCCGAGGCCCACCTCGCCGTCGGCGACTTGTTCACCCGCACCGAGGGGAGCTTCGACGCCATCGTCGGCAACCCGCCGTTCGTCCGGGTGGAGCGCCTCCCCGCCGACCGTCGCGCGACCCTGCGTGAGACCGTCGCCGACGCCATCGGCTTCGAGCCGCCCGCCCAGACCGATCTCTCCGTGCTCGCGCTGCTGCAGGCGCTTCGTTTTCTCGCCCCCGGCGGAAGGCTGGCATTCGTCATGCCCAACACCTGGATGGACGCCTCCTACGGGCGCCCCGTCCGCCGGTGGCTCCTGGAGCACTACCGCCTCGTCGCCGTGATCGAGTCCCGCGCCGAGCCGTGGTTCCCGGAGGCCGCGGTCAACACCGTCATCGTCGTCTTCGAGAACAGCCCCGGTGGCGGCCCCACCCGCTTTGGCGATCGCGTCGCGGTCCCCCCCGAGGGCCGCTGGGGACCGTTGCTGCGGGCGCCCGACCTCTGGTTCGACATCACCGGCCGCGCCCCCCTGGTCCGCCTCGGCGACGTGCTCGACCTCAGCTACGGCACCAAGGTCGGGGTCGCGGCGTTCTTCACCCCCCGAGGGGGCCTCGGCGACGTCGAGCCCGCCTCCCGGGTCCCGTTCATCCGGAGCCTGCGACGCCTCCATCGGTACGAGGTCGCGCCCGAGCACGTCGACGGAGAGCTGTTCGTGCCGACCGACCCGCCGGGCCCCCGGGCCCAGGCCTGGATCGACGAAGGAGCCGCCTCCACGACCCGCGCGGGGGTCCCCTGGCCAGAGGTCCCGTCCCTGCGCAACAACAGCCCCTGGTACCGCCTCAGGGGGCTGCGCGGCGGCGACGTCATCGTCCCGCAGTTCCGCGCCGAGCGGCACTACGCGCTCGCCAACCCCCACCGCATTCCGGTGAACAACTCCGCCTGGCACGGCACCTGGCGGGACGCGCGCCACGCAGACGTGGGTGTCGCCCTGATGAACTCGACGTGGGCCGCCCTGGCCGCCGAGGTGGGCGGACGCACCAACCTCGGTGAGGGCCTGCTCACCTGCTACGGCCCCGACCTCGACGACCTCCTCCTCCCCGATCCCGAGCGGTTCGTGGGCACCGCCGCCGGCCGACGGCTCCTGGCCGCCTGGGACCGCCTCCGCACCCGCGCCGTGCTCCCCCTCGCCGACGAGGTGACCCGGGGCGATCGCCGCGCGCTCGACGAAGCGGTGTGCGCCGGCCTCGGCCTGCCCCGCAGCACCGCCCGCGCCATCGCGCGCGAGGCTGTGCGGCTCGGCTCCACCCGCTCGCGGCTCGCCGCCGCCTTCCGGGAGGCTCGCTGATGTCGACCTGGGCGGTGCTGTTGTTGGTCGCCCTCGCGGGACTCACCGCGAGCCTCATCCGGTCGCTGACGGCCCGGATGATGGCGCGCCCGGTCCGGCGGCGGCGTCACCGGCAGCCGATGCGCACCGCCCGGGCGATCGGCATCCCCGAGGGCGAGGGCCTCGTGGTGTGGGTCGACCGGGGCAAGTCACTCCCCGCCAGCTGCCGCCGCATGGTCCGGGTCAGCGCCAGCCAGGGGGACATGGTGCCGCTGCAGTTCCACAGCGACGGCCCCGAGATGGAGCCGCTGCTGCACATCGAGGTCGGCCCCATCGATCGAACCGAGATGAAGGTCCGCCTCGTCGAAGTGGAACTGAAGATCGCGGACGACGGCCGCATGAAGGCCAACGCCAAGGTGCGTTCGACCTCGACCCCCATCCCGATCCGCGTGATCGGCCGGCCCCCCCCCCGCGTCCCCACCGAAGTGGACGACACCCGACTGGTCTGAAAGGCTCCCCGCATGGCAGGTGGATCGACAAGAGCTGTGTACATCGCGATCACCGCGAACTCCCTGGTGATGGTGGCGAAGTTCGCCGCCTTCGGCCTCACCGGATCAGCCGCGATGCTGTCCGAGGGCATCCACTCGTTCGCTGACGTGGGCAACCAAGCGCTGCTCGCCCTGGGCATCAAGCGGAGCGAGAAGGCCCCCACCGACGAGCACCCCTACGGCTACACCCGCGCGCGCTTCATCTGGGCGCTCATCTCCGCCGTCGGCATCTTCTTCCTCGGCTGCGGGGTGACCGTCTACCACGGCATCAGCTCGCTCTTTCACCCCCACGAACCGTTCACCGCCGCGGAGCTGCCGATCCTCATCGGCGTGTTCATCTTCGCCTTCGTCATCGAGGGCGGCGCCCTCCTGATGGCCATGTCGGCGATCAAGAAGGAGGCGGGCGGCGTGCCGCTGCTGAAGTACCTCCGCGAGTCGTCCGATCCGATGGCCGCGGCCGTGCTTCTGGAGGACAGCGCCGCCGTCATCGGCGTCGCGATCGCGGCCGCCTGCGTGGGCCTCAGCATCGCCACCCACAACCCGATGTGGGACTCGGTGGGCTCGATCATCATCGGCGTCATGCTCGGCTGGATCGCGATCGTGCTGGTGAACCGCAACCGCGAACTGCTGTTGGGCGAGGCACCCAGCAGGGAGGTCGTGGAGCGCGTGCAGGCCGTGCTCGGAGCCCAGCCCGAGGTCGATGCGGTGCACGACATCAAGGCCGTGGTGCTCGGCAGCGGGCGCCTCCGGTTCAAGGCCGAAGTCGACTTCGACGGGACGGAGTTGGCCCGTCAGAAGCTGACCCAGATGGACCTCGAAGCGACCCTCGCGAGCCTGACCAACCAGGACGCGCTGGAGGCCTTCCTCCTGAAGTTCGGCGACGACATGGTCGAGTCCGTCGGGGACGCCGTGGATCGCATCGAAGAGAAGGCCGCGGCGGCGGTCCCGGAGTTGGCCCACGTGGACCTGGAAGCGGACTAGACCGGCGCTCCCTGGCTGACGAACCAGGCCGCGAGCGCGGCCAACGCCACGATCACGGCGAACGTGACCATCGGCATGCCCCACCGATCGACCATCGCCGGCTTGGGCAGACCCTGCGCCGGGTGCGACCGCGTCTCGAACATGGGCGCCTCCCCCGAATCGGTCCACGGCGAGCGCGCCACCACCGAGTCGTGCCGACGCAGCAGCTCGGTGTTCACGTCCCGCTCCCGCATCGCCTGCAGCTCACCGGCCGCCTTGGGCGAGACCGCCTCGCTGGCCATCGCCATGGTCATCTGGAACGGCGGGGGCGTGAGGTCGGCGCGGTAGCGCCCCTTGAGGTCCCGCATCGACATCTGGCAGCGCGCCAGGTGCTCCCGCCGCGCCGACAGCGTCGCCTCGACGTCCAGCACCTTGTGGCGCTGCGCCTCCGGAAGCCACGACTCCTGGAGGGACTCCTCGTAGACGAACAGGTTGTGCACCGTGCCGACGGTCGCCTTCCACCCCTCGAAGTGGTGAGCGAGCCACTCGGCGTCGCTCCAGTCGCGAATCTGGGGAGAGAGCACGTCGGCGTAGCAGTCGGGGCAGACCCCTTCTTCAGCCCACACCGCGGCGTTCCCGGTCCAGACCTCGCCCACCGACTCGACGCGGAACTTGTCCGCAGCGGTCACCTGCCCGCAGACCGGGCACGGGAACTCGTCGACCATGGGGGTGAGCTGGTCGGTTTCCATGCCGACCGGATCGGGATCCAATTCGTCCTCGCGAACGACGCGCACCTGCCGCAACGACGCGCTGGAGGCGACCGGATCGGCGGCGCAGTGCGGGCACCGGGACGACTCCTCCTCCTGGAGGTAGTCGCCATGAAGCGGACAGAAAAGGTCCTCCGGTACCGTCACCAAATTCACTCTAGGTTGGTTTTTTTGAAAGGTCGCGACCGGTCGACGTTCCAAGGAGCATGCGATTCGGAGAGTTCCTCATTGCGGAAAGTCGAGTGAGCGGAGACCAGGTCGGGCTGGCGCTGGCGGAGCAACGCCGTCGTCAGATTCCCCTGGGACTCCTCGCCATGCACTCGGGTCTTCTTACCTCGGCGGAGGTCCACCACGTCCTCCGTGCCCAGACCCATCGCCGCGCATGGAAGCGCTTCGGTGAGGTCGCAACTGAGATGGGGCTGTTGGATGACAGCGCCACGGAGTCTCTGCTGGCCCGCCAGCGGCGAACCCGACCGCGCCTCGGCGCGATTCTCGTGGAGCAGGGGGCCGTCGAACCCGACGACCTGAGCACCCTGGTCGACCGGCATCACAACCTGAGCCGCGGGAGCGAGATCGGCCCCCCGTCCTGGGACCGCGCCGTCTAGCGCGTCAGGGAATCGGACAGCACCCGGAGCCGAGCCGCCGGGCTCGAGGCCGCCAGGTAGTCCTGGGCCGTCGTTGGATTCAACTCCAACCGCCACGCGATCATCGACGCCGGGTCGGGGTGCTGCGACAGCGTCGAGGCTGACAACTCAAGCTCGGGCCGCGACGTACGCAGCCGCGCCATGACCAGGGACAGACCCTCGGCGATCGCCTCGGAGGTGGACTCCTCCTGGGGCACGACTTCGACCGAGGCGGTGCCGTCCTCGATCTCTTCGACCTTCACCGCGCAGCGGGGATGCAGCACCCCCATCGCGGAGCCGTCCGTCAGCGGAGCCAACTGGAGCACCCGGATCGCCGTGGCGTAGGTCAACTCCTCGTCGGTCTCGGGGGCGAGGCAGATCCAGCCGTCCGACCGTGCCGCCTCTTCCGCCGTGCGGATGGCGACCGCCCGCACCGCGCGGGCCCACCGGGGCGGGCCGGGCAGGCGTACGTTGCTCTGCAGCAGCACCACCCGCATCTGCGCGGGCGGCTCGTCCGCGGGAACGCGTCCCGTACCGGGGCGCCACCGAATCCCCCCCGTCAGGGCCGCACCGCGGACCTCCAGCAACGCTGCCCACTCCTCGGGCCGCTCGGGGTCGGCGGTGAGGCAGAACAGACCCGGGAGGGCGGACCCCTTGGGGTCGTCCCCGTGGACCTGGTGGGCGGCGGCCTCCAGCGAGCCCGCCGTGAACGCTTCTCCGTCGGTGAGGCGAACCACCCCGGCGCCCCACTGACCGGCCTCGTCCAGGGAGACACGCCGCTCCGAGGTGCCGTCGGGGTGGGCCAGGTGCCAACCCGAGACGATCGGGCCGGGACACTCGAACACGGCCAGCACCGACTGCCCCGCCTTGGCCGCGAGCCGCTGGGCGACATCGTCCAGGTTGCGGAGCCACCAACCCGAAGACGCGAGGGAGACGGCCGTGCCGCCACCCGCTTTGGGGGTGCCCGCCGCCAACGCCGCGACGTCGACGCCGGTGAGGAGACGGAACACGGTCTTGTCCCAGGAGGGACCGCCTTGATCGTGCAACGCCTCAGCGATGTGATCGGCGCTGAGTTCGCCGGCTGCGAGCAGCAGGCCCGTGGGAGTTGAGGTCACGGCCGCCGTCTACACGACGAGCGCGCCGTTGTCACCAGCGACGTCGCTCAGGTGGTGAGCGTGGACTCGGGCGGCGCGGCCGTCGTGGCCGTCGATCCGTCGGAGTTGCTGACGTTCACCATGCGGCCGTGGAAGACATCCACCCCGTCGATGCGGGACAGCGAACGGAGCAGCCCTTCGACCGCCGCACCGACTTCCTTGCCGGCCGAGGGGTCGTACCGGACGCTGATGAGCTCATGCTCGCACGCGGCGGAGCGGACGTCGGCGCCGGAGGCGGGACCGCTGAGCAGGCGACGGATGGTGGACCAGTCCGTCAGCCGCTCGTCGGGCCGCTTGATCAGCGTGCCGTTGATGAACTCGACCAGCCCCTCGGGCAGGCCCGAACGGATGCGGGTGATGTCCGGCGGCCGCTTCCGCACGTGCATCTGCAGCAGCTCGCGGATGGTGTCGCTGTAGAAGGGCACCCGGCCGGTGACCATCTCGAACGCCATGATGCCGAGGCTGTAGATGTCGGCGCGTCCGTCCACCGGCTTGCCGACGGCGGCTTCGGGGGCCAGGTAGCGGGGCGTGCCCTCCACCATCCTGGCGCGCTTCTGCGCGGGGTTCTTCTGGATGCGCCGCGCGATGCCGAAGTCCATCAGCTTGACCGCGACGTCCTTGTCGACGGCGCAGTTGGCGGGCTTCACGTCGCGGTGCACGATCCCCTGCCCATGCGCGTATTCGAGCGCGATCGACATCTGGCTGAGGATGTCCATCGCCTCGTCGGGCCCCAGGATCTTGCGCACCTTGAGCAGCTTGCTCAGGTCCGTGCCCGACACCTTCTCCATGACGATGAAGTAGGTGGCGTACGCCTCCTCGGTGTCGAAGATCTGAACGATGTTCGGGTGGGTCAGCCCGGCGATGGTTCGCGCCTCGTGCAGGAACCTCTCACGGAAGTTCTTGTCGTACACGAGTGTGTGGCTGAGCATCTTGAGCGCGACGACCCGATTCAGGCCCGGATGCAGGGCTTGATACACCTTCGCGGTGGCGCCCTCGCCCAGCTTGCCGAGCAGGCGGTACTTGCCGACCTTCTCGATCCC
>PVBE010805259.1_pt1 | contig 32873 bp, 30 predicted proteins | sample 1631181 | NCBI WGS metagenome assembly PVBE01 (sample SAMN08397723, study PRJNA350692) | Marine metagenome, whole genome shotgun sequencing project. | isolation source: water | place: Pacific Ocean | collected 2012-04
ACCCACTGCCACGCATCCTGTCCTTCGATGATTTTGATGAGGGGGCTCATGGGTGGTGCGAGCTCGTGGGCAATCACAATGGCGACCTCAACGAATTACAGCCGGTCTTCAGTGATATGCGCCCCCCCCAGCTCAGCACCTGCACCTTTTTTGATCTCGGCACCCACGGCTCCATGAACGGCACCTATTCGCTCAAGCTCGCCACCCGGCCCCGCCAATTCCACCAGGCTGTCGGCATCAAGCGGCTCACCTCCCCCACCAACGGTCGGGTCCAGGTCGAGACCTGGTTCACGTATAAAGCCGAACAAACGTTCGGCCCCAACGCCTCCGAAATCCGGGCCTGGGACGGGAACTACCACCCCTCCGAAGCCCAGTTCGGCTCGTTCACCATCTGGAATGACATCTGCGAAGGCACAGACCCCGGACAGCGATACATGTGTGCATTGCGCTATGAAAACACCAACGAGGCCGGTGAATTCACCCAGCGGTGGATGTACAAGACGGCCCTCCATCCCACAACCCGCATGCTGCAAGGCGGCACGCCCTCAGCCCAAAACGACGTTCATGTTGCTCGGCCGGACCAGTGGGCGCCCGTCCCGGGCGGCAACCAACAACTCTGCTTTAACGAAGTGCCAACCAAGGTCAATTGGCATTACCTCCGCTGGCAGTTCGATCTCGCCTCCCGACAAAACATTGAGTTACAGGTCAATGACCTCACACTAGATCTCGCCGGCGTGCCGGTATTACCGACCGACGAGGGCTACTGGGGCATTAACCGCTTGCTGAACTTTTGTTTCGATGTCCGCACCACCAGCAATGTCCGAAATTTCCTCTGCCTGGACGCTGTCCTGATCTCAGTAGATTGGTAACACCTATGCGAGCTGTCATCTATGAGCAGTTCGGAGGACCGGAAGTCCTCACGATGATCGAGATGCCCGAGCCGTCGCCAGGTCCTGAGGAAGTGCAGGTTCGAGTACTGGCCGTGGCTGTGGACTTCATCGAACTCAACAAACGACATGGTGGCAGCGGACGAGTCGGATCCCCCGAGGAACCGAGCTACGGCATCGGGGCGCCACCATGGTTCCCAGGTGGTACCGCATGCGTTGAAATCATTGGTCTTGGATCCAGCGTAAATGGCCTCGCGGTTGGCGACCGACACCTGGTGGGCGGCCTGAACCCCGGGGCCTACGTCGATATCGCAGTGCTTCCTGCGGCGAGGCTTGCTGCCGGCACATCCAAAGCTCCAGGGCCTACTGCATTCCCGGACGCTCTCACCCCTACAGAAGCCGCCGCCTTCGATTATGCCCCCGTGGCGTATCACACACTCCGAACGGCTGCCGGCCTTCAAGCTGGAGAGACCGTATTAATTCATGCCGCATCCGGCGGCACAGGCGTACTCGCGGTTCAACTGGCCAAGCATTTTGGTGCCACCGTGATTGGTGTTGTGGGCAGCAGCCATAAGATCAGTCCGGTCCTCGCCTTAGGCGCCGATCACGTGCTCAATAGCAAGACGGACGATATCGCAAGCGAAGTCGCCCAGTTGACGAGAAATACCGGTCCGGACGTAGTCTGGGATCCCGTCGGCGGTGACATCTTCACAGCTAGCCCTGAGCTCATGGCTGAAGGCGGCCGCCTCGTGAGCCTGGGATCAAACTCCTTCACAGGCGCCGCAACGGTGGATTTTTGGCCGTTCTGGGCAAAAAATATCCGGCTTATTGGTTGGGGCGGGCGTAGCAATCACGACGCCCACGCCCCCGACATCATGCAAGATCTCCACACGCTCGTCGCAGCCCAACAACTACGTCCGATCGTCGGTGCTGAATACCCCCTCGACCAGGCCGTGGACGCCCATGCCGCAGTAGAATCTCGAAAATATGTGGGCAAAGTCGTGCTGGTGCCCTAACCGCCAGTCATCACCTAAACCGACCCATCCACCACAACGTCAATCAGCGCCGGCCCACCCTGAGCCAGGGCCCGTCGAATAGCCGGCGCAACTTCATCCGCGTCCTCAACCCGTTCAGCTGACGCCCCGAACGCCTGTGCAATCGCTGCCATATCAAACGGCCGCTCAAAGTCCATGCCGAGATACTTGCTGGACACCGACGGATCGTCCAAGACATCAGTGAACCAACGCTGCAAGTTCACCTTGAGAATTCGATAGGACGCGTTGTTACAGATGACGTACACCACGGGCAACTGATAGGCCACCGCTGTCCATAGCGCTTGAACAGTCATCATGGCGCTTCCGTCACCGATCACTCCAACCACCGGGACACCCGGGGCACCGAGCGCCACACCAAGTGTCGCGCCCATCCCCCACCCGATCGCACCACCGGCTCGTTCGGCATGCACCCGACGTCGCTCGTCAAACCGCACCGCAGCGTGGAGATCCATACGAGCTGACACGCTATCGTCGACAAGAATCACCTCATCGGGCAGCGCCTCGTTAAGCGCGGCCATCATGGATGCGACCGACATCGGACGGCTCAGGCCATCCGCCTGCTCGACATGGCCAGCTTGACGTCGTCGATCCGCGCTCGATGACGCCAGCACGGCCGATCGGTGAACCACCGCCGCCTTCTGTGCATCCGTCTGTACCGCAGCCACCGCCGAATAGAGCCCCTGCAGCGCACGGCCAGGATCCGCCCAGATCCCTACATCCACGGGCTCAGTACGTGCGATCTCATCCTGATTGATATCAACCTGAATTAACTGCGCATCCGCCGGCAGAACATCCGTCGCAGCCTTGAAAAAATCGTGAAACACTCGAGCTCCAACCGCGACCAATACGTCCACATCAGCAAGCGCTTCCCGATAAAACGGGACGTACGGCGGAAGCAAGCCCTGCCAGTGATCATGAGAGGTTGGAAACACCATTGCCGGGTAGGACGCTCCATAAACAGCCGCCCCAACCAATTCAGCCAAGGCAACAGCTGGCCTGACTGCGCCGTACTGGGCCACACGATCACCGACAAGTAACGCCGGACGCTTCGCACGGACCAGCACACGGGCTGCCGCCTCAATCATCGCCTGGTCAGCTGCCACCGACGTTCCCAGATCTCCCGACGCTATCACCTCGTCATCGGTGAGCTCGTCCAGAACGTTCTGCGCAATGGACACATAGGTCGGTCCCGTTGGTGGCGTCTTGGCCGTCCGAAACGCCCGTCGCATCACGCGACCAAGTTGATCCGCACGGGTCACCTCGGCGCCCCACTTGGTAAAAGGTCGGGTCAATTCCACTAGATCCGTCCGGCCCTCGGCGACCTTGTCCACATCGCTATTCGCGGACGTAAGAACCATCGGGGTGCCGCCAGCCGAGGCATTGAAGAGCAGACTCAAACCGTTCGACAAGCCGGTCTCAATATGAAGGTTCACGAAAGCAGGCTGGCCGGTCTCCCTCGCATACCCATCAGCCATGCCCATCGCCACACCCTCCTGCGTCACCAGGAGGTATTCCAGATCCCCACATGCCTCAAGGGCATGCATGATGGCGCCTTCAGTCGTGCCCGGATTGCCAAAGATGTAGCGCACACCCTCAGCCCTGAGAATCTCAAGAAGCACCTCGCGCCCCGGTCGAGCACTCATTGCATCGCCTCCGGACTCCAGGCTCGGAGAGCCTCGGACACGCCAAGCACATACATTTGCCGAGAGCCTTCATGAACCGAGTCGATACACACCGAGGTTCCACCACGATTCCACCGTGGATGGAGATCACACCGAACTGCTCCCTGGTATCGAGAAGGCACGTGAAATCTGGCAAGACTGAGACCACGCTCCGTCACTTCATCAAATATCAAGAGTTCTCGCATCCCATCCTGGTCCACAGGCGTGTCAGTCAGAATATAACGACCGCCAGGCCGATAGGTGCAGTGCCCATCAGAAGGTAGCAATTGCGCACCGATACGCCTCGCATTCCCCGTCGCTACATCAAGGATGCAAAACCCCATATCGTGATAAGGAATCGTGGGCGCAAAAGGATCCTCCGCCACTTCAGCCGCCACACCCGTAAACACAATCTCGGTAGGCGATCGCCAGCACATGTGAGACACGCGCGCTGGCCATATTTCACGAATCGAATAATCATCCAGCGTAAGCAGCATAAACCTGGTCCGAAATCGAGGCGCGCCGGGAGGCCACCATCGATGGACAAACATAGCGGCAGCGTCATCTGGGCTGACTATCAGATGGTTCACCCAGTTCACGGCCCCGTCCATGGATGGGTCGTGACAGGTCGCCGCAATCGCATCTAGCGAAGCGACCAGTCTTGAGGAACCCGAATCGAGGTCAACCACAAAAATCCCATCGTCCTCAGGATGATCGATACCTTCCCACGGATCGGGAACTCCCGGATATCCAACCTCCGGTCGAACTCGGAGCCTGGCAAAGTTCAGACTCAAGGCCCGAGACTGATCGTGAGTCATAGCTGCGATAGGCCGATCAAGCACCCGTAGCGCACCTGAATCAATATCGAGGACCCTGGCTACAAAACAACCGCGGTCAATGTCATTGTGCACAAAGGTCCGCGGGCCCTGCTTGGGCAACCAATGCAACATCGCTCCTTGCTGCCACGACCAGCTACGCGTTGTCGCAACTGGTTCGAATCGGCACGAGCCCAGGGTGTCAATAAGGCCAATCGTCGCAATGTCTCCACTCGTCGGTATCCCAACATCACGGGTCACGCACTGTGCCAACAACCACCGATCGGAAATGTCCCATGCCGGCATGTCGTAGTAGCCAAAAAAGTGGCCTGCAGGGCCAGCCGTGATTCGCCGAACCTCCACACCGACCCCACCCGTGCATTCAATAGCCATGACGGCCCCTCTAGACCAAGGGCCGATGATTGTAACGAGCCCCTACACCGAACCATCCACGCAGAAGGTGCATTACTCTTTATCTCTGTACAGAACCTAAAGTTGGAGCGCAAACGTGCGCCTAAAAAACAAAGTCATCGGAATTTCAGGCGCCGCATCCGGCATAGGCCGAGCATGTGCTGTAGCTGCTGCTGTTGAAGGTGCAAACGTGGCCCTCGGCGACATCGACCAGCACGGCCTTACCGAAACTGCGCGACTAGTGGAAGAAACCGGACAACAAGCCGTGAGCCACCTCGTAGACGTCACCTCAGAAACCGACCAATCCGACCTCGTAATCCTTGCCGCAGCCAAGTTCGGCGGCCTTCATGGGTGGGTTGGAAGTGCAGGGACTGGGTCGTCTGACACCGTCCTTGACCACTCGCGCGACGAATGGCGACGAGTAATGCATATCAATGTTGAAGGTGTGTTTTTCGGCGCGCAAGCCGCAGCCCGATACATGCGTGAACACGACGGTGGCTCCCTAGTCAACATAGCCTCAATGTACGGCCAGCGCGCCTTCCCCCTACGGGCCGCCTACTGCACCTCCAAAGCCGCCGTAATCATGTTGACCCAAGTGATGGCACTCGAACTAGCCGAACACAATATTCGCGTCAATGCCGTGGCACCCGGCTATACCGACACACCGCTCTTTCAGGCTGGGCTTGTGAGGGACGGCCAATGGAAGCTCGATCGAATGCTCGAGCGCGTCCCCATCGGTCGACTGGCACACCCAGATGAAATCGCCAAGGCCGCCATCTTCCTGTTATCAGATGACGCGAGTTATGTAAACGGACACACCTTGACGGCTGACGGGGGATGGGTCGTCAATGGCAAATGGTGATCCCGCAGTCCAAGTGTTCAACCCAACCACTATTGCTGACTTACACTAGGCCACAAATCTGTCGTAGATGGAAACTATTTCGTGAGCCTCACCGAAACAGACGTGGAATTCTTTACCCGTGAAGGCTACCTCGTCGTCCCCAAGGCCTTTAATCCAATAGGCCTCCAGCCAGCAATCGATGAGATCACCGCTGTGATTGATGACCGAGCAACGCAGGCCGTGGCGCGAGGAGATCTAAGCCAAACCTACGCCGATGAACCGTTTGAAACCCGCCTCTGGAAAATCCATCAGGAGTATGAAGACCTGTATTGGTCGTTGCTGGGACGATCACTTGAAGCCCAAGGAATTTTCCCTCTGCTTACAAATCCCGGCCTATTAGACCTTGCCGAAAGCATTGTAGGCCCGGAAATCATCGCGTCGGCGGTATATGTACTGCGACCAAAACTTCCAGGGCATTGGCATGGGGAAGTCCCATGGCATCAAGATTCCGGATACTTCGAACCAGTTTGCGACAAGAGCCTGATACTCACCGTCTGGGTGCCATTTGTTGATGCGACCGTAGAGCGAGGCTGCCTCGAGGTGATGCCCCGAAGCCATACCGGAGGCATCGTGCGTCACCGAGAACTGCCTGCGGGAGGGACAGCCCCAGAACTAAATGTGCCCGGCAGAACGCCAAGTCGCGGATACCTGGAGATTTCGGAAGATGACCTCCCTGGGGGACAGATTGTTCCAGTCCCTATCAACAGGGGTGGTGTCGTTCTACTGACAAATCGAACTGCCCACCGATCCACGCCTAACCTGAGCGACGTCGTCCGATGGAGCATCGACATTCGATACCAAAGCACCGACTTGCCCACGAATTTTCCACTGGCTTCCTCCGGTGATGAGACGCACAACAATGGAACACCTGCAGAAAACAGTGGGAGATCAGGCTTGAGTTGCTATCCGCCAGAACCTGACTTTCTCGTGCGCAGCCTTTTACGGCCAGAACGAGTAATCAGCACGTGGGAAGCCTTTGATCAGCATCGACGAATACATGAGCCAGCCCAAAGCACCACGCGCTGGCAACCCGCTTAACAAGGTCAGGACAAGCTGATCCCCCCGCCATCAGGCGAGTGAGACTCATGGACGATCTGGTAGGCCTTCGTATTCTGGCTGCAGGTTCCACAAATTGCGGGCCCAGAGCAGAACACAAACCCCGACGGCGAATGTGAAAACCCCGCCCAACCACATTGCCATCGAGACACCTCGGACTTCGGCAATGTATGACATCGGGAGCAGACCCAGCGGCGACAGACCGAACGTCATCATCCGTAATGACATCACCCGGCCACGGAGATCGTCAGGAACGAGCAGCAACAATGTCGCTTGGTTTGTAGCCATATAAACGGACTGAAAAAATCCCACGAACGCGATTGCGATTGCGGCAGTCTCGATAGAACGGGTAAACGACAAGCCAACCAACAACAAGCCGTGCATCAGTATTGCGCCAAAAAGGGCCCGGCCTTTGAACCTGAAATTCGAATAGGTGACCACAACAACCGAGCCTGCTAGCGCACCCACCCCCAACGCCCCGAGTAAGAACCCTAACGCTTCCGGGCCAGCCCCCAAGCTTTGGCGAACAAATGCTGGCATTAAGTACGTGACCGGCATACCAAAAAGCGATGGGCCCAGTGCCAATAACATTAAGGCCAACATGGTCTTGTTCCGGGCAACGTACGCAAACCCTTCACGCAAGTCAGTCAAAGTTGAGGTCCGAGGACGTTTCGCACGCGGTGGAGACGTAATCCGAAACATGTTCACGGTACTCCACACATAACCAAGAACCTGTGTGAAATAGGTCACCGCGATACCGAACGCCCCAATGATCAAACCTGCTATCGACGGACCCAAAATTCGCGCAGTGTTCATAGTCGTACTGTGAAGGGCAATGGCATTGCTCAAGTGTTGACGGGGGACAAACCCGGCCACCAAGGACGTTCGCGACGGCATATTGATCGCAAACGACGTGCCAACCACCAACGAAGAAATTATGAGGTGCACCATATGAATGCGCTCAATCTGCACCAATATGGCGATGATTAACATCGTGATGCCGATCAGGGCCTGCGCTGTTATCACAATTGCCCGTCGGTCAAGCCGATCGGCAAGCACTCCCCCGATGGGCGATAGCAGCAACATAGGAATCGAACGGAAAAAAGCCAATAGGCCCAACGCAAAAGCTGACTCGGTTAATTCCAGCACAAGCCAGCCCTGAGAAACCTGTTGCATCCAGAATGCAATTTGGCTTCCAGCATTCGCCTGCCACAAGCGGGAGTACTGGGCATAGGCGAGCGCTGGCGCCAGTCGATCCCGAATACGAGTAAGCGGCTGTATTAACAACGCGACCCCCGCCTGACTTTTAGAACTACACACGGGGCGTCAATGGAACACATATCGATACTTTCTCTCACTTCGACAGCCCACAATCGAGTGACCCACAACACGTTACACGCTAAGCGACGACAGCTCCTCACGCATCCTGCTGATTTCATCCCTCAACACAGCAGCTTTCTCAAAATCCAGGCTGTCAGCCGCCAGGCGCATCCGGCTCTCGAGCGCCTTAATTGCTTGAGCAACTTCCAATCGCGACATTTGATCGATACGAACAAAACCCATTTGTTCCCTAATAGCATCTTCATCGATCCCTGTTGACCGTTCGTCTCCAGACTCCTTGGCAACCCGGTCCGTCAGGTCACTGAGCCCTTTGACAATAGAAGTTGGCGTAATGCCATGCTCCGTGTTGTAGGCCGTCTGCAGTTCCCGACGACGGGATGTCTCGTCAATCGCACGCTGCATGCTCCGCGTAATGACGTCCGCGTACATGAGGACGCGACCATTCACATGCCGAGCCGCACGCCCAATGGTTTGAACTAGGGAAGTATCGGAACGAAGAAATCCTTCCTTGTCGGCATCCAAAATTGCGACAAGGCTCACTTCGGGCAAATCAATACCCTCGCGCAAGAGGTTGATACCAACCACTACGTCATACACTCCTCGGCGCAAATCGCTCAAGATTTCAACACGTTCGAGAGTCTCAACCTCCGAGTGCAGGTAGTGCACCCGGATACCCAGTTCCGCAAGATACTCCGACAACTCCTCGGCCATCCGTTTGGTTAAAGTTGTAATCAATACTCGTTCGTTAACGTGTGCTCGATTGTTGATCTCACCGACTAGATCATCAATCTGCCCCGTGGTGTCACGAACCTCGATGGCTGGATCGACTAACCCTGTCGGCCGCACAATCTGCTCCACGATTTGTTCGCTATGTTCGTATTCATACGCTCCCGGTGTCGCTGACATAAAGACACCCGTGTTGAAATGCTGCTCAAATTCATCAAACGATAAAGGCCGGTTGTCGAACGCTGACGAGAGACGAAAGCCGTATTCGACGAGAGCCTCTTTCCTGGCCCGATCACCGGCCAACATGCCCCGTACCTGCGGTAGCGTCACATGTGACTCATCAACCACCAGTAAATAGTCCTCTGGCAGGTAGTCCAAGAGCACCCACGGCGGATCACCTGGTTGTCGCACGTTGAGATGGCGACTGTAGTTCTCGATCCCCGAACACGTCCCAGTCTCCCGCAACATCTCGATATCGAAATTAGTTCGTTGCCGTAGCCGAGCAGCCTCTAAAACCTTGCCCCGGGCCTCCAATTGAGCGAGACGTTCATCAAGTTCTTGACTAATCGTCGTAATGGCTGAAGTTAGCCGCTCGGCCGGAGTGACATAGAACCGAGCTGGATAAATCGTGACACGCGTAAGCTCTTCCAATATCTCACCGGTTAGCGGCTCGAGCTTCACAATCCGTTCGAGTTCATCCCCAAAAAATTCAATCCGAACCGCAAAGTCATCATAGGTTGGGAAAATCTCAAGCACCTCACCCCGAACCCGAAAACGTCCGTGCTCAAGTGAGGAGTCGTTCCGCATGTATTGCAGCCCTACAAGAGTTCGCAAAAGACGCTGCCGCTCAAATTCGCCACCGACATCAAGGGAAAGGCTTAAATCGCCGTAGTCCTCAGGCGGCGTGATTCCGTAAATGCACGAGACCGTCGCGACTACAATGACATCTCGTCGTTCAAACAAAGAACGAGTAGTCGAATATCGGAGTTTCTCGATCTCCGCGTTGATGGCGGTGTCTTTCTCAATGAACGTGTCGGACCTCGGAATATAGGCCTCCGGTTGATAGTAGTCGTAATAACTGACGAAATACTCCACCGCATTTCGAGGGAAGATTTCCTTGAACTCGGTTGCCAGCTGCGCAGCCAGAGTCTTGTTATGCGCCAGCACAAGAGCCGGGCGCTGAATCTGTTGAATGACGTTGGCCACGGTAAACGTTTTGCCTGAGCCAGTGACTCCTAGCAACGTTTGAGCACGGTGCCCTGCTTCTAGACCCTCGACCAGTTCCGTGATGGCTCGCGGTTGATCGCCAGCCGGTTGGTAACCAGCGGCCAACTCGAAACCGGCCGGGATGCCGCTCTTAGGAAGAGTAGCCATCGTGAACTCTCCATCGACGACGTATAGCCGCAGCAGTCAGAAGATCGTCAAGCAACTCTTGTCCGACGCTGTTGTAGTTGTGGATATAAAACATCCCAATTGAATGGTCGTCCTCGAACCTAAGCAAATCTCCTCCATACGAATATCGGCTTGACTAGGAATCCAACACATTATCAAGCCAACTATCTAATAATTAACTATCAGCCCTTCCAAGGGTAAGGCTACACATATGCTCTTTCACATCACACACCGTCACGATGAATCCACATGCCCTCTGCATGACGAGGAGGCAGGAAATGCCACCTTCGGATCTGTTCTATCTGCGCTCGAAGCTAACCACGCAAATTCTCATGGGGCTCTGGCCCATCATTCCGGCTGGAACCGCCGACATCGTACCCGTCTTAGATATGGCCAAAATGCTGTCTGCGAGGGAAGCAAGGTTGAAGTCGTAACAGGTCACACCCGAACACCATACGCCTCGGGTCCAAACGAAAAACATATGTGCTGCGATGGCCTCGCTCGGCTTCTGCATACGTGAACATATGCGCCACCGACATACCATGTATTGTGATCTCCCGATGCATCATTCACACTAGCGATCAGTAAATGGTTGCCATACGTCCCGCGACAGCCGCAAGCAGAGACATTGAATCAGTCGGCCGGCTCATGCTGGATGCCTTCCCCGAAACATTCACATACATATTCGGTGACCGAGATCGCCAAGCAGCCTTGGCCATTGGTTATGGCCTACACGCATTTGGATCCCTTCCCGACGCCTGGCTCGCGGAACGGCACGGGACTTGCGTCGGCCTCGTCCTTATACGATGGCGCAATGGAGCCACACCTGCCGCGGGCGTACGCGCATATGTCGCAATGGCGCGCGCGCTCGGCCTTCTCCGGGCCTTGCGAGTGGCCTATCACATCCCGCCGCTACCGCCGCATTGGCTACACGAACGTGAGGCCTACATCAGCGCGCTAGCGGTAGCCTCGAATGAGCGAGGTCGTGGTTATGGGTCCGCATTGCTTCTTCACGCCGTCAAGTTGGCGCAAGCGCGCCACTACGACCGAATCACGCTCCGGGTTGAAGGCGAAAACGCACCTGCTCGCTCGCTGTTCGAACAACACGGTTTCCTAAATGACCAACGATCTTTCCAATGGTTTTTCAACATGGTGAGACGGCATTTTGGGGGAATCGTTATGAGCCTGAGCCTCAAAAAGAACAACTAAGGGTGGGGCTCGGCCAAGCCCGCGAGCACCTTCGGCCCCGAAGTGTTCCGCACGTTGGCGTCACGATACGCAGACCGAGAATATGCTCACCTGCTGAATTCTGGCACCATTCACCATAGAACATATCCGGGTGAAATCATCAATGTCCACGAAGATGTTCAGAGCCCTGCTGGCTGGAGCATTGCTCGTCATGATCAGCATCTCATTTGCCGCTTGCGGAGGCGATGAAGATCGGTACGGGGGCAAAAAAAGTGGTGCGTTCCAATGGCGAGACAACCGCAGCTTCCATTAAGGGCCAAGCGATCACAGGCTTTATTTATATTGCCCTAGTTTTGGCGCGTCCCGACCCCGCTCATTTCCAGAACGGCAGAAAACGCTTCTTGGGGAATATCAACCTGACCTACCCGCTTCATACGCCGCTTGCCTTCTTTTTGGGATTCGAGAAGCTTTTTCTTGCGAGAAACGTCACGTCCATAGCACTTGGCTAACACATCTTTCCGTAACGGACGCACCGTCTCCCGAGCCACGATCCGAGATCCCACAACTGCCTGCACTGCCACCTCATAAAGCTGTCGAGGGATTTCACGCTTTAATCGAAGCGCCAGGTCTCGCCCAATAGCCGCAGCACGATCACGCATGACAATCGTCGAAAGCGCATCCACAGGTTGGCCATTAACTCGGATATCCAACTTTGTGAGATCCGCAGCCCGATAGCCCAAAAACCCGTAGTCCATCGATGCGTACCCACGACTTACCGACTTTAGAGAATCGAAAAAACCGCTCAACATTTCCGCTAACGGCATATCGTATTCGATCAAAACTCGGGTCGGCTCTAAATGCTCGAGCTTGTGATGCTGGCCGCGACGGTTGGATAACAACTCGTTTACAGAGCCAATATAGTCCGTTGGTGTGACTACACTAAGCCGCATCCATGGCTCCCGAATTTCCGCGATGGTAGAAGGCTCAGGAAATTCCCCCGGACTGTCGAGCACCGTCACGGTAGCGTCTCGATATTCAAGTTCGTATTCAACTTGCGGGGTCGTAATAACCAGCTCAAGTCCAAACTCGCGCTCAAGACGCTCACGAACAATGTCCATGTGCAACACGCCTAAGAATCCTGCACGAAACCCGAATCCTAGAGCAGCTGATTTTTCAGGCTGAAAGGTGAGCGCCGGATCACTCAGCCGGAGCCTCGCCAACGCGTCACGTAAATCCGGATAGGCTTCCGGATCAGTCGCATAGAGACCAGCAAAAACCAGGGGCTTGGGTGATCGATACCCCGGTAACGCGTCCTGGCTCCCGTCTCGCTCCATCGTCACGGTATCACCCACCGGCCAATCATGGGCATCCTTAAGCCCGGTCGCGACAAACCCCACTTCGCCAGTCTTGAGAATGTCCTGCTGCTTACGTGTCGGAACAAAAACGCCAACCTCGACAGCCTCAGCACGAGTGCCTGCTTGGACCAGTCGAAGCCGATCTCCTTTATTAAGACTCCCGTCAACCACGCGCACATAGGCAACGACGCCTAGATGCTGGTCGTATATCGAGTCGAACACAAGCGCACGAAGTTTCGATTCAGGGTCTCCTTCAGGAGCCGGCGTAACTTCCACCACTCGATCTAGTAAATGACGAACACCGAGTCCAGATTTAGCAGATACTCGAAGAACTTCGGATTCAACGACGCCCAAAAATTCAGCGAGTTCTTTGACGACTTCATCGGTCCGAGCCGTTGGCAACTCAATCTTGTTAACCACCGGAATGATTACTAGATCCAACTCAGTGGCGGCATAAGCATTCGCGAGAGTCTGAGCCTCCATTCCCTGGGTAGCATCTACCAGCAATACAGCAGCATCACACGCCGCAAGCGACCGTGAAACTTCATAACTGAAATCAACGTGCCCGGGAGTGTCGATCAAGTTCATCGCATAGATTCCACCAGCAAATTCATGCGTCATATGCACAGGGTGCGCTTTGATCGTGATACCTCGCTCCCGTTCAAGATCCATCGAGTCAAGCACCTGCTCACGCATCTCTCGAGCCTGGAGCGTAGCGGTGAGCTCAAGCATTCGATCCGCCAGCGTGGACTTCCCATGATCAATATGAGCAATGATGCAAAAGTTGCGCGTTTGGATCTGTGGGATTTCGGTTTCCTTAACCATAGGTAATTCTATCGACGTCGACCGGAAATCCGCGCTCGAAGGTTCATCCGAGTTCTCAGCTCGACAAGCTCCCCGCTATCAAGCAGAGCCATAACAAACAGATAAATCCCCAGCGAAAGCACTATATACATGAGCACTAGAAGCGCCGATCCCACATCGACAACTCCGGGTGACCAGGTCAGGATGCGCAATATGGCCACAATAGACCCCATGATCAGTGCGGCCATAACAGCCGAAAACACACTTCGTATTTCCTCCGCTCCGATCCGAACACCCGATCGACGCCGCAAAATAAGCGCAAGAATCACCGCCTCGGTCAGCACCCCAATCGAGACGCCAAGTGCAATTCCGCCAATGCCCATCCATAGCCCGAGCAACCATGACAGCACCACATGCGCCAAGAGACTGATCGAACCGACAACAACCGGGGTACGCGTGTCATGCATCGCGAAAAATCCACGGACAAGAATCTCGACAACCGCATGACCCGCTAGGCCAATCGCAAAGCATCGAAGCGCGATCGCAGTAAGCTCGGTCGCACGAATATCAAATGCGCCACGCTGGAAAAGCACTGCAACTAGGGGCTCAGCCAGAACAACCAAGCCAACCGCCGAAGGGATAGTCAGAAACATCACGTGGCGCGATATCCCACTCATACGCAGGGCAAACGTCTTGCGATCGCCCGTCGCCCATCGTTCTGACAATTCAGGGAGAGACGCTTCACCCAGAGACATTGCAAAGACGCCAAGCGGCAACAACATCAACATAAATCCGTTATTGATCGCTGCCACGCTTGAGGGGCCATGCGTCGAGGCCAACATTGTCACAGCGATCAAGCTAGCCTGCAGGACCGCTACTCCAAGCAATCGAGGCCACATAAGCCCAAGCACACGGAGAACATCCGGATTGTTGTAACCAAGCATCACGCGCGGAACCCGACGAACAAGAACACCCGGAAGTTGAATGCCAATATGCAGGCATACACCGATAAGCGTGCCCCACACCAAGCCCATTAACCCATAGGTGTATGAAAGAAACACTGCGCCAAGAATTATTCCTAAGTTGTAAAAAACTGGACTAAGCGCCGGCAACAAAAACCTTCGTTCGGATTGAAGAGCCGCCTTTACTACTGCACTCAACGCAAGCAGTACTGGCGACAGCATCAACCACCGAGATGCCTCAATCGCTAACGTCTTGGTCGCTGCATCAAAGCCTGGCGTAATTACCGACATCAGGGGAACTGCCAGTAATATGCCAAGAGTGGCCAACACGATAGTGGCAAAGAGAACAAGAGAAGCCACGCCGCAAAGAAGCCGATACAGCGCCTCTGGCTCGCCACGTGCCTTGACCTCCGCATATACAGGAATCAACGCAGAAACCAGCGCGCCGCCAGCAAGCAACATGAAAACCGTGTCGGGAATGCGGAACGCTGCAAACCAAGCATCAGCTTCGGCACCCACCCCGAACCTGGCGTTAATCACCGCCTGTCTGACAAATCCCAGTCCACGACTAACAGCAATCGACACAACCACGATGGAGGCTGCTGACGCGATACCTCCGCCTAATCCGGGATTAGGAGAAACACCCGATTTATTTATCATCTACCTCGTCAATCACTACACATGGGCGCTACACCCCACTTCGACAAATCAAGAGCCTCAGCCAACCGCATCGTGGACAAAGCTGTAACAGGTGAGGGAAAAGCCTACGCGTTTCTTGAAGCACGCCACTATATTCAAAACGACATTGGTTCACATGGTCGTGCTTCGCTCGTAGTAAACGCAAGATTCCCTCGCAATCCGATCCGCGTTTCATCAGGACAACCAAGAAGGCACCCCGTTGAGAATTGACAGCCCAATTTTCCCACCGAGCACCAGTTGGCCTTCAGGTAGCATCAGATACGCAACAAGCGGCCCGTAGCCCCTTTTCGATTGAGCTCAGTCATCGCTGACCACCTGGTTATCTATACGCTGATACATCAGCCTCGACGGATACGAATCCCAGCCGCTCCGATCCCTAGAGGGGCTGCCGTTGAAACTCTCGAACAAACGCTGTTTGATGACGAACTCAATCGAACCTACCTAGAGAAAGTAGCGCGACGCTCCTATCGGCCAGCCATACAAATCTGGCGACAACTTCTCGATAAAGGGATGAAACTTGGACTCGGCATCCCCCTATCAACAATTTTTCAGTTCGAGGCCTGGGATCCTCATCTGCTTGCCACCCTCAAGACCTTAGTCAGTCATGACCGTTGCGAACTTGTTGCCACCGAGCCATATCACGCAATTTCGATGCTGCTTGACCTACCGCTCTTTTCGAAGGGGATGCGGCGCTCGGTTTGCGACCTACAACGCCACTTCGGGAAAACCCCACGAGTTGCAGACACCACCGAAATGATGATGTCTCCACGCATCGCGCAGATACTCGCAAGAGCTGGGTTCAATGGGGGCTTTGTTGATGGACGTTCTTGGGTGCTGCAGCATGAGGAAGGTGCCCCTCTCTACAGTGAGAGAGGAACGCTCCCGTTGCTAGCACGTCACCTTCAATTAAGCGATGACGTGGCATATAGATTTTCAGACCGTATGTGGCCAAACTGGCCGTTGACGGCCGAGCATTTTGCCGACCGGATTTCGAGCGCCCCCAATGAGCTAGTAACGCTCGGATGGGATTTTGAAACATTTGGTGAACACTACGACGCCGAGACCGGAATACTCGATTTTTTACGAGCACTTCCCTCTGCTTTAGACAGCCGGGGAATCACCTGTCTCACCCCGTCCGAAGCAATTACCCACTTCCGGTCAAAGGCTTGTGACCTCCGACTGTCCGCATTCCCTTCCACATGGGCCGGCCACCATGGCGGACTGGACTTCTTTCTTGGTAACGAGTCCCAACATGTCTTATTCGGCCTCATGATGTCAGCGTACGGTGCTGCAAAACTTTCGGAAGATGAAAACGTAGTCGATATAGCCCACTTACTTATGCAATCCGACAATCTCCACTGGCTGCAATGGATTGGACAAGAAGGATCGGACGCAGAGGTATCGGAATATTTCACTCCAATGGAGTGGAAAAGCCTAGGAATAGATACATTTACCAACCACCATCGCCAAGTTTATGTCAACTTCATAAACGCAATTAGCTAATCGTCAAATGAAGGAAGTCGCCTTAGGTCAGACAAAAACAACGGTCCCAATAATCGGGCTTGGGACGGCTCGCTATTTCGGTGGGCACAATGTGCTTGCCCTAGGCGTACGCGCCGGACTGCGACTAATCGACACCGCGGAATCGTATAACGCTACCGGTGATAAACCCGGCCACACAGAAGCACTCGTAGGTTCCGAGATCGCTACTGTGCACGAACAAGCTTTTGTAGCAACCAAGATATCCCCTCAAAATCTTTCGTGCGACAAGGTTCCAGTGCATGCACGTGCAAGCGCCGCCCGGCTCCGCGTATCAACAATCGCCCTATACCAAATCCACGCTCCTAACAGCGGAATCCCTATTCTTGAGACAATGGCTGCAATGGAACGGCTCGTTGATGAGGGAATTGTTCAGCACATCGGCGTTAGCAATTTCTCAAGTGACCAACTTAAAGAGGCTCTGGACGTAATGCGCTCCTATCCCATCGTCTCAAACCAGATCAGGTACAACCTTTTTGAAAGATCGGTAGCAACTGATGTCCTCGAAACCTGCCGTGAAGCCGGAGTGACCGTAATTGCCCACACACCCCTGGCGATGGCCAATTTCGACCGTTTCCCAGGCGCATCCTTACTACACGAGTTAAGCCACTCACTGCATCGACCACCAGCGCATATCATGTTGACCTGGCTCGTAAGCCAGGAAAATGTGATAGCAATTCCAAAGACTGACCGCCCAGAACGCGTCGCAGAACTGTCCACAGCAACCGATTGGATCCTGGAACCGCACGTTCGTGAAATCCTCGACCGATGTGGGTGCTCCTCATAAAACTTCTATCCCACATGCACACTTTCTGAACAACATGCGCATTGCGATGGTTACATGGGAATATCCGCCCCACATGGTGGGAGGACTCGGAACCTACGCTGGGGCTATGGTTCCAGCTCTTCGATCCGCCGGTCATGAGGTTGAGGTGTTTTCAGCTCTTCGGAATGACGTTAGCGCTCCTGCCGATGGCACACACTGGGCGCGGGTACTGGGTTTGCCTTCCACCTACGAGGCTATTCCTAACCAAGGTGCATCATCATGGGGGCTTTTCTTGAGCGAGTTGTACTCGGCCAACCTGTATTGGGCTGATGCGATCCGCAGGCAACACCGAGCAGCCCCGTTCGACATCCTCGCCATCCACGATTGGCTCGCGGCTCCATGCGCGCTCATGCTCAGCCGGCATATTAACGTTCCGATAGTCCTCCATATCCACAGCACCGAATGGGGTCGGCAACCGGACACACCATCTCCGGTCGTATCCGGTTGGGAATTGGCTGCCGGGCAAGCAGCAAACGCCACTATCACCGTGAGCAACGCAATGGTCGAGGACTTGATCGAGTATGGCTGGCAACCAGACCTCGTTCATGCAATATGGAACGGCGTTGATACGGACGTATTTGACCCGAGATCCCAGGGCGGACCAGCGTTGCGCGCTCGTTATGGTCTCAGTAAAAACACCTCGGTAGTCCTTTTTATCGGAAGATTGACTGGGGTAAAGGGAATCATCAATCTCCTGACCGCCTGGCCGGACATATCTTCCCACCACCCTAACGCCCATCTGGTCGTGCTTGGCACAGGTGATCTGAATTACGACGCCCATCAAATGGTGGCCAATCTCAACATTCAATCCTCCGTGAGCCTCATCACCAAATGGGTCGAGGACCCGGAACGCGTCGCTCACTTCCTGGCCGCTGATCTCGTCGTGCTGCCGTCTACGTACGAACCGTTCGGGATTGTCGGTCTTGAAGCTATGGCTTGCGAGCGCGCCGTCGTTGTCGGAACCACTGGCGTGGTTGGATTCAGGGAACAGGTTGTTGGCAGCGGGCCCGAAAGATGTGGCATCCATGTAGATGCGAATGACCCTGAGGACGTGAGTCGCGGCATCCGCACCGCACTAAGCAACCCACAACAATTGCACGACTGGGGCAAGAACGGTCGACGCAGGGCTGCCACAATGTTCACCTGGGAAAAAGCCGCGAGTCGAACGCTTAATGTCTACCAAGGCTTGCTCTAGCATCCATGCTCGTCGCTATCGCCAACACCTGCTATGACGCTTAAGCTCGCGCCCGAGAACACGAGAATCTCATGCTGAGCTTCCTGGATTCGAACATTGGAAAATCAGCCACTGCGGATACCCATTACGTGCCGCCCGTGACCATCGGGGAAGATTCCCCGATAAATGTCGGGGATTACGTACACGTTGATCCCCACTTCGCCGAGATCCTTGGCACACGATTCCCACGACGCGTGTTCAACAACACCCGCCAAGGATCCATTCCGGCGGACCTGAAAGAACAGCTAGCCTGGCAAGCTTCGCCTGCTGTTGATCCAAGAAGCCTTGTCCCATCATCACAAAGCACGAAAATCCTAGCTTTTGGGATCGGAGTAGCTCAGAACGAATTCGAAACCGCCTACATGCCATACAGTTTTGGTAAACCGCTCCGATGCTGCTACGGCGAAACAGTGCCTGACATTAGTCTCTTGCCAACTCTTATTCGAAATTGTGTCGATCGGCGCATCCGTGAAGCTTAGAACCCAACCGGAATTTCGAGAATCATGAGAAAGGCCTTCGGTACCGTCACCCCAGGTTGTCCTGAAGATCGGGAACACTCAGACCTCGCCATACGGCTGATGATCCGTGATGGGTATCCACCCCGCGAAGCCGCTCGTGAGTACATCAACTACCGGGCGCGGATGCGCGAGGCCATATCCTCATGGAAAACCACGGTGCTGGCGGGTCTTATCAGCGGCGTCATCCTCGGCATCTCCATGATAGGAATACTGGCAATTGGAGCCATCTTTATGTGGGTGCTACAAGCATCAACATCGAGCCAGAATTCTTCTCAGTTACCTCTTGAACAAGTTCTGGGGTTCGCTCCAGCGGCTGGCGCGACAGCAACGCTCCTCGGAATTGTGTGCATGGGCCTAGCAGCTATCGAAAAACATAGGCGACGACGGGAAGGCTCGCATGTTCACATGCAAAAACGATCCACCGACACATCACACCTAATATTCCAACTCTTACTGTGGGCATTTGTGCTCGGGGTTCTGGCCGGCATCATTTACCTGTATATCGGGTCCCGTGAAGCCAATGCCTTTATTGGCCTTGGCATAGTGCTCGGCTTCCCAACAAGTTTCGTGATTCGCTATTACTTTTACCGGTCTTACCCAACCATCCTCAGCTACGTCAGTACTGCACCTGCCGGCCGCGAGTCTCGACGCGTTGTCGAGTATGAACTCGACCCAAACGCAGACACGCCCAGTGCCCATCTGGCTCCAAGCGAGCAACGCACTGTCCCGACGAAACATATGCCTGAGGTCCAACGGACTGGTAGCCGCCGGATAAAACCACGCTACCTAGCAATCTTCCTGGGAAGCATCATTGGCTGGTGGGGCTTCGTACGTTGGTGGATTTGGATGTCGAGCGACATCTCTTTCGTACCGTTTACAGACAACATCAGCGCAGACATCATCGGCCTAGTGCTCGGCCCAATTCTTGGCTTTGGGCTCGCGCTCTTCTACATACGAGTCATCGAAGATTGATAGACCTCACTGAACTAGTCCTCAGCCAAGGAAACTCGATCGAGAACATCACGATTCCACACATATTCCGGCATCTTCCCTTGTAATACACGAACCACCGCAGCCGCAGCGCGACGTTCAAGTTCGAGCACTGATTCCTCGGATAGGAACGCGGCATGCGGAGTAACGATCGCATTTTCAAGGCCAAGCAACGGATGGTCCGCTGGTGGAGGTTCCTCTTCGAGGACATCGATCCCTGCACCTGCTATCCAACCGTCCTTTAGGGCCTGTGCGAGCGCATATTCGTCAATAAGCGGCCCACGCGAGGTGTTTATGACATACGCGGTAGATTTCATCGCACGCAACTCTGGTTCGCCAATACTGTGTCGCGTCTCAGGCGTTAGAGGTGCATGAACTGAAATAACATCCGATTCGGCGATAAGTCGTTCCTTGTCAACAAGTTCAGCACCAATATCAGCCACTCGATCGGAATCCACGTATGGATCGTGCACCAAGATTCTGAGTCCATGAGGAGCCGCACGTAAACAAAGAGCTCGACCAATACGACCGTATCCAAGGATCCCAAGAGTTCGACCCCGCATACGATGCATGGGCCGCGCCGGCTTGGTGCTCCATTCACCTTTGCGAACATGCCGATCAAGCGTCGCGATACCCCGGCTCATGGCCATAAGCAAAGCAATCGCGTGATCAGCCACCTCTTCATAGCCGTAATCCGGCACGTAGGTCACCGGGATGTCCAACTCGGAACACACGTCCACCGCTATGTTGTCAGTGCCCACGCCATACCGACCAACCACGCCTAGGCGTGGCGAAGCTCGAACAACTTTCTCGGTTACTTTCGCAAAGCAAGTGAGAATCCCTGTTACATCGGCTGCAAGCTCAACCAAGCGGTCCTCATCCCCAGAATCAGACTCAACAATATCCGCATCAAGTTCCGCTAAAACTTCTCGTTCTGGAACCGTCGACGGCCATACGTAGTCGGTGATTAGAATCTTGTGCTTCGGGGCTCGTCCGACCACTAGTCAGCCTCCTGGCAAATCTCATGGGGCGAAGTCGTTTGCTAGGAGCTTATGGAGCCGTCGAAATAAGTGTCAACGAGCTTCCACATCTAAAAACCTTTTATTACGTGCACCATGCCCCCGAAAAAGGTTGTTATGGTCGATCAACTATCTGAGAGCTAAATGAATGCCCCATCCAATAAGAATCACCGTCGGCGACATTGAGATTGATGCGCATCTATCAGACACACCTTCCGCACTCGCTTTATGGGAAGCGCTCCCAATAGAACGAACCGTAAACACATGGGGCCATGAGTTTTACTTTGACATTGGCACCCGGATCGAGAGCTCGCCCGATGCATCTGACATTGTTGAACTTGGTGACATAGCCTACTGGCCACCAGGATCGGCGTTATGCATTTTCTTTGGACGAACGCCTGCCAGCCAAGGCCAAGAGATCAGAGCAGCTAGTCCAGTCACAGTGTTGGGAGCCCTAACTAATACCCCCACAGACAAGCTTAGACGTGTTCGAACCGGAACATCGATACGTATCGAAGCAAAAGACGTTTAGGTATTAATTCTGAACGCGTCAATTTATATCACCACTAAATGGTAGCCGCTCACCTGATATTTGAACCTTGACTGTTCGCTTCTTGTCTGGCACCGTCGATAACGTACGGATTGTTGTGAGCACTATCCTCAGAACAATACAGGTGCTCAAACTAGGCTTGAGGAAGCTCGCTAGTGACTACCCCGCTGACGCAACGCCAACACCGCGTCCTACAAGCTATTGAACGATTTATTGAAGACGAGGGCTACACACCGAGCGTACGTGAAATCGGCACTGCTATAGACCTAGCCCCAGCCACAGTTCAACAGCATATCCAAGCCCTTGAGCGAAAAGGGTATCTCCAACGTTCTGGCGAATCGCACGGAATCCAACTACTTAAAAACGGCCTGTCAACTGGAGTCATAAATATTCCGATCGTGGGCGAAATTGCAGCTGGAACCCCAATCGAAGCTTACGAAGCTCGCTTCGACACAATCGCAATTCCCAGTGAACTGTCACCGCGGGCTACCGCGTATGCGCTTAGGGTTCGAGGAGACAGCATGATCGAGGACCACATATGCGACGGCGACATAGTCATAGTCGAGCCAGCAGCAACCGTTAATGACGGCGAGATATCCGTTGCCATGTTGAACGATGACAGCGTCACGCTAAAACGAATCTATCGGGAAGGTGAGCGCGTTCGGCTTCAACCCGCTAATTCAACAATGAAGCCTATTTACAGTAGTGATGTTCGTTTACGAGGCCGGGTCATTTCGATCATGCGGCAAACCTAACTACCAACTGCAAATATGCCTCAATTTCAAGACTGTCGAGACGATATTGCAGATCTGCTTACAGCAGGCCAGATCGACGCAGCTGCCCAGCGAGCCCTGTTAGCGATCGATGCCGAGACACCAAAGTCCGCCACGATGACTTCCGCATTTCATTTTGTCGGCCTAGCAGTTCGCTATGCCACTCAGGGTGATAACACAGCTGCTCGAGGAGCCTTGGATCATGCGCTGGACATCGCATCTGGCACGTCGGACCAAGACGATCTCCGACCCCAGTTATATCGTCATGTCGCAGCATCGCTGGAAGTCGCCGGTCAGCCGGCATCGGCGGCCCGTTGCCTCGAAACCGGCATTGAATATGGCGCAGATGGTCCAGCTGTATGGCAAGCGTTAGGTCGGGCCCGTCTAAAGTCAGACGATCCATATGGTGCGTTGGAAGCGCTTAGCCATTCCCAACGCCTTAAGCCCTCAGCCGAACTGGTCAGCGACCGAGTCCTGGCAGAACTAGCGGTAGATCCGTCACCGGAAACAGCGCGACAGTCCATCAGCCGTCTTGAATCCAGCCGACCTGATCAGGTTTCTGTTCGATGGGATTTCGCCTTGGCTCGGGCTCACGAGGTTTCTGGAAATATAGATGCGGCACGCGCTGCATACCAACGAGTACTCGAACATGTCGACGAAGACCTAGGACCAAAAGAACTAGCACACGTTAAAGGGTTCATATCGGAGTAACGAGTTCCACTGGACTATTCGAAAACCGGCGAGCGAAAAGACCTTCACAGGGCTGAGAATAGCCGTACAGTGCTACCATTTCTTCTGCTACGCCACGCCGTCTGTGTGGCAGCACCTCGGGAGGCAAGGGTGGTCCTTTCGTCGTGCCGTTTAACCGGTCGCAACAGTTACATACGCGCCTTGCACTAGCGTCTGGATTACATCTCGGAGCGTCACCTTCCACACTCGCTCCCAGCCAACGTGATCTGTTCTGTGATCTTTGCCAACAATCGTTAAGCAGTGCGGTTGATCAAGCACTACGAATGAAAGCCTCCGCGTTCGTCATGTGCGGCGGACTGTTCGCAGACGACAATCCATCCCTCGATCATGTACGTGGAGCAATGGCTGCACTAGAAAATGCGCGCAGATCTAACCTTCCAGTGTTAGCCGTCGTCAACCGCCGTTCCTTGCGAACCGACGGAGTACAGTTTCTGACCGAGCTTGGCCTCATCACTCATGTTTTGGACCAAACAAGCCCAGAGGCATCGATCAATACAGAAAACGGACAAAACATCCTCTTTAGAACCGGAGGCTCAGCGAACCGGTTAAGCGAACCGCCAGATGTAAGTGTTGGAATACTTCCGCTAGGAGTCGACGCAACCGTATCTCTAGATTATGCGGGACAAACTGATCTACTTATCGATGCACGCTCCTCGCCGCCAAACTTTGATCTAGGCGCTATACCCCCGAAAATAAACCCAGGGCATACAGTCCCTTCGCTTAACGTTGAATCAGTTTCTGGATTCACCGTGGTTGACATCGAAAATCGTCGGATCTCCGATACAACGTTCGTTGAGATCGAGGCGGTTCGGTCAGTACAAATACAAATCGACTGCAATGATCTAGGTCAAGAAAATCTTGCAACTCAGATCAATCGTTCGATAGCCCCCATGCTCGGGAAAGCACCCATTCTGCACCTCGAGCTAGCTGGATCAGTGTCACGCGAAAATTGGCATACCGCAAATCCCAGAAAACTTGTCACAGCCGCGGCGGCAGTAGGCACCCTCGTTCGACTGGATCTATCGAAACTTTTGGTAGACCACCCGATCGCGGCCAGAAGAGACAGAAGCTCGTTCCTTGTACATGCACGCCGAATTGCCGACGCAATGACCTCGTCCACCGAAGATGTTGCCGAACAACGCGCGATTTCATCAGCACGGAACCACGTTTCGGCAACCTCCAGAGCACATAACACTCTTGAGACCTCGCCATGATCCTGCTTGAACGACTACTTGTTCACCAGATAGGAGCCGTCAAAGACGTCGATTTTCGATTTGCGGCTATGGGAACTCACATATTGCGTACATCTGTAGAGGAAGCACTCAGTGTTCGAGAAGCTCTCCGTTTCGCCCTTTTCGGAGATTCGGCCCTACCATCTGATCGCCGTCCGGGTGGATACGCTGCCGTCTCAATAGTCGTCGGCGGCGTTACCTACACCATCGAGCGCCAAATAGGTCACGACCGCATGGTCACAACTAGACTCGGTCGCTCTGGACCTAAAGGACCGGTTCAAATCACAGAGGCCTCTCGAATCGATCGGGAACTCGACAACATCCTAGGACCCAACATCACCGCGCTCGAAAGCCTGATTTGGCCCATTGGAAATCTAGATAAAATCGCCAAGCGATTGCCTGATGTTATGCGAGCCTGGCTTGGGACACGACGCATGCACCTCTTGGATGCGCATGTCGAGACAACTCAGGACATGAAAGAAACAGAGAGGACGGCCGAGCTTCACGTAAAGCTTGCGAAAATCGCTCAAGACCATCACGAAAAATCCCGAATAGTTAAGGATTTGGATTTGGCACTTAAACGCGATCGCGTTTGGCGTGCGATACAGCAGGTTGAAAAAGCTGAACAACTTATCACCTCGTCTCGCGAAACCCACACCGCCATGGAGATCCTCGCTAAGCAGTTTTCCCAGCAATTAGCCGATGCCACTAGATCGCTCGAGGTCATGCAACTATTCCGACATCGTGATGCAGCAATTTTTCGCGTCAAGTCAGCCCAGTCACAACAATCAGATCATGAACAAAAACTGTCCGAATTACACAAGCTCAAACCCACTGCATCCAAGCTTGAACGCAAACTTGACATACTCGATCGACTTTTGGCGGCCTATACACGATCCCGAGAATCTGCCGCGGCTGCGAAGGAAACTCGGGAACAAATAGATTCGATTAGCAACGAACTCAACGCCCTAGAAACGACACGAAAAGACCTCGGAATAGAGCGACGACGTCTTGACCGCCTATCAGCTGATGCTACCCGAGCCCAAACTTTGACCGGACGCGCGCACGAAGAAATACATCTGCCGAATGCAACTAGGCTCTGGGAGTTGTGGGCCAAAGCCACCTCGGAAATAGACACCCTGCACGCCATCGATGAACAGGCAATAGTCCACAACCAGGAACTCAACAAGGTAATCGCGATGATTCGCGATACCAACCGCAGCAGTCGAAGCAGAGCACAACAGCGAGGGCTAGCAGCGGTCGGGGCCGTCGCAGGAACTGCCATAGCCGGCCTAGGTCTAGGTGTCGCAGCCCCACTTGTTCCTGTCGGCTTGTTCGTCGGAATCCTTTCAACGACCACTGGTTTGTGGCTGAACATCTCACACGGCTCTCTAAATGCAGTCCGAAGCGAGTTGATTGGACGCCGATCACAACTTCAGTATGCGTTACGACAAATTGATCGTGGCAAAACTGCTCGCATTAATGCCCGGCAATCGCAAGGTCAAGCCGTGTCGGATCTACGAGAAATAGACATGGAAGTACCTTCAAGCATTGAACGTGCGATGACACTTCGTGACAGTGCAACCGCTCGTCTTAGAAACTTTTCGCTTGGTGACGAACGTCGCGACGCCGACGAACTCAAAGCCACCTACTCTTCAGCCGCTAGTGCGTTAAGCACTGCTCAAAACGAGGTTCTCCGTCTCGAGGCCCGGGAAGAGGCACTAACGGACAGGCAAATTGAATCCCAAAGAACCGTCATCACAGCTGACCTGAAAACTCAACTGGAAAAATCGGCTGAAGCCCAACGCGAAATTGAAAGCCTAGCAGGCAGCTTGTCCCTTAAAACATCCCGTGAGGCTGCGCAGGCAGCCCATATAAAGACTACTCAGAATATCCACAAACTCCGCGACACCCTTAACACGCAAGCCGAACTTGAGTTGGAACGGCAGGTCTCAATTCGAGATCAAACCCAAGCGACTTCTGAAGTCGTTCGAATAGAAGACATGATTGGCCCCCGTCATATGCAGCTCGAACGCAACATGACCGGTGAAAGCGACAGACGTGACCGAGCCACACTCATGGCTGAGTTTGTCGCGAGCCTTGCGGAGATTGCCTCGAAAAGATCACTCACGACAGCTCACGCAGCTTCCATTCGCGAAAGATCCGCACGCTCTGCATTACAACGACACACTACAGACCTAGCGAATTCTTTGCGTTCACTCGGTGTCGAGACCAGGATGGACCCCACCAGCGCTGAAGCCCGTACGGCAGTGCCCGCACCGCCCCATCAGCCTGAGAACTTACGCGACATCCGAACATCTCTTCGACGAGCAAGGGAAGCCACCCGGAAAACTGAAAAGCAGCTTCAGACGCTGGAGTTACGCACGGGAATCGCCAGCTCCGATATAAATAGTCAGGATGCGAAATGTCGTCTCACGGACATCGTGCTTGCCAGACGAGCGAAAGAAATAGGGCGAGTCCTCACCTCCGAGGCGCTCACAAGAACACTTGCTGGAATCCCAGCCGCAGTTGAGCACACATATCGAGCGGCACTACCGCTAGTAACCAACGGCCACTTTTGGGATGTCCGATTAGACAGCGACTTCGCAGTAGAGCTTTGGGACAGCTCAAGAAGCATCTGGCTATCACTCGACGAACTCGACGATGACCAAAAATATCGAGCGGAATGCGCCCTTGCTCTTTCGTTCGCCTCTGCGGCCCCACCTTTGGACGCCACCGACCTTCCAGCCTTTCTATGGCTTGAGCAAAATGAAAATGATCCCGATGGATCTTTAGTTACAGCGTTGGCAAGTACCGCTTACCAAGGAGAAACGGCCCGAAGATACCGGCAACTTATTGTGGTGCTAAGACCAGACATGGCATTGCAGCCACATTCCGAATATGTGTCACAGGTAACTACCAGCACAAACCGTATTGACCTTCATGCGAGTTCACCTATGCGTCAAGCAGGCTAGGGCATGACCAACATAGCCACCGAAAACTCTGCTGACCGAGAAAACAGCCAGTTGACGCTTGACCTTAAAGAGCCGGTAGCCCAAGCGTATCGACCCTCAAATCCTCCCCCTAAAGAAAATATAAATTTCAGCCTTTTTCTCGCAAGAATCTGTGGCTTCGGTGCGATCAGCTGCGTCGGGTTACTCGCTTATCTGGTGGTAATTACTAACCCGGCCACAAACACCAACGTACTCGCTGTACTTGCGACCATATTTTTTGGAGTGTTCTTCTCGTCATGGTCATTCGAACACTGGGCTCTTAGCACCGATGAAAATGAACGAAACCAGCAGCTTTCCACATGGTCTATAACCAGACACTCCGTACTTGTCGCTGTAAGCGTATCGGCTCTCGCGGGAGCTGCCCTAAATAGAAGCGCAAGTTTCGGCCTCATTGTGTTGCTGATATTCACCGCGGTAATTGGGAACCATGTGCTTCGCCGAGTGAGGATCCGATAACAATCGATGGAAGCACCCGTTCATGACCCTTACGCCTCAATAGCACAACTCTACGAAGCAGAACACCAGCATTGGTTAGAAGATATAGAAATGTATCGTGCTCTCTCGGCTAGAGCGGGAAGTCCGATACTAGAACTTGGATGTGGATCAGGCCGAGTAATACTTCCCTTAGCCGAAAACACTTACGAGGCACACGGTATCGACATATGCGAGCCGCTCCTGAGAATTGCCACTGAAAAAGCTAAGCGCAAAGGAATCCCTGTCGTCCTCGCCCAAAAAGACATGCGAGAGTTCTCTAGTTCCTCAAGATTTCGTCTAGTGTTCTGTGCCTTGGACACCCTTCTTCATCTGTCTAAATACGAAGACCTCGTGTCGGTGTTTACATCAGCCTTTAACGCACTTGTGCCGGGTGGGTTTTTCGCAATCGATATCGTGAATCCAACCCCCGAATTACTTGCCCAAGGAGACGGTCTCGTTCGAAGGCAATCCTCATTCAATGGACCATCAGGAACCAACGTTACTCACTTTGTCGCATGGGACATAGATCCAAACATCCAAACAATTAGGAGTCATCACTTTTATGATTGGATAAGCAGCAATGATCAGGTGAATCGGCGTACAGCTTCAATATGCCTGCGATATTGGACTAGAGATCAGATTAAAGAGGCCCTCAAAGCCACGGGGTTCACATCACCTGAACTATACGGATCTGTACAACTAGACGAGTTTGAACTGGACAGTGAACGGATGATTTTTGTCAGCACCCGCCCTACTGTCTAAACAATAGAGCAGGCTGAAGCACGGCACCTTCCCGCATCCTCCGTAATCGAACCCCGTCGGCACAAGCACGTTAAGATCATTTCAGAAATCCGGTATAGATAATAAAGCAAACCCATCCATGTCCAACACCCGATACCCGCAACTTGCCAGTACGATGAGTCGGCTAGGAACAGAAACTGCCTTTTCGGTTCTCGCACGCGCAAAAGAACTCGAACGGGCCGGCAAAAACATCATTCATCTTGAAATCGGTGAGCCGGATTTCGATACACCTCGAAACATCGTAGAAGCTGCAAAACGAGCACTCGACCAAGGATTTACTAGCTACGTGCCATCTGCGGGGATCCTAGAAGCTCGAGAGTCTATAGCTCAGGAAGTCTCCGAAACTCGCGGCGTCCATGTTTCAGCAGACCAGGTAGTAATCACACCAGGCGCAAAACCAATTATGTTTTTCGGAATCACTGCCTTGTGTGAACCCGGGGATGAAGTACTTTATCCAGACCCAGGATTTCCCATTTACGAATCAATGATTAGATTTGTCGGCGCAAAGCCAGTGCCGCTGAGCCTCCGTGCAGAAAATCACTTCCGCCTAGACATCGACGAGCTTGGATCGAAAATCTCGGACCGAACCAAACTTGTCATTATTAATTCCCCTCAAAACCCTACAGGTGGGATGCTGACACCAGACGACATCGATCGTGTCGCAGCACTTCTGGCCGAACGGTCCCTATATGTGCTCAGCGACGAAATATATGGGCGAATAGTCTATGGAGAAACAGAACAAACATCGATCGTCTCCCGACCAGGTATGGCTGAAAAGACCATCATCCTCGACGGCTTTTCAAAAACATACGCGATGACAGGATGGCGCCTGGGCTACGGAATCATGAACGCTGAACTGGCCGCTGCCATCGCCCAACTACAGACAAACAGCACGAGTTGCACAGCTGCATTTGTACAAATGGCTGGCATCGAAGCCCTCACAGGCCCGCAGAACGAGGTTGACGTATTTGTAAATGAATTCCGACACCGACGAAATGTACTTGTTGACGGACTCAACAGTATCGAAGGCGTTGATTGCCAAAAACCCGCCGGCGCCTTCTACGTTTTTCCTCAATTGCAGGGGTTTCGCTTCTCTGCCGACGAGATCGCGACCCGCCTTCTTGAAGACGCCGGGGTCGCCGTTTTATCTGGCACCGCCTTCGGAGCAGTGGGGTCCGATTCGCTGCGGCTATCTTTCGCCAACTCAGTGGAAAACCTCGAACAAGCCATCGACCGAATAAAAGAGCTTCTCGACCAGCTTCGTTAGAGAGGTTCTACCCTATCAACATCCAGCATTAAGACGGTCGCCCCACCAACCTGAATCTCAAAAGGAAAAGGGAAACCCGACTCTTGCATGTCCTGTTGCTGAGGCTGATTGGCTATCTGGACGCGAGTCGTGGCACCACGACGAAAAGACCCGAGCAACTCACCCAGCCTTCGTTCTTCAACACCCACCATGAAGGTAACGTTACCCTCACGAAGAAACCCTCCAGCTGTTTCAATTCGTGTAAATCGGAAGCCCTGTTCGACCAACGTCTCAGCCACGCCTTCAGCATCAGCACTCTGCACGACACCAAAAAAAAGCTTTACCTTTTCGTTACGTGTATCCAACATATGCCGCCTCTAACCCTCAAGTTGCGCCCATAGGAAAAGAACGCTGAACTAAACCTGTTGCCTGCCGCAATTCACGACTGTCAATCAACACACCCACCCGCTCAAGGATGTCAGAGGCGATCATTGCAAGCGGCGCGGTCGCATCAGCCACCAGCCATTGCTCCATATTCTCTCGCGCCTGACTCAGAAAGGACTCCCGAACCCTCTCATGAAAATCTATTCCGTGCCAATTAATACCCCCAGCCTTCTCCCAATCAGTATCTCGGTGACTAAAACTCCGCTTAAGACCATCCTGCACGTCTAAATCAAGCAACACCGTAAGATCCGGACGCACACCATCCGTCGAAAATTCTCCTATTCGCTCAATATCCCTTCGAGACATCCTAAATCCTGCCCCTTGGTAAGCCTGAGTCGATCCAGTGAAGCGATCGCAAATAACCACACCACCTCGGTCCAGATGGGGCCGTATCCTCTGGGAGACATGTTGCGCGCGTGCGGCCGACACCAGTAACACCTGTACACGCGGATCTACAGTCTGCATTTCCTGCTCATTAAGAAGAAACCGTCGAACTCGCTCGCCCAGGGGCGTGCCTCCAGGCTCACGAGTGACATCGACATCGAGACCACGCCGTCGCAACGAATCTGAGAGAAGCTGCGTTTGAGTTGTCTTACCGGTACCTTCAGCACCTTCGAAAACGATAAACAGACCCTTCTGACGATCGACGTTCATTCTTGAACACCTGTGTCGGTCAGCACCCGCAAATGTTGTCGAACAACACTATTGTTATGGGCTCCTCCAAGAGATCCAGACCCCTCCGTAGCAAACTGGTTATTCTCTGAATCTATTAATGTGCTCAAACAGGCCTCCATCTGAACAACAGTGTTGTTTCTTAGCACATATACAGGAACACCACGAGCTTCCGCGTCTCGTAGGATGCGTGGACGTTTTCGGTGAAAACTCCGAGACGTAACCAAGACATCTGCCTGAGCCAGATGTCGTACTAATCGGACCTCATCAGTCCTTGTGTTCCCAATCGCACTTTCGAAACGGCTGCGACTAATGCCGAACGTGAGAATATGCAACCGACCATGTTGACGCCCCGAATCAATCCCTTCCCTATGTTCAGAAATCGGATCGACTGAGCCTGCACGAGCCTCTGCATTAATGTCGCGCACCACACGACCATCATCCAATCGAATACGAGACTCAGCACGCACACTGGCTCCCCGCAAAATGCCATCAACTGCGCTCGCAACGTTGTGGTGAATAACAAACGTATCGCGAGAATGCAATTCGATGAGAGTCTCAAACGTTGGCGTCGAGCGTCGCTCTAACACCGTCTTCTGCGTCTGGCGGCGGCGCGCTTCATCGTCCCCTAGAGTAACTGACTCAACGCCGCCGACCAGGTCGCTCAGCAGAGGATTTAAGAGAACATTGTCGAGCGTCTGACCATGGGCGGTCCCGATTAAACGGACCCCTCGTTCTGCAATTGTTCGAGCAGCGTTGGCCTCAAGTTCTGTGCCAATTTCGTCCACCACAATCACTTCTGGCATATGGTTCTCGACAGCTTCAATCATGACCTGATGCTGGCGGTTTGGAGCAGACACCTGCATTCGACGCGCCCTACCAATCCCGGGATGCGGCACGTCCCCGTCACCACCAATCTCATTCGATGTATCCACAATGACGACCCGCTTACGATGCTGCTCGCTAAGCACCCGGGCCATCTCGCGAAGCATTGTGGTCTTCCCCACGCCTGGAGGACCTAACAACAATAAACTTTGGGCCCCAGCGACAATATCTCTAACGATCGCTGTCGTGCCTCGCATTGCCCGACCACGTCTGACTGTAAGTCCCACGATTCGACCTGATCGGTTTCGTATCGCCGAAAATCGGTGAAGTGTCCCTGGCACACCTGCCCGATTGTCTGCCGTAAACTCCCCAATAGAAGAAACCACGGCTTCTATTTCAGAACTCTGAATTTGACCCGAAAGCACAGGTTCTGATCCGTCGCTTAGCCGAACCTCCGGTGGACGGCCAAGATCAAACACGAGTTCAACCAACTCGTTCCACTGGGGTAGCGCCAGCAACTCCTCACGAATATTCCTGGGCAACGCAACAAGAAGAGCGTTGAACTCGGCCTCGTCCCCATCCGCTATATGCGGTGTCGGAACCACCTCCGGAGGCGCAGATACATCCCTGATTTTTTGCATGTCGAGGACTAGCTCATTACCCGGTCAAACGCCTGAGCAGGCGATCCCGTATGTACTCGCACCGCCATTTGG